>Ga0326728_10008528_pt1 | contig 25390 bp, 22 predicted proteins | sample MB3enrmetagenome_FD_207602 | JGI IMG/M metagenome (GOLD analysis project Ga0326728, IMG submission 207602) | Lab enriched peat soil microbial communities from McLean, Ithaca, NY, United States - MB31MN | ecosystem: Environmental > Terrestrial > Soil > Wetlands > Peat | place: USA: New York... | reverse complement strand
AAGGCGTTCCACCCCGGCATCGTCTACCCGTACCACTACCGGGGCGGCGGCGTAGATCCCAAGGACTTCGTCAAAGCGCTGGAAGGCACGGGCATCGAGGTGCGCCTGCTCGACTGGTACCCGAACTGACGGGGTGTGCGCGGGGCTGCAAGCAACTTACAGGTAGTAGTACAGGGCGTCACTTGGCGGGCGCGGCGTTCCCAACCACCTTGACGTCGGTGACCCAATAAGTTGGATCCTGCACCACCACCGTCGCCTGGATGTGGTCGCCGACGTGCAGTTTGGCGAACTCGGCGTCGGGTTTGACGGTGTACTCCATGGTCATGGCGTCCATCCAGTCGCCGATCTTGCCGTGCTTGATGGTGGCGTTGTGCGTGACGGGATCGAGCCCGAGGATTTCGCCCTCCATGGGGTAGCGTTTGGCTGGCTCCTTCGGCGCGCCACAACCGGCGACCACGACGGCGGCCAGCAAACACAACAGGGCCATGCGGATACGTTTGGTCATCTTACCCACTATAATCGAACTAATGTCGAAAAACACTTTTGGAGCCAAGGGAAAGCTGCGCGTAGGGGATCGGGATTACGGGTACTTCCGGCTGGCATGCCTGGAAGATACCGGCGTGGGAGCGGTATCGCACCTGCCATTCTCGACCAAGATTCTGCTGGAGAACCTGTTGCGCTCGGAGGACGGGAAACGCGTCTCGGCGGCCGACGTCCAGCAGGTGGCGCGCGGCGGAGGGGCCGGAGAAAAAGAGATCAGCTTCATGCCGGCGCGCGTGCTGCTGCAGGATTTCACGGGCGTGCCGTGCGTGGTGGACCTGGCGGCGATGCGCGATGCGCTGGCGGCCATGGGCGCCGACCCCGGCCGCGCCAACCCGCTGATGCCGGCCGACCTGGTGATCGATCACTCGGTGCAGGTGGACCAGTTCGGGTCGGCGGACGCGTTTTCGGTGAACGCGCTGCTGGAGTTTCAGCGCAACCGCGAGCGCTACATGCTGCTGCGATGGGGCCAGACGGCTTTCCGCAACTTTCGCGTGGTGCCGCCGGACACGGGCATCGTACACCAGGTGAACCTGGAATATCTGGCGCCAGTGGTGTTCCAGGCCGATGGCCGGGCGTATCCGGAGGCGTATCCAGACTCGGTGGTGGGCACCGACTCGCACACCACCATGATCAACGGCCTGGGTGTGCTGGGCTGGGGCGTGGGCGGAATCGAAGCCGAGGCCTGCATGCTGGGGCAGCCGATCTCCATGCTGCTGCCGCCGGTGGTGGGATTCAAACTGCACGGCAGGCTGCGCGAAGGATGCACCGCGACCGACCTGGTTTTGACCATCACGCAACTGCTGCGCAAAAAGGGCGTGGTGGGCAAATTCGTGGAGTATTACGGCCCCGGCTTGAGCGCGCTCAGCCTGGCGGACCGCGCCACGGTGGCCAACATGTCGCCCGAGTACGGAGCGACGATGGGCTTCTTCCCGGTGGACGACGAGACGCTGGCCTATCTGCGAGTCACCAACCGCGCGCCGGAGACTATCGCGCTGGTGGAAGCCTACACCAAAGAGCAGGGACTGTTCCGCACGGACCAGACGCCCGACCCGGTGTACGCCGATTCGCTGGAGCTGGACCTGGCGTCGGTGGTCCCATCGATGGCCGGACCGAAGCGGCCGCAGGATCGCGTGGAGCTGCCCAACGTCGGGAAGAACTTCTCCGATGCGTTTCCGAATGCAAAGACCAACGGCGGGGCGGGCGTGCGGAATGGGGCGGTCGTGATCGCGGCGATCACGAGTTGCACCAACACCTCCAACCCGTCGGTGATGCTGGCGGCGGGATTGCTGGCGAAGAAGGCCGTGGAGCGCGGCCTGACGGTGAAGCCGTGGGTGAAGACCAGCCTGGCGCCTGGGTCGAAGGTGGTGATGGATTACTACCAGAAAGCCGGGCTCACGCAGTACCTGGAGAAGCTCAACTTCCACCTGGTGGGATTCGGCTGCACCACCTGCATCGGCAACAGCGGCCCGCTGCCCGACGCGGTGGCGGAGGCGGTACAGAAGGACAACCTGGTGGTGGCCGCGGTGCTGAGCGGCAACCGCAACTTCGAAGGGCGCATCAACGCCCAGGTGAAGGCCAACTACCTGGCCTCGCCGCCGCTGGTGGTGGCGTACGCGCTGGCGGGGACGATGGCGATCGACATGACCACGGAACCGCTGGGGCTTGATCCCGCGGGCCAGCCGGTGTACCTGCGCGACATCTGGCCGTCCAATGAAGAAGTCCGCGACACGGTGCGGTCGTCCATCAACCGCGAGATGTTCGAGCACGAGTATGGGCACGCTTTCGACGGTGACACCAACTGGCAGACGCTGCCCGTGCCCACCGGCGGCACCTTCCAATGGGACGCGACATCCACTTACATCAAGAAGCCGCCGTACTTCGACCACATGGTGGACCCCAACCAGCCGGTGAGCGACCTCGGCGGCATGCGCGTGCTGGCGATGCTGGGCGATTCGGTGACCACCGACCACATCTCGCCGGCGGGCTCCATTCCGAAGGAGACGCCCGCGGGCCAGTACCTGATCGCGCAGGGTGTGCAGCCGAAGGACTTCAACAGCTACGGTGCGCGGCGCGGAAACCACGAGGTGATGGTGCGAGGGACGCTGGCCAATATCCGCCTGCGCAACCAGCTTGCGCCGGGTACCGAGGGCGGATGGACCGAGCACCTGCCCGACGGCCGGAAGCTGTACATCTACGACGCGTCCATCGAGTACCAAAAGGAAGGCGTGCCGCTGATGATCCTGGCGGGCAAGGAGTACGGCTCCGGTTCGTCGCGCGATTGGGCGGCCAAGGGCGTGATGCTGCTGGGGGTGAAGGCGGTGATCGCCGAGAGCTTCGAACGCATCCACCGCACCAACCTAGTGGGGATGGGCGTGCTGCCGCTGCAGTTCGCCGAGGGCCAGAACCCCGCGGGTCTGAAGCTGACGGGGCGCGAGACGTACCACATCGAGGGTGTGCGCGCGGCGCTGGAGAGCGGCGTGCGGAAGGCCACGGTGCGGGCCGTCGCCGATGACGGGAGGGAGACTGCCTTCGTCGCGACGGTGCGCGTGGACACGCCGCAGGAGGTCGAGTACTTCCGCAGCGGCGGGATTCTGCCGTACGTGCTGCGGCAATTGGCGGGGTGAGGGGCGGGTGCCCGAGGAGTGCAGGAGCGGGTTTAGCAGCCAGGGAAATGTGCGCAGTTCAGGCTGTCCCCATTTTCGCTCAGCGGTAGGCCTCGCGCCGGTGGCGGATGCCGGTGATCTCGACAGTGTTCTCGTTCGTGTGATCGAAGAATACACGGTAGTCGCCGCAGCGGAGCCGGAAGCCGGTGAGCGGCGGCTTGAGTTTCTTCACATCGCCGGTGCGGTTGGCCAGGTAGCGATCCACGCAAGAGAGAATCTGCATGGCGGTTTCGCGGTGGATGGCGCGCAGATCGGCGCGGGCTTCCGGCGACCAGATGACCGCGATCCACCAGGGCGCGGCGTCCTCGCTCACTGGCCGAGCCCGAACTCGCGCAGGATCTCTTCGTGCGGAATGCCTTCGCCGCGGGCGAGCGAAGCGCGGGCGCGGTCCAGCGCCGCGGCTGTCTCGGACGTGATCTCTTCCTCTTCCGCCGGCGCCAGGGCTAGCGAACGCGCCAGTGGTTCCACCATCCCTTCCAGCAAACTCCGCACGGCGCTCACCTTCTCGGCAGGCAGCATGTCCAGCAACGCGTGGGCCTGCCGGCGTTCCCGATTGAGATTCGGCTCCATGGTCTTGCTCCTAGCGGCTAAAACTCGGTAGCCACCCGGTGTCACAGGTACGCTATTGCCAGTGTACTCCGATGGAGGCGGGCAAAACCGGCTTCGTCCGCACGGCCCGCTTCTTTCAACGTACAATGTGAAGGGAGACCAGAGATGGAAAACGGCCACGAACCGGCCACGAAGGCGGACATGACACGTCTGGGGGAACAACTGCGCTCGGAGTTTCAGCATGGGTTTGACGATCTCAAAGAAACCATGCGCGACATGCAGACCGAGATGCTGAAAGCGTTCTACGGTTTCGCCCAGAGTACCGACGCGAAGCTGAAAGAGACCGAGCTCGCAGACATCATGCTCCGCCAGCGGCTCACCGCCGTCGAATCCCGGCTTACCGAGGTCGAGAAGCGGATCCTGATGCCTCCCCAACAGACTCAGTAGTTTCTTGACGACCCGCGCATTGTGGCGGGGATCTCTCTTGTCGCATCGGGCGTGGAGATTGGCGGCAACCAACAGGCGAGCTTCGCTCGCCGGGCCGATTGCGGGGTGCCCCCTGGGCCGGGCCGCAGGTTGACAACCTGCCCCACAATGGGGATTACTCGGGCCAGCGGACGACTTTGAGATCGACGGCGGCGGTCTGGCCGCGTTCCACGCGCACGGTGGTGGCGCGGGCGGAGAGGCTGCGCATGAAGACGGGGTCGCTGAGCGCGTCGGGGTCGCCGATGCGGTCGAAGGCGAAGGCGTGGTACTCGCCGGGGCGCAGATTGGCGAACTCGAAGCGGCCGCCCTCGCCGGCGGTGGTGGTGGCGATGAACAGGGGATCGAGCAGGGACTCGTCGGCGGGCACCAGGGCGACGGTCATGCCTTCCCCCTCCCCGACCGTGCCGCGCACCGCGCCGCCATCCGACTTGAAGACCACGCGCAGCGGAAGCGCGCCGGGCGCAAGAGCGAACTCCTGCCCGAGAACGTCGCGCTCGCCGAGCATCACGGACGCCAGGTAGTGTCCCGGCGGAATGCCGCAGACCTGGACCTTGTAGCGGCCGGGATAGACCTCGGGGATGCGCAAGAGGCCGTTTTCCTGGGCTTCGCCGGAGGCGTCGCGGGCGACCTCGGTGGAGATCAGCGAGACGCTGGTGGCTTCGCACAGGTCGTCGTTATTGCGCGCCTTGCCTCCCTCCACCTTGCCCAGGACGGCGAAGGGCTCGGCGAGGTGGACCTTGAGGCCCGACACGTCGGCGCCTTCGACCAGCGCGGGAGCGAAACCCATGAGCGAGGCATCGCCGCGTTCGACCTCGGCGATGACGTGCCAGTCGCCGGGACGGACGCGCGGAAAGTCGAAGACGCCGCCTTCGCGCGAGGCGACCTCGGTCTCCTCGGGCTCCCACCAGATGGCGGGCGGGGGCACGAGCTTCAGGGCGAGGCCGGCGGCCGGGGCGCCGCGCGGATCGAAGACCACGCCGCGGATGTGGAAGAGCGGAACGGCCTGGAGGCGGACGTCGAAGCCGGACAGGTCGGCCCCGGTGGAGATACTGATGGGCTGCGCGGCCTGGGGATCGGCGGTGGCGGGGTAATAAGTGGGCGCCCAGGCGCGGGAAGACGGCGGGGCGGGCGCGCTCAACTCGCCGCGGCGGAGGCCATCGCTCTGGTAGGGATCGGCGAACAAGCGATACATGCCGGGCTCGGTGGCGAGGGTGAAGGCGCCGGTTTCATCGGTGGTGGCGAAGGTTCCGATGGAGCCGCGTCCGGCGCGCAGCGGGACCAGGGCCACGCGGACGCGCGGAACGGGATGGTCCTCGGCATCCAGGACGCGGCCGCCGATGCGCGTCCAGGCGAGCATTTCGACGTGCAGGCGGATGGGGCCGGAAGCGGGGCCGATGGGCATGGGTTTGGAAGCGCCATCGGCGACCGAGAGGCCGCGCTTTTCGAAAGTCGGGAGGTAGTCGCCGGGGTCGACGTTGAGGATGCGGAAGGCGCCGGAGGAGTCGGTGACGGCGCGGTAGGCCAGACCGGCGGTGCCGCGGTCGAGGGTGACGGCGACGCCGGAGATCCCCTGATGGGTGACGCGATTGACGACGGTTCCTTCGACGGTGACGCCGGTTTGGGAGAAGAGGAGCGGGGCTAAGAGGAAGGGCGCGAGACGGAGGAGAGACATGGCGTCAGGCATATTGCACGTGGCGGGCCGTTTTCGGGCCTTGCTTACGGGGCGAAAACCTGGGGACAGACAGCCATTTTTCGCGTTGGGGTCTCCGTCTTCGTGGGCGGGATGCGGTGGCGCGAAAAACGGAGTCTGTCCCCATCGGGGCGCATCAGGCGCGGTCGAGGAGCTCCAGGAGCTTCTCCTGGACGGCTTCGGCGGTGGGGTTGTCGGGGGTGACGATCAGGATGGTGTCGTCGCCGGCGACGGTGCCGACGACCTCGGGCCAGCCTTCGCTGTCGAGCGCTACGGCGACGGAGTTGGCGTGGCCGGGGGACGTCTTGAGGATCACCAGGTTCTGGGCGCGGAGCACATCCTTGAGGAACTCGGCGGCGAGCATGGAGAACTCGGGACCGATCTCCTCGGGCGCCATCTCCTGGTAGCCTTCGCGGGTTTTGACGAGGCGCAGGTCGCGCAGGTCGCGCGACAGGGTGACCTGGGTGGCGGCGATCCCGAGGTTCTTGAGCTCTTGCGCCAGCTCTTCCTGGGTGCCGATGCGCTTGCCGCGGATCAGCTTGAGGATCTGGCCCTGACGATAGGACTTGGTCATAGGATCATTTCTCCGAGCCGCAGTTTGGCGGCGGCGAGCGCCTGGGCGACAGCCTGGTGGCCGGTGCCGCCGGGCAGTTCACGCGACTTGATGCCTTGATTGGGATGGAGCAGAGCGGCCATATCGGGGGTGAATTCGGGAGCGAAGCGGTGCATCTCTTCGGGGGTCCAGTCGGCGGGCCGCTTGCCGGCGCGGACGCTCTCCAGCACGAAGCGGCCGACGATCCGGTGGGCCTGGTGGAAAGGCGTGCCGGCGCGGGCCAGGGCTTCGGCGAGATCGGTGGCCACCACCCAGCTCTCTTCGGCGGCTGTGGCGGGCCGCTCGGGATTCAGGCGGGCGGAATCGACGACAGTGGACATCATGGCGAGCGAACCGGCCAACTGGTCGCCGGCATCGAATATCGGTATCTTATCTTCCTGCATGTCGCGGTTGTAAGTCAGAGGCAGGCCCTTCATGGTGACCAGGAGCGAGGTGAGGCAGCCCATGACACGTCCGCTTTTGCCGCGGATCAGCTCGAGCGAATCGGGATTCTTCTTCTGGGGCATGAGGCTGGAGCCGCTGGTGACATCGTCGCCGAGCTCTAGCCAGCCGAACTCTTCGCTGGAATAGAGAATCCAGTCCTCGGCCAGGCGGCTGAGGTGGATCATGGCGACGGTGCAGGCGTAGAGGAAGTCGAGGGCGAAGTCGCGGTCGGCGGAGACGTCCATGCTGTTGCGGGTGATGCCGTCGAAGCCGAGATCGACGGCGATAGCCGCGCGATCGAAGGGAAAGCCGCTGCCGGCCAGGGCGCCGGAGCCGAGGGGTGACAGATTGATGCGGCGGCGGGCGTCGCCGAAGCGTTCCCAATCGCGCGCGAACATCTCGAAGTAGGCCAGCAGGTAGTGCGGCCAGAGGACGGCCTGGGCGCGGCGCATGTGGGTGTAGCCGGGGATGAGCGCGCCGGGGTACTTGTCGGCCAGCGCCAGCAGGCGGGACATGAGGCCGCAGAGGAGGGCGCGCAGGTCGTCGCACTCTTCGCGCAGCCAGAGGCGGGTATCGAGCGAGACCTGCTCATTGCGGCTGCGGCCGGTGTGGATCTTGTCGGCCACGGCGCCGGCTTTTTCCTTGAGCTTGCGGACGACCAGGGTGTGGACGTCTTCGTCGGTGGCGGCTTCGTAGAACTCGGGCGATTCGGAATCGGCGAGGATGGCGTCGAAGGCATCGACGATCTGGGCGCGCTCGGAGGCGTTCAGAATGCCGACCTGTTCGAGCGCGCGGGCGAAGGCCTGGGAGCCGCGGATATCGGCGTCGAGCAGGCGGCGGTCGAAATCGAGCGAGCCGGAGAAGCGCTCGAAGATTTCGGAGAGTCCGGATTCGAAACGGCCGCCCCAGAGTTTCATTGGGGAGCTCCTGGGAGGGTTGGAGACGGGGAAGACGGGAGTGCGGCGCGCGGGGCGGTCCACGGAAGCGGCGTCATTTCGACTTTCCCGCCATGGCGGCGCGCACCTTGATGGGCAGGCCGGTGAGGTTGATGAAGCCGAGGGCGTCCTTCTGATCGTAGCTGGCGCCCATGGTGAAGCTGGCGATGTCCAGGGAATAGAGCGAGTAAGGCGACTGGCGCGCGAGCGGCGTGATGTTTCCCTTGTAAAGCTGGAGCTTGATTTCGCCGGTGGTGGTGGCGGAGACCTTCTCGAAGAAGGCGTCGAGCGATTCGCGCAGGGGCGTGAACCAGAGGCCGTTGTACACCATCTCGGCGTATTCGAGGGCGCGCTGCTGCTTGTAATGGAGCGTGTTCCGGTCGAGGGTGAGGGCCTCCAGCTCGCGGATGGCGAACATGATGAGCGACCCGCCGGGAGTTTCGTAGCAGCCGCGGGACTTCATGCCGACGAAGCGATTCTCGACCAGGTCGATGCGGCCGATGCCGTGTTCGGCGCCGATGGAGTTGAGGGCCTCGAGCAGTTCGAAGGCCTTCATCTTCTTGCCGCCGACCGAGACGGGGATGCCGGCTTCGAAGCCGATGGTGACTTCGCCGGGCTTGTCGGGCGCCTGGGCGGGGCTCTTGGTGAGCATCCAGATTTCGTCGGGCGCGGCGTTGGCGGGGTCTTCGAGGGCGCCGCCTTCGTGGGAGATGTGCCAGATGTTGCGGTCGCGGCTATAGATTTTGGTAGTGGACGCCGATATAGGTATCTTGCGCTCTTGGGCGTAACGGATGGCGTCTTCGCGGGAGACGATGGTCCACTCGCGCCAGGGAGCGATTACGGGGAGGTGGGGAGCGAGAGCCTTATAGGTGAGTTCGAAGCGGACCTGGTCGTTGCCCTTGCCGGTGCAGCCGTGGGCCAGCGCGTCGCAGCCGGTCGAGAGGGCCACCTCGACCTGTTTCTTGGCGAGCAGGGGGCGGGCGATGGAGGTGCCGAGCAGGTACTTGTGCTCGTAGACGCCGCCGGAGCGGACCAGTTTCCACAGGTATTGGGAGACGAACTCCTCGCGCATGTCCTCGATGTGGACTTCCGAGGCGCCGGTCTTGCGAGCCTTTTGCTCGAGGCCGGTGAGCTCGTCCGAGCCCTGGCCGATATCGCCGCACACAGCGACGACTTCGCAGCCGTAGTTTTCTTTCAGCCACGGGATGATGACGGAGGTGTCCAGTCCGCCGGAGTAGGCGAGAGCGACTTTCTTGGGGTTCATAGGAGTCGACAGTTGACAGTTAACAGTTAACGGCCTTCGGCCGTCAGCTTTCAGCTTTCGGCTGGCTTTATTAGGCTATCAGGTCAGCATCATCAGAAGTAGCGCTTTCTGCGCGTGCAGGCGGTTTTCGGCCTGGTCGAATACGACGGAGCGGGGGGATTCCATGACGGAATCGGTGCACTCTTCGCCGCGCTTGGCGGGGAGGCAGTGCATGAAGACGGCGTCGGGGCGCGCCAGGGCGAACAGGGCGTCGTTGACCTGGTACTGGTGGAAGGCCTTCTTGCGCTTGACGGCCTCCTGTTCCTGACCCATGCTGGCCCACACATCGGTGTAGACGGCGTAGGCGCCGTCCAGGGCCTGGGCCGGGTCGTTGGTGATTTGGAGCGCGGCCCCGGAGAGCGCGGCGAGCGCTTCGGCCTGGGTGACGATGTCGGGGTTCGGCAGATAGCCGGGAGGACAGGCGAGCGAGAAATCCATGCCCAGGCGGAGGGCGGAGTGCATGAGCGAGTGGGCGACGTTGTTGCCGTCGCCGACGAAGGTGAGCTTGAGACCCTTGAGGCGGCCGAAGTGCTCGCGCAGGGTCTGCATGTCGGCGAGCGCCTGGCAGGGGTGGTAGAGGTCGGTGAGGGCGTTGATGACGGGCACGCGGGACCATTCCGCCAGCCCTTCGACGGTGGTCTGAGAGAAGACGCGGGCGACGATTCCGTGGACCCAGCGGTCGAGATTGCGCGCGACATCCTTGAGCGGCTCGCGGACGCCGATGGGGCCGTCGCAGAAGACCGATCCGCCGCCCAGCTCGCGGATGGCGATTTCAAACGTGAGGCGGGTGCGGAGGGACGGTTTCTCGAAGAGCAGGGCGATGGACTTGCCATCGAGGGAGTGGGCGTAGTCCTGGGGCGCGAGTTTGACCTCGGCGGCGAGGTCGAGGAGGTAGGCGAGCTCGTCGTCGGATAGGTCGAGGTCGCGGAGCAGGTCGGAGGCTCTGGCTTTGAGGATCCGGCTCGGCGCAAAGGCTGGGGTCATGGCTCTTTCTCGTGAATGATTATTCACTTGAATGAATAATAACACATCGTGAGGGGTAGGTCAAGGATGGGTAATGTCACGCGGTGCGTTGCCGGAGGGGATGAATGAATATACATCTCCTGGAATCATTTACTTGCGATGGTCCGTCCACGAGAACGAGCCGCTCCCACTAGCATTCGCCAGCGATTTGTGAAAATTGGTCGACTGCCAGCAATTCGGCCACATCCCAAACATGGTCCGTGATCCCCGCCTCCATTGCCGGCGTAACGCGGAGCGTTCCATGGAGTTGGCAGAGGTTGCAAAAACCGAAATCCAAGGCGACGGCGGCGCGGTGGTTTTCGATTTTCTTGCTGAAGCCGTTTGTTAGCCTGGTGAGGCGCCGGATCTGCATTCTCATCGTGAGGTTCTGCCGTTCCACATGGCTGGTGCAGATTTTCGCCGGGTCCGGGTTTCCGCTGATTACTACTGGTATGGCCTCCACGACATCCGCGGGCGAGTAACGGTGTTCGCCTTCACGCGGAGCCGCATAGATCTTGATTAGTTGGGCGAAGTCGCAACGGTCCAGAAGCATCTTGTCCACAGCATCGACGTAGGCCCGGAGGCCGTCCGTGGTGAGTTGGAAACGAACATCGGAGGAAGTCACGCTACGGACCTTGCGGGCCAACTCCATGGCGTTCTCCGCGTGCGCTTCCCACAGACGAAGGCCAATTTCGCGGGCCGGTCGATGGCAACCCAGTTGTATCAGTCGCCAGCGCCGGCGTCGGAAGCCGACCGTTTCCAGCGTGGGGCCACGCCCGGTGCGAGACTTCGACAATTCGCGCCACCAGCCACGCGTCAAATCGCGAAGGCGGCGCGCACACAGGCCTTCACTTGGTTCCAGTCCCGCTCGCTGAGATGGCCGATAACGGTCAGCTCCGAGCGATGCGTTGTCAGCACATAGGCCCTGAAATACGATTCGGCGCGAAGGCCGGCCAATTGCCAGTCCATGAGAACGCAGTCCGTGGAGGTGGTCGATTTGGGCGCCTTTGTCGTGAGAATGCCGACGAGAACATCGGGGCGTTCTACGAGATACGTGCTGCTGGCGATCACCACCGCGGGGCGAACCTTGGTTTCCAAGGCGCCGGCAAGCACCCCAACCACGACATCGCCCGGCTTCAATGCGATTCCTCTGACTCCTCAGCTTCGAGCCGCCTCAGGGACGCAGCCCTGAAATCCTGCAGATCTTCATCGGTCCAGGAATCCGACCAGTCGAGTCTACGGTGCGGTGAGAGCGTGGCCAATCGTTCGGCCAGAGCCGACAACTCCGCAGCCGTGTCCGGCGGAAGCCGGCGGAAGACCTCTACCAGCGATGCTTCTCGCGGGTCCAATTGCATTTCCATCGCCTCGTAACCAGTATACGGCTGATGGGTTCGCCAGGGACCGTCTCGTCGGCACCACTCGAGCGTATTGTCCCCAACCCGCGGAACTGCTTCGTCCGCAAACACCTCGGAAGCGGCGTTCGCGGAGATAAGCGCCGGTACTGCCGTCGAAAACCCCGGCAGCGTGTCACCATCTCGCACATCCGGGCATTTGGCCAACCACACCCCCCAAAGAGAAAGACCCCTGGCCCAACTTCCGGGTGCGCGTGATCCGCCCGGCGCGGCATATTGGTCAGCGCTGCGCGACTACCCGCGCACAGACGCCGGCGTTCCATCCTGAAGTATTCGTTGACACCGGCTCCGGAAGCGGGTATGAGTTGCTTGAGGAAGTTGGGAGGACCGACACCGATTTCCCGGATGAGGACCAGGTCGAGTATGGGTTCCTTCAAGAGGTGGGATACGGGTGGATCGAAAGACGCGTTGGCGCGCCGCGTCAGGCAGGCTGTCATACCCATCGCGGCGTGCATCGCCATATGGAGCGCCGCCACGCTCCGAGGACAGGAAACCCGGATCGCGATCGCGGCCGGATCCAATCACGGCGTGCTGCTCAAAGGCGACGGCAGCGTATGGACGTGGGGCGGCAACGGCTATGGCCAACTCGGGACGGGTGGCGACGACTCGTGGGCACCCGTTCGGGTCCCGGGCTTAAGCGCTGTTCGTAGCGTCGCGGCGGGCGACCGCTTCACCATGGCCCTCAAAGCCGATGGCACGGTATGGGCGTGGGGACAGAACGAATACGGCGAACTCGGCGATGGAAGCAAAGAGGATTCTCCGCAGCCCGCGCCAGTCGGTGGCCTTCCCCGCATCGTGGCGATTGCGGCCGCCGGACAACACTCCCTGGCTCTCGACTCTAGCGGGACGGTATGGGGTTGGGGCGATGTTCCGAACCGGAGCCCCGTTCTGGTTCCGCAGCGAGTGCCGGACCTGGCAAACGTGGTCGCGATTGCCGCGGGAGACAACCACAGCATTGCGCTGGATAGCGGAGGTACGGTGTGGGTCTGGGGCGATCATGGCGCTGGAGACCTGGGTGATGGTTGCTATAACTGCTCGAATTCTCCTCAGCGGGTGCGCGGGCTGTCGGACATCGTAGCGGTGGCCGGCGGGTACGAACTGACACTGGGGCTGAAGAACGACGGTACCGTATGGGCGATCGGATATGGCGCCGCCGGGCAACTCGGCAACGGGTCGACGGAAAACTCGACGAAGCCCGTGATGGTGACCGGCCTGTTGGGCGTGAAGGCCCTTGCCGCGGGCTACATGCACGTCCTCGCCCTAAAAGGCGATGGCACGGTGTGGAGTTGGGGATCCAATCACGAGAGACAACTCGGTAATTCGCGTATCGGTTCGGACGATTCGAGCAGGCCGGTGCGGGCCGGCACGCTGACCGGCGTGGTGGCGATCGCCGCGGCTTCGAGTCATTCCGCGGCACTCACAGAGCCGGACGTTGTGTGGACCTGGGGACAGAACGATGGAGGAGCGCTGGGCGCGGATCCGGAGAGTCTGGATAGATCGGACACACCCATGCGAGCTGGGCAGGCAGTGCCCCCGGCGTGCACCCCCCTGTTTGCGTGCCTGACGGCAAGCGGCAAGGTAATCCGGATTTGCGGTGAACAGGATCAAAACGACTCCGACAAGTGGAGCAACATCCACTACCGTTTCGGTCCCGAGAGCGGCCCGCCAGAACTGATGTTCCCGGCGGATCCCGGCAAGGCGCCGCCCTCGCTTTTCTTCTACCAGGAATTTCGGAATCGGGAGTGGCTCCATACGGTGCGTTTTTCAAACGGCGGCTATACATATCGCGTGTATTACGGCACCGACTCGGGCGGCGGTGTCGACGTGGAGGACGCAAAAGGGAAAACGCTGTCCCGTATCGAGTGCGCGGAACGGCCACAGATATACATCGAGTACCTGCAAATGAATCTCCCCTGCGATCCGCAGAATCCGCGCGGAACCGCGGGTTGTAAGAAAGGCTCCGCCGCGGGTAAATGACAGCGTGCGGCCCGATTCCCGTGGAGCAGGCATGCCGCTGCCGGCGCAGATTCGCGACTTGGTGCGGGCGGCCGCGATGAACAGTTGCCCGAGGACTTAGCCGCAATCTCGGAGCTTGACCCGGCCGGTGGTCTCGAACCCGGCGCTCTAAGCAATAGATCCTTCCCGGCCGCCAAGGACTTACCGATAGCTGGCGCTAACAGCCTGGCGCGACAGGAACCCAATCCTGCGGCTGACAGCTCTGTCCACGCGGCGCAGGAGCGGCGCCGTGTTTGGTCAAGGGCGGCGCGCGCCTTGGGACAGAGGCCTTAGTCCCCAGGGTTTCCGCGGCGTCGATTATCCTTATTGTTATGAAGATCGGATTCGTAGGGCTGGGGCGGATGGGTTCGGGAATGGCGCGCAACTTGCTTCGCGGCGGGCACGAGGTGGTGGTGTACAACCGAAGCCGCGAAAAGGCGGAAGCGCTGGCGGGCGATGGCGCTCGCGTTGCCGATTCGGTGGCGGACGCCTGCCGCGGATCGGAGGCCGTGGTGACGATGTTGGCCGACGACCGGGCGGCCGAACAGGTGGTGTTGGGCGGCAACGGCATCGTCTCGGCTGTGCCCAGCGGGGCGATTCACATTTCATGCAGCACCATCAGCACGGCGCTGGCGAGGCGTCTGACCGCCGAACACGGCGGGCGAGGCCAGGGATATTTGAGCGCCCCGGTGTTCGGCCGTCCGGAAGCGGCGGAAAGCAAGAAGCTGCTGGTGGTTGCCGCCGGCCGGAAGGAACTGCTGGAGCGCTGCGGCGCGCTGTTCGACGCCATCGGGCGCCAGACGTTTGTGGCGGGGTCCGAACCGTGGCAGGCGAATGCGGTCAAGCTGTGCGGGAATTTCATGATCGCCAGCATGATCGAGGCGTTCGGCGAGGCCTTCGCGACGTTGCGCAAGGCGGACGTGGCGCCGCTCGAGTTCCTGGAAATCATGAGCGCGCTGTTCGGGTCGCCGATGTATGCCAATTACGGACGCTTGATGGCGGAGGAGAAGTTCGAGCCGGCCGGGTTCGCCTTGCGGCTGGGCCTCAAGGATGTCCGCCTGGTGCTCGAAGTGGCCGAGGAGTGCGCGGCGCCCATGCCGCTCGCCAGCCTCATCCGCGACCATCTGCTCTCGGCTATGGCGCACGGACAGGGCGATTGGGATTGGTCGAGCGCCGGCAAAGTCGCGAAACGGCGCGCGGGTATCGAATAATTCCGGACGCTACCCGCCGGCAATGGCTCCGATGACGAGAAAGGGCTCGGCGCCCGCGGCGACGGCGTCGGGCAGCGGGGCGTCCGGCGGGTCGTGGGACAGATCCCGCTCGCAGGCGAAAAATCTCACGAACGGACGGCGCTGTTGCGTAACATGGTCGCGGAGCGTCCCGCGCAGCGTCGGGTAGCGGAGTTCGAGCGAATCCAAAACCGAGCGCTGGGTTACGGGGCCGGCCACGTCGAGCGTGATTTCACTCTGGCCGCCCTCGATTTTGGCCAGGATGCGCAGGTGCGCCGGGAGCGCGACGCGGATCATGACAGCGTCTGGACCTCGACCGAAAGCACGGCCGGAAGATCGCGGACGATGGGAGCCCAACTGTCGCCGGCATCCGGAGATGCGTAGACCTGCCCACCGGTGGTGCCGAAATACACGCCGCAGGCATCCAGCGAGTCGACGGCCATGGCGTCGCGCAGCACGTTGACGTAGCAGTCGCTCTGCGGCAGGCCTTGGGTGAGCGGTTCCCACTCGTTTCCGCCGGTGCGGCTGCGGTACACGCGCAGCTTGCCATCGGGCGGAAAATGCTCGGAATCGCTCTTGATGGGGACCACGTAGACGGTTTCGGGTTCGTGCGCGTGAACGTCGATGACGAATCCGAAGTCGGTGGGCAAGTTGCCGCTGATTTCGCGCCACGAGTCGCCGGCATCGTCGCTGCGCATGACGTCCCAGTGTTTCTGCATGAAGAGCACACCGGGGCGCAAGGGGTGCATGGCGATGCGGTGGACGCAGTGGCCGACTTCCGCGGCGGGGTCGGGGATGTACTCGGACACCAGTCCCCGATTGATCGGCCGCCACGTGGCGCCGCCGTCGTCGGTACGAAAGGCGCCGGCCGCCGAGATGGCGATGTACATACGGGCGGGGTCGCTGGGGTCGAGGACGATGGTGTGCAGGCCCAGGCCACCGGCCCCCGGCTGCCAGCGGGACCCGGTGCCGTGGCCGCGCAGTCCGGGGAGTTCCGCCCAGGTTTGCCCGCCATCGGTGGAGCGGAACAGGGCGGCGTCTTCCACGCCGGCGTAGACGGTGTCGGGATCGGCCAGCGACGGCTCGAGGTGCCAGACGCGTTTGAACTCCCAGGGGTGCGGCGTGCCATCGTACCACTGGTGCGTGCCGGGGACGCCGTCGTAGACGAACTTATTCCCCACCGGCTCCCACGTCCGTCCGCCATCGCTCGAACGCTGAATCAGTTGCCCGAACCAGGCGTTCGACTGGGACGCATACAGCTTATCGGGATCGGCGGGAGATCCCTTGAGGTGGTAGATTTCCCAACCGGCGAAGTGGGGACCGGCGACGTCCCACCGTTGGCGCTTTCCGTCGGAAGTGAGGACAAACGCGCCTTTGCGCGTGCCCACGAGTACTCGTACTTTGCTCATCCCTTACCCTCCTTCTCTTCTCTGGGCACCCTCGCGCCGGGCGGGCGCGAAGATGCTGGCGATGGTTTTTATTTTATCCGAGAACGGGCATTGGGGGTGCGCAACAGGACGGTGGACGCCAGGGTGGCGATTGGCTTGACGGAGGGCGAGTTTCGCTTTGTGGCGCGGGCGATTTGGCTGCGCGTTGGGCAAGGGCACAATATCACACGATCGGAGACCTAGGCCGCCGAGTGAAGGCGGTTGGCGGCGCGCTGGGCGGCTGCGAGACGGGCGGCGGTGATGCGGCTGGCTCGCTCGCGCGAGGCGCTGAGGATCAGCTCGGGGGCTTGGGCGGGAGTGCCGCTCGAAAACGGCGGTTCCGGCGCATATTCGATATCGAGCTGGATGCGCTGCGCGGCCGCGTCTCCCGCGAGCGCGGCAGCCAGGCGCAAGCTGCCATCGATGCCGGCGCTGACCCCGGCGGTGGAGATGAGGTTGCCGTCGACCACCACGCGCGCGTCTTCGGGGATGGCGCCAAAATACGGCAGCAGGTGATGCGAGTTCCAGTGGGTGGTGGCGCGCCGGCCCTGGAGCAGGCCGGCGGCGCCGAGAGTCAGCGCGCCGGTGCAGACCGAGAGAATGTAGCGGGCTTCGAGCGCGCGGGCGCGTAGCCAGGACAGGACCGCTTGGTCATCCATCAGCGGTAACTGACCCATGCCACCCGGAACGAGGAGGACATCCGGAGCGGGGAGGGCGGTCTCGAGAGTTGCGGTGGGTGTGAGGATCAGGCCGAAGAGGTCGCGTATGGGAGTCAGGTCCTTCCAAACCAAGTGAACCTGGGCGTCCGGGAGGCGCGACAGGATCTCAAATGGGCCGGTGAAATCCAGTTGATCCATGTTGGGGAAGATGAGCGCGGCGATCTGCATACGGATGAGCGTAACAGTTCCGCGGGGGCGATCATACGCGGGTGCCGGGAATCTGCTACCCTCAGGTCACCATGTCAGCATCCAATGGAGACAAAGCGCGCTTCCACCGGGAGCGCAAAGGCAAGCTTGCACGCAGAGAACGCAGCCGCGAGTTGCGGAAGAAGATTACAGACTCCCACTCTCCGGCGCGGCCGTCGGGCGCCCAGTTGTAGCGGATTCGGCGGGCCGAAGCAAGGGAAATATGTAATAATTGCCGTGGCCGCGCCTAAATGTTCATTTTCATTTCCCATTCGTCGAAGGACGATGGAATTGTCCGCGAGATCCGTCAGGCGCTGGAAGCGCTGGGGATAGAGACCTGGGCCGATTCCGAGCGGCTCTCGGGCGGCGATCCGCTGACTTCTAAGATCCAGAATGCGATTAGAAAGGCCGACCATTTCCTTTGCGTGGTCAGCCTTAACGCGCTGAATTCGGAGTGGGTCCAGCGGGAAGTGCAGTGCGCGAGGTCGGTTCGAAAGCGTCGGTACAAGATCATTCCGCTGACGCTTCCGGGTGTCGGGATTCCGGCGATGCGGCTGCTGATCGGCGAGGATGCGGTCGCGATCCGGCTGGGCGATGGGGCGGCGGCGGTTACCGATGCGCTTCCGCAGATCCTGGCGGCTATCGGACTCCAACGTCCCACGGAGACGGTCCCGCATGCGCCGGCGCAGGGTGCGCCTGTCGCCGACTTGGTGCTGGAATTGAGAGATCCGGCGGTTGAGGAACTGGATGGGAAGCGGCGGGCCACGGCGGTCGCTACGCTGACTTACTGGCCGGCGGACGGCAGTCCCAAGGTCGAAAGCCAGCGGTATCGATTCACCGCGCCTCTGGGTCCCATCGAAGCCGAAGAGATCGCCTGGTATTTGGAGCGCTACGTCAACTGGCCGGCGGGGCTGTTTCAGGAACGAGCCCAGCGCGTCGTGGAGGCTTTGCCCAAATGGGGCAAGCTGCTCTATGACACGGTGTACGGCGACGCGGCTCGCGAAGCGCTCGAAGCCTGGAAGGCGAGCGGTGCTGGCGAGCGGCGGTTTACCGTCAAGGTCGACAAGGAACTGATTGCGGGAACGGCTGACGACATGCAGAAGGAAGCGGCGGAAGCGGCCATGCTCCTGCTATCGTTGCCCTGGGAGCTGATCCACGACGGCCAGGGCTACCTGTTCCAGGGCAAGCACGTGGTGCGGGTGCGCCGCAGCCTGCCCAACCGAAACAGGCAAGAGGCGCTTGTGACCCAGCCGCCCATTCGTGTGCTGCTGGTAAGCCCGCGGCCGGAAGATGAGTCCGCCGGGTACATCGATCACCGCGTCAGCGCGCGGCCGCTGGTGGAAGCGCTGTCGCAGCTCGGCGGCCTGGCGGAGTTTCATCTTCTCGAACCGCCCACGTTTCCGGCCCTCGAAGCGGAACTGCTACGCGAGACTTACCACGTGGTTCACTTCGATGGCCACGGCGTATACGACGACAAGCACGGCCTGGGCATGCTGTGCTTCGAAGATCCCGCCGATGTGGAGAAGCTCGAAGGGCGGCGCAGCGAGCTGATCGATGCCGAGAAGATCGCGGGAATCGTGCGCCAGCAGCGCATCCCGCTCTTCTTCCTGGAAGCGTGCCAGACCGCGAAGGCCGACACCGATCCCTCGGCTTCGGTGGCCGGGAAGTTGCTCGAAAGCGGCGTGGCCTCGGTGGCGGCGATGAGCCATTCGGTGCTGGTGGAAACGGCGCGCCGATTCATCACGGAGTTCTACAAGGAACTGCTGAGCGGCAAACGGGTGGGGCAGGCGATGCTGGCCGGCCAGCGAGCGCTCAAGAGCGACACCTTCCGCGGCAAGAGCTTCACGGGCGAGCTGCACTTGGAGGACTGGTTCGTGCCGGTTCTGTTCCAGGAGGAGCAGGACCCGCAACTCGTCCACGAGCTGCCCGCGCAGGAGGTGAAAGCGGTCATCCAGAAACAGAAGGAGTTGGAGCTGGGCGACCTGCCGGCTGAGCCCGCGCACCAGTTTCTGGGACGCAGCCGCGACCTGTTGAAGGGGGACCGGATTCTGGCGCGGAAACGGTACCTGGTGGTGCTGGGTTCGGGAGGCGAAGGCAAGACGACTTTCGCAGCCGAGTTGGCGCGATGGCTGGTGGCCACGCGCCGTTTCCAGCGGGCCGCGTTCACATGCGTAGAACATTTCACGGAGGCGCGCCAGGTGCTGTTCTCGATTGGGGCGCAGCTTGTTCCGAACTTCGCGGCACAGGCGGGGACCGATGACGAACTGGGTTGCCAACTCCTGGAGCGGGCGCTTGCGGAACGCGCAACCTTGCTGGTGATCGACAACATGGAGTCGATGTTGGCGGCTGGGGGCGAGGCGCTGGATGAAATCCTGGAGCTTTGCGACAGGCTGGGCAAGGCCGGTGAGACGCGCGTGATCTTCACGAGCCGCGAAGCTCTGCCGGCGCCGTTTGCGGAAAACGTGCTGCGGATCGGCCGCCTGGACCGCGACAGCACCATCCGCCTGGTGGGGAACCTGCTGCCCGGCGCGCCGGAATCGGGCGCGAGCCAGGAAGACCTGGAGAAGCTGGTGGACGCGGTCGGCTGTCACGCTCGCGCCCTGGTTCTGATCGCGCGCGAGGTGGGAGCGTTTGGGGTGCGCCATGCGACGGAGCACCTGCATGAGGTAACGCGGGCGATTGAGGCGAAGCACCCCGGGGATAGGGAGAACTCATTGCTGGCCAGCGCGGAGCTGTCGTTGCGGCGATTGCCTGCCGAGATCCGGCAATTGATACGGCCGCTGAGTGTGTTCCATGGTGGCGGGGGCTTGCCGGCGATTGGACTGGCGATGAAGCTCAAGCCGGATCAGGTTCGCGCGGTTGCCGGTGCGCTCATCGGGGTTGGGCTGGCCGAGTATGTTGCGCCTGGGTATTTGCGCTTCGATCCGGCCATGATCGGCAACATCGCGCCGGAAGAACGGGAGACCGCGACGGTTGCGTGGGCGGAGGCTATGGAAGCAGAGGTGGGGTTTCTGTACGAGCAACTAACCAAAGACGCGAACCTCGCGAACAACCTGGCTCTGCTGGAGTTGCCGAACTTCCTGGCGGCTCTGGAACATTTGAGCAGGAGCAAATCAGCGGAACGCGCGGTGGAGGTTGCAACTATGCTGGAGAGTCTCATCTCCCGCTCGAACCGGCCCAGGGTGCTCGCGCGGGTTGTCGAGATCCGGACTGCGGCGGCCCAGCGGCTGGGCGGATGGAGCCATTCACGTTTCGAAGCGGAGCGGGCATCCATCGAGCGGCTGATGGAGCAAGGCCGCCTTGGCGAAGCGGTTCGAGCGGCGCAGGCATTGCGTTCGAAGGCTGAGGCGGCAGGGGAGGCCGCATACGAGGGTGCGCCCTACGATGGCGCGGGAGCTCAGATGACGCTCGGCCGGGCGCTTCAGGTGAGCGGGGGAGCGGAAGCCGCGCTGCCGCAATTGGAGGAGGCGCGCCAGCGCTTCGAGCGCCTGAAGGAGCCTCGCATGGCCGGCGCCTCCCTCGCATTGAGCGCGGATTGCTTAGCGGAGATCGGTCGGCACGACGAGGCAGCGGAAGCCTATGAGCGTGCGATCCGAAGCGCCGAAGAGCTGCTGGATCCTCGATCCGTTGCGACAGGCAAAACCAACCTTGCCACCCTTTGGCTGCGCCAGAGGGGCAACTACCCAGAGGCCCTCCGACTCTATGGCGAGGCGGTCGAGGTGTTCGAGCGCCTCAAGGAGCCGGCCGCGGTCGCAGCCGTCTGGCATCAAATTGGGATGGTCTGCCAATTAGCAGGCGAGTACGAAGCCGCCGAGCAGGCGTACCAGAAGTCATTCAACATCGACGTCCAGACTGGCAACCGCAGCGGGCAAGCGAGCTCGCTAGGGGAGCTCGGCAACCTCTACTCCGAGATGGGCCGTCTCGAGGACTCGATTCGCCTTTACTGCCAAGCCGCCGAAATCTACGTTGCCAACGGCGATCTGCGAAACGAGGGCCTCGCCCGGAACAACCTTGCCAACGAGCTGATCAAGCTTCGCCGCTTTGACGAAGCCCGCCTGGAAATCGAGCGCGCCATTGCGTGCAAAAGACGATTCGGGCACGGCGCAGAGCCTTGGAAGATATTCAGTACTCTCTGCGACCTCGAACGCGCCGTGGGCAACGAGCCCGCCGCTCTGGCAGCCCGCGACCAAGCCATCGCCGCCTACCGGGCCTACCGGTCCGACGGCGGCGCTTCCGAAATCGACACAGGCAAGCTGGTCGCCGAGGTGAAGCAAAACCCCGCTGGTGCCCGCGCGGCCCTCGACGACCCGAACCTTCCCTATCGCATGGTCGTCGAGATCATGCTCGCGCTCGAAAACCTCAAGAGCTGACGCGCCATCCGCTGCCGGAAAGCCGCGGGAGCTCGCCTGCGGGGCTATTCGTTCGCAGGCGCCGAATAGTAGCCGGTTTTGGCGCGTACCGTGAGGCCCGGCGACTTGGCGCGGATCAGGATCTTGTGGAACGAGCCGTCGCTGACCGGGTTGGTGGTGTGATAGGCCAGCTCGTAGGACGAACGCAACTGGTCGCCGATCTGGCGGAAGTGGGCGGCCAGGTTTTTGTCACGGGCGTCGAAGTGGGCGCCGCCGGTATCGTGGGCCATGCGCTCCAGCACGGTGATGCCGTTCTTGTTGCGCGCGGTGAGAGAGCCGTCCTTTTCGGTTTCGGTGTAGCGCACCGAAAACAGCACGGTGTCGCTGCGCTGGGCGATCTCAATGGCTTCCACTTCGTCGCGCGCGCTGGAATTGTCGTCGCCGTCGCTGAAGATCACCAGGGCTTTGCGGCCGCTTTGGTTGCCGCTGAGCTTGAGGCGGACGGATTCGTAGACGGCATCGAAGAAAGCCGTATCGGTGGTCGAGGGGCGGATCTCGTGAGGACCCAGCTCGGGGAGCCGGCCGGGCGGCGGATTGGCCTTGCCCTTGCGGTAGCGCTCGAACAGGTCGAGCGAATCGACGACCAGCGCGGCGTCGGAGGTGACGTCCTGGGCCAGACGCAGGCGGTTGGCGAAACACAGCAGGAAGACATCGTCGCGAGAGCTCACCACGGTCTTGAGGAAGGTTTCGAGGTCGCGGTGGTGGGGCTTGATGGAGCTGGCCTGGCTGCCGCTGAAATCGGCGGCAAGGCCCAGGTGCAGGGGGATCTCGGAGGCGCGGGCGAAGAACGAGATCTTCTGCGGAACGTTGTCCTCGAACACCTCGAAATCGTTCTGGCCGAGGTGGTTGACGAAGTTGCCCTGGGCATCCAGGACGGAAAAGGCCACATTGATCAAATGCACGTCCACACGGATGGGTTCCTGGCCGGAAACGAGCATGGGCAGAAGCAGCAGCGGCCCCAGAGTGCGCGAGCAAAGGTGTCCCATGTCAGTAGTTTACGCGCCAGCGGGCGGGCAGGATGCGGAACCTCTGAAACCGGAAGCGGCTCGTCCTCATCTATCAGGTTTGAGGTACGATATCAAAGATACGAACATGGGCAGGTGGCGGGTTAGATTGGCAGCGCTGACAGTGGGGTTGGTGTGGGTGGGCTGGGCCGCGGGTCCGCGTTTTGACGAGGCGCGCCGGTTGTACGATGCGACTGATTTCCAGCAGTCGCTGCGGGTGCTGAACGCCATCCCCGAAAAAGACGCCGAAGTCCATGCGCTGATGGGGCGGAACTACTTCATGCTCGCCGACTTCAAGAAGGCATCGGAAATGCTGGAGCAGGCTTCGGGCGCGCAACCCTCCAATTCCGACTATGCGCTGTGGCTGGGGCGGGCTTACGGACGCCGCGCCGAAACCTCGAACCCGTTCACGGCTCCGGGATTCGCTTCCAAGGCGCGGCAGTACTTCGAAAAGGCCGCGCGGCTGAACCCGCGGAACACCGAAGCGCTGGGCGATCTGTTCGAGTACTATCTGGAAGCTCCGGGTTTTCTGGGCGGCGGCATGGACAAGGCGCAGCAACTCGCCGGGCAGATCGCGCGGGTGGACGCCAGCGAAGGCTACTGGGCGATGTATAAGCTGGCCGCGGAGCGCAAGGACTACTCGCGGGCGGAAGAGCAATTGCGGCGGGCAATCGACGTGGCGCCGCGAAACGTCGGGAAGGTCATCGAACTGGCGCGTTTCCTGACCAGGCAAGGGCGCTACCAGGAAGCCGACCAGAGTTTCGAGCGGGCGGAGAAGATCGTTCCGAACTCTCCCCGGCTGATGTACGCCAAGGCGGACCTGTACATCAAGACCGGGCGCAACCTGGACGTGGCCAAGGCCCTGTTGGAGCGCTACCTCAACGCGACGCTGACGCCGGACGATCCGCCGCGCGCGGAAGCCGTCAAGCTGCTGCGCAAGGTCAGGGGCGGGTAAGCCGCTCATGTTCCTCGGCGAAGCCGTCCGATTCAGCGCCCAGGCGTTGCGCGCCAACCCGGTGCGGAGCCTGCTGACGGGGCTGGGCATGGTGATCGGGACGGCGTCGGTGATCCTGGTGGTCACGATTTCGCTCACCAGCCGCGATTACATCCTGGAACAGATCGAAGGGATCGGATCGAACATCATCTTTGCGTACTACGTGTCGGCGGGTCCGGCCACGCCGGCGGCGGAAGGCGACTACATCAAGATGCAGGACGTGGCCGCGGTGCGCCAGACGCTGCAATCGGACATTGTGGCGGCCACGGGGGTGATGAGCAGCTTCGACCAGGTGCTGATCGGCGGCAAGTTGCAGGACGTGAAAGTGAACGGCACCGACCAGGATTACCAGCAGGTGCGCAACATGGTAGTCAGCTCGGGCCGTTTCCTGGACGCGAGCGACGTGACGGGGCGGGAGAAGGTGGCGCTGCTGACCGACCACCTGGCGGAGCGGATGTATGGCACGCGCAACGGCGGGCTGAACCAGACCATCAAGCTGTTCGGGCTGCGGTTCACGGTAATCGGGACGTTTCACGAGCGGGTGGAAACATTCGGGCAGTCGGAGGTGGAGCGGGACACGATCGTGATTCCGATCACGGTGCTGCGCTACTTCACGCCGGTGGAGCGGATCGACCCGATGTACGTGCAGGTGCGGCGGCCGGAGACGGTGGAGCGCACGGCGGCGCGGGTCGAGGAGTTGCTGGAGAGCCGGCACCGTCCGGGCGCGCGGTTCCGGGTGGACACGCTGACGGCGATTCTGGAGGCGGCGAAGAACATATCGCTGATACTGTCGCTGGTGTTGATACTGGTGTCGGCGATCACGCTGGTGATTTCGGGGATCGGGATCATGAACATCATGCTGGTGACGGTGACGGAGCGGACGCGGGAGATCGGGGTGCGGCTGGCGGTGGGGGCGTCGGCGAAGAAGATTCTGCTGCAGTTTCTGGCGGAGGCGATGATGATGAGCCTATCGGGCGGCGCGCTGGGGATTCTGGTGGGCGTGGCGATTCCGCTGAGCGTGGGTTTGTTCGCGGACATCCGGATCCCGATTTCGCCGGTGGCGATTGTGGTGGCGTTCGGGGTGTCGTGCGTGGTGGGTCTGGTATTCGGAATCCTGCCGGCGAATCGTGCCGCGCACCTGAATCCAACCGAAGCCCTCCGCTATGAATAAATAAACCTGGGGACAGACGGAACGTTTCCCGGTTTTCCAGGTTAAAGGACGGCTAAGTGGTGCTTTTTCAATGGGAGATCCGCCGGAAGTGGCGAACTGGCCGCGCCCGGAACTTGCACCATGTGCGGCTTAGTACTCCCATTCGGAATTACGGTGACGTATTCCGGGGGAGTCAGGCCGCGATAGGCAAGGCGCTTGCTTTGAGTCGTTGCATGAGGGCGGCGAGGTCAGCTTGCGTGAAGGTCCAGCGGAAGGGAGCCGCGGATTCCTCGTAGCGATACTGGAAGGCGAGCAGGGCAGCTTCCAAATCGGCAAGGGAGGCGAAGTCGCCGGGCGTGAGCACCTTGCGCTGGATGATTGAGAAATAGATCTCGACCTGGTTGAGCCAACTGGCGTGAACCGGCGTGTGAACGGGAACGATGGAGGGCCAGCGGGACTGCAAGCGTTGATTGGCTTTCTGGCCGCGATGAGAGGAGCCGTTGTCGAAGATCCAGAAGACCCGACGGGCCGAGCGGTAGGGTTCCTGGGCCATCGCGTCCTCTACCAGGCGGTCGAAGGGGGCGATGCCGGTGGTGGCTTCGCAACGGCCGAAGATCTTGGCGCGATGGACGTCCCAGGCAGCCAGGTAGGCCCACGC
>Ga0326728_10008527_pt1 | contig 25391 bp, 20 predicted proteins | sample MB3enrmetagenome_FD_207602 | JGI IMG/M metagenome (GOLD analysis project Ga0326728, IMG submission 207602) | Lab enriched peat soil microbial communities from McLean, Ithaca, NY, United States - MB31MN | ecosystem: Environmental > Terrestrial > Soil > Wetlands > Peat | place: USA: New York... | reverse complement strand
GTTCTCAGTTCTCAGTTCTCAGTTCTCAGTTCTCAGTTCTCAGTTCTCAGTTCTCAGTTCTCAGTTCTCAGTTCTCAGTTCTCAGTTCTCAGTTCTCAGTTCTCAGTTCTCAGAAAAGGCTGACCTCGCGCAAATCGACGGTCAATAGCTTACAAGGCACCTGTATATAAACCCGAGAGTCAAAAGGAAGAGATTTAACTGAGAACTGAGAACCGAGAACTGGAAACAACTCTACCACTTCGCGTACTCGGTGCCGTCGCTGGCGAGTTGATTGGAGCCGCTGTGGACGCCGATGATGCCGCCAGCGTCGGTTTGGTCCAGCGACATGATGATGTCTTCTCCCTGCTCAGGTACCCAGTCCTTGCCGCCCGTGATGTCATCCGGGACTTTATCGATGTAACCCGCCGACTTCAGATCGTCCAGCGACTTGGGCATTTTTTGTTTGTCGAGCGCGTACTGGTAGATTGCCTGATTCAGCGTATCGAGGTTCTGGCGCAGATTGTCCTCGCGCGCCCGCAACATGCTGTGGCTGTATACGGGTATGGCGATACCCAACAGGATGAGAATGATGCTGACCACCACCATCATCTCCAGCAGGGTGAATCCGCGGGTGCGTCTTGTCGCTTGGCTGCTCATTTCCGACCTGCAAGAACTAGTCTCATAAATAGTTCTCCGAGTAGCCTGTCCGGCCCTCAGGGGCTAAAGCCCGCATTTTTACCGGCCCTGAACGGCACGGCTGAAGCCGTGCCCTACCCAAACCCATTTATGAGACCAGTTCTACTGCTTCCAACTCGAATAGGGTTCGCCACTGCTCGATTCCTGATCGGAACCGCTGTGAACGCTTCCGATGCCGAGCTGGTTCGGGTCCCATGCATCTTGGGGATCTTCCGGCTCCGTCACCCAGGTATTGCTGCCGGTAATGTCGTCGGGGATGGACTTGATGTATCCCGGCACGAGATCGTCTAGCGACTGTGGCGCTTTCTTCTTGTCGAGCGAATAGTTGTCGATCGCCTCATTGAGCACCTTCAGGTTCTGGCGAAGCCTGGCTTCCTTGGAGCGCGTGATGCTCTGGTTGTACATGGGCACCGCGATCGAGATCAGGATGGCGATCATGCTGATGACCACCAGCATCTCGATCAGGCTGAAACCCCTATGGCTGGCTCTGGGGCGGCGCGCTTTGGATCCGATTCTCATCTACCAATCCTTGTACTTGGTGCCGTCCAAAGCGGTTTGGTCCGACTTGCAGTAAACATCGAAAACGTTCTGCCCGCCCCAGGAAGACGAATCCTTATCGTCTTGCAGGGAGCGCATTCCCCACTCACCCTTGGTGATGGGATCGATGGGGATGCGGCGGAGAAATCTCAGCTTCTTGCCGCCAACGTCCACGCCTGTGACCAGCGTGTCGAGGTCCGGAGGCCAGCCTTCGCTCCCCAGCTTGATCTGGAACCCGCCGCGATCGGCGGCGTCTTTATAGCGATCGATGGCGTCGCGCATCATCCAAAGGTCTTCGCGCAACTCGTGCTCGCGCTGCCGGTAAACGACGACCTTGGCCACCGGCACCGCCATCCCCACCAGGATGGACAAGATGGTGGTCGCCACGATCAGCTCGATCAGCGTAAAGCCGCGCGCTTGGCTGACATCCGCGGACCTAGCTTTCCGCATGTCGATCGGATGCTTCATAAGATCAGTTGCCAGTTCCCAGTTCTCAGTTAAAAACTCGCCCCGGGTTCTCACTGAGAACTGAGAAACGAGAACTTCCCCTACTGAATCGTAATCGCCGCCTGCGCACCGCTCATCGCGATGGGCTGCATGGCCGGGTCGCGCGCCCCACCCCGGGTGATGGCCAAGGCAGACTGGCCGGGCCCCTTCGCCATAAATGTAAGCGTGACCACCGCGCCCTGGCCGGAGACGCCACCGGCGCCCGGAGGCCGCGTGGCCGTAACTTGCATGGTGCCGCTCGTAGTATCTTCACGATGCACTACGGCCACGATTTGCCCATCCTGCGAGAGAAATCCTCCGTTCGATACGTTGACGACTTCCAACTGGTTCGGATCGTAGTTGAGTTGCATGGGCACGGAATACACGTTCTGCCCGCCGGAAATCATGACATTCACGGTAAAGGTCGAGCCCTTGGCCGGGGTCAATGTGGGCGGATCGAAGAGGAACGATGCGCCGCCGGGTTGAGCTTGCGATGGCGACGGAGTTTGCAGGCTCACGTTCTGCGCAACCGGCGCTTGCGGCACACCGGCCTGCGGCGGGGCAGCCGGTGCGGGAGCGGCGGGCGCCGCCGGGGCCGGCGCTGCTGTGACTGCCGGGGCTGCCGCCTTGGTGTTGGATCGCCGCAACTGGATGGCGTTGGCCGTGCCCACGTCGAGCACGTCCTCACTGCCATGCGAAATGTCGGGCCCGCGGACAATGTGCGGAATCAGCACAAAGACGAGTTCGCTGTCCGTCGAGCCAGTCTGGCTCTGCCCAAACAGGTATTTCAGGATCGGAACCGAGGCCAGGCCCGGGATCCCGCTCAGGGACTTCGTCCGCTCGTCGTCCATCATTCCGCCCAGTAAGGCGACTTCGCCATCCTTCAGGCGAATCTCATTTTCGATCTTGCGCTGGCCGATCACCGGCTGAGTGAGACCGCCACCAAGATTTTGATAACTATCCACGGCCGAGACGTCCATCGTCAACTTCAAAGAAACTTCCCGTCCCGCATGTACCCGCGGCGTGATTTCGATATTCACGCCCACATCGAGATATTGAAACTGCGTGTTGGTCAGCGGGCTGATGCCGGCGCCCACGCTGCCTATTCCCGACGAGAACGATCCGGTCGCGATCGGCACGCGCTCGCCGATCTTCAGCGACGCCTTTTGCCCGTCCAGGGCGCGGACCTGCGGATTCTGAAGGATCTTCGAATCGCTGTCGCTCATCAATGCCGACGCCGAAGCCGCCGGAAGCGTCACCTGGAAGTCGGTGGCATTCAGGTTGGCGAATGTATTCAGGTTGAGGCTGTTCGACGACGACGAACTACTCGTCGAGGTGGTTGAAGTGCTGGAAGTGGAAGTACTGACGTTGGGCTGCAGCGCGACCGAGACGTTGGTCGGAGGGTTGATCCCCAGCGTGCGCGACTTTATGCGGCTGACCTGCATGATCGCCACTTCGACCAGCACCTCGGGCTTCGCCTTGTCGAGATCGTCCATCAGTTTCTGCGCCAGGGCCACCTGGTCCGGCGTGCCCCGCACCACGATCGCTCCCTGCGAGAGCAACGGCTGGACCTTGGTCACCTCGAGGACGGTGCGGATCGCGTTCACTACATCGTTTAATTCGGTCTGCTGCGAGAGATTCGAAAGATAAAAAGTTTTGATGACGTTTTGTTCCAGCTCTTTCCGCTTTCCGGGATTGTCTTGCGCGACAAAAATGGTGTTGGGCGTCACCGGACGCCAGAAGGTCTTGGTTTCAAACGAAATGATTCGCAGCGCGTCTTCCAGGGTCACGTTGTTCAGTTCGACGCGCACTTGGGTGGGCTTGTAATCGAGGTCGAAAAGCACGTTGATGCCGGCCAGCTTGCCCACCGTCTGGTAGATCACGTCGGATTTGTCGGTGACCTTGAGCGTGAGGGGCAGGTTCGAAATCGGAGCGAGATCGACCGGGCCCTCGGCCGATGCCAGGCGTTTACGCAACCCGGTCGTACCCGGCGACACGGCCTCCGGTTGCGGATTCTGCGCCTCCTTGATCATCTGGAGCGTGCGTTTCAGTTCCTGCTGCGCGATGAACGAAGAAGGATCGGTCTGTAAGGCCTTCTGGAATAGCGCCGCCGCCTCTTCCAGCTTGCCGTCGTCGCGCAAGATCTGCCCGCGATGCACTTCCGACGATGCTGCCAGGAAGCGGTTGCGCTCGAATGCGGTGCGATAGCGAAGGTCTTTCGGCTTGAGATTGTAGGCCTGCTTGAAATAGTCGAAGGCTTGCTCGTAGTTCTGGCGCGCCTCGGCGTCGGTGCCCTTGTCGTAGAGCGCCTGGGCGGAATCGGCTTTTTTCTTGGCAAAAGCAAAAAGCCCTAAGCAGAGCAGCAGCAGAATAAACGGAGCCGGACGGATCAGGCGTCTCATCAAGCAGTCCTCATGAAAATCTCTCTGGCCGGCAACCACGCCGACCACGACTTGTCGAACCCAGCCCTATCGAACCTGGATTTATCAAGCCCAGATTCACCCGACCAAGATTCATTCAACCACCCGGCAAACACTCGTAATGCACGTCAAGCCGGGCATTCCAGCGATCGTCAAGCGCGAAAAGTACCGGAAAATTGCATTATAACATCGCCTCAACTTGCACCCGAAATGGTTGCTAGGCCGGTGTTTACACTCGTTAGTCCGTGTCCTTACGAGCAGTTCTCGGTTCTCAGTTCCCAGTTCCCAGTTGGCGGTGTGCAACTGTTTTCTGAGAACTGAGAACCGAGAACTGGGAACTCATACCCTTCTTCGTGGTACTTTCTTCTCAGCGATGGCCAAGCACACGATCCACCAAACCCAGCCCAATCGGGAGAAAAATCCTCGCCGCCAGCCTACCGCTTCCGGCGAAAAGGACGCCGCTGTTAACAGGAACGCGAGCCACAACTATTTCTTGCTCGAAAAATTCGAGGCCGGAATCGTTCTCACCGGTACCGAAGTAAAGTCGGTCCGCACCGGCAAAACAAACCTCAAAGACTCCTACGGCCTCATCAAGGATGGCGAACTCTGGCTGCTCAACTGCCACATCGGCCACTATGACCACGGCAATTACGCCAATCACGCCGAGCTGCGCACCCGCAAACTTCTCGTCCACAAAGAAGAACTGGTCAAGCTCATCGGCAAAACCCAGCAGAAGGGACTCACCCTGATTCCCACCCGCATGTATTTCAAGAATGGCAGAATCAAAGTTGAACTCGCCCTGGCCAAGGGCAAACAGCTCTGGGACAAGCGCGAGACCGAGCGCCGCCGCACTGCCGACAAGGAAGCCCGCGAGGCCATCTCCAGGGGAAGAAAGCAAGGGTGAGTAATTGCGGCTTTCTGTTCTCCCGCGCTTGCCTACCAAGGACGGGGGGACTTTCGAGGACGTGGAAATCTTCGCCTGATCGTTGAAACTCTAGAAGTGCGCTGGGTCGCGCCGGCGCTGGATAGCGTTTCAACTTATGGCCAGTCGTGGTGTGCGTTCTCCTCTCTCTATTTTTTTCGTCTTCTTCTATTTCTGCGCTTGCGTTTTTCTTTTCGGCGGAGTTTTCAGCGGCGGGTTTGGATTATCGGCCAGCGCTTTCGGCCAAGCGTCTGACAACTTGTCTTCTAAAAAGTCCAGCGGCTCGTCTTCTCCCGCAGCCGGTCAGCCACGCGGCAGCGGCAACAACAATAACAACGATCGCAACGTGGCTCGTCCGTACCCGCGCGATCAACCGCATTGGAACTGGAACCAGCGCGGCCGGAGTGTGCCTCCGGGAGAATCGACGGCGGCCCTGCGCTTGCGCGCTTATCGGCAAAAGATGGCTTGGCGGGCGCAACGCGCGAAACTCCCACCCAAGCAGAGCTTGGGTGGGGCACCCGCACCCGCTTCCATAGCGTCGTCCACAATGTGGACTCCTCTGGGACCGGCTCCGCTCGATTCCGACGCATCCGGAAAAGACGAAGTGCAAATTTACAACTGGGTCTCGGGACGCGCTACGTCGGTCGTGATCGATCCCGCGGACACAACCGGAAACACGGTGCTGCTGGGCGGAGCGTACGGTGGTCTCTGGAAATCGACCAACGCGGGAAGTCTGAGTCCGGATCCCAGTCCCGGACCTGCTTCCGTCGTCTGGCTGCCTTTGCTTGACGATCAGCCGACTCTGGCGGTGGGCGCGATTGCGTTGCAGCCGGGCAACAGCAGCGTGATCCTGGTCGGCACCGGAGAGACGAACAATTCCGCCGATTCTTATTACGGCCTGGGAATTCTGCGTTCGACAAACGGGGGTTCCACCTGGACCCAAATTACGGGGGTCGGACAAACTCCAGACAATTCTTTTCTCGGCATCGGTTTCAGCAAGATTGCATTCAGCACGGCAAATCCCAATCTCGTCGTTGCGGCAACAGCAGGAGACAACGGCTTGTGCCTGGACGAGGAATCGGCGACGGCGGGCAATACCGGCCCCTGCCTGGGCCCGCAAGAGGACGGCAATTCACCCGCGCGCGGACTCTACTACTCGACGAACGCCGGCGCGACGTGGAGCCGCGCAACCCTCACCGACGGCTCGGTTGCGGCTTCGGCCACGTCTGTAATTTACAACCCTACTCAGGGAGCATTCTACGCTGCAATCCGCCGCCATGGGATCTACTCCTCGACCGATGGCATCAACTTCACGCCGCTGGCAACGCAACCGTCCGCGGGCCTTGCATCCGCGAATTGCCCGGCCAGCGCGAACGCAACGAGCTGTATTATCTATCGCGGCGAGTTCGCGGTGGTGCCGGGGCGCAACGAGATGTATGTGTGGATCGTCGATGTGCAGGGCGACTTCACCTATGGAAATCCAGTGCCCGCCGATGAGGGCATTTGGCAGTCGATCAACGGCGGAGCGAGTTGGACGCTGATACCCGATAACGGCATCACCAACTGCGGCGACGACGCCTTCGGACCAAACAGCGGCTGCGGCGTCGAGCAGGGTTGGTACAACTTGGCACTCGCGGCGATTCCCGATAGCACAACTACCGACATATATGCGGGCGCTGTCAATCTTTATAAATGTACGTTACAGCCCGGTAGCGCGACTTGCACGCAAACGAACAATGACTGGATCAATTTAACGCACGTCTATGGGTGCAGCCCACTCGGAGCGCCGGCGCAAGTGCATCCCAGCCAGCACGGCATCGCGTTCATGGTTGTCGGTGACACCTCACCCGGCTACTTCGCGCACGACGGCGGAATCAGCCGCACCCTCGATGGCTATGCCGGGCTGGACACGGGGAGTTGCTCGGGGACGAACCAATTCGACAGCCTGAGCCAAACCCTGGGCTCGATGACGGAATTCGTTTCCATCTCGCTACATCCAACCAACGCTGCCATTTTGCTCGGCGGAGCCGAGAATAATAACGGCTCGCCGAAAACCAGCACCGCGACCGAGAGCAGCACCTGGCAAAACGCGCTCGGCGGCGATGGCGGATTCACCGCCATCAATCCCACGAATCCCGACGAGTGGTTCGCCGCTAACCCCTACGTCGCGATTTTTGAGTGCGATTCCGCAACGGGAACGGGGACGGAATGCAACGACAACACATTTTCCCAGGTCGTCGGCTCCAACGATCTCGGCGGCGACCAAGGAGCCTATATTACCCCGTTCATTCTGGATCCAAATAATCCGAGTGAAATGCTGGTGGGAACCTGCCGCGTGTGGCGCATAAGTACCAGCGGAACATCGCCGCTGGAGTTGAGCAACGACTTCGACACATTGGGAACGGGCGTGTGTACGGGCGATGAAATTAACCTGGTAACGGCGCTCGCGGCGGGCGGCCCGCCAAACGGGACCACCGGGGATTCAGAGACCGTGTACGCGGTCACGGACGGTTATGGGCCGCTCAGCGGTTCTCCGGGAGGCGAAGTGTGGGCCACGACCGACGCCGGCTACTCCTTAATGTTGAACGTGTCGGGAAATGTGAATCCGAACGGCTATGCGATTTCCTCGGTCGCAATGGATTCGTCCGTCGAGTCGGGCAACACGGCGTATGTGGGAATTATGGGCTTCAGCACACCGTCGTACCCAACCTCCCACGTATGGAAGACCACGAATGCTGGCGCAAGCTGGACGGACTGGACCGGAACAGGTTTGCCGGACGCTCCGGTCAACGCGTTGCTAGTGGATTCGCAAGCAGGGCTGGTCTACGCCGGAACCGACGTCGGCGTTTTTGTCAGTCCGACGACAACCGCTAGTTGGACGGAAGTCGGCCCTACGCCAGGGCCCGGTGTGTCGGGATTTCTTCCGAACGCGCCGGTAACGGCGCTGCAACTTTTTAATCCGCCGAACACGGGCACGAAAATGCTGGTGGCATCGACGTATGGGCGGGGCGTTTGGAACTATCCGCTGTTGCCGGACTACACGAATACGATTTCGAATTCGCCGCAAACCATATTTCTGTCACAGCTTGCCACGTTCAACGGCACTTTGACGGCGGAGAATGGATATGCGAGCAAGGTGAATTTGAGTTGTACGGGTACGGCGCCTGCAACTTGCACGTTTAATCCAGCGCAGGCCACGCCAACCACGACGTACACTCTGACGGCGGGCGGCAGCGTGGGCGATTACACTTTCATAGCGCAAGCGGTGGGCACGGACCTATATAAGATTACGAACAATGCGCTGGTAACACTGCATGTAGTGGACTTTAATGTAACGTCGCCCAGCCCGAATTCGCTGACGGTGGCGCAGGGCGGAACCTCGGGCGCGAGTACGTTCCAAGTAACGGCGGCGGGAAGTTTTACGGGAACGGTGACGCTGAGTTGTCCAACCGGGCTGCCAGCGGGCGCGGCTTGCGTGTTCTCGCCATCGAGCACGGTGAGTCCCACTTCTTCAACTCCGGTGCCGGTTACTTTGACGGTAACGACCGCTCCCGATACTCCGTTGGGTGGTCCGGTGGCGGTGACGATCTTGGCTATGTCGGCGGGCGTGCCAGCCGCCAATAAGCCGACCTTCAACCTGACCGTGACAGCGGCGAATACGGGGTTCACGTGGACCGACACGGGCAACTCTTCGGTGTCGGCGAAGGCGGGCTTGTCCGCCACGTATTCGTTTTCGGCAGTCCCAGTCGACGGCGGAACGTTTAGCTCGACAGTGACTTTTGCGTGTTCGGGCTTGCCATTGTCGACTAGCGGGGGAGCTGGCGCTCAATGCGCGTTCAATCCAACGACGATTGCGGCTGGATCGGGAACGACCGCGGTTACGCTGACGATTTCGACTCTGGGGCCGAATGCGGCGGCGCAGGTGAAGCAGGCTGTGCTGCACACGCCTTGGACGATCACGGGTGGTAGTCGTCCCTACGCATTCACCACCCGTCCACGAACTTTGCCATTCTTCGCGCTCGCATGGGTCGCGCTGGTAGGGATTGTAGGCATGGGACGCAAGCGACACGGCAGGCCCGCCCTCTACGGAGGGGTCGCTGTCATTTGCCTAGTCCTCGCAGGGATGGCGCTGATTTCTTGCGGTGGCGTCGGGGGTGGTGGAGGCGGTCAGCCGGTCACCGTCACGGTGAGTCCGTCGAGCGTAACCGTTCCGTTGGGCGCACAGCAGCAGTTCACAGCGACCGTGAACAATTCGAGCGATCAGACTGTAACCTGGGCGGTCAATGGAATCACTGGTGGAAATACTACATATGGCAAGATTATCACGAATGGCCTCTATACGGCACCGGCGGTCGCTCCAAATCCGGCAACGGTGACGGTGACGGCGACCTCGGGGGTGGCGGGGTCAACTCCGGGATCGGCGACGGTGCAAGTTGGAACGGCGGTATCGGTTGCTGTCACCGTGCTTCCCGGAGTACCCTCCAGCCTGTTCCCCAACAACACCGGATGGCCGAGTCAAACTGCGCAATTTACGGCGACGGTCGCCAATGCCACTAACACGGCTGTAACTTGGTCGGTAACCACGCCGAGCGGAGGATCGATCGACTCGACGACCGGCCTCTACGCGGCTCCCTCCGTAGCTGCGGGGTTGCCGGCAAGCGTGACCGTCACCGCGATTTCCCAAGCCGACCCGACCAAGTCCGGGTCCACGCAGGAAACGCTCACACCTGCAACCATTCCCGGAACGTATAACAACATCTTGGTGACAGCCACCGAAAACTCGGTAGCGCAGTCGGACACGGTGACGCTGATTGTGCAGTAACGCGCGATTCACGGCCTGGCGATCTGCCGCCGGCTCGCGCAGAGCGCCAAAACTTGTAATTGACGATTTGTAATTCGGAATTGACGGCGCGGAGGCGTCTATACCCGCGCCTCAAAAAGCGCGAGACGTGGGGTCCTCGCGCTTTTTTTCTTGCGTCACATTTTCTTGTTCTTGCGTCACGGCGATTGGGCGCGAGGTGAGGTAGGATCATCGTCTGTGGGATGCCCTGCTTTGCGCGGCTTGGATCCTTCGACTTCGCTCTGGAGAGGTTCGCGAAGGCGGCTGTTCCTGCACGAGCGTTCCCACACAAACTTATGACTTATGACATTGCGGTGATTGGCGGCGGGATTGTCGGGCTCTCCTTTGCCATGCAAGCGGCCGAAAAGTTTCCGCGGTTACGTTTAGTGGTCCTGGAAAAAGAAGCTGGAGTTGCTCGCCACCAGACGGGACACAACAGCGGCGTGATCCACAGCGGCGTTTATTACAAAGCCGGATCGCTGAAGGCGCGGTTGTGTGTGGCGGGGGCGCGCGAGATGGTGGAGTTCTGCGCACAACATGCGATTCCATACGAAGTTTGCGGCAAATTGATTGTCGCAACCAACGCGGAAGAAGCGGCGCGACTCGACGATTTGCTGGCGCGAGGCATCGTCAATGGGCTCGAGGGTTTGCGCTTGTTGGAACGCGAAGCGATGCTTGCGGTCGAGCCGCACGCGGGCGGAGTGCGTGCGCTACAGGTGCCGTCGACTGGAATCACGGATTATGCGGAGGTAACGGCGAAGTATGCCGAGATCGCAACCGGACGCGGCGCCGAGGTTAAGACGAACGCGGCGGTGTTGGGGTTCGAGCATTCGCGAAACGCGGTGGTCGTGCAAACGCGAGCGGGAGATTTCTCGGCGCGCTATGTGGTGAATTGCGCGGGACTATATAGCGATCGAGTGGCGCGGATGGCCGGACACGATCCGGAGATGATGCTGGTTCCGTTTCGCGGCGAGTATTACGATCTGGCGGCGGTGCGGCAGGATTGGGTGCGCGGACTGATTTATCCCGTGCCCGATCCGCGTTATCCGTTTCTGGGAGTGCACTTCACGCGGCGCATCCATGGAAATGTGGACGCAGGCCCGAATGCGGTGCTGGCCTTCCGCCGCGAGGGCTACCGCTGGCGCGATTTCGATTTGGGCGAGGCCATGGAAGTGTTCATGGACGCGGGGTTTCGGGCGATGGCGCGGCGGCACTGGAAAAATGGGCTGGCGGAATTCAGGCGCTCGCTGCGCAAACGCGTATTTGTCCGCTCTTGCCAGCGCTTGCTGCCGGAGGTACGGATGCAAGATATGACGCCCGGCGGATCGGGAGTGCGGGCGCAAGCGGTCGCGCCCGATGGCGCGCTGGTGGACGATTTCCGCTTCGTGGCGCGCGAGCGGTTCTTGCATGTATTGAATGTCCCTTCCCCGGCGGCGACGGCTTCGTTGCCGATTGGGCGCGAGATCTTGAAGATGCTGCCAGAGGAGATTGTGAAGTAGGAAGGTTTCAGAGTTTCAAGGTTTCAGAGTTTCAAGAAAAGAAGCGCTTTTCTTGGAAAGCCCACTTTGACGTCTTCTGCCGCTTATTGGATGCGTCACCGTGCCAATTCAAACCATAAGCCAAGTAACGCGCAATCGCCAGCACTTACATCAACGGCACCGCTTGCTTATAACTCGCAATAACTCGCGCCACCGCGCTTCTAGGCTTCATGCTTTCTTCCCTATAACTTGCACTTTCTCCGATCCTATCGCCCGCCGCAACAATTCCACAAACTGTTCGATCCGGGTTTCCTTGGCTTCCGGCATCGGTCCCGATTTTCGGAAAAGTCCCGGGTCTAACTCCTCGGTCAGCAGCGCATCCTGAAAGCGGTCCATCGTCCACTCCAGGACCGATCCGATCATGTCCGTATCCAGGTCCGTCCGCAACTCTCCATGGCTAACTCCGAAGCTCACAAACTCACGCCAGCCGTAAGGGTCTTCCGCGACCAGAAACCGGTTGATCTCCCTCCGCAGCGCCAGATCGGTCCCGTAATTACCGATCAGATAGATCCGGTACGACGCCCAGTTATCGCGCACCATGTTCTCCGTGCGCCCCAGCCAGTAGCGCAACACGGCAAAAAATCCCCGCTCCCCGATCGCCTCTGGGACCTGTAAATATTTCGGAAACGACTGCACTGCCTTCTTGTACGCCTCGAAGAACAATCCGTCCTTGCTCTTGAAGTGCTGAAACACCGACCCCTTGGCAATGCCTAACTGCGCCGCAATATCTTCCACCCGCGCCGCACTGTATCCGCGCTCGGCAAAATGCCGGACCGCAACCTCCACTATCCTCGCCCGCTTCGCCTCCGAACGCGGACGCGGCTTCCCATCCCGCCGCATCTGCGTCGGTCTTGCCAGTCTGTTCGTGATCCCTTCCATGGCCCAACTCCCGGAAAAACGCTTTGACCCTTGGTCAAAAGAAGATACCGCACCCGTAGCGCTTTATTCAATGCTTTTTTGCGTGGGTTTCGTAGGGCAGGCCAGCGCCGCGCCCGGCGAAACCACGGGCACTGCAATCGTGGCCACATCAGTGCGAAGTCGTATGTTGACGCACAATGGAAGTGGGATGATGAACTGTGTGCCAATGCCAAACGACCCGCACAAAAAAATGCGGGAAGCATTAAGCTCCCCGCACCCATTCCAACTCGCGCACCGGTTACTTTTGCGTAAACGGCAGTCCCGGCAACGTTTCCGTATGTTCGGACTTTACCGCGCTCAGCAGATTCGGATCGAGCCCCAGCGCCTTCACGATGGTGGGAGCAATCTGCCGCGTCTCGACCTGATCGTTAAACGTTGCCGCCTTGTAACTCGGGTTCGAGACAATCAGCAGAACGTTGCGGTCGTCGTAGGCAAAACCGCCATGCTCGGCGACTTTGCCCGTCCCGCCCGTGTAGATGACACCGACGTTCGGAGCTACGATGATATCGGGAGTCCGGGAATCGGTCAGCGGATCGTTGAATTGTAGCGTGAGCGACGGGCCGGAAAAAATCTCTCCCTGCCCAAACAAGTTTTCATTCGCGGCCAAAGCCAAGGTTGCCACTAAGCTCTCCGTTTGGCTTTGATCGGTCAGCCAGAGCATCGAGATATCGTCCTCATCGGCCTGTGCCACCGGCAACCCAGGCCCAACGCCGTTCGGCGAAAGAATCTGCGATGGCGGTTCGTCCGTGGGAACATCGCCAGGAATGCGCAGCACGCGGTTGATATCGATCGGCGACTGTCCATGCTTCGCCGAGACGACGATCAACGTCGAGTCGAACAGGCCCTGCTTCTTCAGTTCGGAAATAAATTGGCCAATCGCGCCATCCACGTACTGGATCTCGGCGAACAACGATTCGCTCGGCGTTCCCAGCGCATCCGTATAACCACCCGTCTCGTTGAGCGATTTTTCCACCAGCTTCTCGCCCACGCTCACCGACTGGAAGTTCATGCCAAACAAATTCGGCACGGGCGCCGGCGCGCTGCCATCGTGCGTCATGCCATCGATCCAGTTCAGCACCGCTTGCACTTTGAACTGGTCGTAGCAGCGGATGTTCTGGAAGCTGTCCGTCCATGCGTTCGACGATGTCGCCGCGCCCGGATCGGGCAGCGGATTGCAGCCCGGCACCGCCGGCAGCGCCACCGGAATCGAATTGATTTCCGGCGACCACAAATCGGCCACACCATCGCCACTCGGTCCGTTGGTGAAGTCATACGATGGATGCTTGTCCGACCACGCCGTGTAACCGCCCGCATTCTTCACCACGTTGAAGATGGTGTTGTCGCGAATGAAATTGTGCGGATACACCGGCGCGCAGCCGTTCTTCGGATCGCGCGGCAGATAATCGGGATTGATGCCGTTGATCCCGGAGCTGCCGTTCGTCTTCCCAGAATCGAGTTTCAAGTAGTTGTAATCGATCTCTTCGTCGAACCCCACCTGCGTTCCAATCACGCTCGGGCAAAGCTTGGCGCCGCCGACAATCCCGTAGGGAGTCGTCTTCGCCGGAGGAGACAGCGCGCGATCGTAGCTGACGTCGTAGAAAATTCCCGCCGAACGCGGCGTCCCACCCGTAATTTGAGCCACCAGCCCAGGAAAAGAATCGGAAGGTTTCGAGGTCAGCGCTTGCAGGTAATGCACTCCCGTGGAAGACAGCGACGCCAGATGCGGGCAGTAAGTCTGGTTCCCGTAAGCTGGAACGCCCTTCGAACAATTCGCGAAATCGAGCGCGTGCATGCCGTCAATGCTGATGAGTAAAACGTGTTGGATCTTGCCGTTCACTTGTGCGGCAGCCGTTACCGAAAACAGGCCCGCCAGCGCCAAAGCAACCAGCCCGAGGGGGAGAAAGCGACGATCGGACACTTGTAGCCTCCTGGAATTCAACGTTGAGGTCAAGTATTCACCGTTTTCAGGCCGCACAGGTTAATGTGATGTGAATCACAGGTAAAAATTTGTAAAGCAATCCAGCCGTCGCCCCTTCGATACCGATCCCCTCACGAGCTGCCAATCCATATTCCCACGGCAAACACCAGCAGTCCGCCGACCACCACCTGAAACGCGGCCGACAGCAGCGGAGTATCCATGTACCGGTTCCGTATCCACGCAATCGTCCCCAGCTCCATCGCCACGATAATCACCGCCGCAATAAACGCCACATGAAAATCTTTAATCAGGAACGGAAGCGTGTGTCCAATCCCGCCCGCCGCCGTCATCAATCCCGTCACCGTGCCGCGCAGCATCGGTCGCCCGCGTCCCGTCATCGATCCGTCATCCGACAGCGCCTCGGCAAACGCCATCGAGATTCCCGCGCCGATCGATGCCGCCAGCCCCACCAGAAATGCGTCGTTGCTGCTCCTCGTGGCAAATGCCGCCGCAAACACCGGAGCCAGCGTCGATACCGATCCATCCATCAGCCCGGCCAGCCCCGGCTGCACGATCTGCAGCACAAACAGACGCCGCTGCGCTTCCTCTTCCGTTTTTTCCGCCGTCTGCGTGATGCTTTCTTGCATCGCCTCCGCCGTCGCCTGGTGCTTGCGCTCGACCTCTTCCAGATCGCCGAGCAGCTTGCGGGTCCCCGCGTCCGTCACCTGGCCGATCGCCTTCTGATAGAACTGGCGCGTCTCCAGTTCCATGATCTCGGCCTGTTTCCGCACCTCCGAAATTTTCAACGGACGCGTCAGCCAGAAGGGACGGCGCTGCACAAAGCCCTTCACATCCTGCCGCCGGATCAGCGGAATGTGTTCTCCGAAACGCGCTTGGTAGGTTGCGATCAACGACGCCCGGTGGACCGACTCCTCGGCGCCCATATCGTCGAACAGCTTGGCCGTCGCGGGATAGGTCTCGCGCAAGCCGTCGGCAAAATCCGCATACACGCGTCCATCTTCTTCTTCCAGTGCGATCGCCAGCGCAAGAATTTCGCGCTCCGACAAATCCTTGAAGTTTCTCGCCATGCCGATAAGTTTACCGTTTCTGAAATGAATTTAAGATTTCCTCGCGCAGATTCGCCGTGCCCCGGCAACTCTTGCCTCCGCCAACCCCGGCACGCTTTGCCCATTTGCCGCGCCGCGCGTCATCTCGCCGGACGTCATCTGGCGCAACCGTTACAAAACGCTCCAACATTTCTTCCACGCTATTCTCTGCGTGAATGGAAGCGGAAGTGCTTCAGCACCACCAGGTTCACGCGGAATTCGCCGGCGGCCGATCCCAATCTTCAGCCGCAATGTTTCGCCAGCGAATTTCTTCGCGGACGCTTCCAGACTTTACATCGAGGTGCATCAATGTCCATCTCCGGGATTTTAGGCAGCCTGAGTCAAAACCAGTCCTCCACCACCAGCACTACGGCCCAACAAGATTTCCAACAACTCGCCACCGACCTCAAATCCGGCAATCTCTCGCTCGCCCAGTCCGAGTTCGCCGCCTTGGAGGCAGCCTTTTCACAGTCCACCACCACATCTTCTTCCTCCTCAACTTCTTCCTCCACCTCTTCTTCCACCACTTCCGACAGCATCACCCAAGCCTTCACCCAGCTGGCCACCGATCTCAAGTCGGGCAACCTTTCGGCTGCGCAGAAGGATTACTCCACCATCCAACAGGACCTCCACAACAATCTCGCGTCCAGCCACTTCCACCATCACCACACGGGTGGAGGAAGCGATAGCGGAAGCTCCAGCTCGAACTCAACTTCAACCTCCCAGAGTTCCCTGCTCCAGGACCTCAACCAGCTCGGGACCAGTCTCACGTCCAACAACCTCACCAGCGCTCAACAGGCCTACGCCACCTTGGAGCAACAACTGCAACAATTCGCCCTCGGCAGCGAAGACTCCTCCCAGTTGAGCAACCTGCCCGTCTCGCTCGTCGCCTGATCGGCGATGACGAATCCAGCCCGCCCCCAACGCACCCTCCGCATTCCTCCGCGGAGGGTGCCCCTTCCCCCGCTCCCGTGCCGCAGAAAGGCGCGCATAAAAAAAGGCGCGAGCACAGGCCCGCACCTATTTAGCTTTTCAGTTATCAGCCATCAGCCGTCAGTAAAATCTACCCATGATGGCTTCTAACTGAAAACTGATAACTGATAGCTGATAGCTCTTACCGCTCTGCCCGGATCGCCTCGATCGCTTCGTGCAGCTCGTGCTCGGCTGCCCGCAGATGCTCTTCCGCCTTCGCGCCATGCCCAGCCATATCGTAGTGGTTGGCGGCGCGGGCAGTTTCCAGCTCATGGATGGATTCTTGTACATGTTTATGGACCGCGTCCAGATCGTGCCAGTCGCGGACCCTCTCGGCAACCGCGATCCCGGCAACAAACGACAGACACGCGGAAAGAACGGCAACTGCAATCGTCTTCTTCATAATTTTTCCTCTCCAAAGTTGTGGGTTGAATTTTTTCCGGCACGCACGAATATCTGCTATTCTCCACGCCCACAAACCGCGTGTCAAAACCAAACCGGCGCATCGTAGTGTAACGGCAGGTTCGTGGCACAGCGGAGTGAGATTTCAAGTCCACGGGTCCTGCAAGTCTCCGAGTTCGTCGATGGCTTCTTCGACTTTGGCCCGCGGCATCTCGAAATGTTCCTCTACCGCGGCGGCGAGCTGGTCCCGGTTGGCCAGCGTTCGCACCACCGATTCGCTGCCCCTCGACTCGATCAGCTTCCAATTGTGGATCATCACTTCCCGCGCCGCATAAAAGCGCGTCAGCAGCAGCGAGTTCAGAAACGTTGCGTCCGGCTTGAAAGACCCGGCAATCGCGCTACGAAAGTCTTCGAGGGTCTTCCGCGCCGGCTTGGCCACGTAGCCGTGGATCCGCTGGCCATCGCGATACATATCTAAGCGCGAGTAGCCATTACCGTCTGGCGGGCTAAGCACGAAACGGTCTCGCCCCAGCTCGATCACGTAATCCGTCGCCAGATCGCGAGGCATGGGCGCAAGAAACGGCGCCGCATAGCCCGCGTCTATCAAGTATTCGCGCCCATCCACAGCCGCCATGCACACGGCGTGCGCGTCGGGAGCGTTCATGTCCGCGCCACACAGCTTGGCGTCGTATCCCAGAGACGCGAGCAGCGAGCAAAAGTAAAAATTGTTGGAGTAACACGTCCCGCCGAAATGGTAACGTTCAATGCCCTCAAGATAGCGTTCGATAGATGGCAGATCGATCAGTCCGTGGCGCTTCCGATTGTACAGCTTCGAAATATTTTCGAAGGGGATGCGCGTGAGCTGGACAAACACCAGTTCGCGCAATGCTGCAAGCGAGGGCTTTGCCGGCGCCACGCCGAGCGCGGCAAGATATCTCCGGACGAGTTCAGGAGCGAGCGCCTGATCGGACATCGTCTAAGACGCTTGACCGAATCCGCCAGCAAGTGGTGGAAGGCCAAGTTAGTCCTATTCTAATTCATGAGGCCGGTGGCCGTGCCATCCGACGCTGGCACGCTCTGCACGTCATGCCGCAGACAGGCGCTTCCCTGCGCCGCAAACTATTTCGGCCCAGGCTGCCAACGCCTCTCCGGCTCAGGATTCGAGCCGCGGTTTATTCAGCGCGATGACAAACTCCTTGCCACAGTGCTTACACTTCGGGGTAGCAAAGAGGATCACGTTCAGGGGGGAATGATGTTCGGTTAGCTTCTGGCAGTGTGGGCATTGGATCGAATGTTTATTAGGGCCAAGATCGATGATATCGCTTTCCGTCATCGCATACTCCAATACGGAGCAATGTTCCAGTTGCGAACCATGCTCGCGTCAACCTCAGACTATCGGCAAGCTGGCAATTTGTCGGTACGGCAATAAACCGCCGTAAGTGCGCTGGCGGGCACGGGAATTACTCTGCCTGGCCCTGCCATTCCTCGATCTGCCTCAACATAATTCCGTAGCACTCACAGGCCGCTTCTTCCAGTTTTTGCCGGTCGACGATCTCCACATCGCCGCGGCTATGGGCGATCAGTCCCGCTCTCTGCAACATTCCAGCCGCCACAGTCACGCTGGAGCGGCGCGTGCCCAGCATCTGGGCGATCAACTCCTGCGTCAGCGGGACCGAATTCGATCCGATCCGGTCGGCGCTCATCAACAACCATCTCGCCAATCGCTCCTCGACTTCATGCAGACGATTGCAGGCCGCTATCTGTGTCACCTGCATCGCCATGACCTGGGAAAACTGCTGCAACCGTCTCTCCAGTTTCGGACTCCGCAACAATATTCCCTTCAGCGTTTCGCCATCGATTCGAAAAACCGAGCCCTCAATCTGAACTATGGCCCGCGTGGGCGCGGTGCGGAAGCCCGCCACCAGCGGTAATCCGATAAAACCTTCCTTGCCCACCAACCCAACTTCCACGCTTTTTCCATCCGGAAGGACGCTCAGTATGGACACCAATCCGCTGTTGCAGAAATAGGCCGACTTCAAAGTATCGCCAGGCTCGTGCAGCACATGGTGCATCTTCAGACGCACAAATTCCAATTTTGGCAGCAGCATTTCGGATTCTTCGGGAGGAAGACCGAGCAGGATCTCGTTGTGGATGAGGTTGCCGTCACCGTCGGCGTTGGGTGTTTTCGGGGAAGACCTTGCAGGCAGGCGAATATGATTGGCCATGGCGGCTCCTTACGCAGCGCAGAATTATCTGATTTTTGCAGGGAACCGTCACCGTAAGGCGCGGCGGAAAGATGCTAGAAGAGACATCTCCACTCTACTCTCTTATGCTGTCAATAGTATGAAATAAATCGCTGTTTCAAATTATTCGATTCCGTCTTCGCGGATGTGACAGGATGGCCTGAAGGAACGTGTGAATTCCCGTGGAGACGCGGCTTGCCGCGTCTCCACGCGGAATCCATCCTAACGTGCGGCGAATTTCTCCACCACTTTCTTGATGCGCGCGAACGCCCAGTCGATCTCCTCGCGACGAATATTCAACGGCGGCGCGATGCGGATGACGTGGTCGTGCGTCTCTTTGCACAGGATCCCTTCTTCCTTCAGCGCTTCGCAATAAGGCCGCGCCAGGCTGTTCACCTCCATGCCGATCCACAGGCCCCGCCCGCGCACTTCCTTGAGGTCCGGAGAACGCAGAGTTTGCAGCAGCCCGAGGAAGTACGTCCCGAGTTCGGCGGATCGCTCCACCAGTTTCTCGCCCGTCAACACGCGCAAAGCGGCGCGGGCCACGGCGCAGCCTAGAGGATTGCCGCCGAACGTGCTGCCGTGGTCGCCGGGATGGAAGACGCCGAGTATTTCTTTCGACGCCAGCACGGCCGAAACCGGATAAAAACCACCGGAGAGCGCCTTGCCAATAATGACCATATCGGGCTTGATGCCGTCATGCATGTAGGCGAAAAGCTTGCCAGTCCGGCCCAGGCCCGACTGAATTTCATCGACGACCAGCAACACCCGGTTCTTTTGGCAGATTTCCGCCGCTTCTTTCAGAAACCCGGCGGGCGGAAACACAATGCCAGATTCGCCCTGGATCGGCTCCGTCAGAAACGCGCAGGTGTTGGGTGTGATGGCATCGCGCAGCGCCTTCACGTCGCCAAACGGAATGATCTTGAAGCCCGGCGTGAACGGCCCAAAGCCGTCTTTATATTGCTCGTCGGTCGAGAAGCCGACAATCGTGGTCGTCCGCCCATGAAAATTATTGGCGCTGACAATAATTTCCGCCACGCCCTCGGGAATGCCCTTGATCTTGTATCCCCACTTGCGCGCCGTCTTTATGGCGGTCTCGACGGCTTCCGCTCCCGAGTTCATGAGCAACGCCATATCGAAGCCCGTCAGCTCGCTCAGTTCCTTGTAGAGCAGTGCGAGTTGGTCGTTGCGGAATGCCCGCGACGTGAGCGTCACTTTGTGCGCTTGCTCGATCAGCGCCTGCAAGATCTTGGGATGGCAATGTCCCTGGTTGACGGCGGAGTAAGCGGCCAGGCAATCCAGGTAGCGTTTGCCTTCGATGTCATACACCCAGACCCCTTCTGCCCGCTCGATGACTACGTCCAGCGGATGGTAGTTATGCGCTCCGTACTTTTCTTCCAGCTCGATGAATTCCTTGCCCGTTAGCTTTTCTCCATTTATGACCTGGGTGCCCATGCAACCCCTCCTTCGATTTTTTAGTGCTATCGTAACCAGCCCCAAAAGGGGCGGCCGATTGTAAATAACTTGCGGTATCGCTAAAGCGATACCCCGATACGAAACTGACTTACACCACGAGTTGTTGCGATTAATTCCGTTCCAATAACATGGTAAGTAACGCCATTCTCACATAGAGGCCATTCGCGGCCTGGCGGAAATAGAGCGCGCGCGGATCGTGATCGACGGACTCGTCGAGTTCGACCGTGCGCGGCAGCGGATGCAGAATGCACGCATCCGGCTTCATGCACCCCAGCACCGCCGAGTCGATGGCATAGCGTTTCAGCTCCGCATGGTCGATCATCCGCTCGGGCCGGATCCGCGTCTGATACACCACGTCCACTTCCCGGATGACCTTGTCGATGTCCGACTCCAATTCATAGTGGATGCCGTGCTCATCCAGATATTCCAGAATGTCGGGCTTCATCTGAAGTTCCGGCGGGCTGACAAAGAAAATCTTGACGCGGTCGAACTTGGCCAGCAAATAGGCCAGCGAACGCGCCGTGCGTCCCTTATCCAGCTCGCCAATAATGGCTATACTCAGGCCGTCGAGCGGACGCTCGCGGTAAATCGTGTACAGGTCGAGCAGCGCCTGCGTGGGATGCTGCCCGCCGTTGCCGTCTCCGGCGTTGATGACCGGGACCGGCGAAACCTGCGCCGCGCGCTTCGCCCCGCCCACCTGATGATGCCGGACCACGATCACGTCGGCGTAGTTGCCGATGATGCGGATGGTGTCTTCGAGTTGCTCGCCTTCGATCTCGGAAGAAAAAACGCGTGCCTGCTCGGTCGAGAGCACCCGCCCTCCCAGCCGGTACATGGCCGCCTCGAAAGAGAACCGCGTGCGCGTCGACGGCGTGTAAAACAGCGACGCCATGATCCGGTCCTGAAAGTCGAGCGTCCCTCCCCGCGCCACCACGCGCTCCATGCCGCGGGTGCGCTCAAATAGCTCCATCAGCAGCGGCACGGTGAACTGCTGCGATTCGACGACGTGCTTTAAACTTGGCTCCGCCGACGAGAGCGAGCGCGCGGACAGGACCGGCCTGAACGTGGACGCATCTGTCATTTCGTCTGTCCTCCTAATGGATATTCCATCGGGCGCGTGCGTTCCGTTTTAGCTTTGTCGTTGCCCACGAAATCGAGGTCCGAGAAAATGTGCGTGCCCGCGCTTCCCGAAACCGCCTGCCCAATGCGCTCGGCGGAAGTGACGATGCACTCTTTTCCGCCGTCGCGCAGAAAGCGCAGCGCCGATTCCACTTTCGGCCCCATGTTTCCCGGAGGAAAGTGTCCGGCCCTAGCGTACCCTTCCAACTCACCCGCCGCAACCCGGCGCAGCGGCTGCTGTCCCGGCTTGGCGTAGTTCAGATACACGAACTCGGCGTCGGTGGAAATAACGAACAGATCCATGCCCAGGCGCGCCGCCAGCAGCGCCGAAGCCCGGTCCTTGTCGATCACCGCTTCCACTCCCTGCAGCATTCCTTGGTTCCGCGCCACCGGAATTCCACCGCCGCCACAGGCGATCACCAGCACTCCCATATTGACGAGATCGTGGATCACATCGGCCTCCACCACCTCAACCGGCTGCGGCGACGGCACGATGCGGCGATAACCGCGCGCCGCATCTTCCACAATTTCCCAGCCCAGCATGCGCTTGCGCTCCTCGGCTTCCGCCCGCGAATAAAACGGGCCGATCGGTTTGCTCGGACGCGTCATCGCCGGATCGTCCAGCGCGACCACGCACTGCGTCAGCACCGTGGCAATCCGTACCTGCAAGCCCGCCGCTTGCAATTCGTTGTGCAGGGACTGCTGCAGAATGTAGCCGATTTCACCCTGCGTCGAAGCGTCGCAAACGTCGAGGGGATGGCCCGGCACCTGGCTCGCCCCTCGCTCCGATCGCAGGAGGGCCGCTCCCACCTGCGGCCCGTTGCCGTGGGTGAGAACGACGCGATGGCCCTCCCGGATCAGCCCGACGATTTCCATGGCCGTGCGCCGGGCGTTGGCCAACTGCTCCGCGACCGTCCCTTTTTCGCCGCCGCGAATCAGCGAGTTTCCGCCCACCGCCAGCAGTATGTTCTTCATGGTAGTTCCCGATCAGGCCTTCGCCATTTCTGGCTTCCCAGCCAAATCGACCGCCCCCACCACCACATCCTTCATCAGTTCCAGCATGATCGCCTTCTGCGCATGAAGCCGGTTTTCCGCCTGCTGGAACACGACCGAGTGTGGGGAATCGATGACGTCGCCGCTGACTTCCTCGCCGCGATGCGCCGGCAAACAATGCATGAAGATGGCGTCCTTGTTGGCCAGTCCGAACAACGAAGCGTTCACCTGGTAGTCGCGGAATTTCTCCTTCTTCTTCTCCGCCTCGGCTTCCTGCCCCATGCTGGCCCACACATCGGTGTAGACGACATCGGCGCGCGTCACCGCTTCCCGGGGATCGTTGGTGACCACGCAGTTGCCGCCCGTGGCCTGGGCCCTCTGCTTGGCCCAGTGCAGCGCCGTCGCATCCGGCTCGTTCCCCTTCGGCGTTGCCACATAAACATGCGCACCCAGTTGCGCGCCCGCAAACATCAGCGAGTGCGCCACGTTGTTGCCGTCTCCGACGTAGGCGACGTGCAAGCCTTTCAGCTTGCCCTTGACTTCCTGTATGGTGAGAAAGTCGGCCATCGCCTGGCAGGGATGGCTGTAGTCCGTCAAGCCGTTGATCACCGGGATGTGCGCATGTTTCGCCATCTGCTCCACAATTTCGTGGGCAAACGTGCGGATCATGATTCCCTGCACCATGCGCTCCAGGTTCTTCGCCGTGTCGTGCACCGACTCGCGCTTGCCCAGGCTGATTTCCGCCGGAGACAAATACAACGAGAAGCCGCCCAACTGGTGGATGCCGACGTCGAACGTCACGCGCGTGCGCAACGATGGTTTCTCGAAAATCATGGCCAGCGTCTTGCCCCGCAGCTTGTCCGTGTAAGCGGCGGGGTTGGCCTTGATCTCGCGTGCCAGCGCGATCAGGCGCTCGATCTCCGCCGGTGAAAAATCGCGGATTGACAAAAAGTCTTCTTGATTCATGATTACCTCCTCACCGGAGCGTGCTTCCGGCTGAACTCCGCTAGAATTTCCACCACTCCCGGCTTCGTGATGTCTTCCACTTCGTACTTCACCCGCATACACGGCTTGTCGATTTTAACCACACGGGCCAAATCGATAGGCGTCGCGATCATCACCAAATCGCAGGGAACGCGATTGATCGTCTCCTGCAATTCGTGCCGCTGCGTCGCGCTGTAGCCCATCGCCGGCAACAGATTGGTCAGACGCGGGAACTTCTCGTACGTCGCCTTAATGGAGCCGACCGCGTACGGACGCGGATCGACCAACTCCGCCGCTCCAAAGCGCTGCGCCGCCACCACGCCCGCCCCGTATGGCATCTCGCCGTGCGTCAGGGTTGGACCGTCCTCCACCACCAGCACCCGCTTTCCCTTCACCAGTTCCGGCGAGGCTGCGGTCACATGGCAAGCCATCTCGACGATGACCGCTTCCGGGTTGTGCTTCTGCACGTTCTGGCGAACGATCTCAATGTCGGTCCTCTTCGCCGTGTCCACCTTGTTGATGATCACTACGTCCGCGCGCCGCATGTTCACTTCGCCCGGAAAGTACGCCAGCTCGTGCCCAGGCCGGTGCGGATCGGCGACCACCAGCTCCAGGTCCGAAGCGTAGAACGGCGTGTCGTTGTTGCCGCCATCCCAGAGAATGATGTCCGATTCCTTCTCCGCCTGCCGCAGAATCTTCTCGTAATCCACGCCCGCATACAGCACAGTTCCCTGCTTGATATGCGGTTCGTATTCTTCCCGCTCTTCAATCGTGCACTTATGCAGGTCCAGGTCTTCCATCGTCGCAAAGCGCTGCACCGCTTGCACCGCCAAATCGCCATACGGCATGGGGTGACGAATCACCACCGGCTTCCATCCCGCCTTTCGCAACTCCGAAGCCACCAGCCGCGACAGCGGGCTCTTGCCGCATCCCGTGCGCACGGCGCAAATCGAAACCACCGGATGCGTCGACTTGATCTGCGTCGGCTCCGTTCCCAGCAGCCAAAAATCCACGCCAGCCGCCACCGCGCGCGAAGCCAAATGCATCAGCGTCTCGTACGACACATCGCTGTAGGAAAACACTACTGCATCGACCTTGCGCTCGCGAATCAGCTTCTCCATGTCTTTCTCTTCGAAAATGGGAATGCCGTCCGGATAAAGTGGCCCCGCCAATGCCGCCGGATAGCGGCGGTCGGCGATGTCTGGAATTTGCGTAGCGGTAAACGCAACCACGCGATAGTCGCTGTTATTTCTAAACACAACGTTGAAATTGTGGAAGTCGCGGCCTGCGGCCCCCAGGATCAAAATATTCCTCATAAAATTGTCATCCTTGGATTTCAGACTTGATGCTTGCCGGCTCCCAACTTTCCCCTGCGGTCCTACTTCGGACCCCCAGCCGTTTCACGCAGGTTCTCGTCAGCAAGTATTGCGGGCAGTTAAGGGGCGGATGCTGTGTCCGTGAAGGTCTCCACACACGCCGCCTTGGAGTCGCCATTATAATCGTTCCCCTGTGACTTGCGTCTGTGACAATAGTCTCCCCCAGGGGTGACAAGCGTCACGCGCTCTTTGCCGCTAGCTCACAAACACATGTAAGTGTATTCGATTGAATAACTTGCGGGAACATGGAACTGGCACCTTGGCATCGCCAGAGCTTTCCCCCGTGTTCCCCTGTGCCCCCTGTGGTTCAAGCTCTTGCCTTTTGCCGGAACTCACTCAGGCTGATTAGATAACCGTGTCGGCTCCCATACCGCCGAGTACACTGGGTGCGCTCAAGCAACCAGGGCTCGGAGGAAAGGAGCCGAGCACATGAAGATTGTAGGATGTGATTTGCACACGCGCTACC
>Ga0326728_10008526_pt1 | contig 25394 bp, 22 predicted proteins | sample MB3enrmetagenome_FD_207602 | JGI IMG/M metagenome (GOLD analysis project Ga0326728, IMG submission 207602) | Lab enriched peat soil microbial communities from McLean, Ithaca, NY, United States - MB31MN | ecosystem: Environmental > Terrestrial > Soil > Wetlands > Peat | place: USA: New York... | reverse complement strand
CGTTTTGCCCGAGGAGGTCGCCGAGGTGCGGAAGCGCATCAAGTTCATCTTCCACCGTATGGAAAGCGCCATCGCGAATCATGAATTCGAAAAGGCAAGGTTCTATTCCAACGAGGAACGCAAGGAGCGGGAGAACCTGCGTGTTCTCCAGGAGAAATACCATCTCGACGACTCCGCGGCGACCACAGTCAGCCGGGAGGATGTGGAAGAGACGATCAAACGCTGGGAGGCGTACCCATTCCGGCCATAAGCGAGGGGCACGCAGCAGTTGCAGGCCATCCCTTGCCGTGCCCTGCGGCGTAGCGGGCGCAAGCGCCGCCCCGCCAGGATAAGCTAGGAGTCAGGAGCTGAAGCGCGACAGATGACCACTTCCCCATACAGATACTCGACCCTTGCCGTTCACGCCGGGCAGTACCCTGATCCGCTCACCGGCGCTGTGAACGTGCCTGTCTATCTTTCCTCCACCTTTGAGCTGACCGGCATCGGCACGGACAGAGGATGGGACTACTCGCGGGCCGGCAATCCCACCCGCGACCGGCTGGAAGAGGCGCTGGTGGCGCTCGAAGGGGGCTACAGCGGCCATGCGTTTACCAGCGGCATGGCGGCGATCTCGGCGATGGTGGCCATGCTGCGCGCGGGCGACCACCTGCTTTGTTCGCACAATGTGTATGCCGGCACGGTGCGGCTCTTCGACCGGATCGTGTCGGGCTACGGCATCGATATCGAGTATGTGGATACCAGCAACCTCGAGGCGGTGGAAGCGGCGATCCGGCCCGCGACCAAGCTGATTCTCATCGAGACGCCCAGCAATCCGCTGATGGTGCTGACCGACATTGCCGCGGTGAGCGAGATTGCCCACGCCAGGGGCGTAGAGGTGGGCGTGGACAACACGTTCATGTCGCCGGTGTTGCAGAACCCGCTGGCGCTGGGCGCGGATATCGTGATGCACTCCACGACAAAGTACTTGAATGGCCACTCGGACGGGCTGGGCGGGGCGCTGATCGGCTCCACGCCGGAACACAAGGAGCGGTTTCTGCTGGTTCAGAAGGCGGCCGGCGGCGTGATGTCGCCCTTCGAGTGCTTCCTGGTGCTGCGCGGCATCAGGACGCTGCCTTTGCGCATCAAGCAGCACGAGGAGAACGGGCGCGCGGTGGCCGAGTATCTTTCGACGCATCCCAAGGTGAGCCGGCTGGCCTATCCGGGACTGAAGAGCCATCCGCAGTACGATCTGGCCGTGAAGCAGCAGAGGGGCTTCGGGTCAATGCTGAGCTTTGAGCTGGAATCGCAGGCGGCGGCGGGACGGTTCCTGGCGGCAATCAAGATCTTCCTCAGCGCGGAATCGCTGGGCGGGGTCGAGTCCCTGGCATCGCACTCGGCCACCACCACGCACGCATCCGTGACCGAGGAGCAGCGCGCGGCCATGGGCATCACCCAGGGGCGCGTACGGCTCTCGATCGGCATCGAAGACAAGGAAGACCTGATCGCCGACCTCGATCAGGCGCTGGCGGCGGCATAGCGAGGCTTCATGCTTGAACCGATGATGCTGTTGGCCATCGATACCTGCGGACCTTCTGGCTCCGTCGCCCTCGGTCGCCTAACCGGGGGCGGGGTAGAAATCCTTGGCCAGATCGAGCTCGAAGGGCGCAGCTATTCGGCCACGCTGGTAGCCGCCGTGGGCGAATTGCTGGCGGGGAACGGCATCGAACTGCGCAACTTGGCCGGCATCGTGGCCGTGAACGGGCCGGGCAGCTTTACCGGCGTCCGCGTGGGGTTGAGCGCCGTAAAGGGCCTCGCCGAGGCTGCGCGCATTCCAGTGGTCGCGGTTTCGCGGCTGGAGGTGCTGGCGGCGAAGGCTGGCGAGCCCTCCGCAGCCTTCGATGCGCATCGCCATGAGGTCTTTCTGCAGCTGGGCCGACCGGGGCTGGAAGCGACAGAAATGCTGGCCGGAGCACACGAGCTTGCCGCCATCCACCCGCCGGTCGCGCGGATCGCCGTCTGCGACGATGCCGCCGCGCTGCTGGCTTCGGCCTGGCCAGGCGCGGAGTTGGTTCGAACTCCCCCGCCTACTGCCGCCGATGCGCTCGCACTCTGCGCGCCGCGCGCCGCGGCTGGAGAGTTCGTCGATGTGGCGCTGCTCGACGGCCATTACCTGCGCCGCTCGGATGCGGAGATCTTCGGCGAGCCTCTCGCGCCGCGACGCCTATGAATCCCCCTCCTGGCGCGCCGCTACGAATTAGGCGCATGGCGCCTGCGGACCTGGACCGGGTGATTGAGCTTGCGCTGAGCCTGCCACAGGCGCCGCAATGGCCGCGCTCGGCCTACCTGGCCGCCCTCGACCCCGAGGCCGCGCCGCCCCGCATTGCGCTGGTGGCCGAGGATGAGGAGACCGGCGCCGTTCAGGGCTTCGCGGTGGCCAGCCTGCTTCCGCCCCAGGCCGAACTGGAGACGATCGCGGTGACCCCCGAGAATCAGCGCCGCGGCGTGGCCAGCCGGATCTTCATCGCAATGGCCGATGAACTCAGAAAGGCATTGGTAACGGAGGTACTGCTCGAAGTTCGCGCCTCGAACTCGCCGGCGCTCGCATTCTACCGGGCGCAGGGATTCGCGATAACCGGCCGCCGCCCACGCTACTACGCAGATCCCATTGAAGATGCGGTTTTGCTGGAACTGCGTTTGGCATGATCCGCAGCCTGCTTTCCTGGCGGCGGCCGGCGAGGAGCCGAAGAGTCCGCCTGTGATCCAGATCACGCTGAACCACCCATCGCCGGGAAATCCACAGCTCCAAGATGACTTTCGTTCCTCTTCCCGCTTGCCGTTTGTACTGCAATGGCGATATATGTAAATATTCAGTGATTACAGGAGGTGCTTGATGGATGAAGTACAGAATTCAGCGTTGAGCGAAGAGATCGATCGTCTACATGCCGAACATCGCCGCTACGCTCAACGGCTGGAAGATTTGCTTCAAAAGCCCTATCTCTCCGCGGAAGAACAGCTTGAAGAAGTGCGCCTGAAGAAGCTGAAGCTGCACGCCAAGGATATGATCTTCGCCCTGGAGCGCCGCTTGCCAGTGCTCGCTTAGGGCTTGAAGCCAAGTCCGGTTCGCCGCTTCGGTTGAAGCGGGCGAATCGGTTGAGGTTTAGCCTCAACCGCTATTCATGTACGCCCTCATCGCGGCCTCTGTGGCTCCAGCGTGGATAGCGTGTGTCTCGTATTGCGCTCGCCTGAGCGTGTGTTGAGCCAAAGAGTGAAAAAGCCGTAGCCCCAAGCGAAATCACCGTATAATCGTTTGGGACAATGGTTCGTGACGGTTACATCTACGGTTTGAGCTTGCTGGCGGTGGCGTTGGTGGTGGCCTGGGCTACAGGCGGTTGGGCGTGGACCATCGCCCCTGTGCTCTTGGCGGCTTTTTTTCTATGGTTCTTCCGCGATCCCCGGCGGACGGTTCCCGCCGGCGAAGGGTTGATTGTGTCGCCAGGAGACGGCCGGGTCACCGAAACGGCCTCCATCGCCACTCCTGAAGGACCCCGGCAGCGGATCAGCATCTTTCTCAGCGTCTTCGACGTGCATGTAAACCGCTCGCCGATCGGCGGCGTTCTCACCCAGGTGCGCTATCGCAAGGGCGAGTATCGGAACGCCATGAATCCGGCCTCGGCGGACCGCAACGAACAGAACCTGGTCACCGTACGCGGCCAGGGCTTTGAGGTCACCTTCAAGCAGATTGCCGGCTTGCTGGCGCGGCGCATCGTCTTCAACTTCAGGGAGGGCGACACGGTGGAGCGCGGCCAGCGCGTGGGGCTCATCAAGTTTGGCTCCAGGGTGGATGTGGTGCTGCCGGCCGAGGCGGCCCTGCGGGTCAAGGTGGGCCAGCGAGTGAAGGGCGCATCGAGCGTGCTGGCAGCGATGCCGGCTGGAGAACCGCTGTGAACGGCCGCGATCAAGCGCTGGCCAGAGCCAGGGCGCACGCCCGGCTTCGCCGCGGTATGTACCTGCTGCCTTCCCTGTTTACCGTGGTCAACATTGCCGCCGGCTTTTTCTCCATCACGGAGACCATCACGGCCATCACCGCCGACGTGCAAACGCATCTGGATTGGGCGGCCATCAGCGGCGACGCGCAAACGCATCTGGATTGGGCGGCCATCGCCATCCTCTTCGCCATCCCGTTCGACGCCCTCGACGGGCGCATCGCGCGCATGACCAATACCGCCAGCGAGTTCGGCAAGGAGCTGGATTCGCTAGCCGACGCCATCACCTTCGGCGTCGCTCCCAGCCTGCTGGCGCTCATCTGGGGCTTCCATTTTCTGCCCGAAAGCATCAACCATCAATTTCGCCTCCACTTGCAGCAGGCCGGGGCGTTCATCTGTTTTCTGTTTCTCATCGGCGGGGTTTCGCGGCTGGCCCGGTTCAATATCAGCCACGATGCCCAGCCGCGCAATCCGGGCCGGCCGGACCGCAAGTATTTTGTGGGCATGCCGATACCGGCGGCGGCCGGTATCCTGGCTTCGACCGTTCACTTCTTCTACGGCATTCCCATCAACGATTTGTGGCGGTGGACTGCCATTCCCTGGCTCATCCTGGTGGGGTTGTGCGGGTTCCTGATGGTCAGCACCTGGCGCTTCTGGTCCGGCAAGGAGATCAACTTCTCGCGCAGCCATCCATTCCAACTCCTCTTTGTGCTGGGCCCTGTCTTTTATGTCGTTTTCCGGTACTCGAATGTCTCGTTCTTCGTGATCGGGCTCATCTACATGTTCTCCGGAATCTGGGCGCGCGCGGCCTACTCCTGGTCGCGGCGGCGGCGAAGAAGAGGGCCGGCCGGCGTCTCCGGCCCCAAAGCAGCCGCGGCGGAGCCGGACTCGGTAACGCCCTCATAATCCTTCCCAGCGAAAAGGATGCCTGTGTACAAGATTGCCATTGCCGGAGCCTCCACCCTGCTGGGCCGGGAGCTGAAGGAAGCGCTGGAGGAGTCGCCTCTGGCCGCCGCCGACCTTGTTTTGCTGGACGAGGACACCGCGCAGGGGCAGTTGGACCGGGTCGGCGACGAGGTCGCCCTCGTCCAGGCCATCGGCGACGACGCCTTTGAGCGCGTGGACTTCACCTTCTTTTGCGGGACCGAAGACCTTACCCGCAAGCACTGGCGCCAGGCGCTGCGCTCCGGCTCCACGGTCCTCGACCTCACCGGGGCGCTGGACCAGGAGACGGGCGTGCTGGTGCGCGCTCCCTGGCTGGGTTCCGCGGCCGCCGCTCCCGACCTTTTTACCCCCGCCGTGGTCCCCGCCCACCCCGCGGCGCTGGCGCTGGCGCTGCTTCTGGAGCGGCTGCAATCGGCCGCGCCGGTGCGCTTTGCCGCTGCCACGCTGCTCCAGCCGGCCAGCGAGTTTGGCCGCGCCGCCTTGGACGAACTGCATCAGCAGACCGTCAGCCTGCTCAGCTTCCAGGGTCTGCCGCGCGCCCTTTATGATGCCCAGGCAGCCTACAACCTGCTCAGCGGCCTGGGCGAGAACGCCGCCGTCAGCCTCAACGCGGTCGAGGCCCGGGTGCGCCGCCACTATGACGCGCTGGGGGACGGGCGCTGGCCGGTGCTGGCTTTGCAGGTCATTCATGCCCCGGTCTTTCACGGCCAGACGTTTTCGATCGCCGTTGAAATGGAGCGCGCCGTCGAGATCTCCGCGCTGGAAGAGGCTCTGAGCGGCGAGCACGTGGACCTGGTGCTTGAAGATACGGATTCGCCCTCCAACCTGGCCGCCACCGGCCAGAACGATCTGCTGGTCCGGCTGCGCCCCGAGCTGGGCGGCGGGCGCAACGCGAATCAGGCCTCCCGCCTGTGGCTGTGGGCCGCCTGCGACAATCTGCGCCTCAACGCGCAGAATGCCGTCGAGTGCGCCCTCGACCTTCGCCGGCTGCGCCCGCAGGGGACGGTGCAGTAAGACCGCTCGTGAAGGGCAAGGCGGGAACAGCGGGCTTCTCGAATGCGCTCATGGTAATCTGGATTCGATCCCAACAGGAGGCGCGCCGTGAAATACGAAGACGAATTCTCCCACCTATCCTCCTTTCAAGCGGAGCAGTAAACGCCGCAGAGGATTCCCCTCGGAAACCCACGTCAAGAAAGGTCACCGGATCGTCCTGCCTCCCGGAGGGCGAAAAAGCGGCCTTTTCCGGCTAAAACGGCTTCCTCTCGGCTGAGAAATGGTCGGAATTGGAGGTTCTTGGTTACCTGTTCGTCAATATGTAGGAATTACAAGCTCATGATTCAGAGCATGTTACAGGCGACTGGCGGGTTGGAAAACGGCCTCCACAGGGTAAAGGGGGGTGGGGGGGGCAGAAGGGGCACAGACCGGGAGCAAACTTGACAAATTGGGCCGGCCGGGGTGGGATCTTTTTTTTCACTCTTTCATTGTGCGCGCTGCAAGGGAATTGATCTGCAAACGCCCAGTGGTCAGTGGTCAGCGATCAGTTGGCCCGGTTGAGGTTGGTGATGTTCCAGGCGTCCGAGATCGACAGCGACGGACTGGGGTTCATCGTCCCCCACATCTCAGAATCGAGAGGTGGCCCACGCGCCCGGCTCGGCCTGAGGACATCTCATGAGGCAGCGAAAAGTGGAAGGGCATGACATTCGGTGTAGCGCGCGTATTCCTCCTCGCGTCCGAACACCGCCGCCAATTTCCGGATGCTCAGGCGCTTAAGCACCTCAACCGTTATTGGGCGCTTCTCATCCCAATGGATCATAGATTGGAGGAATGCTTGAGCTGGCTCAGAGCGAAATAGGCTGTCGATGAATTCGGCCTCCGCTTCGGACCCGCACGGCAGGAAATAAATCGTGTCGTCGAATACTACGGGTTTTCCGTTTACCGGACCAATCTTTACAAAGTGTAGCTTCTTGTAGAACCCGGAAATTGCCACCTTCCAAGGGGCAAAGCTGTATGGTCCTACGCCGAAGATAGAATACGCAGGCTTGTTCTTATAAACAATGCTCCCGCGCTTATTAAGCAACTCGGCATGGCGTTCCAAGTACTGCCATGTCTTTGGAGATTCTGTCCTGAGATGGCTCGTGTTTTCCCCCACGAAGCTCTGAGTGACAACCATCGCAGCGCGGCATTCAATGCGTCCGTTGGCAATATCGGAACTCTTGAGCAGGGGAAACAGGGAAGAGTCTTCGATGGCTACGGTTTCGCCAAGTCCGTTCCGATAGCCATCCGGATTCTTCATAAGCTCCATGACCTTGGAGCAGTCGTGTTTGATCCCGGAGCGCCAGACATATCGATTCTCGGGCCCAAGAAGATTCCGGTTCCGGTTAAATGCCGCGATATGGGGAATAAGGTGGCCGTCGAGGAAGCCAATTCTGTGCGAGGGTGTGGCGGCATTCAGCGATGCGAATATCTCACAATCGAGAGCATTGCCCAGGGGTCGCATTTCAAGGACGAAGAAGCAGGCGTCGACCGACGCTCCAAAGTAGGCGAGCGCATCGATCTTGTAAATGCGAGCGGCATGTAGGGGAACGCTCCCCTTTTTCCAAATTTGAAGCAGGATTTTGCGGGCAACGGCGGTCTTGCAAAGTACGGCAATGGTGCCTTCGCAGGATTCAAGCCAATCGAGATAGCGCAGGAGCATCCATTCGGAGATATCGAAATTGCTTTTTCCCGTGATCGCCTCGATTCCCATGCGCCCGTGAAAGTTAGACTTCTCCGGGAGGTTGCCGCTCTCAATTGAACCGAGACTGGAACTGGTGACCCACGGCGGGTTGCCGAGGATCATCCATGGCGCGCCAGCCCTCGTAACGACGCTTTCCCATTCCACCTTGAAAAAATCTCCTTGCCGCAGATCGATTCTGTTGCCGGATCGGTTTGCGATAAGGTCAGCAAACCTCAGATGGCTTTGGTTTATGTCTATGCCTATGATCGATTCCGCATCGGGGAAGCACCTGGCGGCAGCGCCAAGGAACGCTCCCCGGCCGCAAGTTGGCTCCAGGATCGACCGCGGCCGAATGCCAAGATCGTGGAGAATCTGTGTCGCCGCGAGCGCCAGTTCGGGAGGCGTCTGAAAGTCCCCGAATTCAGTAATCGCTTTGCTCTTGCGCTGCCTGACTGTTTGCATCACATAACCCGTAGAATGCCATCGACAGTGCCTGCGTTCTGTATTGCGCGGCCGTATTGTAACCGCCATTGCAGCGCGTTGGAGATCGTCAGGTACCCCTGTTCCGGCTTTTGGCGGAGAAGCAATTCCGCGATGTTTTGGGCTTCAATTTCATCCACCGGGAGATTGCGGTCCTGCATGAAAGCAATCAAGTCTTCCGCATTCCCGTCTCGCTCAAGTATTTCGCGCAATCCCCGCGTCATTTGGTAGTCCGCCGTGCGCGCCTGTTCAATGAAGATCGTGTGCTTTATATCGAGGCGTCCGGTTTGACGTGTTCCGTCGTCGAATTTCTCATAAACAAAGACGATAAGACCGTAGCCAAGGCCGAAGATCTTCTGGCGAGCTGCCTTGTAAGGACACGAGGATTGAGGTTGCTTAACGCTCGTGACCTTGATATCCACGTTGACGCTTGGGATGTCGATGCCGGATGCTGAGTTGCCACCCGCGAAGGAGTATTTCTCCATCAAGCAGGCCGTGAATTTGTGCTCCAAATACGTCCCCACTGCCTTGCCGTCCGTGACCCCGAAGAGTGCAGGCTCTTCGTGGGCGCTCTCCGCCGCTGAGAACGAGGCGGCTTCTCCAAGGAGAATTTCAATAGTGAGGGTAGGTTTCATGCCGGGAAACTTCCTCTCTTGCGATTTGCATCAAATCTGGACGGAACCGCGAGTACTACTCTCTTCATCTTACGCGGACAAATGCTTGAAAGGCCTCGCCCCTAGTGATGACCTTCCCATTTCGGTACCTCTTCAGGAAAGCCGAACCCGGTCGATGGGAAACCGGCATGCCTTCCTTACATCAGCCGCCGCCGCACCAGGTCCAGCGCTTGCTGGGTGGTCCATTGGCGGATGCGGGTTCGGTCGCCGCGGAAGGTGCGCTCGGTGGACTCGGTCTTCTCGGCGTCGGAGACGGCGATGTGGACCAGGCCGATGGGCTTGGATTCGGTGCCGCCGGTGGGTCCGGCGATGCCGGTTACGCCCACTCCCAAGGTGGCTCCGGTGCGCAGGCGGATGCCGGCAGCGAGGGCTTTGGCGACCTCCGCGGAGACGGCGCCGTGCTGGGCGATAAGCTCCGGCGGGACGTCGGCGAAGGCGGTTTTCAGCTCGTCGGAGTAGACGACCGCACCGCCGAGGAAGGAGCGGGAACTGCCCGGCACGCTGGTGATGCGCTCGGCGATCATGCCGCCGGTGCAGCTCTCGGCCACAGCGAGGGTAGCCTGGCGAAGGCCGAGGTAGTAAAGCACGATCTGTTCCAGGGATTCTCCGTCGGAGGAGTAAAGCCAGTCCTCAAGCGCCTCTTCCATGCGTCCGGCCAACTCGTCGACGCGCTGCCGGGCAACGGCGGCGTTGGAGTTGGAGCAGAGCAGGGTGAGCTGAATGTCGCCGGTGTGGGCCAGGATGGTGGTTTCGACGTCCGTGTAGGTGGTGTAGATGGGGGCCAGCAGCTTGTCGGCCTGGGACTCGGGAATCATGGCGGCGCGCAGGGTGCGTTTGGCGATGTGGCGCGCGGGCAGGGCGGCGCGCAGGCGGGGCAGGCATTCGGCGTCGAAGAGCGGGCGGCACTCGCCGGGCGGGCCGGGGAGGAGCAGGATGAGCTTGCGGTAGCCGGCGAATCGGGTGTCGAGCCACTGGCCGGGTGCGCTGCCGTTTGGGTTGGGTAGAACGGTTGCGCCCTCAAGGACGTCGGCCTGCTTCAAATTGTTCGTGGGCATGGGGATGCGCCAGGTAGCGGCACGGGCATGCAGGGCGGCGACCTGAGTGGCGTCGCGGCGGAGGGTAAGCGATAGCGCCTCGGCGACGGCCTCGCGGGTGAGGTCGTCCTCGGTAGGGCCAAGGCCGCCGATGAGGACGACGACGTCGGTGCGGCCAAGCGCGGTGCGAATGACGCCGACCAGATCCTTGCGGCGGTCGCCGACGATGGTCTTGAAGGCCACCGTGACGCCGATCTCGTTGAGCTTTTCAGTGAGATAGAGGGAGTTGGTGTCCTGACGCCAGGGGGTGAGCATCTCGGAGCCAACGGCAATGATTTCGGATTTCATGAGTCAGGGGTTAGGAATTAAGGATTAGGGATTAGGGATTAGAACCTAGAACAAATTCAGCCCCTCCACGCCCAAGTCCACATCATAAACGGCTTCGCTGGTGGCGAGGATGGTTGTGCCGAGCGGAGAAAAGGCGACGCCGACCAGGTTGGCTCCGGCGACGACCAGCGATGCTTTCCCCTGCGCCGTAACGCGCACCAGGCCGCGGCTGCCGCGGAGGCAGGCGGCGAGGTAGATGTCACCTTCTTTGGAGAGCGCGAGGCCCTGGGGACGGCCCAGGCCGCGATACCAGGCGCGGGTGTCGCCGTTGGGCTCGATGGCCCAGATGGCGTCGTTCGAAGAGAGCGAGGGAGCAGTGACAAACAGCGTGCCTGAGGCGTTGACGGCCAGATGATAAGCGGCGACGCTGGGCTCCAAAGTTGCATGAACGAAGATCTGGCGCTGCGGATCGATTTTGAAGATGGTGCCGCTGCGGTCGCCGACAAAGAGGTTGCCCTCAGCGTCGAAGACCGCGCCGGTGGCCACGCCCATGCCCTCAACGTAGACGGTGGACTCGCCGGCGGCGTCGATGCGATAGACGTTGCCCTCGGCGCGCGAAGTTACAAAGAGGTCGCCGCCGGGGTTGAAGGCCAGGCCCGTAGCGTTCAGGATTCCCGTGACGAAGGGCGCGCCGCGGCCGTCGGGGCTCACCCGGACAACGGACACGGGGGTCATCTTGCCCCTGGGCCCGGAGATGGTGGCGTAGATCATGCCGGAGCCGCTGACTGCGGGGCTGGTGACCGGGTGCAGGCCTTCAGAGAGCTGGCGCGCCACGCGGACAAAGGCGGGGTTGCTGGCGCCAAAAGGGTTGCGGACCTCAATGAGGCCCGCGGAGGCTTGCTCGGGGACGCGGAACGCCAGCCGCGTTGGCCGGCTCATCAGCAGGTGGGCGGGATGGCCGTCGACCAGGACGGTGGGCAGGACGGCAGGCTGCCCGTTGTCGACAAGGCCAAGATGGACGCCCGTCAGTTCGACTTCTCCGAGCGGCAGAGCGGCGGCGGGCACAACGTCGTCGATGCGCGGCTCGGGGAGAATCTCCGGAACGGACTGGGCGTGAGTGTGGGGCATTGGCTTTTCCGGCTTGATTCCGTTGGCGGGGAAAAGCAAAAGGCAACCGCAGGTCCTTCGACTTCGCTCCGCTTCGTTCAGGATGACATCCTTTTTGGAAACTCAGGATGACATCTTTTTGGAAACCGCGGACCGGCGATGCCGGCTCAGTGAATCCAGATGCGAACAAGCGATGCTACACCCAAAGCATACAGCCCCGCGGCCACATCGTCGAAGACGATTCCCCAGCCATCGGGAAGGCTTTCGAGCTGGCGGGCGGGAAAAGGCTTGGTAATGTCGAAGAGCCGGAAGAGGACCAGGGCGATCAGGGCGTGACGCCAGTCCACCGGGCTGAAGAGAAGCGCGATCCACTGCCCGGCTACCTCGTCGATGACCACAAAGCCGGGATCGTGGCGGCCGGATTCGCGCGCGGCAATGGTGGCGGCGGGCACGCCGAGGATGAGGGTGAGAGCGATGCCGGTGAGGAGGACCGCAAGCAGTGTGTGCGGCGCGGGATGGAAGGCCCAGGCATAGCCAGCCCAGAGCAGAACGGCAGCTACCGAGCCCCAAGTGCCGGGTGCGGGCTTGCCGAAGCCCGCACCGAAGAAGGTCGCCACCGTCCAGGCCCAGAGAGTCTTCGGCGGTTTGAGTGGGGGTTCGGTATGCGGAGTCATGCTTGGCTTCCTGGTTGCTTGGCCAATCGTTTGTCGAGAGGAAGCAAATAAAAACTGGTGCATAGCTGCACGAGCGCCGCAACTACCAGCAATGGGATCGTTGCCGACTCACGGAAGACGACCCTCAGGAAATGCCCGTGGCCGTTGATGGGGCTGCCAAATAGGAGCATTGTCAAAGGGTGCAGGAGCGCCATTGCCCACAGGGCATGGAAGAATCGCCTCGAGACTATCACGGACAGCGCAAAGATCGGGAGTTCAAGCCCGAGAAGAAGGAATGGGATAAGTACTGTTGCCGGGGGTGGATTCTGAAACTCAATACCGAAGATGGCAACGAATCCCATCAAGGAGGTCAGGCTACTCAGTAGCCCTGCAAAGATGAGCAAGCCGATGCAAAACCATTTATCAATAGTCTTCATCATCACCTCTGTGGTCGCCTTTCCTGGAGCGGCTGCCGCCCGGGCCGCCCAGGTCTTCCAGGACTTCGGGGTCGAGGATGGGAGAGCTGATCTTGTAAACGCCCATGGCCCACTTGCCGAGGTCGATCTTGCGGCAGCGGTCGCTGCAGAAGGGAAAGTCTTCGTCGTTGAAGCGAACCAGCATGGCGCAGGTGGGGCAGCGGAGAACCTTGGCGGGTTTGTTCCTTGAGGGCATCGGTCTATTCCACTTTACAGCGGCCCGGCGAGGATGCGTGCGGCTATGCGGCGCTTGCAGGCTTCGATGGTGCTTCGAGGTCCACCATTCTTGGAATCGCGATAGGCCGCAGCCCTTCAAACTGGCCCACCAGCGGAAACGCGAGTGCCTTTCCGCCCGGAGGCCGTCGCAGGTATAATTCGTTGCAACCGAGAATTTAAGTGGAATCCTGTCAGAAACGGTCCGCCTGGGCCGCGCTCACAGCCGGGGCATCGGCCTGAGATCCAAGGGAGATTCAATGCTGGCATTCTTTCTGCACCCGTGGCGCTTGCTCTTTCTCATGTCCGTTGGATTGCTGTTCATTGCGCCTTTCTGGCAGATATTCAAGAAGGCCGGATACATCCCCATGGTGAGTCTGGTGATGATCGTTCCCTATCTTAACGTGCTTGCTTTTTTCTGGCTGGCCTTCTCCGATTGGCCGGTGCTCAAGAGGTTGAGGAAGCTGGAAGGCGACGATCCGCCCGACTACTGAGCTTGTTTACATGCTGAGCAGCACAACAGCGGCCAGAGCCAGGGCCATGCCGGTCATCTGGCGGCGGGTAGGGCGCTCACGCAAGATCAGCGCGGCCAGCAGGATGGTGCCGGCGGGGTAGAGCGAGCAGACCAGCGCTGATACATCCAGCCGCCCAAAACGGGTGGCCTGGAGATAGAAGAGATTGCCGGCGGTGTCGAGCGCCCCGGTGGCGATGCCGGCGAGCCAGAAGCCCCGCCAGGGGGCTTTGCGCGGCAAGGCGAAGAGAACCAGGAGCAAGGCCACGGAGCCGGCGGCGCGGGCTGAGGTCATGACCCACAACATGCCGCCTGGGCTGGCCATTCTGAAGAGAATCAACTGCGCTCCGAAACCGCACCCAGCCAGCATTCCCAGCAGCAGCGCGGCTGGCGGCGTGGGCATGGCCTTCATTCCGGGGCTGTCGGCGGCGGGCGCGTGGGTGATCATCCAGATGGCGGCGAGGCCAATAGCCAGTCCAACCGCGGTCAGCGGGGTGGGCAGGCCCTCGTGAAAGAGAGAAAAGGAGACGGGAACGAGAGCGGTGAGCAGGCCGGTAAGGGCCGCGGTCAGTCCCATGGCGCCCATGGCCAGCGCGCGATAGAAGACGGCCAGCGCCAGCGAGCCCTCAAAGCCGCCCAAAGCGGCATAGAAGAGAAAGCGCGGGCCGGGCGCGGCCAGCCGAAGTCCCATGCAGAAGGCTAAGAGTACGAGAAACGAGAAGATGTGGCCGGAAACGACCACCAGCAGGGCGGGAGCGCGGCGCGCGCCCACGCCGCCTACAAAGTCCGAGCCGCCCCAGCTGGCTGCCGACAGCAATCCCAGGCCCGCGGCGGCTCCCGAGGAGGTCACGGGCCAGCACCCAGACCATGTGGATTCGTGACTTCCCAGGTCCCTCCGCCGCGGCGGACGAGGGACCTGGGGCACCCAGGGCTTCTGCTTGGATTACGAAATCTCATGGACACAGCGCTAGCGAGTGTCCTGCCCGGAGGGGTAATAGCCGGTCTTGGATTTCACGTCCACGTCGGGCCGGTCGACGCGAACCTCGATCTTGCGGTACTTGCCGTCGATGAACGGCTCATGGCTGTAGTAGCCGAGCGTGTACTGGGTGCGGGCCTCCTCGGCGATCTTGGCGTAGCTCTTTTCAATGCCGTTCGTGCCGCGTTCGGAGTCCAGGGTTCCGCCGGTGGCCGCGGTGTAGTTGTACAGAATGTTGTCGTACATGGTAAAGGGCAGGTGGAAGCGGCTGATGTAGCCCTCGCCCCAGAGGGCTGAAGTACCCACGGCGGTGCCATAGACGGCGATTTCGTTGGTCTCAAGGTAGCGCAGCACCTCCTTGAATGTAGCCTTGCTGCCGGATTCCTTGCCGTCGGAGATGACGTAGATGATGCGGCGGCGGCCCTTGGGGCGGGTGGACAGCTCCTTGGCCGCGGCCAGAATGGCGTCGTTGAGGGTGTGAATCTCCTTGGGGATGGTGATGACGCCGGCGGAGCTGCCGGCCGAGCGGCCGGGCTGAAGGTTGGGGTCAACGCAGTTGCCGTTTTCGCGGATGTTGCAGCCGGAGAGCGGACCGCTAGGGACCGGAGCCAGTTCCTCGGTGCCAATCGCCTTGGCGAGGGCCAGCACCGCCGGCACGCGGGTGCTCTGAGCGCCGGTGAAACCGGTCCATTCATGGTATCCATTGCTGTAAGAAAAGACCGAAAGTTCGTCATAGGGGGCGAGCGCGCCCTGGATGGCGCCCAGGGAGTTGTTCACCTTGGCCATGACGTCGGAGGTCAGGCTCTGGTCGATGACGAAGGCAATAGAGAGCGGGGCGGGATCGACGGTGAAAAGGGACAATGGCTCCCGCGTGTTGTTCTCAAAGACCTTGAAGTCGCGGAAGGTAAGGCCGGCCACCAGCTTGCCCTTTGAATCCTTGACGGTGACCGGGACTTCGACAAAGTTCACGGTGATGTGCAGCCTCGAGAGCGCCTCGATGCCTTCTCCAGGCGCGGGCTGCTCGGGAGGAGTGGTCTGGACCTCATCGTTGGTCTGGGCGGGGGGCGCCTGGCTGCTGGGCGCTGGAGCGGCGGAGGAGGAAGTTGGCTCCTCCTGCTCGGTTCCCACACCTTTACCCGGCGTAATCGGGCTGCCGTCCGCGCCAGTCAAAGGCGGGCGCGCCTGGGGCGTGGGGGCGTCCGGCACAGGGGGTTGCTGCTGTTGTGCCAGGGCCGCCGGACAGAGAATCGGGCTCAAGTTCAGAAGCGCCGCCAGCGCCATTGCTGTCAAACCATGCTTCACAAATATTCTCCAGTGACGACGACCATCGACAAGAAAAGCTTCACTCGTCAGAGTATCAGACGCGGCAGGGACGCGCAGGTTGCCTGCCAGCATGGAAAGAGTTCAGGTATGCTTTCTTCGGGGCTCAAATCTCGTCTAAGGGACCAGAATGCGCGTCCGATCGGGAATTGCCGCTTTGCTGCTTGGCCTGCCGGCTTTGACCATGGCGGGGTGGGCGCAGCTCGCTCCTTCGCCGGACGAGGCTCCGGTGAGCACCGCGCCGGCCCCGCCCGAGGAACAATCGGTGGCGACGTTCAAGGTCAGCGTCAATCTGGTGGACGTGTTCTTCACCGTCAAGGACAAGGCGGGGAACCTGGTTCCTCACCTGACCAAGGACGACTGCACCATTACGGAAGACAAGACGCCGCAGACGCTCAAGAGCTTTGTGGCTGAAACCCAACAACCGCTGACGCTGGGGATTCTGCTCGACACTTCGGGCAGCCAGCAGCGCGTGCTGCCGCTGGAGCAGGAGGTTGGAAGCCAGTTCCTGCAACGTGTGCTGCGGCAGAAGGACGAGGCTTTTCTTCTCTCCTTCGATGTGGACGTGGACCTGATGCAGGACTTTACCAACAGCGCCCGCCTGCTGACGCGGGCCATGAACAAGGCGGAGATCAACACCGCCGGCGGCAATGGAGCGGCGGGAATTCCGGGCGCCGGCGGAGGAACCGTTCCCACCATCGGGAATCCCAAGGGAACGGTGCTCTACGATGCGGTCTATCTGGCCGCCAACGTCAAACTGAACCAGGAGTCGGGACGCAAGGCGATGATCCTGCTGACCGACGGCGAGGATGAAGGCAGCAACCACAAGATCGGCGAGGCGATTGCAGCGGCGCAAAGGTCGAACGTGCTGGTCTACGTGATCTTGATAGCCGACCGGGGCTTCTACGGAGGTTTCGGCTATACCGGATACTCGGCCATGAAACGGATGACCGAGGAGACCGGCGGCCGGCTGATCGACGTGGGCAACAACGGCAAGAAGCTGGAGGCGGCCTTCCAGCAGATCGAAGATGAGTTGCGCACCCAGTACCTGGCCAGCTATACGTCCAGCAACACCAAGCTGGACGGCGGCTTCCGCAAGATTGGGGTGGAATGCCGCGGGGATGGAATGAAGGTGCAGGTACGCAAGGGCTATTACGCAACGCCGCCGCAGAACTAGCGTCCCGAGCCTGAAGTTGCTAACAGAATCACGAAAGGCGACCGCAGGTCCTTCGACTCCGGTCGCCGCGGCGACCTCCGCTCCTGATGAACGGGTGGTTGGACGAGGCGGTTTGTAAACAAAATCGGCAAGTTGGCCACCGCTTCGCGGTGATAGCGAGTTGGCGAGTTGGCTGGTTCATTGACGGCGCAACCCACCGCGGCGGGTCAAGTTGCTCAGGATGACAGTGCTTTTAATGATGCGTATTTCAGACTCGGTACACTAGAGAAACACAAGCTAAGGCTTGGGATAACTTGTGCAAAAGGGGTTCGCAAGGCACATGAGTGTCCTATTTTCGGACAGCACGTTACGTTCGATTCGCGCACCCGTAATCTGGCGCCCTTAATGAGTCTCCTCTAATATCGGCACAAGCGGAAAAAACTTGAGGCCTCTCAAGAAAAATATTAGCCTCGAGAATCGCGGCCCGGAGGAGCCCGCCATGATCACCAACTGCGCCACCAATGAAGGCTTTGAAATCAGTCCCCGGTTTCAGCGAACCGTGGAGGAGCGGATCGCCCGGCTGGAGCGGGATGCCGAGCACGACGAGGCTCAGGTGGCGCTGCTTGAGGACGGTGACCATATTCGCAGGCAGATGCGGCTGGTGGCCGTCGAGCGGGCGGAGGCTCTGCGCATGAGATTGTTTTTGGACCGTTCGAAGACGCGGCTGCCGCGGCCTCTGATCGAGATCTGACGGCAAGAGCGGTTCCACAATTCACGTGCCCTTTCAGGCATCGTGCAAAGTGGCATTTTCTTAAGGAAAAATGCCACTTGAGGGCAGTGGTTTCGGGGTGCAGCAGTTGTGGAACCGCTGTAGCCGCACCCCGGAGGCCGAATCGGCATCGGGAGAGTTTTTCGGCAAGGAAGGGCCACGCCTGACCATGGGGGGCGCGGCCCTTGTTGTTTTCTGCTTGAGGAGTGGAGCACCGGGCGGGAATTGAACCCGCGTGTACAGGTTTTGCAGACCTGCGCGTTAACCGCTTCGCCACCGGTGCTTTTGAAACAGAGATCAGGGGTCAGTCTTTGGCGATCTCCGATCAGTGAAAACAAAAACCCACCGCGCCTTATGGCGGGTGGGTGGCCGGGAGATTCTTTGCCTTCGGAATCTAGCCCAGTGAACACGCCCGCCTGGCGCAGCGCCGACAGCAGCACCGACAGATCGCGGGAGTGAAGAGATTGGGCATCGAATCCTTTGTGGCCGCAGCTCGCGTGTGCGCAGCCCACGGGTATTTGTAGACTAGGATGAGTTGACCGGCTTGTCAAGGCTGCGGCGTGCGGCGGAACCGCGGGGCAGGCGAGGAATGTCGATTCTGCGCGAGCTCAGTTCGGCGCAGATTCGCCCCGCGCCTGCCCTCAGGCAAAGGAGTTGCTCAGGCAGCGAAGTTCGGCAACGGGAGCAAGATCGGCAACCGGCAGGGATTGGCCGGGCAAAGGAAGTTCGCTTTGGCCGCCTGGACCAGCCTCCAGGAAGGCATCGAAGAGGACGGCATAGAGAGCTTGCCGGCCAGCCAGTTTTTCATTGCGCGCGCGGAGAAAGCCGAAGCGGAAGGGAGAAGATGGTTCCAGCGCGGCCAGAAATGCAGGGGAGAGGAACTGCTGGGCGTCAGCCACGGCCATGAGAATGAGTGTTCGCCAGCTCATGCGCAGCAGATCCTTGAGCAGGCGGGCGCCGTGAGGCAGGCGGTCCATGCGGTCCGCGACCTGCTGGCTGAAGTTGAGCAGTTGCAGAACGAGGCTGTCGAGAGGCTCGCCCCGAGCAGCGGCGCGGGTGAACAGCGTTACCGATCCACGGCCGAGATCTTCGCGCACGTCCTGCAAGTCGTCTCCCAGTTGCAGCAATACTCCCCAATCGAAGGAGAATCGGCTCTCTTCCGGCGTGAGCCAGGGCTGCACGAGGCAGGCATTGGCGAGGACGGAGGATCCGCCCTTGGCGCAACTGATGCGCAACAGCTCGGAGTTATCGAGCGAGTTGTCGCCGCGGCCGCCGCTGCAGAGTTGCGCGATGCTTTGCTCCTGGGCGCGATGGATGGCCAGCAGGCAGTCGTACACCTGCGGATAGCTTGAGCGCGGATACTGCTCCTCGATCATCTGAACCATGGTCCAGACGGCCGCTTCGCGCGCGTTGCAGGCGATTGGCCGCAGACCGGACAGGCGCTGGCGGAAACGCTCGCTGAAGCACAGCTTCTCCATGGTGGACAGTTGCGGATGGTCGAGACAGTTGTCGCTGTAGGGATAAAGAAGGCTGTAGGCAAAGATGGACGGAGTGAGTTCCATTGGCTGGCCTAGCAGCGCCTGCAGGCCGCAAGCGGTCCAGGCATTGCGGCAGGCCTGGACGATATCGGCCACGCTCAAAGTCCGGTCGAAGCCGCGCGCCCAGCGGGCAAGCTGCGTGCCCACGGGCAAGAAACTGCCGGTGAGCAGTTCAACCGCCTCCGCATTGAGATCGAGAGCGATGGAGGCAAAGGGCGGGAATGCGTCCACGATGCGCCGCTGGGCGAGGAGGCGCGCGGTTGAGGTGCGCGGAACCCTGCGCGCCTCTCGCTCGACGGCGCGCAGGGCCTGGTCGTAGGCACGCTCGCGCTTGCGCTGCTCATCCCGGCTGTAGCGCGGACCGGCTGGGAGGTGGCGCCCGACGCAGCCATTCCACGCTTCGGCGGCCTGCGCAACCTGCGCCTCAATCCACGACCAACTGTAGCGATGTTCCATACTGATGAGGGTTACGAAAAGCCGCATCGAAGGGTTCCATCCGAGAGCCTAGAAAACTGGAGGCGCGATTGCGGCTTGCCAGCCGGTAGGGGGGAAGGCAGGGGAGTCCGTTCCTGTCTGCGCGCATCGAAAGCGGGACGACACAGGGAGAATCGAAGAGGGTCACCCATGTACGCGTTGCCGGCAGCACCGTTCTTGCAGCAAAAGGACAGCTTTTCCTGCAGTGATGCACACGCTTTCAACAGGCATTCATGATTGCAAGTGGCGAACTGTGTTAAGCCTAGCCAATTCTCGCTCGTTTCATGCGGATTTCCACATTAAACTTCGCTTTCATTTCTCTCTTCCCAACAGCAATAAAGGCTCGTAGTCTTTGCTTTCATTGAAACAAATTAACCGGCGCCTATGCCGGACTTGACCCCAGGTCTTCAACACAAGCCGATTGCGAATGAAGGTTAGCTTCCTGGGTAATCGAATGCCGGATGCTGTCTTGCGTGAACGCCGCGCACCCAAAGCTGCGGCGCTTCACGCAAGGCCACTCGGATGCAAGATCAACCAGGAGAATAGCAGCCTCGCCCGCGATCGCCGGCCTTGGAAATCAACTGCGCCAGTCAGCCACAAGAGCGGGCAAGGGTGGAATGTTGCCGGACGGATGGGCAAGGAAGCTGGGCCAGGAAAACTGAACCAAGGAGCAAACCACAGATCATGCGGCCAAAGAAAGTGATTCTCTGCGTAGACGACAATGAACAAGAGCTTTCCGTACTCAAGTTCATGCTGGCGACCAACGGATACAGAGTGGTTTCAGCCACGAGCGGGCAGGAGGCGATCGGCGTTTTTGCCGAGCTTCAAGTGGATCTGGTGCTGGCCGACTATGCGATGCCGCAGATGAACGGCAATCAACTGGTCGACCGCTTGAAGCAGATCGCGCCGCACATCCCCATGATTCTCATGGGCGATCCGCAACGAATGGGCGGCGAGATGCACGCCGCCGATGCGCTGCTGGCCAAGAAGACCTGCTCGGCGCACGAGCTGCTGGAGCGGATCAAGGTGATGAGCGCGCGCAAGCGCGGCCCGCGCAAGGGCTCAGTGCGGACGGCGCACGTGGTGGAGCTGGCGGTGGCGTCGTAAAGGCAGGGAGTAGGGAGTAGGGAATAGAAAGAGGCGGAGCCTGATTGAAGGCAGCGATTCGGGCTCAGAAGCCGGGATTCCGCAACTTCACCATTCGATCGTTGACGACCAGACTTGGCCCTACTCAGTACTCCCTACTCCCTACTCCCTGCTCCCTGCTCCCTCGTCCCTGCTCCTACTCCACCTTCAGGCTCGTCTCCGCCGTTGCCAGCGAGCTTCCGCCCACCCAGATCGTGTAGGTGGTGGGTTCCACGGTCCGCTGGATCTCAGCGTTATAGAAGCTCAGCTCGTCGAAGCCCAGCGGAAACTCCACATGCTTCATCTCGCCGGGAGCCAGCGCAACGCGCGCAAAGCCCTTCAGCTCGCGCACCGGCTGGCTGACGCTGGCCACGGTGTTGCGAATGTAGAGCTGCACGACTTCGGTTCCGGCCACGCTTCCGGTGTTCTTCACGTCCACGCCGATTTTGGTTACAGGCTCATTGCGCGACGCCAGAATCTCTCGTGCCGGAACCTCCCCGCGGCTGACGGTGGGCTGCGAGTAGCTGAAGCGCGTGTAGCTCAACCCCCAGCCGAAGGGGTAGAGCGGCGAATTGTCCTCATCCACATAGCGCGACATGTACTTCTCAAGGCCATTCCAGGGCATGTGGCTCAAGTCCCCATGCGCCGGCCTCCCGGTGGGAAGCTGAGCATAGTACAGGGGCTCCTGGCCGACGGACCGGGGAAAACTGGCCGGCAATTTGCCCGAGGGGTTCACGTCGCCGAAGAGAACATCGGCCAGGGCGTGGCCGGCCTCGATGCCGGGGCTCCAGGCCTCGAGGATCGCCGGGACGTGCGTCGCGGCCCACTTCAACTCCAGCGGGCGGCCGGCCAGCACCACCAGAATCACCGGCTTGCCGGTCGCCACGACTGCCTCCAGCAACTGTTCCTGCGCGCCGGTAAAACCCAGTGTCGTGCGGCTTGCGGCCTCGCCCTCCATCCAGCCGGTAGGCTCGCCCAGGGCCAGGATCGCCACGTCGGCTTGCTTGGCGGTCTCGACCGCCTCGGCGATGGTCCAAGCGTCGCCGGGGACGTGCAGAAGCGCATCGGCGGCCGGACCGTTCATGCGCTGGAGCGCAACTGCGTCCTGGCCAAATAGCAGGCCGCAGCCCTGGGCATAGAGAAGCCTGTCGCCGAGGCGCTCCGCAAGCGCCGCTTTCAGCGTGACGACGTGTCTTGGATCGCCGGTCACGTTCCATGTGCCCAGCATCTCAGGCTGGTTGTCGGCCATGGGGCCGATGAGCGCCATTTTCCTGGCCTTGGCCGTCAACGGCAGCAGGGTTCCCACTCCCTCGATGGGGTCGTTTTTCAGCAGCACAAAGGTCTCGGCGGCCACCTTGCGGGCCGCGGCGCGTCGCTCCGGTGTGGGTTCGTAGGCCGGGCCGGCCTGGGTATAGGGGTGGTCGAAGAGGCCCAGCGCAAACTTGACGCGCAGGATGCGGCGCACTGCCTCATCGACGACGCTCTCGGGAATCTTGCCCTCGCGCACCTGGGGGGCAATGACGGTTCCGTAGAGGCCGCCCACCATATCCATGTCCACGCCGGCCTCCAAGGCCTTGCGGGCCACGGTCTCGTCGTCGGCGCCGATGGAGTGAGCGCGCAGCTCGGGGATGGCCTGCCAGTCGGAGACGACCATGCCGTCGAATCCCCACTCCTTGCGCAGAACCTGGGTCAGGATGAAGGGATTGGCGCTCGCCGGGACGCCGTTGATGGTGTTGAAGGAACTCATCAGGGTGGCCGCGCCGGCCTCGACCGCGGCGCGATAGGGCTCCAGGTAAACCTGGCGCAGCATGATCTCGCTCATGTCCACGGCGTTGTAGTCGCGGCCGGCGATGGGCGCGCCGTAGGCGGCAAAGTGCTTGACGCTGACGGCCACCGAATCAGACTTGGAGAGATCGCCCTGCTGGTAGCCCTTCACCCAGGCGCGGGCCATCGCCGAACCCAGGTAGGGGTCTTCGCCGGCGGACTCCGCGATGCGTCCCCAGCGCGGGTCGCGGGCAATATCGACCATGGGCGAAAAGACCCAGGTGAGGCCGTCGGCGCGGGCTTCCGAAGCGCCAAAGCGCGCCGCCGTTTCAGCCGCGTCCGGGTCCCAGCTTGCCGCCAGCGCCAGGGGCACGGGGAAGATGGTCCGGTGGCCGTGAATCACGTCGCGCGCGAAGAGGATGGGAATGTGCAGCCGCGACTTCTCCACGGCGATGCGCTGAAAGCGGTTGGTGGCCTCGGCGCCCACCACGCCCTGCATGGAGCCCACCTGGCCCTTGGCCACCATTTCGTCGTAATTGAGTTTGGAGCCGCCCGGCCCGGTGGCGTAATCGACCGTGTACTGCGACAGTTGCCCGGCCTTCTCGTCGAGCGTCATCTTCTTCAGGAGCGCCTCGACGCGGGCGTTCAATTCCTTCGACGCCAGTTGGGGGTTGGGAACGGGGCGGGTCTGGGCCGAGGCCGGGAGCGAGCCGAAAAAGACGACCGGCAGCAGGGAAAGCAGTAGCTGGAGGCGCGGGACAAATAAGGTTTTCATGGCTAGGCTAGGATAAACGGTTTTGCCGCGCGGGTCGGGCGGGTCCGAAGCGGGAAGACCAGGACAATCTGGAAGGAACAGGACAGGCCGGACAGGGCAGCGCTCAGGCTCAGAGGCGCGCGGCAAGGCGAATCCCCTGGCGTAACGCCCCCGACGCGTGATTGGGACGCCCTCATTCCATCGCCCGTTTGCGCAGAATAAACACCTGGCACGGTAGAATAGGGGCAAGCGGATGATTGAAACCTCACCAGCGGCTGCTCCCCAGGCCACCCGCCAAGCGCGGGCGCCGGAGTTGCGGGCGGGAGATGAGGCGCAGGGCCAGGCGCGGGCCGGCAGTCAGCCCGGCCAAGTCCCGATGGTTCAGGTCAGCGGCCTGGAAAAGACCTATCAGACCGCGCGCGGCGCGCTCAACCTCTTTCGCGGCCTCGATCTCGTGGTGGAAACCGGCGAGATGGTGGCCATAGTGGGCCAGTCCGGCGCGGGAAAGAGCACGCTTCTGCACATTCTGGGCGCGCTGGATGCGCCCTCGGCGGGAACCGTCCACTGCGCCTCGACCGACGTGGCGCGACTCACGCCACGCTCAGCCGCGGCCTTTCGCAACCGGGAGATCGGCTACGTATGGCAGTTTCATTACCTGCTGCCGGAGTTTACGGCGCTGGAGAACGTGGCCATGCCGCTGCTTGCGCGCGGCAGATTTAGGACCGGGGTCCCCAGCGACAGGTCTTCGTCGCTGGGGTGGAAGATCGATGCGCTCGAGACGGCGGCCAACTGGCTCCGGGAGGTGGGTCTGGGGGATCGCGCCGACCACCGGCCCGGCGAACTCTCAGGGGGCGAGCAGCAGCGTGTGGCGCTGGCCCGCGCGCTGGTCAACAACCCTCGGCTGCTGCTGGCCGACGAACCCACCGGCGACCTGGACGAGACCACCGCCGGCAGCGTCTTTGACCTGATTGAAAGGCTGCACTTGAGCCACGGCCTCACCTCGATTCTGGTGACGCACAACCTGGATCTGGCCGCGCGCTGTACGCGGGTTTTGCGCCTGGAAGGCGGGCGGCTTTCCCCTTTGGGAGTCGTTTCGCAAGCCGCATTGTGAGCCGGAGTCCTTTGACGAATCATGCACCGTTCCGGCGATTTGTGAGTCTTATTCAGTAAGCAATCCGCGCCGGGATGAGTGCTCATCCCCGCCGGTTTGCCAAGGCTAGATGGAGGTCTCAGGGCAGCATTAGGGTGGGATGAATCGGCAAGAGCCCCCCGGTGCATCTCAAAGGGCTGTTCGAGGGGCGAAAGTTGTATTTCCCGAGGGGGCCTCGGACTGCGAAACTGAACGGAACGGCACGCGCGGGTTGGGTTGAAGCCGGAAAGATGAATGGAACGGCCACTTCAGCCGATAGCCTGCAACAGACCCGAATCACGAGGGGAGAACATCATGTTCGAACGCTATACGGAGAAGGCGCGGCGCGTGATCTTCTTCGCGCGGTATGAGGCCAGCCAGTTCGGTTCGCCCTATATCGAGACCGAGCACCTGCTGCTGGGCCTGCTGCGCGAGGACAAGGCGTTGACTACCCGCTTCCTGCGCTCGCACGCGTCGGTGGAGTCGATCCGCAAGCAGATCGAGGCGCACACGACGATTCGCGAAAAAGTCTCGACCAGCGTGGATCTGCCGCTCTCGAACGAGTGCAAGCGGGTGCTGGCCTATGCGGCGGAGGAAGCCGAGCGCCTGGGCCACAAGCACATCGGCACCGAGCACCTGCTGCTTGGCCTGCTGCGCGAGGAGAAGTGCTTCGCCTCAGAGATATTGCAAGAGCGCGGCCTGAAGCTGGCGCAGATTCGCGACGAGCTGGGCCGCGTGACGCAGGAGAAGATTCCCCAGCAGCCGCGCCAGCGGGAGAGCAGTCTGCTGGCCGAGTTCAGCCGCGACCTGACCCAGGCAGCTACGGACGGCCAGCTCGATCCGCTGGTGGGCCGCGAAGGCGAGCTGGAACGCGTGGTCCAGATTCTTTGCCGCCGGACCAAGAACAACCCGGTGCTGATCGGCGAGCCCGGCGTGGGCAAAACCGCCATCGTCGAGGGACTTGCCCAGCGCATCGCCGACGGCGAGGTGCCCAGCTTCCTTGCCGATAAGCGCGTGCTCGGCTTAGACCTTTCGCTCATCGTGGCCGGAACAAAATACCGCGGCCAGTTCGAGGAGCGGCTCAAGACCATCATGAAGGAGTTGATGGAGAGCCAGAATTCCATCGTGTTCATCGACGAGCTGCACACCCTGGTGGGCGCGGGCTCGGCCGAGGGCTCACTCGACGCGGCCAACATCCTCAAGCCGGCGCTGTCGCGCGGCGAGATTCAGTGCATCGGCGCCACTACACCGGGAGAGTACCGCAAGTCGATCGAGAAGGATCGGTCGCTGG
>Ga0326728_10008525_pt1 | contig 25397 bp, 19 predicted proteins | sample MB3enrmetagenome_FD_207602 | JGI IMG/M metagenome (GOLD analysis project Ga0326728, IMG submission 207602) | Lab enriched peat soil microbial communities from McLean, Ithaca, NY, United States - MB31MN | ecosystem: Environmental > Terrestrial > Soil > Wetlands > Peat | place: USA: New York... | reverse complement strand
TGCCCTTGAGCCAGGAGTGCAAGCGGGTGCTGGCTTTCGCGGCGGAAGAGGCTGAGCGCCTTTCGCACAAACATATAGGAACGGAGCACCTCTTATTGGGTTTGCTGCGCGAGGACAAATCGTTCGCGGCGGAGATGCTGCACGAACGCGGGTTACGCCTGAACGCCTTGCGCGAGGACATGAACCGCGCGCAGAACGAAAAATCCTCCAGTTCACGTCCGAAGGAAGCCTCCCTCCTCTCCGAATTCAGCCGCGACCTCACGCAATGCGCGTTGGAGAACCAGCTCGATCCGTTGATCGGCCGCGAGGCCGAGCTGGAGCGGGCGGTCCAGATCCTCTGCCGCCGGACCAAGAACAACCCGGTCCTGATCGGGGAGCCGGGCGTGGGCAAGACGGCCATCGTGGAAGGACTGGCGCAGCGAATTACCGACGGTGATGTACCTTCCTTTCTCGCCGACAAGCGAATTCTGGCACTGGATCTTTCTTTGATTGTGGCGGGCACCAAATACCGCGGCCAATTCGAAGAACGTCTGAAGACCATCATGAAGGAGTTGATGGAGTCGCAAAACGCCATCGTCTTCATCGACGAACTGCACACCCTGGTGGGGGCGGGGTCGGCGGAAGGCTCCCTTGACGCCGCGAACATTCTCAAGCCGGCATTATCGCGCGGCGAAATCCAGTGCATTGGCGCCACCACCCCGGCGGAATTTCGCAAATCAATCGAAAAGGACAGATCGCTCGAGCGGCGCTTCCAGGCCATCAAGGTCGCCCCTCCGTCGGAAGGCGAAGCCGTCAAGATTCTTTTCGGCATCAAGGAACGGTACGAGAAGTTCCACGCGGTCAGTTACACCGACGAAGCTCTCAGCTCCGCCGTCTACCACTCCAGCCGCTATATTCCCGATCGATTCCTGCCGGATAAAGCGGTGGATCTGATTGACGAGGCGGGGGCGCGGGTGAAACTCCGGCAGAGTTCCCTGCCCGAAGAGATGATCGACGTGCAGAAGAAGATCAAATTCGTGGTGCATCGCATGGAGAATGCCATCGCCAACCACGAATTCGAAAAGGCGCGCTTCTATTCGGATGAGGAGCGAAAGGAACGCGAAAGCCTGCGGCTGCTGCGCGAAAAATACAATATCGACGAAACGGCCATGGGCAGCGTTACCCGCGAAGACATCGAAGATGTGGTGTCGCGGTGGACGGGCGTACCGGTGACCTCGATTAAGGAGGAAGAGAGCTCGAAGCTGCTGAGGACGGAGGAGGAGCTGCACAAGCGGATTATCAGCCAGGACCGCGCCATCTCAGCGCTGGCCAGGGCGATTCGCCGCTCCCGCGCCGGCCTCAAACCTCCCGGCCGGCCCGTGGGCTCTTTCCTGTTCCTGGGCCCTACGGGCGTCGGTAAAACGGAAATGGCACGTTCGCTGGCAGCTTTCCTTTTCGGAAGCGAGCGGGCGCTGATTCGTTTCGACATGTCGGAGTTCATGGAGAAGCATTCGGTCTCCAAGCTGATTGGGTCGCCTCCCGGCTACGTGGGTTATGAGGAGGGTGGCCAACTTACGGAGCGAGTCCGGCGCACGCCCTACTCGGTGATCCTTCTGGACGAGATCGAGAAGGCCCACCCTGATTTGTTCAACATACTGCTGCAGGTCTTTGAGGACGGGCACCTGACGGATGGACTGGGGAATACGGTGGACTTCAAGAACACCATCCTCATTATGACCTCGAACATCGGGGCTCGCTACCTGCAACGCCGCACCCACCTGGGGTTCCAATCCGCGGCGGAAGGCGCCACCGAACGTAAGGCTGAAGACATGGTGATGTCTGAAGTCAAGCGGCTGTTCAATCCTGAGTTCCTGAACCGCTTGGACGAAGTCATCGTCTTCAATGCGCTGAGTGATAACGATCTCATCCAGATCCTGGAACTGCTGGTCGGGCAGATGAACCAGAATCTGGAGCATAAGAATATTTCGCTTACCCTGTCGCGTGAGGCGAGCCAGTGGATTCTGGAAAAAACTTGTGAGGACCGCTCCTATGGCGCTCGTCCGCTACGCCGGGCTCTCCAGAAGTATGTTGAGGACCCGCTTTCGGAAGCCTTGATCCAGGGGGAGATTCACCCTCCCTCGGTTCTGGAAGTGGTGGTAGAGAACCACGGTCTCTGTTATCGGTCGATGAATGACAAGCTCGTTGCGGCCACGCCACTCGCACGTTAGTGCAGCCTGCCCCATTGAGTCATCGAGCCATTGTGCCATTGAGTCATTGAGCCATCGGGTGATTGGGCCATTGCTGTCTGTGTTAGGACTTCAAAGTGTGAAGGGCACGGGGCAGTTCGTTGGTCTTTGCACCGTGCCGGTGCGCGGTTATTGACAAAACCTACAGCTCAATGGCTAAATGGCCAAATGACTCAATGGCTCAATGGCTCAATGGCTCATTGACTCAATGGCTCAATGGCTCATTGACTCAATGGCTCAATGTTCTTGAGTCTTCGGGCCAACTTCCGACGCCTTCCCGGCATCGGACTCTCTGAGCCCAATCAACGAGGGGGAAGACCGTTTCTTGAAGAGAAGTTTCGCCACCTGTAGAGCATATCCGAGTAGACTTTGGAAGAGGCGAGTCGGGCTGGCGCTAGCCGCCCTGCTCTTGAGTTCTGGCTTGGCGCTTCGAGCCCAGAATCCGCCCTCTTCACCCGATACACCATCTTCCACCCAGAAGAAGCCGGCACAGCCCTCGCCAACGCCGCCTGCGAATCAGAATCCGCCCGCGCCCTCCAGCGCGCCCTCTTCCGGCCAGCAGGCGCCGGCACAGCCCTCGCAGACGCCGCCGGAGGCTCCCCAGCAGAAGCTTCAACTGGAGACCCCCCAGGCGCCTCCATCACAGCAGCAGCCCCCGGTACTCACGACTCCCACCGTACCCGGGCAACCGGCACAGCCTGCCGTCCAACAGACCATCCAGGAAATCCTCTTCCGAGGCAACCGGCGCATCACCAGCGCAGTCATGCGCGCCCGCATAGTCTCGAAGAGAGGCGATGTTTACAACGAGGCGGCCCTCCGCCGGGATTACATGTCGCTCTGGAACACCGGCTACTTCGACGATATCCGTTTGGAAACAACCGAGTCCCCAAAAGGCGGCCTCATCGTCACCTTCTTCGTGCGGGAAAAGAAGCTGGTTCGCAGCATCGACTACAAGGGATTAAGCAGCGTTCAACAATCCGATGTGCTGGATGAATTCAAAAAAGAAAAGGTTCCTCTCTCCATCCAGTCCCAGTATGATGCCGTGGTCATCCGGCGGGCCGAGGTGGTGCTGCAGGACATGCTCTCGGCGCATGGGAAGATGTTTGCGACCGTCCGGCATCGCACGCGGAACATCCCGCCCAACTCCGTCGCGCTTACGTTCATCGTGGTGGAAGGCCCCAAGGTGAAGGTCGGGGACGTGCGTTTCGCCGGCAATCATGTCTTCTCGGCGCACGAACTTCAGCGCTCCATGAAATATTCCCGGCCGTCCGGCGCTCCACCCTGGTTCTACTGGTTTCACAAAACCTACGACAAGGAGAGGATCGAAGCCGACCTCGAAAACATCCGCGATCTTTATCGCGACCACGGCTACTATTTCGCTCTGGCCAAGGAACCGGAGACGAAGATGGTGGACACCCGCCGGCGCTATCCCTTTTTCTTTTATAGCTGGGGCCGGGGCAAGCGCGTGGATCTGAATATCCCGATTGAAGAGGGGCTGCAATATCGCCTGGGCAAGTTCGTCATCCGTGGAAACAAGCTCTTCACGACAAAGCAATTGGCGCCGATCCTGCGAATGAAAGAGGGTGATCTTTTTTCACTCTCCAAAGTTCGCAAGGCGATGGAAAACTACACCAAGCTCTATGGCCAATTCGGTTACATTAATTTCACCGCCTCCCCTGACCCGGAGCCTGATAACAAGCGGCGAGTCATCAATCTGGCGTTGGACTTCGAGGAAGACAAGCAGTTTATCGTTCATCGTATCGAGTTTTCCGGTAACACCAAGACGCGCGACAAGGTCATTCGACGCGAGTTGCTCCTCAGCGAAGGGGATATGTTCAACTCCCAGTGGTGGGACTTGAGCGTCCTGCGCGTGAACCAACTGGGCTTCTTCGACACGGTTAAAAAAGAGGACTACGACATCACTCAGAACTCCTCCAACGGCACCGTGGATGTCACCATGAAGGTCAAGGAAAAAGGCAAGAACCAGATCGGGTTCTCGGGTGGGGTCAGCGGCTTGGCCGGGAATTTCATTGGGGCCAATTACGCCACCAACAACTTCCTGGGGTTGGGCGAAACCTTAAGCATTCAAACCGAGTGGGGGACCTATCAAAAGCTCTACTCCTTTGGGTTCACGGAGCCGTACGTTTTCGATCGCAACATGACGCTGGGCTTTACGGTCTATCGCAGCGATTATCGCTACGACCAACTCCGCCAATTGGCTTATCAATACGGCGTCAATCCCACCCAACTCGCCAGTTCCGCGTATGGCCAATACTACGCGCAGAATTTCCAGCAGAATTCCTCGGGATTTACCCTCTTCACCAGCTATCCCTTGCGGCGCCATTTCGCCCGCGTCGGTGTGACCTACAGCTACTCTTACAGCAGTATGCAGGCCTTCAACGCGGCTTCCGCGTCGTTCTTCGAGGCGATCAACTTCCGCGGCCTGGCCGGCCCATCGGCGCTGAACGGCATCATCTCCAGTTCGATCATGCCGACTTACGTCTTTAACACCATCAATGACGCTTGGAATCCCACTCGGGGAAAATACCTGTCTATGACCCTGGGAATATCCGGGTTGGGGGGAAACGTCTACACCGCCACGCCGTCCATCGAGTTCAAATACTTTCATCCGGTCCGCAACGTTCGTTCCGAGAAACCCGAAGCCTTCGGCATGCGCATCTTGGCTGCCTCGATCGAAGGGTACGGAGGCCGCGTTCCCCCGCCCTTCTCGCGCTTCTATATGGGCGGCGAGTATGACATTCGGGGTTTTGACATCCGATCCATTAGCCCTTTGGCGTTCTTCCCCGGACTTGGGCAGGTCTGTAACCGCGACAACTACGGCAATCCCATTCTGGCGACCGGGTCCAATGGACAGAAGGGAACCACCTGCGGTTCTTACTCGCAATTCCCCTACTACACGCCCATCTACCCCGGCGGGGATACGGAAATCGTCAGCAACTTCGAATACCGCGTGCCCATTATGGGTCCTGTCACCCTGGCGGCTTTTCTCGATGCGGGAAGCGCCTTTGTTCTGCGGACCAACCAACTCCAGATTGATACATCCATTCAATCCCTCGCGCAGTTGAGTGAAGAGTACCCCTACTTCCAATTGCCCACCCGGCTTCGAATCATCTCGAAAACCAACCTGCGTCCCCGCAGTTCAACCGGACTCGACATGACCATCATCCTCCCCGTCGTCAACGCGCCGTTTCATCTTTATTATGGCTACAACTGGCTGCGTGAGGATGATGTTATCGTCACTCCTCCCCAGGTCCTGCCGCCGGAGACGATGTTTCCCAATACCGCGACTTACGAAGCTGCTCGCGGCTTATTCAACCCCTTTAAGTTGCGGGAGCGCAAGGGGAGGGTCGGATTCACCGTAGTTCGCACCTTTTAGAGAAGAAATGAGTTAAAATGTGTTATCGCAATGAGTACTTTAAATCCTTGAAGGAGATTGAATGAAGACTCGAGTTTCTACTCTTACACTTCTGTTCTTCCTGGGAACTGCCCCGGCGGGTTTGCTGGCTCAGAGTTCGGGCGCGCCAACCAAGATCGGGCTCGTCAGTATTCAGGAGGCAATCCTCAGCACCGCGGAAGGGAAGAAATCGATGGCTGACCTCCAGAAGAAGTATCAGCCTCGTCAGCTAGAGATTCAAAACGACCAGCGCGATATTCAGGCCATCAGCGACCAGTTGCAGAAACAAGCCGCCACGCTGAGCGACGACGAACAGCGACGCCTGAACCGGGACCTGGAAGAAAAGCAGAAGGTCTTGAAGCGCGCCACTGAGGATTATCAGGCCGACACGGCAGCCGATCGGGACGAGATGTTTCGCCGCATCGGTCAGAAGATGGTGAAAGTGATCGCGGATTATGCGCCCAAGAATGGTTACTCTCTGGTGATCGGAAGTGACCAGGTCCCGATCTATTTCGCGGCTACGGAAGTCGATCTGACGGACCAGATCGTCAAGCTCTACGACGCCGCGTACCCCGCGGACGCTCCGACCTCGGGTGGACCGGCGACGCCTGCGACGCGATCCGGTGCGCCTTCCACCGCCAAGCCAGCAGCGCCCAAGCCGAAGCCCTAGGAACGCATGGCTAGGGGAACCCCTTTGCCAGTGGCTTGCCCCCTTGCGTAGTAAGAGGCGGGGTGTCTATGACATCCCGCCGCTACGCTTGCGGATTCGTGTTGCATCCCTCAAGTGGCTCGCATAGTATAGAAATCATCGGCGAATTAAACAGAGCCAAGCATGAAGAAGCAGAAGGCGAAAACTGTATCTGAATCCCTAACGGAAACGGTGGAGATAGTTCTTCCCAACGACGCTAATCCTTTGGGTAACATCCTGGGCGGCAAAGTTATGCACCTGATTGATATCGTGGGAGCGATCTCCGCCCGGCGCCATTGCCGCAGCCTTTTGGTGACCGCGTCGGTGGATAATCTGGATTTCGTTCATCCCATCAAGGTCGGCCAGTTGATCGTCCTGCGAGCTTTCGTCACCCGCGCCTTTAACACCTCTTTGGAAGTCGAGGTCAATGTCTTTTTAGAAGATGGCCTGACCGGCGAGCGCCGTCAGACGAGCTCAGCCTTCGTCACTTACGTTGCCGTCGATCGAGATGGCCGCCCGGCCAAGGTTCCGCCCATACTCCCCGTTACGGCCGATGAAAAACGCCGTTACCGGGAGGCGCTGGCGCGGCGGCGACGCCGGCTGGCATTTGCCGCCAGCGCTCACCGCCGCTACTTCGAGCCGGAGAAGTAGGGGCAGTGCCGGTGGCCGCCCTCGAGCGCACGAATCGAAGGGCCGCCACCCAATGATGATCTGGACCGATTCCCTGCAGACGGAGACGCACATGAAGATCAAACGGGAAAAAATCTTCTCAGGAACGCCTTGGGAACCGAAGGTCGGTTATTCACGCGCCATTAAGGTCGGGGACATGGTCTATGTCTCCGGAACGACCGGCACAGACCCTTCCGGCAAGGTTCTCGCCCCGGGAGATATGTACGCGCAGTCGGTGCAGGCCATTCGCAATATCGAAAGCGCCCTCAAACGCCTTGGCCTCGGCCTCGAATATGTTGTGCGCACCCGGATTTACGTCACCAAGATCGACCGCTGGGAGGAAGTGGCCAAAGCGCACTCGGAGTTCTTCGGCGAGATCCATCCCGCCACCACCTTGGTCGAAGTCTCCCGCTTTATTGATCCCGAGATGCTGGTGGAAATTGAAGCCGCGGCCGTCAGTTGAAAGGGCAGGAGTCAGAAGTCAGGAGTAAGAGATCGAAAGCCCTCTCCCCTGGGGAGAGGGTGGCCCGCGACGGCGCTTTCATCAGCCGTCGCGGGTCGGGTGAGGGGTTCCTTTTCAACCGCTACGCGCCGCAGTCAATCAGCGACTGGCCTTCGCACACGGCATCAATTCCTGAGGGTAATGAACTTCCACGTCCCGCATCGGCTTTCCGCTTGCGTCAAGAACCTCGAGTTTCCACTTCGTCGGCTTCTCCACCGTTTCCGGTAATCGCACTTCCAGCCGGTAGAACTCGCCCATCTGTTGGTACAAACGCTCGAAGGCAAAGTCAACCACTTCATCCGCCGTCTTGGCCTTGATGTCGGCATACGGAGAGGACGCGCGAGCATATGGCAAAGTGAGCATACTCCCTCCCGTAGCTTCCACCACGGAGTGAAATCCGCGAGTGGGGTCCTCGTCGGCCATGCGGGCTCGTCGGATGGCAGTGTTAAGATCCATGAACACCCCGAAAAGCCGGCCTCCCGCCCTGAGGAGTTCTTCTTCGACTTCTCTCGGCTTGGCCCGGCTTTTGTTGTCCAATCCGTCGGTCAGAGCGTAGATCACGTCCCCAACTTTGGGCACACCCAACACACCCTGCGCGGTCGCGATGGCGTCATAAAGCGCAGTCCCCAGAAGGGATTTCCTTGGTTCCTCGCATACTTTGGCCAAGGCGGAAAGCTTCTTCAGAAGCGCCGATGGCTCTTGGTCGAAGTCTTGTGTGTCTAGAGACCTTTCCGAGAAGCCGATCTGGCCAATGGATGCTTGCGGTGGAGCAAGCCTAATCAGAGACTCAGCAACAGTCACTTCAGCCTTCCAACCTCGATCGGTATCCATCATGCTTCCGCTGGCATCAAGAAGCAGCACAATGCGTCTTGGATTCGTGTCGATCGTGGCTGAGAGAACCTGCACATCCCGGCCGCGCAGCTTTCCGCGAAAGCTCGCGGCAGTGAGATTCGGCACGAGATTCCATGCATAGTCGACAACCCCCACGGCGATAGTGCGCTTGGTACACGGGCTATCTTGCGCCGGCAAGTTGGCGAGATTCAGACTGGTGACGAAGAGCAGCGCGAAGAGGAACGTCTTGGATACCATGATCAACCTTCAGATTCCCTGAAGTAGGGGCGGCCCTGATGGCAGCCCTCCCGCGCACTGCATTGCATTCTACTCCTGCGCGCCGAAACTGTCTGCCTCCAATCCTCTGCACCATAGAGACGCGGCGGATGCGCCGGGCGGCGTTGTATGCAGGTTCACGGCTTGGCGAGCGCAGTAACAAACGCTTTATTGACAAGTTTGATACTTGACAAAATCTCCCAGGTGTGGTAGCCTATATCTGTGAAAGTCCCTCCCTTTGAGGAAGCCCCCTTCCTCGACACCCATCCGCCCCAAGGGGGAAGCATGTTGGCAGGTATCAGGATCGAGGAGAAGAGGACGTGCGAAAAAGATGTTAAAAATCGTGGGAACGAACTCAACAACTCCTTTGGAATCAATAAAAACGTCAAAAGAACGAACTCAAAACGAACTGGTTTTGCATGCAAAAAAGAGCAATTAGAGGCCAGGAAGGAGCAAACATCGCGAGAGAGGCGAAGTCGGAATCGCGAGCCGAGTGTGCCGACCCTGTATTCAAACAGATGTTTTAAACAGTTGTTTGACGAAAGACTCCAGGGCAATTGGCCTATAGTTTCTCTAGTTTTTCGAGGGAACAAAGCGAGAATGTCTATGAAAACAAAGGATCGGTCAAGGAATCAACCGCTCCTGACCCCTCCTAATCCAAGGAGGGGAATCACCGGGCTCCCCTCCTCGGATGAGGAGGGGTTGGGGGTGGTGGGACTTTGCGGCCTTGGCGTACTTCGCGCCTTGGCGTGAAACCGGGTGTTTGATGACGAAAACGGCGGAACAAAGCGAGAATGTCTATGAAAACAAAGGATCGGCCAGGAATCAACCACCCCTGACCCCTCCTGATCCAAGGAGGGGAATCGCCGGCTCCCCACCTCGGATGAGGAGGGGTTGGGGGTGGTGGGACTTTGCGGCCTTGGCGTACTTCGCGCCTTGGCGTGAAACCGGGTGTTTGATGACGAAAACGGCGAAACAAAGCGAGAATGTCTATGAAAACAAAGGAAAACGTAGTGGGGATCAAGCGCTACTTGCTGGACCGAGGTCCCTTCAGGATTTCGGGCATTTTGGCGAAGAGGCTGGCAGCGCTCTGAACTTGCGGGTCGCCCTTGGTTTGCGTTTCCTCGCCGCTGGAAAGGCCGTAGACCAGGTTGAGGAGTTCAACCTTGATTCGGAGCTTCAGGTACTCCTGGTCACTATCCCAGAATTCCGCGGGAGTGCGAATTCCTCTCCTGGTGAGGTAGTCCTTGAAATCGCCAAGCATGGCGGCGTCCGGCTCGAAGGTCCGGTCTGCACGCCCGTGAAATGTCAAATAGTCCGAAGCGTAGTTGGTGAAAGTTCCGGCTTGGTCAAGGAAACTTACCCAGGGGTCGAGATTGCGGGGAGGTACCTCGACGTCGGGAGAAATTCCTCCGCCTGGCGAGAGCGGTCTGCCGTCATCGGTGGAGAAGTGGCTGGAGGTGGACGCCGCATCGAGTTCTCTGCCCGGCGATGCCAGGGCTGTTCCCGGAATAGGCCGTTGCAGAGAGCGGCCGCTGGGGGTGAAGTATTGAGCGGTGGTCAGCGCCAGTCCCGTATCCTCACTCAGGGCCGTTACGGACTGCACCACGCCTTTGCCGTAGGTTGGCCCACCGGCGATCACCCCCCGGTCGTGCTCTTGCAGCGCGGCCGCCAGCACCTCCGCGGCGCTGGCCGTATCAGCGTTGACCAGGACGACGATCGGCACGTCGAATCGCTTACCGGGGGCGGTCGTGCGGTAAGCCTTTTCAGGCGATGCCCTGCCCCGCATGGTCATCACCAGGGCGTCGGGTTTCAGGAAGAGGCCGGCCACGCCGATCGCGGCGTCCACCACGCCACCGTGATTATCGCGCAGGTCGAGCACCAAGCCCTCGAGAGGCGTCGTCGACAGATTGCCCACAGCATCCGAGACTTCCTGCGGGGTGTTCTGCTCGAAGCCGCTCAAGTGAACGTATCCGATTCCGGGAGAGAGCAAAAACGACTTGTCCACGCTCGGCAGGGCCACTTCCGCCGGCTTCAGGTCGTAGTCCTGCGAGACGTATCGGCCCGGGTGGATGACCCCCAGCCGGACGGGATGCGAGCGGGAGCGCCGCAGCAACTCAACCAGGGATTGAAAGTCGATCTGGTTGACTCGGGTGCCGTTGATTTCCACGATTTCATCGCCGGGCCCCAGCCCCGCGCGCCACGACGGAGATCCTTGCGCGGTCTGAAGCACCAGTATTTTCCCGGGCGTCACATAAAGGATGGAACCGAAACCCAGCGCCTCGCCACGCGTCTGTTGCTTCAGGAGTTCGAATTGGTCTTTGTCGAAGAACGAACAGAAGGGGTCCAGAGCCGAGAGCATGCCCCGGATGCCGCCATCCAGAACCGCGCCATCGGGATCGACAGGATCCGCGAAATTCTCCTGAATAGCGCCGTAGGCTTGCGTGAACTTCAGGCTTTCGGTGGTGACTACGTCCGAGGGAGGAGAGAACGAAGAACTCTGTGCGAGGGCCACAGGGATCGAGGTGGCGAGCCCCAGAAGATTGCAGGCAACGAACTTTGTCCAGCGCTTCAACTTCTCCCAGTCGTCCTCCCTATCCAGTATATCGCAGGTGCATTCTGTCCGGTGTGAGTGTAGAATATTTTCGAAACTTTTAGCTTTTCTTAGATAGGAGTTTTGACTATGGAGAAAGACCAAGACGTTAGCCGCCGCGATTTCTTGAAGACGGCTGCCGCCGTGGCTGCGGCCTCCGCGCTCCCCAGCGGCGGAGCGCCCGCCATTCTGGCCAATCCTAGCCCCAACAGCGTCGTCAATTACGGGATGATTGGCACCGGAACGGAGGGGTGTACGTTGTTGAAGTTCCTGGCGACCATTCCCGACGGCCGGTGTATTGCGACTTGCGACATCTATCCTCCCAATCTCAAGAAGGGTGTCGAAACCATCGGATCCAATCCGCAGACCTATGAGAACTACCATGAGTTGCTGGAGAGGAAGGATCTCGACGCCGTGATGGTGGTGACGCCGCTCAACCTTCACACTCAGATGGTGGTGGATGCCATGAGCGCCGGCAAGCACGTCTTCGTCGAGAAGACCATGTACTTCAAGGAAGACGAAGAGACGCAAATTCGCCAAGCGGCGGAACAGCATCCAAAACAAGCGCTGCAAGTGGGCCTGCAACGCCGTTCCAGCGACCTTTATCAGGTGGCCATGGAGATGGTCCACAAAGGCGCCCTGGGCAAAGTAATGTTCGTGCGCGCCAACTGGCATCGCAACAGCAATTGGCGGCGGCCTGTGCCCGACCCCAAATTCGAGCGCCTTATCAACTGGCGAATGTACAAGGAATACTCCGGCGGGTTATTTGCGGAGTTGTGCTCGCATCAGTTGGATGTGGCGAACTGGGCCATCGGAGCGGATCCGGTCTCAGTCACCGCAACGGGCGGGATCGACTACTGGAAGGATGGGCGCGAAGTCTGCGATAACATCCAGGCGATTTACGAGTACCCGGGCGGCCAGAAGTTCCTGTGGAGCGGCGTCCTCTTCAACGAGCACTTCCAGTTTCAAGAAGAAATCATGGGCGACCGCGGAACCCTGGTGATCACGCTCGGCAAAGGGCTCTTCTATCGTGAGCCCGTGGCCAAAGTTTCCAATGCCGGTTTGAAGGAAAACTGGTGGGCCGGCGCCACGGTTTCAAAGGCTGCGACCCAGGAAGGAATCCCCATCTTCCCGGACCGCACCGCGAATCAGGCGACAGGCTTCGTTGACCGCGAGATGCTCTACGCCAAGCGCTGGCTGGCGTCGATGGGGATTTATAAATACGAGGAAGCCCACGACCCGTGGTGGAGCGAAATGTCGAATTTCTTCGCCACGATCCGGGATGGCAAGCCGGTCATCGCTCCGATCGAGATCGGCGTTGCCGATGCACAAGGTGTGATCTACGGCAACCGCGCCGTCGAAACCGGGCAGAAGGTATTCTGGCCGAAGAAAACGGTTAGCTGAGAATAAATGGTGAATGGTGAATAGTGAATTGTAAATTGTAAATTGTAAATTATGAAAATGTATCGGCGCGAGGTGTTACGGTCGTCAGGACTGTGCTGTGATTCGAATCGATACGACTCACCGTTAATAATACGTCTTTGCTTATTATCCGCCACGGAATCATGACCCGCTACCTCAGTTCACTATTCGCCATTCACCATTCACTATTGATCGCGGCCCTGCTCGTCACTTGTCACTCGTCACTCGTCACTGCCTCTGACGCCCCCGTCCGCTACGAGGCCTCGCACGAAAGCATGGGCACCATCTTCACCGTCGCTGTTTACGGCCGCGATCGCACTTTCCTTGCAGAGGTTGTGGAGCAGGTTTTCGAAGAAGTTGACCGTCTGGACGAGCAGATGAGCAACTATAAGCCGGAGAGCGAACTCTCCGCCATCAACCGCGAAGCCGCCGGCCATCCCGTGATCGTGGAACCCGGGCTGTTTCACTTGCTTGAAATCTGCGTCCAGCGCAGCGAACAGACGGGCGGCGCCTTTGACATCACGGTCGGCCCGCTCATGAAATCCTGGGGCTTCTTCCGCGGCCGGGGCCGCCTACCCACCTCGGCGGAGATTAATGACGTGCTCAAGCGAGTCGGGTACCGGCACCTGAAACTGGATGCCGGACGGCGCACCATCCGGTTTGACGAGAGCGGAGTTGACATCGATCTGGGGGGAATCGCCAAGGGCTATGCCGTGGATCGCGCCGCTGACATCCTGCGCTCGAACGGGATTACCTCCGCGCTGGTCTCGAGCGGCACCAGCAGCATCTACGCCCTCGGCTCGCCTCCCGGCGCGCAGGGCTGGAAAATCACCCTTCGCGATCCTTACGATGAGCACAGACCCGCGGACGTCATCCATCTTCAGAACTACTCGCTCTCCACCTCGGGGAATTACGAGCGGTTCTTTGAGATTGACGGCAAAAGCTATTGCCACATCATGAACCCGCACACCGGTTGGCCGGTCCAGGGCGTGCTCTCCGCGGCGGTTCTGGCCGCTACCGGCACCGATACCGACGGACGCTCGGCAGGATGCTTTGTGATGGGAGTCGACGGCACCCGCCAGTACCTCGCCGCGCAGCCCAATCTCGCCGTCATCTTCTATCTTCCCGCAGAGAAACCAGGCCAGTACAAACGCGTCCTGCTGCGTTCACAGTCCTACACCATTCCCTCGGATAGCATCGTGGAGATCGAACATTAGCTGACTAGAGCTCGCTTTGGCCGTTTCCGCCGCGGGCGCCCTCCCGGAGAACTGGAGGTCGCGGCATGCGCAACAGTAACCAGCAATCTCAGGGCGCGGTTCACCGATTCCTCGCCTGGGAATGCCTGGGCAAGGTCGGGCTCGATCAGCACCAAATTCGTGCCTGCTGTTGCTTGCTTGTAGTACTTGCCACGCACTCCGCCCTTGAGTTGCGACAAATCATATTCCGGGCGCAGCTCATCTCGACCTGCCCCTGTCGATCCTCTCCGCATATTGTCTTATCTCCCTCTGCCGCGCTTTCCGCGCACTTATGATCCGTATTCGGTCTCGTCTCATGCAATGCGACACGAAGAGAAGGCGTTGCTTGGTCGAGACTCCAATGGTGATTTCACGAAGCTCCTCATTCGAGTGGTCTGGATCGTCGAACGTAAGCGCCCCGGGGTCCAGGAAAACCGAGGCTGCCTCTGCAAAGGTTACGCCATGCTTACGCCAATTGCTGGCAGCCTTAGCCGGATCCCATTCGTAGATCACATCCACATGATAGCACCATCATGCAACCGCAGGGATGCTCAGGCCACCACCGAATGGAGGCCTGAACATGACGGGTGCTGACGCGGCTCGCGGCTGGTATGATAGGTTGATGGAGAAAACGGCGATGGATCTGAGGATCGTGCAAGAACCTGTTCCTCTGCAGACAAGCGAAGAGGGCATCGTAAGAGTGGCGGGCACACGAGTGACTCTCGACACCGTCGTCGCTGCTTTCGAACAGGGAGCCACGGCGGAAGAGATCGTGCAGCAATATCCGTCACTGCATCTTGCCGACGCCTACGCCGTGATCGGTTACTACTTGCGTCACCGTCCTGAGGTTGAGACCTACCTTGCTGAGCGCGATCGGGTTTCACGCCAGGTTCGCCAGGAGAACGAAGCCCGATTCGACCCTGCGGGTGTTCGCGCCCGTCTACTGGCCCGCCGCTCGGAATGAATCGCTAGAAAACCGCATTCTCGCAGGCCCAAGACGCTTGGTCCGCTTCCTGAGGGCTTTGGAGTAAGGCAGCAAGCTACCCCACTCCAAAGCCCGCCTGTCCTCTGAGTTGGCATCGGCTCCAGAGGACAGCACGGGCGGCAGTTCGCTTACGCTCGGTCGAGCCTCAGATTATCCGTAAAGCTGAAGTAGGTGGCCGCGAAACGCGCATCGGTCTCAGCCTTGGCGCGATCAAGTTGGTTGGCGACGACGCCTTCCAGTGTCACGTTGCCGTTCTTCACGATGATGTGAATGGGCGGCAATGCCTGATCGCCGTAACGAACGAAAAACGGGTCTCTGTAAATCGCGCGCGCCACAGCCAGGCGCAAGCGATCGTCGAACTGCGAAGTCGGGAGCACTTCCAGGCTGTCATCGAACTCCGCCACTCCCTTGATGTGAGCGAGGAAGTTGGCGATGTCTGACTTTTTGAAGGGTTGCGTGACTTGGCCGCTCACCGCCAAACGGCCGTCCTGAAACTGCAGGTTAACATTGTCGAAAATCGTGTAAGCATAGTACGTCACGATATCTTTCCGCGCCTGGTCCGCGATCTGGCGGGGCGTTACATCATCGGCATAGACCCTGATGTTGTCGACGACGGTCACGCCGTCCACCTTGCGCGCCGCGCGTTCCGCATCCATCTTGTAGCCGACGGCATCCACCGTCCCGCTCAGCGTGGCCACTCCGTTATCCACACTGACCTGAACGTTGCCGTGCTTGAAAACTTGAGCGTGATAAAGTTTGTCCTCAATCTTCGCCGTGATCTGAGCAGGCGAGTCTGCTTGTTTCTTGGCGAATCCCACCTGGGCCGCATTAGCCACCATCAACGCCGCGAAGAGTAGTTTTGTTCCGCGCATTGGATTCCTCCTTCTCGCCCCCCGCTTGTATCCATGCGGGTTGGGCGCACATTGCTGGTTCCGTGAATTCCCTGCCCTTCTCATGTCGCCGATCCCGAGCCCTGGCGGAACCAGCAGTCACGCATATGGACGTTGGGGATTGAATGCAGGTTACAGGTGGATGGACGGGCGGCGTTGTGGTGCGGGCGTCTCGCCCGCTGTCGCGGGAGCGTCCCGCTCCCACGCGCGGGCAGAGCCTGTCCTGAGCGCAGCGAAGGAATGCCCGCTCCACTGCGGGCGGGACGCCCGCACCACGGTGGGCGGCCAGAGAGCGCCTCGCTACTAATGTCCCGCGAGGTCAAGGGCCATGGCCGCAGCGCCGTACAGGGGCGAGTACGCGCCCAGTCCCGCAGTGGCGATCTCCGTCGAATAGCCAATCGTAGGCGAGGCTAGCTTGGCGAGAGACTCGCGCAGCGGATCGAGCAGGACCGCACCGGCCTGAACCAGTCCTCCGCCCAGGACAATCCGATCCGGGTTGAGTATCCGGATCACCGTCAACAATCCGCGAGCCAGAGAACGGGCCGCCGCCCGAATGATCTCGAGGTCCGCCTGTTCGCCTTGGGCGGCTGCCTGGGCGATTTCCCTGGCCGTGATCCCCTCGGACCTAGACCGGCTCGAGTCGCCAAGGGCAGCGAGTGAATCTCCGCGGCGCCGCCTCCACTCTCTGCCCCGCTCGGCGATCGCCCATCCCGAACTGAAACTCTCCAGGCAGCCCACAGCTCCGCAGGAGCAGGTGTTTCCTGCCTCGGAGATGGGAATATGTCCTAGTTCCCCCGCCAGGCCGTCCTTGCCCCGATGGATCTTCCCATTCAAGATCACCCCGGCCCCGATGCCTGTACTCAGGGTGACATAAACCATGGCTTCCGTGCCGCGGCCGGCCCCGTAACGGAACTCGCCCAGCGCGCCTGCGTTGGCGTCGTTGTCAATCAGGCAGGGCAGGTGCAGATTCGCGTCGACCCACGGCGCAAATGAGAAGTCTTTCCAACCCGGCGAATGCACCGAGGTGACCTTTTGATACCGGAAATCCACGGGACCGCCAAAGCTGATTCCGCAGGCGCCCACGGTTAAGCCCGCCTGTCCGAGAAGAGCCAGAGTGCGCTGTCGGATCTGCTCGAGCATCCAATCGCGGCCGCCTGAGCGCAGAGTCTCGCCTTCCGAGATCTCCAACTGGCGCCCCTGGCGGTCGAAGAGAGCGATGCGGAAATGCGTTCCGCCGATGTCGATGGCAAGGACGGTATGTGGCAGGTGGTAGGTGGCAGGTGGGGAAGTACTTCCTGACCCGCCGCTCAGCCCGCTCAAACCTTGGTTCTCACCCATCTCCCACCTACGACCTGCCACCTACGGTTCGTTCCCGATATCCCGGTGTGAAACGCGGGTCTTGTACCCTTCCTCCGCCAGGGCGCGGCCCAGCTTTTCCGCGACGGCGACGGAGCGGTGACGCCCGCCCGTACAGCCAATCGCAACGGTCAGGTAGCTCTTCCCTTCTTGAACGTATTTAGGAAGAAGGTAGAAAAGCAGGTCCATCAAATGTTTCATGAAGGCCCGCGTAGACGGGAAGGAATCCATGAAACGCTGCACCACCGCGTCTTGCCCGGTTTTGCTTTTCAAGCGCGGGACGTAGTTAGGATTGGGAAGAAAACGTACGTCGAATACCAGGTTCGCATCGGGAGGCAGTCCGGACCGAAATCCAAACGAAACCACGGAAACCCGGATGGCTCTTGCTGCTGACGGTCCCCCGAAGCGCGTCTGGATGAGGTCTCGCAATTCGTGGACGTTCATCCGAGTGGAATCGATCGTGACGTCAGCAAGCTGCCGCATGGGCTTCAGCAGCGTACGTTCCAGCCGTATTCCCTCGCGCACCGGAAGGTCGCGCCCCAGGGGATGCGGGCGCCGAGTCTCTTCAAAGCGGCTGATCAAGGCTTTGTCTGAGGCTTCCAGGAAAACCAGCGATAAATTTGCGTAGTTGTTTCGGAGGTCCCGATAAACCGTGGGGAGTTGGCTGAGAGCCGCGCCTTCGCGAATATCCACCACTACCGCCGCGCGCTGCGTCCGGCTGGCCCGCTGCTGGCATCTTTCCACGAACCGCCCCATCAGATCGATGGGCAGGTTATCCACGCAGTGATAGCCGAGGTCCTCGAAGGCCTTGAGTACTGACCCCTTGCCGGACCCGCTCATCCCCGTGATCAGAACGAAATGTCTCCGCGGTTTGGTGGCGGCCATGGAAAATCAGAAGGCAGAAAGCAGAAGGCAATGAAGGTTAGCCGACGACGATTGTCCTGCGTGGCGTCACTCTTGCCCTTGCACCTCCTCGGGCAAGTAGTGAAGTTCTGCTTTCTGCTTTCTGCTTTCTGCTTTCTGCTTTCTGCCGACCTGCCCACTGCCCTCCTACGGTTCAGGCTCGATCAGTCCCAAGTTTCCATCGGGGCGATGATAAATGACGTTGACGCGCTCGGTCTCGGGATTGCGAAACACAACCGCACCTGCTTTCGACTGGTCGAGAGCAGCGATTGCTTCTCCAACGCTCATGGGCTTGATCGGAACTCTCTCGGTCTCGATGGTGCGGCGTTCCTCCGGCTCGATGGCGGTTGTGCCCAGGACATTCAGGACCACCGTGGTGGTCGGCTTGGGGCGGCGCTTGCGGGTGAGCTTTCTCTCCCGCAGGCGGACGGCCTGGCGCTCCAGCTTGGACAGCGCGCCGTTGAGAGAAACCCGCGGGTCACCGGATTCCTCGATGCCCACCAAGGTATGATCGCGAACTTTCAAAGTGATTTCTGCCAGGCGGCGGTGTTTCGCCGCCGTCAGAATGACGTGCATTTCGTACGCATCACCCAGCAGTCGAGTAATCTTTCGCACTCTGCCTCGGGTGTACTGGCGCAATTCGTCGCCGACCTCCATTTGTCGTCCAGTAAACTCAATGTTCATGAGCTGACCTCCTGGGGGAAATGACAGGCGAAGGACCTAGGCGGGACCAACGTTTTCACCTTCCGAACTCAGGTTCAAGCTTTCACCCTGCGCTGGTGGGTACTGGGAATACGCATATCTTCGCGGTACTTGGCTACCGTCCGGCGGGTTACGCAATATCCAACTTTCTGCAACTGCTGCGTGATCTGGTCGTCGGTAAGCGGATGTGCCGCGTCTTCTTCCTCGATCATTTTCTTGACCAGCCGCTTCAAATTAATCAAGGAAGTCGCCGCTCCCGAAGGTCCCTGCACAGCTTCCGAAAAGAAATAGCGCAATTCGTACACGCCCTGCGGGGTGTAGGCATACTTACTCGCCACGGCACGGCTGACCGTGGAAGGGTGGACGCCCACCTCCTCGGCGACTTCTTTGATCATCATGGGACGGAGGTAATCAATACCTCGATCCAGAAACTCGTTTTGGCGGCGAATAATCGCCTCACATACCCTAACGATGGTCTGCTTCCGCTGCTCGATGTTCTTGATGAGTTGAATTGCGGAAGTGAATCGTTCCTTGACGTAATTGCGCACCTCGCGCGTCGTACTGTCCTCTCCCAACAAACGGCGGTAATGGTGGCTGAGCCGCAACTGGGGAAGGCCGTCTTCGTTCATCACCACCTGGTAGGTATCCCCCGCCTTCACAAACGCTACGTCCGGCTCGATCAGCCGCGCCTGGGCGTTGTTATAGCGTTGGCCGGGCCGCGGATCGAGCTTGCGAATCAACTCCACGCAACGTTCCACGGTCTTCACCGGCCGGTCCAGGGCGCGGGCGATGTCACGATACTGCTTGTTCTGAAGCTGCTTGAGGTAGCCGGAAACGATCTGTTGGGCCAGCGTATTCTCGGGAGCCAGGGTGTGCAGTTGGATCAACAGGCATTCACGCACGTCCCGAGCCGCCACGCCTACCGGATCGAATACCTGGATCAGGCTCAGGGCTTCCTGGACGTCGGCCAACGAATGCCCGCCGGTTTGCGCAATCTCCTCCAGCGGCGCGGTGACGTACCCATCCTCATTCAGGTTGCCAATGATGGAATTACCGGCTTCGCGCACCGAATCCGAGCAGACGGAAAGACTCAATTGCCATTCCAGGTGAGCAGCCAGAGAAGTTGGCTGAGAAAGGAAGTTCTCGAAGGAGGGCCGGTCAACCACCTCGGCTTCCGGAGACCGGTATCCGGGATCGAGGTAATCATCGAAGAATGAACCGAAATCAATCTCTTGGAATGAATCCTGGTGGTCGTCGTTTCGGGCCACCACATGATTGGTCGCCGGCGGAGTGTGTTCGGCGTTTTCCGTCTCGGTACGTTTGTCGACCTCGTCGATGCTCGGAACGTCCTCCGGAACCTCTTCCAAAACAGGGTTGGCAACCATCTCCCGGTTAATCATCTCCCGCAGCTCGAGTTTGTTGAGCGCGAGAACACTGACCATTTGCACCAAACCGGGCGTCAGAATCTGCTTCTGCGCCACCTTGAGGTTCAGTCCGATTCTAGGAGCAGGCCCACCACCCATACGGTTCTATATTCCTTGTAAGAGCGGTCCCGCACCCGCGGGTCGCCCTTTGGCGGCGTTAGGCGGCCGCTACGCCAAACTGACACACCACTTATCCAGCATTAGAGACTGGCGCGATCCGGTTACATTGTCAACCGGAAACTATCGCCCAGGTAAACTCTTCTCACCTCGGCATCCTGTCCCAGTTCTTCCGGCGACCCGGCACGGAATATCCGCCCATTGTTAATAATATAGGCCCGATCTGTCACCTGCAAGGTGTAGGGCACGTTGTGGTCGGTCACCAGCACCCCGATCCCTGTCCCTTTCAAGCGCACAATGATCTTCTGTATGTCTTGGACCGTAAGCGGATCGATTCCCGAGAACGGCTCGTCCAGAAGAATGAAGGAGGGTGAAATCACCAAAGACCTTGCGATCTCCACGCGCCTTCGCTCCCCTCCTGACAACATGTATCCTTCGCTCCGCCGCACCTGTTGCAACCCTAAATCCTCGACCAACTCTTCCAGCCGCTCACGACGCTGGTGCGCGGTTAGCGGCAAGGTTTCGAGAACCGCCATGATGTTCTCTTCCACACTGAGCTTTCTGAAGATGGAAGGCTCTTGGGGCAAGTAGCTGATCCCGTTTCTTGCCCGGATGTACATGGGGTAGGCCGTTATGTCCGCTCCGTCGAGCATCACTTGGCCGGAATCCGGGCTGGTAAGGCCGACGATGATGTAGAACGTCGTGGTCTTACCCGCTCCATTGGGCCCCAGCAGCCCTACCACCTCTCCCTGAGTAATCCTCAGGCTAATATTATCAACGACTTTGCGTCCCTTGTACGATTTCGTCAGCTCAACTGTAGAGAGAATCTGCATGGTCGCTCATGGCGCGACGCGGTGCTGCGATAAAGAGGGTGTCCCATCACCTCCCTCCACAAGAAGCCTATCATCGTGGACAAACAGTGTCAAACGACGGCCGGTTGTGAAGCCCTTCTTATCGTCACGGATACTGGGGGGCCCACCGGTGAGCACGATTTGCCCCGTGCTGGCGGAGTACTCACCGTGCTCTGACGTGGCTCGTCTACCCGGTTGGACAACCACGACGTGCCCATCAGCATTGGCACGGTCCACCTCTGAGTCTTGATTTGTGCCGATGCGCGAGAAATAAACATCCATCCTGTCGCCTTCCATGGTGGTCAGCCCTGTCTGGAGCTTCACGTGACCACGGTAGGTCGCTTTGCTGCCCCCGTCGAAAGCCTCCAGGAAATCGGCGCGTACAGTGAGCGGGCGCGTTTCGCGACGGGCGGTTCCGGTGGCGGGCGGCGTTCCCACCCCATCGGAAGCGGGTTGGAGATGGGAGGTCAACACCTGGGCGCCGGAACTCATCCGCTTCCCCTTCCGGTAAACGTCCAGGCTGTTGGACTCCACGACGTCCGCGCCGCGCCAGGCGCGCACATGACCCTCGTAATGTGCGATTTGGCTGCGCCGATGGGCCACCATGCGGTCCGCTAAGACGTTTGTGGGGTCTGGAGCTTGATCGTTCGCCGTCTGGTCCCCACTTCCGAAGTGAGTGCTCTGTACCTTGCCGTTCCCCTCGGCAGTGTCAGTCGCAAGATCGACGCGAACGCGCTCGCACTTTGACTGGCTCTCAGCATCCCACAGGCGAGCATGGCCGGTCAGGGTCACATCCTGCGCGGCTGCCACGTAGACGGACTCCTCCGCACTGGCGTTTCGGTCACCGTCACGGAAGGTGTAATTCCCTGACTGGGTTACCTGCTTAAGGGCGTGCGTCGCCTCGTCAAATGTGGCCAATAGCTGATCCGCAGTGCTCTCCTGGGCGACACTGCCCGGTGGGGCGTCAAGGGGCGGCTGAAAAACGATTTGGGTCGGTTTTACGCCTCGCAGCGTTTCCAGGTCGCTGCGCTCGCTGAAAGTCATCAGGAACTGCCCGGCGGTTATGATGCGCTGCCCTGACTTGGAATCCGATGGGTCGATTACGAGTCTGCCGCTGCCGACCGTCTGCGCGTCTCTAAGGCTCTTGCCGTTCGGCCGAAAGCTGAACTTCAGCTCCGAGGCGGAGAGCGATCGCTTTTCTATGGTCGCCGGTTTTGCCGACTTTCCCTCGCCCAGGGTTGGCGAAGACTCGACCACAAGCTGCACGTTTTCCAAAGCATCCCCACTCTGCAGCTTTGCGGGAGCACCGGCAAGATTCAGTTCAACTCGTTCCGCCCGCAAGCGACTAGTACTCCCTTTACCGCGAGATTGCCCGGCCACATTTCCTTCGGCGGTCAGATGGCGCAGGGCCCGCATCGCCGGCTCGAACTCGCCCTGCGCGCGATCCGCCGAAAGCTCTACCTGCCTCTCCGGCGACGATTCCGAGGCTTTGACGCTGCCTTCCATCTCGACTCGAGTGACACGATTCGCTTCGTCCAGAAACACCTTGCCGCCGCCGGCCGAGACGTTCTGGTCGCCTTGCGTTACCCGCACTGGGCCCCAAAGGACTATTTGCCTGCCAGGCTTTTCATAGCGAAGATGGCTGGCGGTAAGCTCCATGGGAGGACTGGAGGCATGACCCGCGCGGGGTGGCAATTCCATGGCCACACCTTTCTCGAGATCCAACGAGCCATCTTTCGTGGCGTAAATCATTCCCCGGGATGATCCGGAGGCCGGCCCGACACGGAAGTGCACAACCTCGTCGCTGGTTACCAGCGACTTTTCGTGCTGATAAGAGACCTTGGAAGTATCCAAGTAGACCGTCCGGCTGCCTCTCGAGTTTGAAGGCTGGGTATTCTCAGCTTCGGAATTGAGCTCAATGTGTACAGGGCCGGAGCTGAACAGATCGCTGGTCTGGCTGTTGTACTGGCATTGCTGCGTGCGCAGGAGGTCGCGGCGCTTGCCCGTTTTGCCGAACAACTCCACCAACACGTCCTCCAGAACTGTTGCTCCTCCCTGTTTGAAGGAGACCGTCCTCGCGGCATGAATGGTGTAGACGCGCCGATCACCATCCGAGTGGGTGACGGTATAGCCGGAGACCTGTTGATGAATATCAACGGGGACATTCTGCGGCAATACCGCCGGCTTTTCTTTGTGGCGTGTTGCAAGCCAGTAGGTCCCGGTTACCGCCAAGGCGGTGACGGTCATTGCACCGGCCACGAGCCAAGTCATCCAATCCCGGTGCCGGGTTGCGCGTTGTGCTGCACCATTCATCCCCTGATTTCACTCAACACCAACTGTAGGGTTGTGGTGTCCTGAAACACATTCTGGTCCAAGGTGAAAGCCAGGTCGAGCGTTTGCCCGGCAACCAGCGTCGCGCCCCGTTCCGCCATTCCCCAACCGATGGCGTCAAACGACCTAGGCCCGCGTGCCACTCGTAGTTTTAGATGCTTCTCCTGGAGGATTCGAGGTCCCGCCACGAGACGCAGATCGCGAGCCGCCAGGACCGGGGCGGGATTTGCGCAACCGAAGGGCGCCAGCGTCTGCAGCGCTTCGTACAGAGTCCAGTCGATTTCGTGCCCGCTCACCTCGGCATCGACGCGCAGGGTTGGCTCGAAATCCTCCGGCTTCAGATTCTCTCGCGCGTATTGCTCGAAACGCGCTTCCAGTTCCGCGATCCGCTCCGCGGGCAATGCGAAACCCGCTGCCCGGGCATGGCCGCCATAACGTAGAAACAGTTCCTGCATGGCGACCAGTGCATCGAGGAGGTGAAAGGCTCGAATCGATCTCCCGGAGCCGACTCCTACCCCATCCTCCACGCTCACCACCAACGCCGGACGGTGGTACCGCTCCACCACGCGCTGCGCCACAATCCCGATCACTCCCCGATGCCACGCCTCTCCGGCCAGCACCAGGGAGTGGCGATCCCTCTTCTCAGGGTGGCCATCCATCTCCTCCGTGACCTCACGCAGAATCCCCTCTTCAATTCGCTGCCGCTCGCGGTTGAATCTATCCAGGCGCCCGGCGATCTCACGCGCCTTCTCCAGGTCCGAGCACGTGAAGAGGTCAATCACGTCCCGTGCATCCTCCATGCGCCCTGCCGCGTTCAGGCGCGGCGCCAGACGGAATCCCAAGTCCCCGGCCGAAATGTCGAAGCGATGGAGCCCGCAAACCTCCAGCAGCGCCTGCAAACCGGCCTGCGAAGGTTGCCGGAAAGCCTCGAGCCCGAAGTGCGCAATGACCCGATTCTCACCCAGCAACGGGACGACGTCGGCAATCGTCCCTAGCGCGACAACTTTCAGGTAGGACTGGAGAAGCCGGCCGGAGAGCTTCTCGCCCAGCAGGGCTTGCACCAGCTTGAAAGCCACCCCTACGCCGGCCAGGACCTTTTCGGGATAGCCGGAGTCGGCCCGCTGTGGGTTCAGAATAGCACAGGCCGGAGGCAGATGGCCGTCCGGCAGGTGATGATCCGTCAGAATGCAATCCAAGCCCAACTCACGCGCTCGATTCAGCGCTTCGTGTTCCCGGATGCCCGTGTCCACGCTGACCACTACTCGAATACCCTTGGCTGCCGCCTCCTCAATGACGGCCGCGCGCATCCCGTAACCATCGTGCAAGCGATGCGGGATGTACGCCTCAACCTCCCCACCGAGTCCCCGCAGCGCCGCCAACAGGATGATCACCGACATGGTGCCATCCACGTCGTAGTCGCCATAGACCAGGATCTTCTCTTTCTGCTCCAGCGCGCGGCGCAGGCGGTCTACGGCGGTCTTCATGTCGGCCAGTAAGAAGGGATTGTGAAGCTGGTCGAGTGCGGGATGGAGGAATCGCTGGGCTGTTTCCGGATCGGTGACTCCCCGCAGGATCAGAAGCCGGGCGACGATACTCGGGATGTTCAGTTCGCGGCGCAAGCAGGCGACCGCGTCTTCATCCACCTCAGAGATTTGCCAACGCATACCGGACAGCCATCGTGACAGAAGACGCCCAGGGTTGCAAGCGTGCCCTTGTCTCGCGGGCACTTGTCTCGAAAGTTCGTCATTCGGACCGAACCGAAAGCCTGTCATTCTGAGCCCGTTCGCATCGCTCACGAAGGTCTGTCATTCTGAGCGCAGCGAAGAATCTGCATTAGTTCGCCTCGCGCCGGAAATGCAGATCCTTCGCTTCGCTCAGAGTCTGTGATTTTTTTGGATTTTTGGCCATTTTCGAGCACTTAACTCATTTGTTATCAATGGCACTTTTCGGCAACATTCAAAAAAATCACGCTCTCTCAGGAT
>Ga0326728_10008524_pt1 | contig 25398 bp, 11 predicted proteins | sample MB3enrmetagenome_FD_207602 | JGI IMG/M metagenome (GOLD analysis project Ga0326728, IMG submission 207602) | Lab enriched peat soil microbial communities from McLean, Ithaca, NY, United States - MB31MN | ecosystem: Environmental > Terrestrial > Soil > Wetlands > Peat | place: USA: New York... | reverse complement strand
GGATCGTGGCCGACGAAACCATCCGTTCCATTCCCGCCGGAAGCATTTACCTCGGCGGCACCGACCCTGGCCGGTTTCTCATTTCGGCGATGTGCCCGTCGCAAATCCATGGCGATCCTTTCTTCACCATCACCCAAAACGCAGTGGCGGACCCAACTTACCTCGAATATGTGCGCGTCATGTATGGCGGAAAAATCCAGGTTCCAACTTGGGAGGCGCTCACAAAAGTAGAGGCCGATTTTGCCACCGACATCACCCGGCGGCACCAGCACGATCAAGATTTTCCAAACGAGCCGCGCCAAATGAAGCTGGGGGAGAGCTATAGTACGGAATCCGGCCATCCCGAAATACTTGGCGCTACGGTAGTCATGGAGCTCAATGCCGCGATGATAAAAGTCATGTTTGACAATAACCCGGACCGTGAATTTTACATCGAGGAGAGCTTTCCGCTTGATTGGACATATCCCTATCTTGAGCCGCACGGACTTATCATGAAGATCAACCGCGAGCCGGTTTACGAGTGGAGCGCGGGAATGCTGGACGCGGACGCAAAGTATTGGCGCAACCTGGCAAACGGGATGATTGGCGACTGGCTCACGGAGGAAACGAGCGTGAGAACCGTCACGGAATTTGTCAACAAGGTTTATGCGCGCAAGGACCTCGGCGGATTCACCGGCGATCCGGCCTTTGTCCAAAACGAGTATGCGATGCAGACTTTTGGGAAGTTGCGCAACAGCATCGCCGGGCTTTATGCGTGGCGGATTCGCGCGCTGAAAGACGTGCCCAATAACGAGGCATACTTTGGCGACACCCTGTTGCCGCCCGAGCGCATCGCGGCGGCGGCCGATTTTGCTTTTCGGCAAGCCTTCGCCCTCTGCCCGTCCTCACAAGATGTGGTCGCGCGCTACACGCACTTCCTGACGGCCCAAAACCGCGCCGGGGATGCAATCCTTGTGGCGCGGACCGCTTCGCAAATGCCTTCCTTGAAGGAGGAGGACGCCGCCTTCTTCCGCACTCTTGTCAACAACTTGGTGAAGGGACATTGATCCTCGTTCCACATGACGGCGGGCCACGGAATCGCAGCGCAGGCGATCCAGGTTTGCGCTCCACCAATCGCCCGCCTTCCCCGGCCAAGGCCAACAAATCCCAAGTGATGCCCGACACGCCAATCGGGCCGTATTAAACAAGGGGATGCCTTTCAGCTACGTTGAGCTTGAGCGGTTCGGCACGAGGATGAAGGTCTTCAGTTTCACGCCCGTCTGAACAAGTCAAAAGGGTATCGGCTCGCAGCCCGATGAATTGAATAATATTCGCAAGTCCCGGAATCTGGGAATCACGAGATTCTGCGGATGGGATCGCCCAAGACGGGAAAAGTCGCTGATTTTGGAGGTCTGAAGAACGAGCAGGTGAGAAACGCCACCGCTGCCGCCGCTCGCAGCGGGTCACGGTTTAGCCTCTGCGCGACCAAAATGTGCCACACGCTCGCTTGGCACAGGGGGCATGCTTGCTTCCCAAAACGACTTAAATCAGTCGTAAATGGCTTCCTTCGGCTGTTTGTGAACCAAGTGAACCAAGATATGCGCGGCGGAAGCCCTTTTTCAGCCCCTTGGATCGTCCTAAAAAAAGCCAAGCTTGGTCCAACTCTTGCGGCCACGAATGCGCCAGCAGAAACGGATGGATGCGAGGTTCCGTCACCTTGGATTCCTCCTCATTTGGGTGATTTGCGGTCCAACATGGCCCGCCCTGGTCCAAGACAGCCAGGGCGGGCAGGAAGCGGCAGTGGCCCTGTTAGCTCTTGATGCGCAGGTTGGCGAGGTAAACGACGCGGCCATCCGGGTGAATGAATTCCAGGCGCAGGGTGTCCATGCCCGCCGCGGCGGGGAACGAGGCGTCCACCGAGGTGCGGGGTTTGGCGGCAATGTGGCTCTCGCCACTGGCGAGCACCTTATCGCCGGCCAGCGCCTGCCAGCGGCAGGTGAGTTCCGAGAGGTCGGTGAACGAGTAACGGTTCTGGAGCGGAACCACGCACCGGCCGTCCGCCGGGGCAATCTCGCGGGCGGTGGTGTTCACCGGACTATAAAGCGGCTTGAGGACATCGAATATGTCTGTGGGCTGGCGAGTGGCGGTGACGGCGCCCCTGGCACCCGAGACGCGATAGCCGTTGGTGGGGTTGTTCCGCGCGCCGGGGGCTGGGATGGCCCATCGCTCCGGGAACTTGTCGTACATGCCCTGGTCCTGCCATTCCCAGATGAAGGCGCCGGCAAAGGCATCGGTGGGCCACATGACATCCCAGTTCTTGTCCTCGCCACCCACATGACCGCCACCGCCGGGATGATACTCGGTAAGAACAACGGGCACTTTGGCGCGGTCGGCGTTGGTGGCCGCCGCGATCATCGTGGCGAGGGGGGGAGAATGGTAGTCCTCAAAGTCGGTCTTGGGAGCCTGGCGCAGGTTCATTTGGGAAATGAAGGCCAGGCGGGTGGGGTCGTTGGCCTTGGCGTAGTCCAGCTCGGCCTGATTATTGATGCCGTAACTGCTTTCGTTGCCGCAGCTCCAGGCGACGACGCAAGGACGGTTCTTGTCGCGGGCCAGGGTCTCCCTGGCGTGGAAAACATAAGCCCAGGTGCGGTTGGTATTGTGAATCTCTCCGGCCACCCAGCAGGAAGGGATTTCGTCCAGAACGTAGAAGCCCGCCTCGTCGCACAACTCCATGAATCGCGCCGCGTGGTTGTAATGGGCGGTGCGAATGGCGTTGACGTTGTCAGCCTTCATCAGGGCGATGTCGGTTTTCCAGCATTCGTCGTTCATGGCGTGGCCGTAGGGCGAGAATTCCTCATGCCGGCAGACGCCGGTGAATTTGACGGGGACGCCATTGACCTCAAAAACGCCGTTTTTCAGCTCGACCTTGCGGAAGCCGATGCGGTCCTGGACGCGCTCGACGACGGTCTGATTGCCGTCCGACAGGCGGTAAAACACATAATACAGATTCGGCTTCTCGGCCGACCAGAGCTTGGGGGCCGTCACAGGTGACGACAAGGTGACTGTGGCGGAACCGTCGGCGCCGATGTCGCCGGCCAGGCTCATGGCGGGAATCGCCACCTTGACGCCATCCAGAGTGCGCAATTCGCCGGTCAGAACGAAATGCGCGCCGACCGGGCCGGCAACGCGGACGGTGGATTTGAGCGTGGCGTCCTTGTATTGGGCATCCATCTCGGTCACGACGGTGACATCATCCATACGCAGGGGCGGAAGAGCCACCAGGTAGGTCTCGCGGTAGATGCCGCCCAGGCACCAGAAGTCGCCATGGTCCAGGCTGGCGGAGGAGGTATTCTTGTAGAGGCGGACAGCCATGAGATTGCGCTGGCCGGCCTTGACGGCCTTGGTGACGTCAATGTCGAAGGCGGTGAAGCCGCTCTCGTGGTAGCCGCACCGCTGGCCGTTGACGAAGACTTCGGCGCCGTCGTAGGCGCCGTCGAAATGCCAGAGGACCGTCTGGCCGGCAAAGTTCGCCGGGATATCCACCCAGCGGCGGTAGAGGCCGATGTCCTCGGACAGCCTGCCGGTGCGTTCCTGGTAGGTGAGTGTGGAAAACCCTTCGATTTCCCAATTGGCGGGGACAAGGATGTTGGTCCAGCCGGCGTCGGTGCCATTGGTCGTGGCGAAGTCGGGCACAGGCGTGTCGGCGGGGAGTTCACCCCGGACAGCGGGGCTGATGCCGTGGTCCAGATTGAAGCGCCAGGTGCCGGTCATGGCGAGGACGTTGGTATTGCCGAGACGAAGGCGATCCACCGGGACAGGCGCATCGCCGGGGACGGGGACCGGCGCGGCGGAGACGAAGGCCGAGAGGCAGAGGCAGGACAGGGGGATCAGGAGACGCCGGGGCGTGTTTTGCGGGTTTGCGGGATGCAGTGGCGCGCCGAAACAAACCCCGCGCAGACCTTCATAACGCTGCATTATGAACTCAAGAAGCATAAACTTCCTTTCTATAATTTGGTTTAGGAATCCGGATACCGGACTCATTTGGAACTCTGGGGACGATACAGAAAGATGGCGGCCCAATGCAAGAATAGAGATTTTTTGGGGCCAATGGAGCCAATGGACGCCGCGCCGGGATGAAAGGAGACGGCAGACCTTTGCCGAATGCCGCCCAGGAGAGGACGGCAGGCTCGGCCTTTCTTCGCCGCATGCCTAATTTCTGCGCATGGATAAAGGTGGTTGACTTGATTTTGAAAGTTGAGCACACTCACGCCATGAAAACATCATCCAAAGTCATTCTGGCGCTGGCGGCCGCAAGTTTGATCGGCCTGGCTTACGCGGCAGAGCAACCTCAAGCAGTCATTCACTTTGGGCACGAAAAAGTGGACGCCCTTTTTGCCACGGGGGGAACGCTGCTTGTGACCAACAATTACAAAGTCATGACGGGCCACCGCAGCGGGCCGGGGACGGTGGAAATCCATGAAAAAGACACGGACGTCTTCTACATCCTGGAGGGCACGGCGACGTTTATCACCGGTGGGAAGGCGACGGACGCGCAGCAGAGAGCGCCGGGAGAATTGTCGGCCAAAGAGATTGTGGGCGGCGACACGAACCACCTGGCGAAAGGGGATGTGATCATCATCCCCAATGGTGTGCCGCACTGGTTCACCCAGACCAGCACGCCGTTCAATTACTTCGTGGTCAAGGTGAGCAAATAACTTCGTGTCACCGGCCCGGCGAAACCGGCTCCAGGATGCCGTTGCGCTCGTCGTGCAGCAGAGCGGTGTTCAGATTGTCCAGCACCACAATGCCCTGGAGAGACGAAATGAGTTCGGCCTTGCTCCACTGCCAGACGATGGCGCCGGTCTTGTCGAATTCCAGGAGTTGAATGCCGGAATGGCCGTGGTCCGGGCCGTGGCCCTGCCAATTGGCCACGACCACATCGCCGTTTGGCAAGAGTTGGAAGGAGGCGAAAAAGTCAGAATTGACGGCGGCGGGAACCTGGTCTTTGCCGCCGAATTTGCGAACGATGTTTTTGGCCGGGTCCAATTCGACCATAAAGCCGCCATAGCCGGCGGAGGCGAGGGTGTGGCCATTGGGAAGCCGCACGGCCTTCCAGGCATGGCTGAATTTTTCGACCGGCGCCTCCCAGATGTATTGGCCGGCGTTGTTGCCTTCACGAATCGCGGTGTCGCATGCCATCAAGTAGGCGCCTGTCGTTGTTTGGCGCAGGAACCGGACATAATTGCCCGGATAGACGATCTTGTTTTTCACCTCGCCTTGGGCGTCCACGTCCAGCACGACGATGCCTTTGGACCCGCCGAGGTTGATGCCGGCCACCAGGGTGTGGCCGTTGGGCTGGCGCCGGACCGATGTGACCTCGTCGGTATCGGTCGGGGCCGAGGCGGGGGCGAAGTTGGTCACATCCACCAACCGTTTGCCGGTGGCGATGTCGAACTCGGAGTAACCGGTGACGTTGCCAATGAGGATGCGGTTGCCGCCCACCAACTGCATGTCGCGGGGATGGGATTTGCCGATGGGCACAATCCAGTCCTTGGCGGGATCGTTCTGGTTGACATGGAGGAGGTTGTTCTTCCCTTCGTCAATGGCGATGAATTCGTGTTGGATCGGCGCGGCGTGCAAGGCGGCGGCGCAGAGACAGGCGGGCAGGCAAATTCTCAGAATCATGCTGAAGATTGGCACAGGCTTGCCGGGAAAGTCAACGCCCGCGCGGGACGGGCAATGGTGGACAGGGCTGCTCTGAGGTTGCCTCTAAACCAGCAGGGGCATGGAAGTTCAGCGGCTTTCTGCCGAAAGCCGCTACGGTTCGCTGGTGTAGCGGCGGAGGGCAATCCGCCGCCGACTTTTTATGCCGCCAGTGTGCGACGGTGGCGGCACAGCTTCCAGACTTTAGCGGCCCTGGGGGCGGTTTTGCGGGCGGTTTTGGCGCTTGCCGCGGAGGGCGGCGTGGGTTAAGGTGGGTTTTATGAAAAGGATTGTTGTTTTGTGGGTGTTTCTCTTTGGCTTTCTTTCGCTGGCCCGGTCCCAAGGCGTGGCGGTGTCGGCGGAATTGAGCCTGGAGAAGGACCAATTGCTGCCGGATGAAAAGATGCGCTTGAAACTGAGCATCCAAAATCGCTCCGGGCAGGATCTCCTGCTGGGCACAGAGAGCAATTGGCTCACTTTCACCGTTCTGGGGGAGAAAAGCACCGAGGCGCCGCCATTGGGGACAGACCAGGAGTATATGGACGGCGAAACCATCGTGCCGTCGGGCAAGTCCGCCTCGCGGGAATTCAATCTGACTCCCCATTTCGATTTCCGCCAACCGGGCCGCTATGCCGTCAAGGCGACCATCAAGATTCCACAGTGGCATCAGGAGGTGGCGGTGCCGCCGGCCCCATTTACCATCGTCAAGGGCATCCGGCTCAACCTGCCTGACATTGACATGCCGGTGGGCGTTCCGTTTTTGCAGGGCCGGGATGGTCAGCCGCCGGAGATTCGACGGTACTTTTTGGAGAAATCGGAGGCGCCCGCGGGGGCCCAGCTTTATGTGCGCTTGACCGATGCCACCGGGAGCCGGACGGAGCGGCTGGTTCCCATCGGTTCTTTTCTCTCTTACAGCCAGCCCGATGTGAAGCTGGACATGTATAACGATTTGCACGTTTTGCATCAGACCGGCGCCCGGGTGTCCACTTACTGTGTCATTGACACTTTGGGCCAGATCCTGGAACGGCAGACCTATCAATACACGGACAGGCGGCCGGCCCTGCTCGCGGACGGGAAGGGCGGGGTGATTGTGTCCGGGGGCGCGCGTGTCGTTTCGGCCAGCGATCTGCCGCCGCCCCAGGAAACGTCTTCCACGCCGCCCGCCAATCCGGACTTTCCCGGCGGCAAACCGGGAATGAAACAGGATAAGTAGTCCCGCTTCGGGACGGCGGCGGAACGTCAGGCGGGCTTGGCGGCGTTGAGGCGCAGGCTGAGGCGGGATTTCTTGCGGTTGGCCATGGAGCGGTTGACCACGCCGCTTTTCGCGGCTTTATCGAAGGCGGAACTGAGCTGGCGCAAGGCGGCGGCGGCCTCCGCCTTTTTCCCGGCGCCGAGGAGTTCGGCAAAAGTCCTCTCCAGATGGTGCAAGCGGGTTTTGACGCTGCGATTTTGCAGTTGCTTGCGCGCGCTGTTGCGCATGCGGCGTCCGGCTGATTTTGTATTCGGCATATTGATTTACTCGGTGTTTCCTAGAGCCGACAACGGTAACGCAAGCGCCGGGTTTGTCAACGGCTGGATTTGGGGCCGGATTCAGGGCCGCCGGTCTTGGGTCGTGTGCGGTTGGATTGTTGCCGGCCCGACCTGTGGCCTGTGCTGGGAATCAATCCTGAGCCGAATGCAAAAATGCCTGAATTTGTTCTTTTGAAAGCCCGCATTGCCGGAGGATTAAAATAACATATACCTCGGCAAATGATGCATGTGTCGTTAATGGAATCCTTTCGGTTCCCCCCTTTTTTCTGTAGAGTTCGGTTCGCTTTGTTCGCTCAACAAATACGTAGCCTAATTCTCTTAGCTTATTAACCAAGCACTGTCGCGAGATCATCTTGGGTTCGCCGCTTGATATCGTAAGGGATCTCGAAGCGGGCGGTGGAGGGCTTGGCTGGCATTTCCCCTTCTAACGTCCATTTGTGCTGCCTTAAAAACAACTCAAGCTCCTGGCGTTCCGCCAAGTCACGAAACATCATGTTCGTGGCATCATCAATGTTTTCGCGCAAATCAGAAACGGTCTTGCCCTGGGAGGATATTTTCAATGCCTCACAAACACCGATCCAATAGCGGGATACCGGGTCTTGAAACACAACCCAGGTCAGGTTGGCATTTATTTGGACGACTTTCATTTTTGGGAAGGCTCGCGAAGCATTATAGGTTCGGCGTCAATCGCTCCAATTTCACCTTCTTCGCGGCAAATCAAATCCGGCACTCCGAGGTTGGAGATAGGTGTTTCGTTCATAGTTCAGGTTTTCCCGCTCAAAAAGGCCGCGAAGTTGCCACATTTCCGATCACTTGCAACCTTGTTTCCTGAGGCAATCTCACACAACTCAACCTGCCCGTCAATGGGAAAAGTTTAAAGTAATCACACTGGGCCCTGGCTTGGGGCGGATTCAGTGGCTCTTACAGGTCGTCAGCGCGGTTCACGTCGAAGCCGCGTTCGCGCATGCGTTGCAGTTTGTAAATCAAGGCGCGACGGCTGATGCCGAGGGCCTTGGCGGCATGGGTGCGGTTGAAATCCTGCTTGCGCAGGGCCTGAAGCACGGCCTGGTATTCGATTTCTTCCAGGTGCTGGACGGCGCCTTGTTCCACATCGAGCGGCGAGCCGGAGCACAAACTCTGCAAATGCGGCTCAACCACTGCCCAAATCTCGCCGGCGACAAACTCGGCGGGCAAGGTGGCGTCCAGACGGCGGATGCGCCGCGGTTGCGCGGCGGCGATGGCTTCATAACCTTTTTCCACTCGTTCAAAGAAACCGCGGTCCGCTTCCTCCATCCGGTCGCGCTCGGCCGGGCGCGCGCGCCGGCGGGCCTCGCTCACGGCGACGGGGACCATCAGCAGCACGGTCAAGTCGGGCCGCGTGCGGCCCACCGCAAAGGAAATGATGCCCTGGACTTGTTGAAAATCCAGTCCCCGGCCATGTCCCTGGTAGGCCAGGGAGGAATCATAGAAACGGTCGCACAGGACAATCTCGCCCGCCGCCAAGGCGGGGCGGATGACTTGCCGCACCAATTGCGCGCGGCTGGCGTTCATCAGCAGCAACTCGGCTTCGGGCGTCATCCCGCGGTTGGCTTCGCTGTGCTTGAGGGTGTGGCGGATTTCTTCGCCAATGGGAGTGCCGCCGGGTTCGCGCAACGCGCGCACGGTGTGGCCCATGGAGCGCAAGCGCTCCGCCAGCGCGGCGATTTGCGTTGTTTTTCCGCTCCCCTCGGTTCCTTCAAAGGTGATGAACAGGCCTTTCATGTCAGATGCCTCAGTCCTGCAATGGCAGGGCGAGACTCTGTCGAGCCGTGAGTTTACTTAAGAAATCGAGTCACGGCTCGACAGAGTCTCGCCCTACCGGGTTTTGATTTATCAGCGTTCAGGTTATAGACGTTTTAAGCGTTGGCCCTTGGGCGTATCCTCAATGATCCAGCCCATTTCTTTCAATTCGTCGCGGATGGCGTCGGAGCGTTTGAAGTCTCTGGCCTTGCGGGCGGCTGCGCGTTCTTCCAGAAACTTCTGCAATGCTGGCTCCAGTTTTTCCCCCATCTCATTTTCTTGCGCTGTATGAAGCCCCAAGACTTGGTTAATTCTTTGCCAGGCCGCCATCAGCGTCGTCGCCCGGCCAGAGGCAATGCGGTTTTCGGCCAGTTGCTTATTGGTTTCTCGAACCCACTCGAAGATCGCCCCCCATGCCGCAGCCACGTTCAGATCCTCGTCCATTGCTTGAGTAAATCTATGCAGGACGTCCGGTACTGACGGTCCTGTCTGAGAAGAGGCCGCAATTTCGGCCAGTTTGCCCACGCACTCGTCAATCCGCGCCAGCGCCGTGCGCGCGCCCTGCAATCCTTCCAGGGTGAAATTGAAGGACTCCCGGTAATGCGCCGTCAATAACAAATAGCGGACTTCGCGCCCGGTGAATCCTTTGCCCAGCAGATCGCGCAGGGTGAAATAGTTGCCCAGGGACTTGCTCATTTTCTTGCCTTCCACCAGCAGGTGCGCGCCGTGCAGCCAATACTTGACAAATGGCTCCCCCGCCGCCTGCGCGCCCGCGCCTTCGCTCTGCGCGATTTCATCCTCGTGATGGGGAAAGATCAGGTCTTCGCCGCCCAGGTGGAGGTCGAAGCTGGGGCCGAGGGATTTCATGCTCATGGCGCTGCATTCGATGTGCCATCCGGGCCGGCCTTCGCCCCACGGGCTGGGCCAGAAGATGACGCCGTCTTCGGGGACGCGCGCCTTCCACAGGGCGAAATCGGCGGCCGCTTCCTTGGCGTATTCGTCGCTGCTGACGCGCTGGCCGGGCCGCATTTCCTCGAAGTTCAATGGGAGCAACCGGCCATAATGACCGCCGCGCGCCTGGTATTTTTCGATGCTGAAATAGACCGAGCCGTCCGCGGCGCGATAAGCCACGCCGCGCGCCGCCAGCTTTTCGATCAGGGAAATAATGTCGGCGATGTGTTCGCTGGCGCGGGGCGTGTCGTGGGGGCGCAGGCAGTGGAGCGCCTGGAAATCCTGAAAAAAACCCGCCTCGTATTTCGCGGTGTAGTCGCGCAGTGACGATTTGGTTTCGCGCACGCGCCGGATGATCTTGTCCTCCACATCCGTAATGTTCATGACGTGCCGCACGGAGCAGCCCTTGAATTCCAGGTAACGCCGCACCAGATCGGCAAAAACGAACGTGCGGAAATTGCCGATATGGGCGAAGTCATGCACCGTGGGGCCGCAGCAATACAGGCCGGCCGATTTGCCCAGCGGATCGCGCGGGGCAAATTCCTCGACCGACCGTGACAGAGTATTAAAAAACTTCAACGCCATGCCGGGCTGAGTGTAGGGTTGCGGGGGCAAAGGGGAAAGGGAAAATGGACCCTGGGCGCAATGCGTCAGTGACGGAGGGGGGAAAGGTAGGGCGGGCAGTCCTCTGCCCGCCGCGGCGCGCACGGAGTGCGCGCCCTACCAGCCAAGACCGACGCATTACCCCTGGGCGGCATGGGGCGGCCTTTTATGCCTGCCGGCGGGCTCTGTTTCGGGAATCTTTGACACCCTGGCGTGGCTCGCCTATGGTGACGGCGGGACGGCAGGCCGGGGCCGGAGGAATTTTTGCGAAGGATTTGCCAATGCGCGGCCCGTCCGCCTCCGCCGCGGAGTGCGCGGCCTGTTCATCACAACAACTTATGCCTGACAACGCTCGAACCGAAGTCCTGGTGGTGGGAGCCGGCCCGGTTGGCATGCTGACCGCCCTGCTCTTGACGCAACAGGGTGTGCGGACCCGCATTATTGACCAGGAATCCCGAACCGCCACGCGGAGTTACGCTTGCGCCCTGCATCCGGCCAGCCTTTCCCTCCTGCAACGCGCCGGCATCGTGAACGATGTCCTCGCCCTGGGCCGCAACGTCGGGACGGTGGGCCTTTACGAAGGCCCCGAGCGCCGGGCCCAGGCCGATCTGTCCGATCTTCCCGGCCCGTATCCGTTCGCCGTGGCCCTGGCGCAATTCCTCCTGGAGGAATTGCTCGAGGAAAAGCTTCGCGCCGCCGGCGTTCAGATAGAGTGGCACCGGCGACTGCGCGAAATCGAGCGGGGAGCCGGCGGAGTGGATGCCGCCATCGAAAAGCTGACCCCGGCTGGACGCGGTGACATTATCCCGGACCTGGAAACCACCGTGCCGGACCGCCTCCAGGTCCACGCTGACTTCGTTGTTGGCGCCGACGGCCGCAATTCTCTGCTGCGCCAACAACTGGGCATCGGCTTGGCCCGGGCTGGCGATCCACTGCTTTTCGACGTGTATGAAATCGCCACAGTCGGACCCATGGACCATGAAATGAAACTGGTTCTGACGGATTCCGGCATCAACGTCTTGTGGCCTCTGGCGGACAACAAATGCCGCTGGAGTTTCCAGGTCGTTCCCCCCAAAACAGCCGCCGATTTTCCGCAAAAGGACCGCGCTCCCCTGAACAGCATCCAGCCGCCCAAAGATTGGGAAAGTTTCCTCCCCCTGCGCCGTTTTCTGGCCGAGCGCGCGCCCTGGTTCCAGCTCGAGATCAAGGACATCCTCTGGATCGCCCAAGTCCAGTTCGAGCGCCAACTGGCGCCGCGCTTCGGCGAGGGCCGCTGCTGGCTGGCGGGCGACGCCGCCCATCAAGCCAGCCCCGCCGGCATGCACAGCATGAACCTGGGTCTGCGCGAGGCAGCCGACCTGGCCGGCAAGCTCAAATCCATCCTGCGCGACCATGCCGGCCTGGACTCGCTGCAAGACTACGACCGCCGCCATCGCGCAGAATGGCAGCGTTTGCTGGGATTGGAAGCGCCGGCCCAGCCGCCCGACAGCCTTTCGCCCTGGGCGCGCCGGCATTTTTCAACCCTCCTCGGCAACCTCCCCGCTTCGGGCGATGATCTCAACCGCCTCCTGGAGAAGCTGTAGCCCGGATATTTCATATCCCTGGCGGGACCTGCCACACCCTGAATTAGGGCGAAGCAGCAGCTTCGCCCTACCAAACTATGAAATATCCGGGGTAGAGCCGTTTTCAATTTTTTCACAGCTTCTGACGCATTACATTTTGAGGCATTTATGGCTTGCAATGGCAGGCAGGCGATGCTATAAAATGCCCGTGAAGTTTGTTCGAGCGCGGGTGATACTGTTTGGAAAAACCGATGAAAAATGGCTTGCAAAGGCGGGCAGGCGGTGTTTCAGTCGCCCATGAAGTTGAGCACTGGCGAACGGGTTTCGAAAAACCAATGACCATGATCGTTAAGCTGGCTCTCTGCGGATTCGCCGCCTTTGTCTTCCTCCCGGCGCGCGGGCAGACGGTTGTGGACTGGATGCAGACGGCGCGCGGGGCGCAGCACTTGACGATTCCCCGTTACAACGAAGCGGACAAGACGCTTTACGCCGTGATCAGCGTGGACAAGGTTTATACCGAGTACGAAAAGAAGGGGTTTTTCCGCATCGGCGCGCTGCCCGTCGCGGTGTTGGAAGGGGTCACTTACGAAGTGAAGGACCCGGCCCTGGCGGCGAAAAACCTGGCCCGCCTGCGCTCCTGGCTGGGAGGGGACACGGGCAACCACCTGGAATTGCGCGGGGTTAAGTTGGTGGCCTCCCCCACCAGCAGACTGGAAGGCGGACGCCTCCTGTTCTTGGACAATGACCGGTGGCAACTGGCCGGCGGGGTGCGATGGATTTCCGGCGCCGGCGAAGTTCGCGCGGAGAGGGCGACCTTGCGGGTGGCCGGGGCGCAGGCCGGCGAGCTGATCCTGCAAACCACGCCTCCCACCACGAACACTTTCCTTTTCGGCAACATTTCCCCAATCCCCAACCCAACCGCAGTTCACACTGCTTCCCAATGAAAACTTGCAAAGCTATTGTCGCCGCCTTGCCTCCCTCATCCTTCCCGCGAGTTCACCGCAAAGATGTGGAGGGTGGCCCAAAACCAAAGGAACAGAACCAGCCCATGAAAACACGCATGAAAAATCAATGGCTCCTGACCGCCCTGGCAGCCGGTCTTTGCTGGATGCTGCCGGCTCGGCTGACGGGGCAGACGTTCACAACCCTCCACAGTTTCTCGCCTGTTTCCGCGTTTGAAGGACAGGATCCGCAGGCTGGCTTGATTATGTCGGGCAACACCCTGTATGGCACGACGGAGGGAGGCGGAGCCTCGTACAGCGGGCAGAATTCAACGGTGTTCAAAGTCAATGCCGATGGCACAGGTTTTGCGACCCTTCACATTTTTAACAATTCGGGAAACGACGGAATTGATCCGCAGGCCGGCTTGATTTTATCAGGCAGCATCCTGTATGGGACGGCGAGCGGGGGCGGCAGCGGGGGCAGTGGCACGGTCTTCGCCCTGGCGACCAATGGCACAAGTTATGGGACCCTTTACAGTTTTTCAGCAACCGACACCAACGGTTTCAACAGCGACGGATCAGGTCCGGCGGCCGGCTTGATTTTGTCGGGCAACACCTTGTATGGGACGACGGCATCCGGCGGCAGCACGGGCAATGGCACGGTGTTTAAGGTCAACACCGATGGCAGCGGGTTCAGCAACCTTTACAATTTTCCAGCCTCCGACACCAGCGGCGGACAGACTCCCCAGGCTGGCTTGATTTTATCGGGCAACACCCTGTATGGGACGACAGTAGGTGGCGGCAGGGCGGGCATGGGCACGGTGTTCAAGATCAACACCAATGGCAGTGGTTTCACCACACTTTACAGTTTTTCAGCAACCGACACGAACGGTTTCAACAGCGACGGCGCGGCTCCACAGGCCGGCTTGATTTTGTCGGGTAACATGCTGTATGGGACGGCACACGCGGGCGGCACGGCGGGCAATGGCACAATCTTCGCCGTCGCAACCAATGGCTCGGGTTTTGCGACCCTTTACAGTTTTACCGGCGGAAACGACGGAGCTTCGCCGCAAGCCGGCTTGATTCTATCCGGCAACACCCTATATGGGACGGCGAATGGGGGCGGCAGCGCGGGCGATGGCACGCTCTTCGCCGTGAAGACCAACGGCACAGATTTTGCGCCCCTTTACAGTTTTTCAGCGACGGACATTAACGGTTTCAACACCGATGGAGCTAATCCGCAGGCCGGCTTGATTTTATCAGGCAACACCCTGTCTGGGACGGCGTATGGGGGCGGCAGCGCGGGCTGTGGCACGGTCTTCGCCGTCAGCACCGATGGCACGGGTTTCACGACGCTGCTTTCTTTCCCGCAACCATCAGCCAACAGCGACGGAACGCTTCCGGGCGGCTTGATTATATCGGGCAACAGCCTGTATGGGATGGCGACTGGGGGCGGCAGTGCTGCCGATGGCACGGTTTTCGCCGTCAACACCGATGGCACGGGTTTTGCAACGCTGCATAATTTTCATCTTGGCGACGGAATCAACCCGCAGGCCGGCTTGATTTTATCGGGCAACACCCTGTATGGGACGGCGTCTGCGGGCGGCCCTGGCAGCGGCACCGTCTTCGCCCTGCAAACCAACGGCACAGGTTTTACCAACTTTTACAATTTTGCAGGCGGAAGCGGCGGACAGGCTCCCCAGGATGGCTTGATTTTATCGGGCAACACCCTGTATGGGACGACTTACGCTGGTGGCATCTCGAACAACGGCACGGTGTTCAAGGTCAACACCGACGGCACCGGGTTCACCAACCTTTACAGTTTTTCAGCGACCGACACGAACGGTTTCAACCACGACGGAGCGGAACCGTTTGCCGGCTTGATTTTATCGGGCAACACCCTGTATGGGACGGCATATCAGGGCGGCCGTTCTGGCGATGGCACAATCTTCGCCGTCACAACCAACGGCACGGGTTTTACGAACCTTTACAGTTTTACCAACGGAAGCGATGGAGGGCGTCCGTTTGCCGGCTTGATTTTGTCGGGCAACACGCTGTATGGAACGGCCAGCGCGGGCGGCAGGGGGTACAGTGGCACAATCTTTGCCATCGCAACCAATGGCACGGGTTTTACGACCCTTTACAGTTTTACCGGCGGAAGCGACGGAGCTTCACCGGATGCCGGCTTGATTGTATCCGGGAACACCCTGTATGGGACGGCGAGTGGGGGCGGCAGCGCGGGCAACGGCACCGTGTTCAAGGTCAACACCGATGGCAGCGGGTTTAGCACCCTTTACAGTTTTTCAGCAACCGACACGAACGGTTTCAACGGCGACGGAGCGGAGCCGTATGACGACTTGGTTTTATCGGGCAACACCCTGTATGGGGCGGCTATTGCTGGCGGCAGCGCGGGCAATGGCACGGTGTTCAGTCTCAATTTGACACCGCCAGCCATTACCACCCAGCCGGCGGCCGTGGTGAGTGTTCTGCAAGGCCAGGCGCTGAGTTTGCAAGTCGGGGCCACCGGGGGCGGTCTCACCTATCAGTGGGTGGCCAACAACACGAATCTGGCCGATGGCGGCGCGATCTACGGCTCCGCCACCAGCAGTCTGGTGATCACCCCGGTCTTCACCTACAACAGCGGCAGTTACCGGGTGATCGTCTCCAATGCCGTCGGCTCCGTCACCAGCGCGGTTTCGGTGGTCACCGTGCAGCCCGGAACTTTGGGGCAGCAGTACACCAATGGAATCAACTACCTGACCCAAACCAACATCGCCTCGGCTCTCGCCTCCTTCACCGGCGCGGTGGCGGCGTCGCCGACGGACCCGGATGCGAATGTCTATCTGGCGCTGACACGGCTGCTGGCGCTGCCCAATCAGCCGGCGGCGAGCAATTTCCTGAACCAGCTCGGCATTCCGGCGGCCGGCCGCAATGATTACCACTGGACGGCCGAACCGCCGGAAACGACCAACAGCAATCATAGGCGTGAATTGGTGATTCCAAACGTGGACGCCGACATATTCATGGCGGAATTGCGCAATGATATTTTGCCGGCGATGATCGCGTCCGAGAGCAATCTGGCGCAGATCACCGACACCAACTTCGGCATGTTCCTGCCGGGAAGCGTGACGCATTTCGCGGATGTGACCATTGATTATGGGGACGTGCAGATGTGCCGGGCCATCCTGGACGCGGCCACGCTGTTCGGTTACACGCTCAACACCTGGAATCTGGACGCACAGATGCAAGCGGTGTCCAACCTTGTGGAAACGGATAAATCCCTGGAAGCGATCTTGAACGCTTATCCCAATCTCCTGGCGGTCACCAACGCCGGCGATCAAGTCTTGGCGGGCGGAGCCTTCACCAACGCCATCAACCGTTATTTTGCGGCCTCGCAATTCATTCGCAGCCGCCGCGCCGGCGTGCGGTTCTTCAATCTGGTGACGAACGACTTGAACGACGAGCAGAATTTTCGCGCTTTCCTGACGGACCTGGAAAGCTCGGTGAGCGCGCCGTTCGGGGGGCCTGGCGCCAGCGCCGGCGCCATTTCCAACGCGGCTTTTTATGGCGCCATCAGCGGGTTCACCAATCATACCCTCTCCTTGTCGAACTTCTTCAACGGCAAGTTCAATGTGCGGTCCTTGCTGCCGGCCTTCTCCATAGATGCCTTTATCTGGGACAGTTTTCCGGACACAACTTTGGGCGGGGTGATCACCGGGTTGACGGAGACGAACCTGGGCAGTTTCTTCGTCAAGAAGCATAATTTCCAAGCGCAGTTGCAATCTCCCGGCGTGTCCTACACGGTTCTAAGTTCTCCTAGCAATGATTTAGATGCGGGTTGGTTCAACGGGGTGGTGCAGGGCCAGGGCGGCAACTTTTATGGCACGACGCCTTTCGGCGGCGCCAATGGCGACGGATCGTTCTTCAGCGTGAGCGCGTCGGGCGCCTTCACGCTGCTCTACTCGTTTGGCACAATCACCAACGCGGATGGCAATCCAGTGGATGGCGGCCAGCCCAGCGGTCTGGTGTTGGGAAGCGACAACAATCTTTATGGCAGCACTCAATGGGGCGGCGACTACGGCGTCGGGACGATTTTCCGGATCACTCCCGGCGGCCAACTGACGACCTTGTACGAGTTTGGCCAGGATGCCGACCTGGGCTCCATCGGGGGCATCCCTCTGGTCCTGGGAAAGGACGGCAATCTTTATGGCGCCACGCCCTACAGCCAAAACGATGATAGCAGCGGCATTATTTTCCAATTCATCCCCACAGCAACCGGGGGCCAATTCACAACCTTATCTTCGTTTCCCACCAACATCAGTCATTTCGACGCGAGCGGCGCCGGGGCGCTGATACAGGGCAGCGACGGCTATTTCTATGGCGTCACCCAAAATGGCGGGACGAACGGCGGCGGCAGCATTTTCCAGTTCATCCCCGGAAAAGGTGGCCAAATCAAGACCTTGCATTCGTTTCCGTATCTGAATGCTCTCGATGCCTACGGCAATCCGCTGATGACCGGTGTCAACACGTTGGTGCAGGGCCGTGATGGAGTCTTATACGGCACCACGGTATTCGGCGGCAATGATCTCTATAACGCAAATCCGAATGCGGACTATATAGGGGGCGGCGACGGCACTCTTTTTAGCCTGACCACCAACGGCGCGTTCACCCAGTTGTGCCTGTTTGACCATAATCAATTTGACGGCTTCAACCCCAACGGAGCGCTGGTGGAGGGAACCCCGGGCGTTTTCTACGGCATGACCGTTGGCGGCGGGGCCAACGGATACGGGACGATCTTCAAATTCACGCCGGGCGGCGCCCCCGACTTCGTGGTCTGGTTCAACAAGAATCTGGGTGAATACCAGGAAAACGGGCCGTACGTTCCCCTCTACAATTATTATTATTATCCTTCTGTTTCCATGGGCATGGTCGCGGGCACGGGCGGTTTTTACGGCACGACTTCCCAAGGGGGCACCAACAAGGACGGCACCGTGTTCACTCTCAATGTCAGCAGCGCCCCGTCCATCGCCATTTCGCCTGCCAGCACGTCCAATCTTCTTGGCTCCACGGTGGTGCTGACGGTGACGGCCAGCGGCAGCGCGCCGCTGGCCTACCAGTGGGGGATGGTGGGAGCCGCGCTGCCCGCCAATGCGACCGGCGCAACCACGGACGAATTGACCGTGACGGGGCTGACTTTCGCGGACGGGGGCAGTTACTTTGTGGTGGTCACCAACACCTACGGCAGCGCCACCAGCGCGGTGGCGGTGTTGACGGTGATGGCGCCGCCGGCGATTGTCAGCCAGCCGGCCGCTTCCGTGGGTATTTTGCAAGGCCAGGCGCTGAGTTTGCAAGTCGGGGCCACCGGCGGCGGTCTCGCCTTTCAGTGGTTCGCCAACAACGTCAATTTGACGGATGGCGGCAATGTCTTCGGCTCCGCCACCGGCAATCTGGTGATCACCCCGGCGTTCACCAGCAATAGCGGCAGTTACTCGGTGATCGTCTCCAATCCCTTCGGCTCCGTCACCAGCGCGGTTTCGGCGGTCACCGTCCTGGCCGGGACGGTAGGGCAGCAGTACAGCGCGGGAACCAATTACCTGACGCAAACCAACATCAGCCAGGCGCTCGCCTCCTTCCTGGCGGCGGCGTCGGCGACAAACGACGATGAAAATGTCTATCTGGCGCTGACGCGGCTGCTGGCGCTGCCCTATCAGCCGGCGGGGAGCAATTTCCTGAACCGGCTTAATTTTACGGCGGCCGGCCGCAATGATTACGACTGGACGGCCAAACCGGAGACGAACAGCAAAGGGAAGCTGGTGGTGGCAGCCAACCTGGATGCGGACGAATTCACGGCGGAATTGCGCACCAATGTTTTGCCGGCGCTGATCGCGTCCGAAACCAATCTGGCGCAGATCACCGACACCAACTTTGGCATGTTCCTGCCGGGCAGCGTGACGCATTTCGCGGATGTGACGATTGATTACGGGGACGTGCAGATGATGCGGGCCCTTCTGGACGCCGCCACCTTTTTTGGTTACACGCTCCATTCCTGGAATCTGGACGCGCAATTCGGGGCGGTGTCCAACCTGATATCCAATAACAAATCGTTAACGGTTCAAACGATGATGAACGATTATCCCAATCTCCTGACGGTGGCCAACCCCGGCGATCAAGCCCTGGCGGGCGGGGCCTTCACCAACGCCATCAACCGTTATTTCGCGGCGTCGCAATTCATCCGCAGCCGCCGCGCGGGCGTGCGGCTCTTCAACATGGTGACGAACGATTTGCCGGACGAGCAGAATTTTCGTATTTTCCTGTCGGACTTGGAGAGTTCGATGAGCGCGCCGTTCGGCGGACCCGGGGCAAACGCCGGCGCCATTCCCGGCGCGGCGTTTTACAATGTGCTCAACGATTTGACCAGTAATACGGTTTCGATGGCGGCCTTCTTCAACGGCAAGTTCAATGTGCGGTCCTTGCTGCCGGTGATCACCAACGATGCCTTTATTTGGGACAGTTTTACCAACACAACTTTGGACGGGGTGATCACCGGGTTGACGGAGACGAACCTGGGAAATGTCTTCCTCAAGCACCTCAAGGCGCAGTTGAATCTGCCCGGCGTGGCCTTCACGGTTGTTGGCTCCCCCACCAATAATCTGCAAAATTCGCTCAACGGGGTGGTTTATAATCCCTCCGACAAAAACCTTTATGGCACGACGCAATACGGCGGAGAGAACGGCAGCGGAGCGTTCTTCAAACTGACCCAGTCGGGCGTCTTTACGCTGCTCTACTCCGGCACCACGGCGACCAACTCTCCGGACGGCAGCGACGACGCCAGCACGCTGGTGGCCGGACGCGACGGTAATCTGTATGGCACCACGGCCTTCAGCGATCTGTACCCCAACGGAACCATCTTCATGTTGACTCCCGCGGGCAAGCTGACCGGCTTGTTCAAGTTTGGCCAGGCTGCAGGCCCGGATGAAGGCGCCAACGGCGGCAACCCGCTGATCCAGGGCGCGGATGGCAATTTTTATGGCACCACGCCCAGCGGCGGCGGCAACAACGCCGGCATTATTTTCGAATTCATTCCCAACGGAAGCGGAGGCTCGTTCATTAACTTATTTTCGTTTCCTGCCGTGCAGGATCAATACGGAAATCAATTCCCGGTCGGCGCCGGAGCGTTGATTCAGGGCAAGGATGGTTATTTCTATGGCGTTACCCAATACGGCGGCGACAACGGCGCCGGCAGCGTTTTCCAATTCATTCCCGCAAACGGAGGCCAGCTCAACACTCTCTATTCGTTTGATCCCGCCTTTGATGAATTCGGTGATACTATCGCGGCCGGCGCGAGCACATTGGTGCAGGGCAGCAACGGAACTTTATACTGCGCCACGGAATTTGGCGGCGACAACGGCGCCGGCGCCATCATCAGCATAACAACCAATGGGTTTGCCACCCCGTTGTACTCCTTCGATCAGAATCAATTCGACGGCTATAACCCCATCGGCGCGATGGTGCAGGGAACCAACGGCGCTTTCTACGGCATCACCGCTTCCGGCGGCGCCAACGGCGATGGGACGATCTTCAAATTCACCCCGGGCGGCGCCACCGGCTTCCTGGTCTGGTTTGACAAGGGGCTGGGCGAGCAACAGAGCGCGCAAAACAGTTACAACGGGATGTCCTACTACCCCCCTGTTTATGCGGGGTTGACCAAGGGCGCGGGCCTCTTTTATGGCACGGCTCCCAACGGGGGCCTAAACGGCAACGGCACCGTCTTCAGTCTCACAGCCAATGATGCCGCCTCCATCGTCACTTCGCCTGCCAGCACCACCGGCCTGCTGGGTTACAATGTGACGCTGACGGTGACGGCCAGCGGCGCCGCCCCGTTGACCTACAAGTGGGTGAAAGTGGGAGGGACGACGCTGCCCTCCAATGTGAGCGGCACAACGTCGGCCAGCCTGACTTTCACGGCTCTGACGGCGCTGGATGCCGGCAGTTACTATGCGGTGGCCAGCAACGCCTACGGCAGCTCCACCAGCGACGTGGCAGTGTTGACGGTCGAGACGCCGCCCGCCATTTCCACCCAGCCGGCGGCCTCGGTCAACATTCCTCAACTCGCGGAGCTGAGTTTAACAGTCGTGGCCGGCGGGCCTGGTCCTTACACCTATCAATGGTGGGCCAACGGCCTCGCTTTGGCGAATGGCGGCAATATCTCGGGGTCTGCCACCAGCACCCTGGTCATCAACCCGGCATACGCCAACAACAGCGGCAGTTACTCGGTGATTGTGTCCAATCCCTACGGCTCGGTCACGAGCCAAGTTTCGGTTGTCACCGTGGGGGCCGGGCCTGTCATCCTCGTTTCGCCTGCCAGCACGACCAATCTGGCAGGCTCCAACGCGGTGTTCACGGTCTCGGCCAGCGGCACGGCGCCATTGCACTATCAATGGACAAAGAATGGAACCGCGGCGTCCAATAATGTGGCCGGCGCAAACGCCAACGGCCTGAAGTTGGTCAACTTGGCTTTGGCGAACGCGGGCAGTTACTATGTGGTGGTCACCAACACCTACGGCAGCGCCACCAGCGCGGTGGCGGTCTTGACGGTCGTCACGCCGCCCACCATTGCCATCCAGCCCAAGACCCCGGTCAACATTTCAACAAACGTGGAGCTGAGTTTGACAGTCGGGGCCGGCGGGACCGGTCCATTCACTTATCAATGGCGCGACGACGGCGTCAATTTGACGGATGGCCCCAATATCTTGGGGTCTGCCACCAGCAATCTGGTGATCTATCCGACCTTCGGCTCCAACAGCGGCAGTTACTCGGTGATTGTGTCCAATCTTTACGCCTCCGTCACGAGCATGGTGTCCGTGGTCACCGTGGGGGTCGGGCCTGCCATCGTCACTTCGCCTGCCAGCACCAACGGCCTGGTGGGTTCCAACGTGACGCTGACGGTTTCCGCCAGCGGCACTGCGCCGTTGCACTATCAATGGAGCAAGAACGGAACCGCGGCGTCCAATAATGTGGCCGGCGCAACCACCAACACCCTGAAGTTAGCCAACCTGGCTTTGGCCAATGCGGGCAGTTACTGGGTGGTGGTCACCAACACCTACGGCAGCGCCACCAGCACGATGGCGGTGTTGACGGTCGTCGCGCCGCCCATCATTGCCACCCAGCCGAAGACCCCCGTGAGCATTGTGCAAGGCGCGGAGCTGAGTTTGACGGTCGTGGCGGGCGGGACCCCTCCTCTCACTTATCAATGGCTCGTCAACGGCGTCCATTTGACGAATGCCGTCAATATCTCGGGGTTTGCCAACAGCAATCTGGTGATCAACCCGGCGTCCACTGCCAACAGCGGCAGTTACTTGGTGGTCATCACCAATGCCTATGCCGCGGTGACAAGCGCGGTTTCGGCGGTCACCGTGGCGGTGGACAGGAACGCGCCGAACGTCACGATCACTTCGCCCGCGTCCGGGGCGCGCAGCAACGCCCCGATGACGTTCAGCGGAAAAACCTGGGAGACCAATGTGCTCATCACTAATGTCAATTATTGGATTACCAACTGGAACGGGACGCCGCTGGTCCAGAGCCAGGCCGTGCTGACCGCCGGTCCAGGCTCCCTCTCCAATTGGACGGTGACGGTTTCGCCTCCGGCCGGCTCGAACACTTTCGTCGTGCAGAGCCAGGATTTTTCCGGCAATACCTCGCAGGTGGTCAGCGTGAAATTCTTTTTGAAATCGCCGGTGGCTTTGGCCCTCATCACCAATTCCGGAACCGGCGGTGGCAAGGTGATGGTGACCTCCTTCCTCAGCGGGGAAACCGTCTCCGCCAACAACCCGATGCTCAATGTGGGGGAGGCTTATGCCATCACCGCCACGCCGGACGCGAACAGCTTGTTCGACGGTTGGACCGGGAACGCCGGCACGACCAACGGCCTGACGCTGGACTTTATCATGCAGAGCAACACCTCCCTCACCGCCAATTTCGTCACGAATATTTTCCTGGGGATGGCGGGCACTTACAACGGGCTGTTTTCTGTCCAAGCCGCCAATCCCACGGTGGAGACCGCCGGGTTGATCGGCAACTTGGCGTTAAGAACCAATGGCGGCTATAGCGCCACAGTATATCTGGCTGGGTCCGCCCCGGGCCTCGCGGGGGGAACTTTTGCCCCCGTTGGCTCTGTCACCACCAATGTAACAACCGCGCTGGACGGGAAAGTGACGGTGCAGTTGACTGTGAACGCGGGCAGCGCGCCGCGAACGATCACCGGCTGGGTGACCGGCACCAACACCATCACGGTCAATGGAACCAATCAGTCGGGATGGACATCCGGCGTGACCCTGGTCGCCGGCCTCACTAATTCCAGTCTGGATGCCGGGCGTTACACCCTGCTGATTCCGCCGGCGCCGCAACAGTCCGTCCCCGCCAACCCCGCTCCCCCCGGCTACGGCTATGCGCTGCTGACCAATAATCCGGGAACCGCCACGGTCCTGCCATCCATCTCCATCGGAGGCGTGCTGGCGGATGGGGCAGCCTTCTCGCAGGGTGTGCAGATTGGGGAAGACAACATGATTCCGGTTTATGCAAATCCTTACAGCACCAACGTCCCCGGCTTGCTGTTCGGATGGCTCAACCTTTCCAACACTCCAGCCGTGGCCGCCCCCTCGGGCGAACTGACGTGGATCAGGAAAGAATCGGCTTCCGGTTTGTTTAACGCGGGATTTACCAACCTCCTCGTGGCGGCGCAAGGGTCGCCGTGGTTAAACTCGGCGCCGATCACCAGCGTCATCCCGCCCGGCTCACTGCTGACTCTGTCGAACGGCAATTTGACGGTCCCTCTGACCTTTGACGTCTCGTTGAACAACACCAACCTTGTGCTCACCCCAACGCCCGCCGGTGCGAATTACTCCGGCTCCGGCTCCATCAACACGAACAGCGGCCAACTGACCATTACCGTCACCAACGCCGCCGTCGTGAGCAAGGTCATCCTGGCCGGGCATGGCGCCGTGCTTCAAGACAGCGGTTCCGGCGGCGGCTTTTTCCTCGTTCCAGCCGCCAACCCAACCAACGCCGGCACCTTCGAGTTGGTGCCGCCATACGTGCCGCCTGCTAACGGTGATTAACGGTTCGCCGGCGGACAGTTCCATTTTGCCGCAGCCCAAGCACGCGGACTCTGAGGTTTGGGGAGGTCAGACGTCAGAGGCCGTCGGTCAGATTTCCCAATTTCAGCTTTCAGCTTTTGTCCTGGCAATCCGCGGATGCGCTTCATCCTGTTGGACGGGATCGGCCCTCGCAAACTTGCGAATGAGGGGCCGGGGCGGGCGGATGAAGCTCGTAGAAACGAAACTGATTCCGCGCGGGAAAACATTGTCCAGAAAATGGCCGGCCGTGTATCAAGACCGTCCGCACACCCGTCAATCAAAAATCGGCGGCGCGTTTCTCTGGAAAAAATTTGCGGAAGAAAACCGCGCCGGAACATCCCCCGGAGGAACGCGCCCGCCAATCAGAACATTCAACGCAAAGTCCTTGACGGCCAGAGACTTAAGAAACGGTGAAAAAGAGGATGGCGGGGAGCCGGACGCTCGGCGCGCTGCCCGCGGTGGCACATCGGGCGCCCCCCAAGGCCGGGTTGGCAATCCGGCTGCTATAGGCGGGGGTGATGCAAGAGGCAATTCCAGAAATCAATTTGACAGTACCGGCCGGCCGGCGGCTGATTCTCATTTTTGTGATGGGTTTGGGCCTGGCGCTGGGTCCGGCGGCGCGCGCGAACCAAAGCGTGACGCTGGCCTGGGAGGCCAGCCCCTCCGCCGATGTCGTCGGTTACATTCTTCAATACGGGACCAACGGCTCCAATTACAACAACCAGGTGAACGTGGGATCCAACATCAGTTGGACCTTAAGCGGATTGCAGGCAGGGCAGACGTATTTTTTTGCGGTCTCGGCCTATGATGTCAATAATATCCTAAGCCCGCCGTCCAACCAGGCGGTTTTTTCCGTCCCGGCTCCGTCCCAAGCCACGCCGGTGATTACCTGGGCCAATCCGGCGGCGATAGTCTATGGCACAACCTTGAGCGGCACCCAGTTGGACGCGACCGCCGATGTCGCCGGCACTTTCGTTTATAGTCCGGCCGCGGGGGCGGTTCTGTCTGTTGGCAACGGTCAGACACTTTCCGTAACTTTTACCCCAACCGACAACGCCGACTACACCGCCGCTACCGCCGCCGTGACCGTAAACGTGACGCAGGCCGCGCCGGCGATTACCTGGGCCAATCCGGCAGCCGTCATCTACGGCACCGCCCTCAGCGGAACACAGCTTAACGCCACGGCCAATGTCGCCGGTTCGTTCTCGTACAGACCGG
>Ga0326728_10008523_pt1 | contig 25399 bp, 24 predicted proteins | sample MB3enrmetagenome_FD_207602 | JGI IMG/M metagenome (GOLD analysis project Ga0326728, IMG submission 207602) | Lab enriched peat soil microbial communities from McLean, Ithaca, NY, United States - MB31MN | ecosystem: Environmental > Terrestrial > Soil > Wetlands > Peat | place: USA: New York... | reverse complement strand
TGCTGGCAGTCTTGGCGGATAATTATCCCGATCGGTCTCTGCCACAAATCCAGGAACAACTCCATTCCCGCCCAAGCCAAAGCCTCGCGCTTCTACGCTCATGAATCATTCAAAACAAAAGACCTTGCGGCTATTGCGCCCGCGCCATCAACTGCCGCAAAACAAACGGCAAAATGCCCCCGTGCTGGTAGTAGTCAACTTCGATGGGCGTATCAATGCGGCAGGTCACGGGCGCGTCTTCCGTTTTTCCGCCGGCGCGCGTGATGCGCAGGGTCAGGTCCTGTTGCGGCTTGAGTTGGTCGTTCAGGCCCAGCACGTCATAAACCTCCGTGCCCTCCAGTTGCAGCGTTTGCGCCGAAACGCCCTCCTTGAATTGCAGCGGCAGCACCCCCATGCCCACCAGGTTGGATCGGTGAATCCGCTCGAAACTCCGCGCCACCACCGCCCGCACCCCCAGCAGGCGCGTGCCCTTGGCCGCCCAATCGCGCGAGCTGCCCGTGCCGTACTCCTGCCCCGCCAAAACGATCAGCGGCGTCTTGCTTTGCGCGTACTTCATCGCCGCGTCGAAAATGCTCATCGGCTCGCCGCCGGGCTGCAATCGCGTCACGCCGCCCTCCGTCCCGGGCGCCATCAGGTTCTTGATCCGCACGTTGGCGAACGTGCCCCGCGTCATCACGCGGTCGTTGCCCCGCCGCGAGCCGTAACTGTTGAAATCCACAAAGTTGACGCCGCGCTCGATCAGGTATTGCCCCGCCGGCGAAGTCTTTTTGATGCTGCCCGCCGGCGAAATATGATCGGTCGTCACGCTGTCCCCAAAAATTCCCAGCGGCCGGGCGCCTTGGATCTCCGTGATGCGGCCGGGCTGCAAACTGAAGCTCTCGAAAAAGGGCGGCTCCTGGATGTAAGTGCTCCGGGGGTCCCATTGATAAACCTGCCCCAAGCTGGAGGGGATTTCGTTCCACTTGGGATTCTGCGCGGCGAAATCGCGGTACAATGCCCCGAAGACCTCCGGTTTGAGCGCCGCCCGCATCGCATCGCGGACCTCTTCCTGCGCCGGCCAGATGTCTTTGAGAAAAATCTCCCGCCCGCCCCGCCCGCGTCCGAGCGGCTCCGTTGTCAAGTCTATGTTCACCCGGCCCGCCAGAGCGAACGCCACCACCAGCGGCGGGGACATCAGGAAGTTGGCCTTGATGCTCGGATGCACCCGCGCCTCGAAATTGCGGTTCCCGGAAAGAACGGCCGCGGCGATGAGGTCGTTCTTCGTCACCGCTTCTTCCACCGGCGCGGCCAGCGGGCCGGAGTTGCCGATGCACGTGGTGCAGCCGTAGCCGACCAGGTTGAAGCCGAGCCGGTCCAGGCAGCTTTGCAAACCGGTCTTGCTCAAATAATCGCTCACCACGCGCGAGCCGGGCGCCAGCGAGGCCTTCACCAGCGGATGGGGCCTCAGTTCGGCCTCCAGCGCCTTCTTGGCCAGCAATCCCGCCGCCAGCATGACCGACGGGTTGCTGGTGTTGGTGCAACTGGTGATCGCCGCGATGAGCACGTCGCCATGATGCAACTCCCCCGCCCCGGCCGCGAAGACGCGGCCCATCTCGTCGGGCGCCTTGCCGAATCCGTTCTCCGCCGCCGGCTTGGAGAAGGCCTTTGCGAACTCCTGCTTGAGTTGGCCCAATTCGATCCTGTCCTGCGGCCGTTTCGGCCCCGCCACGCTCGGCCTGACCGTCGCCAGATCCAGTTCCAAATCGGTCGAGTAGGCGATGTCGCCCTTTATCGGCATGCCGAAAAGCCCCTGGGCGCGGTAATAATTCTCGTAGAGCCGGCAATGCTCTTCGCTCCGGCCCGTTTGGCGCAAATACTCGACGCACTCGGCATCCACGGGGAAGAAGCCCATGGTTGCCCCATATTCCGGGGCCATGTTGGCAAGGGTCGCGCGGTCCACCACCGCCAGCGCCGCCGCCCCCGGCCCGTAAAACTCGACGAATTTGCCCACCACCTTCGCCTGGCGCAGCATTTGCGTGGCCGTGAGCGCCAGGTCGGTCGCCGTCACGCCCGCCGCCAGCGTTCCTGTCAAATATACACCGACCACGTCCGGCGTCAGGAAATACACCGGCTGCCCCAGCATCCCCGCCTCCGCCTCGATGCCCCCCACCCCCCAGCCCACGATCCCCAGCCCGTTGATCATCGTCGTGTGCGAATCCGTCCCCACCAAGGTGTCGGGATAATACAGCGCCGGCTCCGCGCGCAAAACGCCCCGGGCCAGATACTCCAGATTGACCTGATGCACGATGCCGATGCCGGGCGGGACGACCTTGAAAGTCTCGAAGGCCTGCGTGCCCCATTTGAGGAACTGGTATCGTTCGCCGTTGCGTTGGAATTCCAGCTCCAGGTTCCGCGCCGCCGCGTCGGCCGTCCCGGCGAAATCCACTTGCACCGAATGGTCCACCACCAGGTCCACCGGCACCAGCGGTTCGATGATTTTGGGATTCCGGCCCAGCCTGGCCGCCGCCGCGCGCATGGCCGCCAGGTCCACCAGCAGCGGCACGCCGGTGAAATCCTGCAACAGGATGCGGGCGACGATGAAGGGGATTTCCTGCGTGCGCGGCGCCTTGGGCCGCCATTGGGCCAGTTGGCGCACGTTGGTTTCCGTGACTTTTTTCCCGTCGCAATTGCGCAGCACCGATTCCAGAACCAGACGGATGGAGACGGGCAATCTGGAAATCACCCCCACGCCGGCTTCTTCCAAGGCGGGCAGCGAAAAGAACGCGCCTTTTTGTCCGTTGCCGGTGTCAAATTCCTTCAGCGTGTTAAACAAACCGTATGTCTTGCTCATAAGTCATGGGCTGACCATGGCGCGATAGAAGTCCTGCGTGTCGGGGGGGGTAATGGAAATCGGCCGGACGGAAACGGGGCTGTAGTTGGTGGCCACGGCAGTCCAGACGATCAAATCGGGCGATTGCTGGATGAGGTAAGTGACGTTGTTTTGGCCAACGAGCGTGAAATTCAATTGCCCCGCGCCCGTCCACGGCTGGCTCAACTGCGGCGCATTCAAGGCGTCCAGCACCTGGATGATCGGCACCGCCACCGTCGTGGCCTCATTGCTTCCCGGCGGCGAATAAACGCGCCAAACGCTGTCGCTGAAATCCAAGGCGTACAGATTGCCCGCGTTGTCCCAGCTCACGTCAATAAACTCCTGATTGGTGTTGCCCTGCAGGTCCTGGCTGATGTTGGTGACCAGCGTCCCGTCGGCTGTCAAGAAGATGCTCAATCCGCCCTGGTACAAGTTTTCCGGGTCGCCGCCCCAACCCCGGCTGGCCACCGCCACGAAGGTCGCCGTCGGGTCAACGGCCACGCCGTAGGCGTTCTCCAGCGTCGGGTCCCCGGCGCCGGTTTGCCACAGGGCATTGGTGTCGGGCGGATTGCCCTCCAGACAGGGCGGGAAAGACAACACCCGCATGTAGAGGTTATTAGTGTTGTACACGCTATCGTTCACGCGTTGAATGGTGTAGATGTTCCCATTGGTGTCCACCGACACCGCGAAAGGCGCCCAAGTGAGGTCAGAGCTGTTGGTCTCGGTGACCACGAGCGTGCCGGGGTCATTGGACGCGATCACGCCGCCGGAGCCGAGCGTCCAGCGGATAATCCCCAGGCCTCCCAAGTTAGCCAGGACGACATCTGCCATGAAGATTTGGGTGTTGGTGCCCGCCCCGCACACACAGGGGCCGCTGAGCGAGATGCCCGGATAGGGATAGTTGTCGGGCCGCAAAACATAAGGATTATTTGTGGAAATGGTCTGATCGAACGACACGATCACGCCGTTGTTCACCCAGTCGTCCACGTACAATATGTCATCGCCCGAGATGTCCATCTTCCAGGGGCTGGGATTGGCATAAGCGTTGTTGTAGCCGTTGTTGTTGCCGCTCCATTGGTATCCCCCGGTGCTGAACCCGCCCTCGTCGGCGGGGCTGCCGTCGGCATTGTACTTGTAAATGCCGTTGGCCATGCCCCCGCCATTGAGCCCGTTGCCCACAAACACCCGGCCGTAATACGGACTGTTGGTATTCTTGTTGACTGTGACGCCGGTGGGAATAAAAACGCTGAAATTGGTGCCGTCATCGGTGATGTTGGTCCATCTCTCGTAGCCCGTGGCGGCGGCGGTGATGCTGACGGCATAAACTGCCTCCGGCGCGTTGGTGCCGTTGTCGAAGATGCCGTCCCAGACCACGGAATTGCGGCCCGCGTTGGTGCCCGCCTGGCCGGCGTGGGAGCTGAAGGTCTTGACCACGTTGGTGCCGGAACAAATCCGCACCCAAACACCGGCGGTGGCCGTGTCGTTGAGAATGTAACTGATGTTCAACGCGCCGCCGGGAACAACAACGCCCGCCGCCAGCGAGCCGTTGATCTGGATATCGCTGGCATAGACATTGGCCCGGGCCGGAAGGCATGACGTTAATAGACATAACAGCCCCCCCAGGAGCCATGTCACTTTCATTCTCACGGCGCCTCCCTTCCGGCCGCAGAACACGAAATGTCGAACTCGATTCAAAGATTCTACTGGCAAAATAACCCAAAGATTATCCGTTGACAGGTTAAATTTTATGAATCAATCTATCCGTATTCGTTGATATTATGCTTAAACATGCCGGCTTCATGAAGGCCCTCAAGTGCCGGGAATGCGGACGCGAATACCCGCTGACGGCCAATCACGTCTGCGAATTCGACTTCGGCCCCCTGGAGGTGGTCTATGACTATGATCGGATCAAGGCAACCCTCACCCGCGCCTCCATCCAGGGGCGGCCCAAGAGCATGTGGCGCTTCCGCGAATTGCTCCCCATCGCCGGCGATCCCACTGTCGGGCTGGAAGTCGGTTGCACGCCCTTGATCAAAGCCGACCGGCTGGCGCGTCGGCTGGGTATCCGCGAGTTGTGGATCAAGAACGACGCGGTCAACTATCCGACCCTCTCCTTCAAGGATCGCGTGGTCAGCGTTGCCCTGAGCCGCGCCAGGGAACTGGGTTTCACCACCGTGGCCTGCGCCTCCACGGGCAATCTGGCCAATTCCGTCGCCGCCAATGCCGCCGCCGCCGGACTCAAGGCCTACGTCTTTATCCCCTCGGACCTGGAGCACGGCAAAGTCCTTAATTCCCTCATCTATGGCTGCACCGTCGTCGGCATCAAGGGCCATTACGATGAAGTCAACCGGCTGTGCGCCGAGATCGCGGGCAAGTACCCGTGGGCTTTCGTCAACGTGAACATGCGTCCCTATTATGCGGAAGGTTCCAAAAGCATGGGCTTCGAAATCATCGAGCAACTGGGCTGGCGCGTTCCCGCTCACACCGTCGTCTGCATGGCGTCCGGCTCGCTGCTGACCAAGATTCACAAGAGCTATCAGGAAGCCGTCAAGCTGGGGCTGGCGCCCGAGGCCCCATACCGGGTTTATGGCGCCCAGGCCACCGGCTGCTCGCCCATTTCCACCGCGCAAAAGGCGGGGTTGGATTTCTTCAAGCCCGTCAAGCCCAACACCATCGCCAAATCCCTGGCCATCGGCACCCCGGCCGACGGTTTCTACGCCCTCAAGGTGATGAAGGAAACCAACGGCTGCGCCGACGACGTCACCGACGACCAGATTCGGGAAGGCATCAAGCTGCTGGCCCAATGCGAGGGCATTTTCGCGGAAACAGCCGGCGGCGTCACCGTCGGCGTGGCCCGGAAATTGATTGCCAGCGGCGCCATCCCGGCGCATGATTCGGCCGTGCTCTGTATCACCGGCAACGGGTTGAAAACGCTCGATGCCATCAGCGGCCACGCCGGCTACACGCGCGAGATCAAGCCCAGCCTGCGGGAATTTGAGAGCCTGCTGGCGCATGAAGAAAATGTGAGCGCGTGAAAAAATCGGAATCATATTTATGCCAGTTAAAGTTCGCATCCCAACGCCCTTGCGCAAATTGACCCGCGACGAGGAAATCGTCCAGGTCACTGCCACGACCGTCGGCGGCGCCATCGCCGAATTGCAAAGCCGCTTTCCCGGCATCAAAGAACGGCTGACCGACGAGGCCGGCGCCGTGCGGCGCTTCGTCAACGTCTATGTTAACGAGGAGGACATTCGCTTTCTGCAAAACCAGGAGACGGCCTTGCGGGATGGCGACGAGATGAGCATCATTCCCGCCATCGCCGGCGGTTGAGAAGGACCCTTCCATGCCAGCCCCCAAATCCGCCCCCAAAACCGGCACCCCAAAATCCGTCCAGAGACGGCTCTGGCTGATGTATCCCTCCCGGCTCATCACCACGCCAGTGATATGGCAATTGGGCCGCAAGTTTCCCGTCGTCACCAACATCCGCCAAGCCAGCGTGAGCGATGAGATGGGCATCATCTGCCTGGAAATCAGCGGCCGCCCAACCGCCGTCAATGCGGCCATTGATTGGTTGGAAAAGACCGGCATCAAAGTCGAACCCGTCGAAATCGGCGTCATCGAAAGTTAGCCCCCGTTTTTTGCATTCCCCCGGTTTGACCGGCCTCGCCTAAGGGTTTCCCCTACAAATATTTAGTCGTTTTTTTGACTCGCTGCTTGACCGGCCCCGCTGCCTGCGCTACACCTTACCCAGGTCTGCCAACCATAGTGCCAAGCAGGCAGACGGCTTAGTCAAGTGGAGACATGCTATGACAAAACGTGATCTCGTCGTTCGAATCAGCGAAGAAACCGGCATGGCCCAGCAACAGGTGCTGGATGTCGTGCAGAAAATCCTCGATCACATCTGCGACGCCTTGGCCGATGGGGCCACAGTCGAGTTGCGCAATTTCGGCGTCTTCGAAGTCAAGGTGCGCAAGGCCCGCGTGGGTCGCAATCCCAACCGGCCGGAAACCGATGTCCCGATCCCCCGGCGGGCGGTCGTCAAATTCAAGCCGGGGAAGGAAATGCGGGAAGCGGTTCTGAAATTGTCCCCCCCAGCCAGCAAAGTTTGAGTCCCTGCCAGCATCAGTCCTTTTGTTTCGTGCCCGGCTTCGGCGCGGTTCCTTTGCGTTTTTTGCTCTGGCGGTCCCGGCGGCTGTTCTTCCTGGCCGCCCTCGCCTTCCAACTTGGGGGTGGCGCCCATCGCTCCGGCGCCGAAGATCTCTACACCGAATCCCGAACTCCCTTCCTCCACAATATCCCCCTTCATGACACCCAGGGACGGGTCATCACGCCGCCGGACTTTTTGAGCGAGGACGGCAAACCGCAGGAACCCAAAGCCAGCCCCTACTCCCCGGCTCAAACTTGCGGCAAATGCCACGATTACGGCGCCATCAGCCAAGGCTGGCATTTCAACGAGGACATGGGCGCCGTCAAGCCCGGCCGCCCCGGCGAACCCTGGATTCTGACCGACCCGGCGACCCATACGCAGATTCCTCTTTCCTATCGCGGCTGGCCCGGCACCTTCAAGCCCTCGAACATCGGGCTGACCGACTATGAGTTTCTGACCAACTTCGCCCGCCATTTCCCAGGCGGCGGCGTCGGCGAGCCGGACAAGATCAACGCCGGCGACCGCGAAATGGGCCGCATGCTCATCACCGGCAAAATGGAAATTGATTGCCTGGCTTGTCACCAATCCACCGGCCGCTACAATCACGAGGCCCGCTTCAACGCCCTCAAGGCCGAGGAATTCCTCTGGGCGCCCGCCATTGCCGCCGGTTTGGGCGCTTTCTCCAGTTCCAGGACCGCCGCCAGCATCGCCGATTCCTGGCGCCCCGGAAGGCCCCCGCCTTCGACCCTCCCCGCCATCAGATACAATCGGGCCTGCTTCGACACCGAGAACAACGTCCTGTTCCAAGTCTCCCGCCGCCCGCCTGCCGCCAATTGTTATTATTGTCACACCAGCCAGACAGAACTGGGCGACGCCCGCTGGCATTCCGATTTGGACGTTCACCTCAAGGCCGGCCTGCTCTGTGTGGATTGCCACCGCAACGGACTCGATCACGCCATTGTCCGCGGCTACGAAGGCGAGGCCCAAGACCGCTCCATCAGCGACACGATGATCGCCCTGCGGACGGCGTTGCTTCGGCGCGACAACGCCGCCCTCTCCGATGACGACGCCCGCAATCTGGCCCGGCGCCAACTCCAATCCGAGGCGGGGACGATCGAGACCCTGACGTGCCGCGGCTGCCACACCAGCGGACGGCTGGGGTCCCCGCAGATGGTGCATAAGGGCCTGCCTCCAATCCATCTCGAAAAACTCTCCTGCGCCGCCTGCCATTCCGGGCCTTTCCCCGCCTCGCAGCCGCAAATCGTCCACACTTCCCTCGCCCACAAGCTCGGCCTGCCGGCGCACACCCGCGGGGAAACTGCCGCGCCGGTCATCCTCGAACCGGTCTTTCTGCGCGGCGCGGCCGGGAAAATCGCTCCCTTCAAAGTGGTTTGGCCCAGCTATTGGGCGCGCCTCAAGGGCACAAATCTCACGCCCATGCTGCCGGTGGAAGCCGCCAAGACCGTCACGTTGCCGCAGCCCTCCAGCGACGATGCCGCTCGCGACCCTTATGACGCAAAACCGCTGACGGATCGGCAGATTCAACAGGCGCTGGAATCCATTCCGGCAGATTCTGCCAGGGGTGTGCCGGTCTTCATCGCGGCGGGCAAAATATACCGCATGGACAAGGGGATCTTGAATTCCTGGGAGGATTCCGCCGCCAAACCTTACGCATGGGCGCTGGGGCATGACGTCCGCCCCGCCGCGCAGGCCCTCGGCGCCCGCGGTTGCACCGATTGTCATTCCGCCGATTCACCAATGTACTTCGCCACCGTCGCCGCCAAAGGCCCGGTCGAGGCCAACGACACCCTGCGCAAACAAATGTGGGAAATGCGCGGAGACGATAAAACCGTCGCCTCCTTCTTTGCCTTCACGTTTCACTTCCGTCCGCTGCTCAAGTGCGTTGTGTTTGCCGCCGCGTTGGTTGTCATGGGTGTTTTGCTCCATTACGGGCTGCGCGGCATCGGCGCGATTTCCGCCCGGCTGGGCGGCTCGGCAAAAGAGCAGCCATGAACCGCCCCTTTGGCAAACTCTCTTACGCCGTTTTGTGCGCGACCGGGGCGATTCTGGCGGCCACCGGCATCGGCACCTTCGCCCTGGGCAAGGCGCCCATGACTCATTGGGTGTTGATGGCCCACGTGGCGGTGGCGCCGCTCTTCGCCCTCGGATTGGCCGCCGTGGCGCTGACGTGGGCCGACCTTTGCCGCGGCGGCGCACCTTCGCCCCTGAACATTCCCGCCAGGCTCTTGCTCTGGGTGATTCTCCTCTGCGGCCTGGTGGTGATTTTGTCGGGCGTCGTGCCGATGACCCCGCTCTTCGGCGCCAAAGGCCAGCATTTTCTTTACTTGACCCACCGCTATGCCGCCATCGTCCTGACGGCGGCCGTTCTCCTGCATTTGCCGGCCCTGGCCCGCCGCAATTGAGACCGGCAATGCCTTGTTTCCAATCCGCCAAGCGCGGCCGGCGGGTGCGGGCGGGAAAATTCGGACTTTTCACTTCAGACGCCCGGCGTTAAATTGCCTTCATGCCTGTGGAGCGGTGCCTGGCCAAGAAGAAGTTCGTTGCTTTTCTTCAACGCAAGAAGTTGCGCCTGACGGCGCAACGCCGGGCCATTCTTGACAGCGCCTTCGAGACCGAGGAGCACTTCACCGCCGAGCAATTGCTCCAATGGTCCCGCCGGCGGGACAAATCGGTCTCCCGCGCTACGGTCTATCGGACCCTGCCGCTGCTGACGGAAAGCGGCCTGGTGCGGGAGATGGATTTCGGGGGCGACCACAAGTATTACGACCCGAACTACGCCGACCACCCCAATCACAGCCACATTATCTGCCAGGAATGCGGCACGATCGTGGAATTTGACAGCGCCCAACTCAAGAAGCTCGAAGGGGAGATGTGCCGCAAGCTGGGTTTCTCGGTCAAGACACACCGCCTGCAAATCATCGGCAGTTGCGACCAATTCCGGCGCCTGGGCGCCTGCGCCCGCAGGAAAACCTAATTTTCAATTGCCTTCAAGAATGCGCCGCCAGAGCGCCACCTCGATCCTCTTTGAATTGCGCGTCGTTATCGCAAATTGCTTTGGCGCGGATACTCACGCCGCCAATGCGTCGGCTTCCGTGGACGGATTGTCGCGCTCCTGGATTTGCGCCCGCATCTTCACCAGCGCCTGGTCCTGAATCTGCCGGATGCGCTCGCGCGAAAGATGAAATTGCGCGCCGATTTCCTCCAGCGTCTTGGGCTTGGCGCCGTCCAACCCGAACCGCAGGCCCAGTATCGCCGTCTCCCGCTCGCTCAAACCGGCCAGGGCCTCGCGCACCAGGCCCGCGTCGTTCTCTTGCACGATCCGGTCAAAGGGCGCCGCCGCGTTCGGGTCCGCCACCACCTCGGCAATTCGGTGCGGCTCCCCCTCCGCCAACGGAGCGTCCAGTGACACCGCCGCCTTGGAGGCCTGGCGATAGAGCCGGATGCGGCGGGCGTCCAGCCCCAAATGCTCGGCCAACTCCTCGTCGGTCGGCTCGCGGTCGAAACTTTCGCGCAACTCGAATTCCGCCTTGCGCATCTTGGCCACCCGCTCGACCACGTGGGCTGGCAGACGGATGGTCTTGGATTGATTGGCCAGGGCGGACATGATGGATTGCTTGATCCACCAGGCGGCGTAGGTGGACAGTTTGGCCCCCTTTTTCGGATCGAACCGCTCGACCCCTTTCATCAAGCCGATGTTGCCCTCGTTAATCAAGTCGAGCAGCGGCAGGCCCAGGCCCTCGTAATCGCGGGCGATTTTGACCACCAGCCGCAGATTGGCCGTGATCATCTTTTCCCGCGCCCGCTTGTCCCCCTTCTTGATTCGCCGGGCCAGTTGAATCTCCTCCTCGGGCGTGATCAGCTTCACCTGCCCGATTTCGTTCAGGTACAATTGCAGCGTGTCGCCCCGCGCCGGCTCTGGCCGCGCAGGATCGGGCGGGGCGCCGTCGCCCGCGTCCGCCGATTCCGGCCTCGCGGGGAAAATGCGCCTTCGCCGCGACCAGCGCGCGCCAACGCCCGCTTTGACCATGCGCGGCCTTTGATTTCGTCTCAATGTCGTGCTCAACATAATTCCATCATAGTTGACCGTTTAGTCGAATAATTATTCAAAAAAAATCAAACCGGTTGTCTCACGCGGCCGCGGCCGCTTTCGCCTTCGCTCCCAGCATGGCGAAGACGCCGCGCGCCGTGTCGCGCAACACCTTCACGTCGTTCTGGATGCGCGCCTGGGTCAGCAGGCCCTCGTAATAGGCCAGGATCATCCGCGCCTTGGCCCCGGCGTCCGGTGCGTCAATCTCCCCGCTGGCGTGGGCGTCGCGAATGGCCGATTCGAGATACTTGCACTTGTCCGCCAGCATCTCCTGGACTTTGCGGCGCAAGCGGTCCTCCTGCGTGCAAACCTCCGACCCCAACGCGAAGAGCGGACATCCCAGCACCCGCCCGTATTTGGACTTCATTTCGCTCTGGAAACGGTAGCTGAAGTCGCAGTACCGCCGCAGCCGCTCCAGGGGCGGCACGGCGGCCGAGAAAATGGAATCCAGCTCCGCCCGTTTGACCCGCCAGTTGGCCTCAAAGGCCAACACCGCCAGGTCGGCCTTGGAGTCGAAGAAGTAATAAAAGCTGCCCTTCTTGACGCCGGCCTTTTCGCAGATATGGTCAATGGTGGTGTTGCCGTAGGAACCGGTCCATATCAGTTCCAGCACGGCATCCATCAATCGTTGTCTGGCATCGCTCACGCGGCCCATAATTCACTCATTCGCTTCCTTTTCCAGGCGCCCTTTGCGCCTTCACCGGGCCAATATAGCCGATTGGACTAAATAGTCAACTACCTGTGAGGAATTTTTTTTCAAGCCTGAATGAGTGTGCCCGGCTGGACCACCGTCACCCTCACGAACCTGCATGACGAGCAGACCACTACGCCGCCGTTCTCCGGCAGCCCGCATCGTTTTTACCGCACGGTATTGCCCGTGCCGTAAAAGGCCGGAGACGTTGCAACCTTGATGATCTATATAAGCCATTCATAATCCGAAATGCTTGTTTGCAAAGGCATGGCCGGAGCCGCTTTTCAAATATTGTTCAAATTCCCGCGCCAGTGCCAAGGTTTCAAACGCCGCATAAAACTTCACTTGCCATGGCCTGCATTTCGACGTGTGGGGGCATTTGCCGGCATTGTGCTCCGCGAGGCGGCGCTTAAGATTGTCCGTGTGGCCTCGGTAGAATTCACCTGGGTTGGCTACGCTTTCTAAAATGTAAGTGTAAAACATAAGGCTAAATCCATGCCAGAGATAGGCCGCCATCGGTGGTTCGGAAGTCCAGTCCTCCTTCGCCAAAGGCTACGGAGGACACCATTTTTCGCTTTGCGAAAAATGGTGGAGGCGGCGGGAGTTGAACCCGCGTGCCTGCCAAATGCCCCAGCCGCGACTACATGCTTAGTCAGAAGAGAGTCTCAACCGCCGGATAACGTCCTGACGCGAATCCGACAGTCCAGCCGGCATGAAAAAGTTTCAGCAAACGCCGCGCCGACTCCGGCGTCCGCCTAACCTGCTGTGGCGTCCGTCCCCCGTAGCAGGTGTCCAGGAGCGGACGTCGCGACGCATTAGGCCGCGAGAGCTAATTCTTGGTTAGCACTTATTTTTGGTCCGATTTTTTACGAGGCCAACGAACCATCCTCGGCATGCCGCCTCTGGCGCTTCTCGCAGGTCGAGACCAGTACGCCCCCATCCATGTCGGTGCAATATCCGACGCGCATCCGCCGCTGTCAAGGGGCCTTCCCAAGGACACGTTTCACTGCGCCGCGTGGAAAAGGGCAGGCTCGCTCAGATCGTCGAAACAATCCACGGCGGAGAGCGCGATCTCGGCCGGCAATGGCGCGGCGGGACCGGCTGTGATCGTTTGGGCGGTCATGGTTCCGGGCAGGATTTCGGTGGTCCAATGGCCGGCGGTCCTTTTTTGGAGGACCCAGAGCCGGACGGGGCCGCCCGCGGATTGCCAACTCAATTTCAATTCGTCATGCGTCAGCGCGGCCTGCAACAGGGGCCTGGCAGGGGGATCGCCGGCCAGCCAGGGGGAGGCCGGGGGCAGCGCGGGAGCCGAATAGAGGCGGGTGATTTCCTCCCTGTTGCCGGGGCGCAGGAGCGGAGCGGCGTGCCAGAGGATTTCCCCCGAGGCGCCCGGCTGCCGGCGCGTCAAGTCTATTTCACGCCCCAATTCAACCGCGGGGTCGGAAACGTCCTTCCAGCCGCCGACCTTCATGCCGGGCCAGAGGTGGCGGTGGCGGGTGTTTTGGGCGGCCCACCATTGCAAAAGGACCGGGAAGCTTTGCGCTTTTTGGTCCACCGGCCAGTAAAGCTGGGGCGCGCAATAGTCCAGCCATCCTTCCTCCAGCCACTTGCGCGCGTCGCAAAAGAGTTTGTCGCGGGCGTCGAATCCGGTGATCTGCGGCGGATAGGACGGGCGCCAGATGCCGAAGGGGCTGACGCCGAACTTGACCCACGGCTTTTCCTTCTTGATGGCCTGATAGACGGCGCGGACGAATTGATTCACGTTTTCGCGCCGCCAATCCCCACGCGAGAGTTTGCCGCCCTGCTCCTGGTAGCGCCGCCAGGGAGCGTCGTCGGGAAAGTCGGTTTCCCGGCCGCCAGCGGACTCCGGATAGGGATAAAAGTAATCGTCAAAGTGAACGCCGTCTATGTCGTAGCGGCGGACGACGTCCATGACCACGCTCAAGGAATAGTCGCGCGTGCCCGGCTCGGCGGGGTCCAGCCAGAGGTATGGGCCGTAAGGGCGGACCCACTCCGGATGGCTGCGGGAGACGTGATTGGGGGCGACGGGCGTCTTGAGATCGCGGAAACGGGCGCGGTAGGGGTTGAACCAGGCGTGCAACTCCAATCCCCGCTTGTGAGCCTCGGCGACGGCGAAGGCCAGCGGGTCGTAAAAGGGCGAGGGTGCCTGGCCCATGCGGCCTGTCAAGTACTCCGACCAAGGCTCGATCCTCGATTCGTAAAGGGCGTCGCAGGCCGGGCGGACCTGGAGGATGATGGCGTTGAAACGCAGGGCGGTGGCGCGGTCCAGAAGGGCGAGCAGCTCCCGCTTCTGGCTGGCGGAGTCCAAGCCGCGCCGGGAGGGCCAATCTATGTTATTGACAGTGGCGGCCCAGAGTCCCCGAAATTCCCGCGCGACCTGGGGTGGAGCGGCGTCTCCGTCCGTGCCGGGCGGAGAGGCGGCCAGTGCGGCGGCGAAGCCGCAGAGCAAGGCGGGCCAAAGACCGCTTTTCATCCAATCCAGCGACATTGCGAGAACGGAGCAATAACGGCCTGGCGGCGGATTGGAAAGCCTTTTCGACAGTGCTGGCGGTTGATGGGCGCATTTCACTTTCTTGGGTAAGTCCTGTCGGCGAAGGAATACTCTAAGATTTCGAACTTCTTGATTGAGAATTGGTCATTGAAAATCTGTCATTGGTCATTGGAGGTCGTTTGTCCGGCTCCTCGCCTGGCCTCGGTTTTCGGGCGGCTTTGGCCGTCGCGACGGACTTTCCCAAGATGCGGCAAAGTTGGTCGCATTCATCCACCAACACGGCGACTCGTTTGGCCGGGAGCAACCACGTTAGCATGATGAATTTGAGCCAACCGCGGGTTTCGACCAGTTCCTTCAGGGCGACATTGACCTTGTGAGCGAAATCCGCGCGGCTCTCGCCGGAACGGGCTTCGTCGTAATTGGGCGCCGCCGCGATCCCGCTGCGGACGATCTGGCCGGCTACTCCCGGCCCACGCGGGTGTCTGGGAGAGCGTCCACCACTTTGGCGATGCGGGCGGCAAACTGCCACAATCGGTCGGAGAGTTCTTGCGGCGTCATGCCGATACTGATTACATGACAAATGACAGATTTTCAATGACCAATTTTCAATCGTCTCAATCGCTGAAACCTTTCCCAAGGCGGAAAAGCGCCAAAAAAAATGAAATGCACCCGCGGTTGATGATGGCTTACCGGGGCCAGTTTCCATTCTGGATCGGCTTCAACTCCAGCTTGCCCGGTTCCACTGTCACGTGTTTGATGCGTCTCCGGTTCCAGGTATAAACAATATGAACGAGGCCATCGCTCGTTTGAATGACCGCCGGGTAGGAGAATTCCCTGCCCGGCTCGTCTTCCAAGGTCAGCGCGGCCTGCCAGAGCGTGCCGTCAGCCGAGACGGCGACGTTCAGCGGGCTGCGGCCCTTGGCGGTGTGATTATAGACCAGAAGTTGACGGCCATCCCGAAGGGTGAGGGCATCGGTGCCGGAGTTTGGATTGGGCAGTCCGGTCAAAGTCATCTTGTCCCAAGTCTGGCCATTGTCTTGAGACCAGGTTTCAAAAATTCTTCTTTGCAGGGTGCGTCCGACGGCCTGCAAGCGATGGCCCGGGTGAAAAAGAATGCTGGGTTGGATGGCGCCGACTTCATCGGGGCGGTTGATCGGCCCGATGGTCTCCCAGGCTTTGCCCAGGTCGGCTGTGCGCTCGAAATGAACCTGCCAACCGGCGTTCTCGGTGCTCGAACCGCAGAGAATGTCGCCGTTGTCGAGTTGGACGGGCTTATTCTTGACTGGACCAATAATGCCCTCCGGCAGGCGGCGCGGCGCCGACCAACTGTTGCCTTCATCGGAACTGGTCATGAGCATGCCCCACCAGCTTTCAGGGTTCGGCCCGATTTTAAAAAAGAGCATCAGCGGGCCGTTGCGCGGCTCAAAGAGGACCGGATTCCAACAAGGATAACGTCGGTGTTGCGCGCCGTTGGCGACCTCCGCCGGCGCGGTCCATTTCCCGGCGATGCGCCTGGAGAGCCATATTCCCACATCCGGGCTTCTTTCATGTTGGCCGCCGAACCACGCGGCGGCCAATCCATTTTTTGTTTCGACGATGGTGGACGCGTGACATTGCGGAAAGGGCGCGGTTTGGAAAATAAACTCCGCCGTCAGCAAGCCCGGTTGGGCGGCGGGCAGTCTCACAGTCGCCAGGTTCAGCACGCCCAAGGCAGCCAGCAACAAGAATGGACCTTTTACGGCGGACATCATCCGGCCAAGGCAGGCTGACTTTTCATTCCGGAGGCGATTGGATTTCGGCCAAGTCCAATTTCAATCGTGGCAGCACTTTCGAGACCAGTTTTCCTTTTCCGGTGGCGGCGCAAAGCCGCTGATAGCGTCCACCTTGCAGCGCGAGTATTTCCATTGACTTGTCGGCCGGATCGCCGATCCAGTATTCTTTCACGCCGAAGCGGGCATAGAGGACCTTCTTGTCCCGTCGGTCGCGACGAACGCTGGAAGGGGAGACCAATTCCACCAGCAGATCCGGGACACCGAAAATCGCGCGCCTTTCGATGATCCCGGTGTTGGCCGCCGCAACGAAAATGAGGTCCGGCTGCACGGTGTTTTCGGAGTCCAAAACGACATCGAACGGCGCGATAAACAGCCGGCCCGCTTTGGTCCTGGCAAGCTGTTGACGCAGGAGAACATAAAGGTTGCCAAGCCAATCTTGGTGCCAGGCATCGGGAGAGGGAACCATAAGAAGTTGGCCATCAATGATTTCATAGCGCCGGTCGTCGTCGAGCACATAGTATTGCTCGTAGGTCCAGCGCCGGGCTTGTTGTTCGATCACGACTGCCATAGGGCCAACTTAACAAAAACAAACCCGCCTGCCAAACGGAAAGTGCCGCGGGCGGGATGAATTTTTGTGTCGCCAGCCAAGCCGTGCCGCGCTAACCAATCGGCATGAACGGCCCAAGATGAAACCGTCGGCCCTGATGCAAAACAAACCGCTGCGATGGCCGGCCAGCCTGTTGTTCGCGGCGGCGGCGGCGGTCTTTTTTCACCTGGCCTATCTGTTCGACTTTTGCCATTGGTGCATCGTCCTTTTTCTTTACTGCTTGTTTCGTCTCGCTGGCCTGGCCACCGCAAGACGGGCCCTCTGGATTGGGATGGCCGTCGGGCTGGCGGCGTATTCGCCGCACCTGGCTTTCTTCTGGACATTGTTTGACAGTGGGGCCATCGCGCTCTGGTGCATCCTTTCGTTTTGGCTGGCGTTGTTTCTGGTGGCTGGCCGAGCCTGTCTGGTCCGGTTTGGCCCTGTCGTCTGGGCAGTCGCGGCACCGTTTCTGTGGACGGGATTGGAATTCTTCCGCAGCGAACTCTACCACCTGCGCTTCGCGTGGTTGAACGCCGGCTATGTTTTCTCCAGTTCAAGCGCCCTCCCCTTCCTGGCGGGATTGGGCGTGTACGGAATTGGTTTCCTGCTCATGGCCTGGGCCGCCTTTGCCGGCGTGGCCGCGCAGTTGTCGAGACCAGCCCGGTTGGCTGTTGCCATGGCGCTGGCTGCCATCTCGATATTGCCCTTCTGGCTGCCCGCCGGCGCCGGCCTTGGCGGCAAAGCGATCCATGTGGCGGGCGTGCAGTTGGAGGACTCGTCGCCCATGCAGACGCGAACGGCGCTGGACGTGCTGCTCAAGAAATTCCCCGGGACAGAGCTTTTCGTGCTCAGCGAAAACGCATTTGACGGTCCCGTGCCGCCGGAGATCTGCGCCTGGTGCAAGGAACACGGCAGATGGCTGGCGGCGGGCGGCAAAGATCCGATCTCGCCTGTGGAGTATTACAATACTGCGTTTGTCGTGGGGCAGGACGGTGCCGTCGCGTTTCGACAGGCCAAGTGCGTGCCGGTTCAGCTTATGAAGGATGGTTTGCCAGCGCGCCAACAATGTGTGTGGGACTCGCCCTGGGGCAAGCTGGGCTTTGGGATCTGTTATGACGCCAGTTACACGGTAGTGACGGATGAACTGATCCGGCAGGGCGCGCAGGCGTTGATCTTCCCCACCATGGACTACGAGGACTGGGGCAAGGCCGAGCACGAAATGCACAGCCGAATCGCGCCGATGCGCGCGGCGGAATACGAAGTGCCGGTTTTTCGCGTGTGCAGTTCGGGCATCTCGCAAGCGGTGGACGGCCGCGGGCGCGTCATCGCCACGGCTCCCTATCCGGGGCCGGGGGCGATGCTGGCGGCGCAACTCCAGTTGCCCGCGCGCGGACGGATGCCGCCGGACCGCTGGCTGGCGCCCTTGGCGGCGGCCGCGGCGGCGGGGCTGATGTTGTTTCTTATAGTTGATGCTGCGCGGCGGATTCGCCGCCCGAGATGAAAACAATCCTCCATTTTCTTTTGCGCGTGCTCTTCGGGTTTCGGACCGTGAACCAGGCGGTGCTGCAAACGCCGGGGCCGGTCATGCTTCTGCCCAACCACACCTCGTGGCTGGACTGGCTGTTCATCGCCGTTTGTATTGACACCAGTTGGCGCTTTGTGACCTCCAAGGAGGGGGCGCGGGTCAGTTGGGTGCATCGGCGGCTGATGATCAACCGGTTCACCTTCCCGGTGGAAACCGATTCGCCTTACGCGGTGAAACGGATCGCCGAATACCTGCAAAGGGGGGGCAAATTGGTGATATTTCCCGAAGGCCGCCTTTCGCGCACCGGTTCGCTGATGAAATTGTTCGAGGGGACGGGATTCCTGCTTCTGAAAACCAACTCCAAGGTCATCACTTGCTTTTTGCGCGGGGCGTCCCGGCTGCCCTTTTCGCCGAACCCAAACGGCAAGGAATGGTTCGCGCGGGTCTCGGCCCATTTCGGCGACGCGCTGACTCCACCCAGGTACGAGGGAATCAGCGCGACGAGCGCGCGGCACCGGCTCACGCGCTGGCTCTACGACATCATGGTGCGCCAACAGTTTGACGTCGAAATGGCCGGGTGCCCCGCCAATGTTGCGGAGGCGATTGTTGCCGCGGCGCGGCGCCGGCCCTCGGCGGTGGCGCTGCAAGATGTCTCCCGCCACAAACTGAGCTACCGCCGATTGCTGGCGGGGGCGGCAGCCCTGGCCGGGCAGTGGGGGCAATGGCTGCCGGCCGGCGCCGGCCCGCGCGTGGGCCTGCTGCTGCCGAATTCCAACGCCTTCCCCATCACGCTCCTGAGCCTGTGGGCGGCGGACAAGGCACCGGCCATCCTCAATTATTCCAGCGGGGCGCCGACGATGGTGGCGTGCGCCCAACTGGCATGTGTCAAGTATATTATCACCTCCCGACTTTTTTTGGAGCGGGCCAGGTTGAACGCGCAGCCGATGCGCGAGGCGGGCCTGGAGTTCATTTACTTGGAGGACGTGCGGGCCGGTTTGACGCGGTGGCAGCAGTGGGGCGCGATGGGACGAGCACTTTTTGATCCCGGATCGGTCGTCGGGCCGCAGCGGGGGGAAAGCCCGGCGGTGGTGCTCTTCACCAGCGGATCGGAAGGGCCGCCCAAGGGGGTGGAATTGACCCACGGCAACCTGCTGGCCAACATAGGCCAGGTGCTGGCGGTGAAGGATGTTGTTGACTGCGACCGCGTCTTCAACGCCATGCCTCTCTTCCACAGTTTTGGCTTGATAGGATTGCTGCTGCCCCTGGTCCGCGGGATTTATGTTTTTCTCTATCCCTCGCCGCTACATTACCGGGTCATCCCCTCGCTGCTCTACGAGATGGATTGCACGATCTTTTTCGGCGCCAACACGTTTCTCGACGGCTACACGCGCAAGGCCAATCCGTATGATTTCCGCACCGTGCGGATTTTGGTGGCGGGGGCGGAGAAGTTGCAGGAAGCCACGGCCAACGCCTGGGCGCGGCAACTGGGCGCCCGCATCCTGGAAGCTTACGGGGCGACGGAGTGCAGCCCGGTGGTGACGATGAACACCTGGCTCAACCCGCGGTATGGCTCGGCGGGGAGGTTCCTGCCAGGGATCGAATACAAGCTGGAGCCGGTGGAAGGCGTGGCCGAAGGCGGACGCTTGTGGGTGCGCGGACCCAACATCATGCGCGGCTATTTGAACCCGGAACCCGACGTCCAATTCCAGGCACAGGGCGGATGGTACGACACCGGGGACATCGCCCGTGTGGACGAGGATGGCTTCCTATACATTTTGGGCCGGCTCAAACGCTTTGCCAAGGTCAGCGGGGAGATGGTCAGCCTGACGGCGGCCGAGGAGGCCCTGGCGGGGGCTTTTCCGCAATACGGACTGCGCTTTCGAATCGCCGTGCTGGCCCGGCCCGATGCGCAGCGAGGCGAGAGCTTGGTGGCCGTTTCCAACGAACCGCGGCTGCAGTTGGAGGAAATCCGCGCCGCCATCAAAGCCAGCGGACTGAGCAACCTCTACGCGCCACGGGAAGTCAAGTGCGTGCGGGAGATACCCAAGCTGGGGACAGGCAAGGTCAACCATCGCGAGCTGCAAAAAATGCTCCAGTCGCTTTGATTAGGTTTGATTAGCTTTGATTTGGCTTTATCGGCCCCGGGCCGACCATCTGCAAAGAACGCCAAGCCGCAATTAACTGCAATTAAGCGCAATTGGCTGCAACCGGCTGCAATTTCCGGCCGGAAAACGGCCTTTTTTTGGCCAGATGTGGCCGGATTTGGCCCTTGGTGGCGCCGGGGAATAAAGCACAGATTGCAGGGATGCCAAAGGTCTGATTCTTGCCACCAAAGAACGCAAGGAACACAGAGACAGGAGCTTACATTGATTTTCTTTGTGCTCTTTTGTGTTCTTTGGCGGCCGATTCATGCTTGATTACGGTTCCAACCGCTGTATGTGCGTAGCAGCCCTTGGACAATGGCGGGGACAAGACCCTCGCGCGGCGGTTGATTGGCGTTGCGGCGGGGATTGTCGTTTCCAACAATTCCCCGCCGCGCCATCCGTCTTCCGCCGCCCTTGTGTTTGGCCCGGCACACGAGGTCCGCAAACTGTCAAAGAACAGGCGCGCAAGCGCCACAGACATTCCATATTACCACGTTTTTATGGGAATGCAAATAAAAACTTACGCCGCCTCCATGACGGTTTTGGCGGCGACCTCGGATTTGGGGGTGATGTAAAAGAGTTCGTCCTGCTCGAAACGGAGACCGGCTTCGGAGAGTTGCTCGGGGCTCAACTTTTCGCGGTCGGCCAGGAGCGCCTTTTTGTCCACTTCCGGTTCGGGTGTGTTGACGTAGCGGACGCCCCAAGCCAACGCTTCCAACCGCTGGGCGATGGAGGACCAAGTGTCCTTGCGGGAACATTTCTCGACGCTGGGCGGCTCGGTGCGGAAACCGACGGTGGCCAGGAGAAAATCCATGGACTTTTTGCCGGTGAAAAGTTGGGCGCGGTGCTGCTGGCAATAGACAAAGACGCCGGCTTCGCGGATTTCGATCTGTTTGCCCAAGGCGAGCAATCGCTCTTGATGGCTCTCCTGCACGCGGGCGATTTCCAGTTCCATGCCGGCCTGGGCGGCGGCATATTGGATTTTCAGGGTGGCGACTTCGGCCACAGCCGCCTCCAGCGCCTCGCGCGAGAGGACCGGTTTGGGGGCGATTTTTTCTTTTTTGCTCATGTTATGTGTTTTCCTGTGTTGGCGGTCAAGGGAGGTTGACTATGAGGTGGGTGCGGCGGCGGATTTGCGCGGCTTGCCGGGGCCAGCGCCTGGCCCAGCCGCGCCAGGCGTCCTCGCTGACCCGGAGCACCGGCACGGCCAGCGTGCGGTTGACCAGGCGGGTGAGAGTTTCCAACTCCTCCCGGCCAAAAAGCGTGGCGTCGGCCACCACGACCGGGACCATGGGAGGCGCGGCCCGGCCGTCGGAGGGCGCCAGGAGAATGATAATGCGTTGGGGATCGCCCGCCGGTTTGGCGCGGCACTCGAGGACGGCGCCAAGAACGGCATCCACGGGTTCGATATAATGGGAACGTTTTTTATTCATTTTGATTTGGATTTTGGGTTTGAGGTTTTGACATGGGACGGAACTTCGACCTGTCGAGACAGGCCTGGTGTTGTTCGAGGTATTCGAGCATGACGGAGATTCTTTCCGCGTATCGGGAGCAGGGGCAGGCGGCCACCAGAGCGCACAGGATTTTCCGCCGCGCCTCCAGGGAGTCGGGCAGGGTCGAGACGGCGTGCAGGGCCAGGATGTCGGCCGCTTCAGGCTTTTTCATGGACGGGCCTTTCGATGGAACGATGAAAGCGCCCCATCATTTTTTTGTTGCATATTTCCTCGAACATCATCATATTGTTATCAAGTAACAGCAGATATGGAATAAAGTCAAGGGAAAAATGTTATCGAATAACAATTTATTGCCATGGACCCGGACAAGGCGGAATTCAAACGGCTGATTGAGATCATGGGATGGTCGCAAACGGAGGCGGCGCGGCGGCTGCGCAAGACGCCCAGCGCCATCAACCATTTGGTCAACCCCGATCATCCGAACAAGCCGACGCAGACGACGCTGCAACTGCTCAAGCTGATCATCGCCAGCGAGCGGCCCGATCTGATCAATGCCCACACGTTTGAGTTGAAGGAAGGCCCGGCGGCCGCCCTGCCGGGCGCCCTGCATCTTGGCGACAGGGAACGCGAGTTGATCGAGAGTCTGAGGAAACTGCCGCCGGCGGAGCGGGAGAAAGTATATGCGGTAATAAGCGCCCTGCTGCGCGCGCCCGGGCGCAAAAGCGGGAAACCGAGGAAATGACCGGCCAATCCCCGTGATGCGCGCGAAAGGCGCCGCCCGAAAAGGCGAACTTTAATTTGAGCACGAGGGGAAAATCGGTTATTCAAGTTTGGAAATGTCAGATCGGAAGAACCCATTTGAATCATGGCTGGCGGTTGGCACCGAATATCTGGACAGCGTTCTGGGAAACCCGCCTGCCTTGCCGTGGGCGGAGTTTTGGCTGAATCCGCGCCGGCTCCGCGGCAGTGATTTCTTGATGCGATGGTCACAGGGTGTTTGGAGCGAAAACCGCCTCATCGAGGCGGTCAATCAAACAAAGGAGTTTTTTGCAATCCCCTACGGACCAAGCGGAACCGCGCCGACCGGCAGCGTGCGGGAGTTTGAACTGTATTTCGAGCGCCTTGAGGCTGCGGGTCTCGGTCAAATCAAGCGCCCGGATTTGTTGGTCTTTCGCGCTGCCGATCAAGGCGCATTGGAGCAGGAGACGCCAGGGCCGGCGGTCCTTCGGAATTGCCGTTCATCGCCGAAGACGACAAAAGAATGGCGGAGATTTTAAAACGCGCGCTTCTGGCCGTTGAGTGTGAAAACAGTCTGTGGCGCGGCCAGAAGATGCCTGATTTCAAAACGCCCTTGCGTCCGCAGAAACGGCTTGGCGGAAATCCAGGGCTGAAAAAAGGGGCGGTTCTGCCAACCATCATCATCAAGGAGGAGGATCGTGAACCGCTCCGGCAGTGGCACAAAAAACGCCGGGTGCCGATTCATATCTGGCATGTTTTCTTTGATCTGGCCTATGGACTGTCGTTTGATCGCGCCGAGGAACTTGTGGCGCAAAACCTGACCGAGCCGACGGTTCAGGTATTCCAAGCTCCCGGCGGCGCGACGACACGAAAGACCATCTTCAAACACTACTACCATTACGGCTATTCGCTGGGAACAAGTGTTGAAGAACCACGTTTGCTGCCGGCTTTCGTCGAAGACAAAAACGGACACATTCTACCGTATGTGACTTTTGACGGTGGGCGGCTGCAACTGGCCGAGGCCGCGCTGCAAACACTCCGGAAAATGGCCGAAAGGAAACCGTAATGGGAACTCCGCACACAATTGAGGCCGGTTTTCAGTTTCTTCCCAGTGCCGGAACTGGGCGCGAAGAATTGCGTGAGAAGGGCCAGTTCTGGACACCGCCGTGGCTGGCAAAAATCATGGCCGCGTGGGTGACTGGACTGCAGCCAGAGACGTTGTTTGATCCCGCTGTTGGGCCGGGAACATTTTTTTCGGCGGCACGGGAGGTGGGATATACCGGCCATTTTGACGGTTTCGAACTTCACGAAACGGCATTCGCTGACAGCGTGAAACTCGGCCTGACCAGGAACGATTTCAACCGGATTCAGATTGGTGATTTTATCTCGAGCCGCCTGACGGGAACTTTCCCAGCCGTCATTTCCAATCCGCCTTACATCCGGCATCACCGCCTAGGGGAACAGCGGAAATCCGAACTGCGAACCATAGCCAGACGGGTTCTCGGATTCCCGCTGGATGGGCGTGTTGGGCTGCACGTTTATTTCCTTCTCAAATCTCTCGAACACTTGTCACCATCCGGCCGCCTGGCATTCCTGCTGCCAGCGGATGTTTGCGAAGGCATTTCATCCCGCGCACTTTGGAATCGGTTGTGCGAACGGTATCGTTTGGAGGCCATCCTGACCTTTGATGAATCCGCCGCGCCGTTTCCGCAGGTGGACACGAACGCGATGGTTTTTCTTATGTCTCATTCCGCGCCCAGCCGTCATCTGAAATGGTTGCGGGTAATGGAGCAGGATGTGGACTCGGTTTTGCATTCGCTTCCGGGCGCGAAAAATGGAGAAAACACAGGCAAGTCCGTGGTTTGCCACGAGCGAGACCTTTCGGAGGCGCTGGTCACGGGATTTTCACGCCCGCCGCGACCGGCTGCGTTGCACGGCATACCACTCTCTCATTTTGCCCGCGTGGTCAGAGGCATTGCGACCGGGGCGAATGAATTCTTTTTTTTCACCCGCCAACAAATGGAGTCGCTGGAAATCACCCCGCGCTTTTTTATTCGCGCCATTGGGCGAACGCGGGATTGTCGTGAGGGAATTCTGCGTCCATCTACATTGGAACAACTCGATCTGGCGGGCCGCCCGACCTGGCTGCTCAACTTGGACAACACGCCGAAGGAACTATTGCCGGCCGGCGTGCGGGCGCATCTTGAAGCCGGGGAGCGGCAACAACTTCACCGACGTTCGCTGATTCAAAGCCGCCGGCCCTGGTACAAAATGGAGCAACGCACTCCGCCATCCATTTTGTTTGCCTACCTGGGCCGCCGGGATTGCCGTTTTATTCTCAACGAGGCGGGCGTTGTGCCACTGACTGGTTTTCTGTGCGTTTACCCTTGGGAAACGAACCGCGAGGCGGTGAAACGGTTGTGGCGCGCATTGAACCATCCCGAGACGCTCCAAAACCTTGCCTTTGCGGGAAAATCCTACGGTGGCGGCGCGGTAAAGGTGGAGCCGCGGCAACTGGACAATTTGGAAATACCCGCGTCAGTGCTGCGGGAAGTTGGTTTGGAATCCCCGAAAGTGGCAACGGAACTTGTCCTGTTTGAAAAACCAGCCGGGAAAAAAGCCAGCAAATCCGACCAAAAATCCGCCTCTAAAAAGCGCGTGACTTATTAACGACTTTAAATGAGAAAGAGCATGAAAACTGCGCCGGCCAAAGTCAAATTTCAATCCCTTTTGACATGTCCTGATTGCAGGGCTGTTGACAAAGTAGCGCGGGCGTCCTCGCCTGCGAGTTCATCGGGCGTCCCGCCCGGTGATGTTTCGGCTCATGGCGGCGGGACGCCACCAAAACCCGCCGGCGAGGACGCCTGCGCTACA
>Ga0326728_10008522_pt1 | contig 25403 bp, 23 predicted proteins | sample MB3enrmetagenome_FD_207602 | JGI IMG/M metagenome (GOLD analysis project Ga0326728, IMG submission 207602) | Lab enriched peat soil microbial communities from McLean, Ithaca, NY, United States - MB31MN | ecosystem: Environmental > Terrestrial > Soil > Wetlands > Peat | place: USA: New York... | reverse complement strand
GACTCTGAATCTCACGGATCTGTCGATGGAGCTCTTCGATGCGAGTAGCAAGTGTCGCGCCTCGTTCCGTCAAATCGGCGAGGTCCTTCTTCCCCGTCAGCAGGCTCTCATCCCTTCCGATCTGGCGCTTGGTTTCTGTGATCTCGGCGTCGGCCTTGCGTAGACGCTGTTTCAGAGTCTCGACCTCGGCCAGGAGCGGCTTCCGACTGGCCTCCGCTGCCTGAAGCTCCAACAGCCGTTGCTGTGCCACACGCTTCTCGCCTTCCAGCGTATCGAGACGGGATGACACCTCTTGAAGTCCGGCTTCAACTTCCGCGGGTTCTTCAACTCCGGCCTCCACTAGTTCCTTCAGGCTTCTCGCCTGCCCTTCCAGGCCAAGCGTGGTTCTGGCCACTTCCTCGCCTTTCTCTTTAGCCGCGGCCGCAATCAGTCTCAGCCGGTCCAGTCCGAGCAACTCTCGGATAAACAGCTCCTTCCGCTCGCTCCGGTCCAGCGAGAGAAAGTTCCCTGTGCGCTTCTGGCTGGAGAAGATGCTGCTGAGGAAGAAGTCGGGCGTGCCAGCACATTTGCGGACAAGCTCCTCAAACGGCTCCTTATTGCCGTTGGTCAGCGGCTTTCCGTCACCGTTGAAGAGGTAGCTCTCCATCTGGCGGGACTTGGGATCGATCTTGAGGAGCGACCGGTAGCGGGCACCATTGACACTGAACGTCAGGTCGATCTCGGGCTGGGGATGAGTGGCGAAGTCATAAAGCGACCGCTTCTGGCCGGGCAGTTGGCGAAACAGTGCTGCGAAGATTGACCCGATCAGGGTGGACTTGCCGGCGCCGTTCTCGCCCACAAGGGCGATCAGCCCCTCGCCCAGAACCTGGAAGTCCACGCACGCTTCATTTGGAAATGCCTCAGTAATTCCCCGCAAGCGGAGCGTACTCAGCCTCATGGTTTTTTGTCCTCCCAGGGGTGGTCAGCATTACGGTACGTCATATAACGATAGGGATGATCAGCTTTCTTAAGCGGAGAGAACTGCTTTCTCAACCTCCGCCAGCTTGGTGAGCAACCGCTCCTGGCGGTCGGCTGGTGGGGTGCCTTTCATGGCCCAGTAGGCACGAAGCTTCTCCTCCGCAGAGTGGGCGGCAACAATAGGGGCAGGCTCCGCCGGAAGGTCCGCATCGTGCTCGATCTTCACCTTCAGTTCTGCGGGATTGGCGGCCAGCAATTTGTCCCGGAGATCCTCCTGCTGCTCGCGGCTGAGCACGTGATCAGGTCCATTAGGGACCGTCACCACAACTTTCACCCGAGAATCTTTCAAGGTGAGTGAATCCAGGTTGTCAGGTAGGCGCAGCTCGCCATTTTCGTAGACGGCGTGAAGCTCAACCATTCGGCGGGTAGGCGACACCCTGAATTCAATATCCAGGTCCGACAGGTCCGGACAAAGATCGGGAGCTTGCAGTGTCACTAGGTGGTAGCCTTTGTCTTCAACCTCGCTGTAATCGCAGCGCGAGAGCGACCCGGCGTACCAAATGCGCGGGGCGAGCTGTTGTCGCAGATGAATGTGGCTGAGCCCGGCGTACTGGGCTTTCAAGCTACGTAGTGGATCAAGGGGATACTCCGCGCATCGCCCGACCAGTGGCTGACCGCTGCTCACCCTGGCGCCGGCTACCCCGAAATGCCCAAAGAATAGCTTGTAGCATCCAGGCCGCTGCTGAAATCGCTGGTTGAACTCATCGAGTTGCCAGGCGAAGGTACCATTCAGATTCTGCTCGTCGCCAATCATTTCAGCTTTCCGGGGATACGGGAAGACCGCGACAGCAGCGTCGCCCAGCTCAATGAACTCCGGCTCGGTGCAAAGATATATGGGATGAACGGCCTTGGCGCGTGCCAGAACGTGTAAGTCTCCGTCAAGTTCCTTGCCGTGGTTACCCGCCACCAGGATGACCGGGGCGTGGTCGCCCATCTGAATGAGCGCTTCGACCCAGAGGTTTCGCTCCTTGATTGTTTGCTTGTAGGTCGTTAGGTCACCATCGACAACGAAGAGGTTTGTATTGGCGTGGATTGAGTCCTCGACGAACCATTCCAGACACTGTGTAGTGTCCCCGAAGTATCGGTCTTCCTCGATGTGTATATCGCCGCAATGGGAGATCTTCATGCTCATTCAACTCCTTCTATGGAACATTTCGTGGGGCCGACTCTAGTGAATGAGAATCACTCCCAACAAGAGGACGACGCCACGATGATGTGGGCGAGAACCAGTAGCAGGGAAACAGAAAACATCCGATGGGCGGAAAAGAGATTGAGACCGATTAAGAGCAAAAGAACGAGTCTGATCAGCCAAGTCTGATCTTGAAGCCACTTGTAAAGGGGATTCATGGGAGGCCTTCGGCGTACCTCGAAGTGGTGGGATTAGAGGCGAAGTGAACTTGCCCGTCCTATCGCGATTAAGGGGGTAGCCATCTCAACCCCACCCCCGCGCTTACTCCTCTGGGCGTGGCCTCGGCGAGCATCCTGATTGCGGCGGCCAGTAACAATTTGGTCAAGGGGATTTATGCCTACGCGATGGCAGATCACAAAACAGGCATTCAGAGCTTGTGTGTCTTGTCCGGATTGGCCGCGCTAGGTCTCATACCACTGCTCTGGTTGCCGGCGTGATTCCGCATAATGCCATCACCACCCCACGCTTTCGCGACCCATGACCACATAGAAGCACATCCAGGATTCGCGCCGATTCCCTGCAGCCCAGTCTGCGGTGCACAGTGGTAAAATATCACGCGCAGTCATTGCAGCAGCTACCTGGTTGGAAAATAAGCCGTTCGGCCTGAGATGTGCCGAATCGGAGGTTGCAGAAATTGAGGTGGTACACATGAATCCCCCAAGTATCGGCGCGACTGAGTCTCGAACCCATCAGCCCTTGCGTACCGATCTCCAACATTACGGTCTTGCGGTTCTATCCGTCTCAGCCGCATTGGGCACGTCGCTGCTCCTTCAGTATTTCCACTTTCGCGACGCCTCGGTGCCTTTGCTCCTGTTTGCGGTGGCCATAAGCTCCTGGTATGGCGGGCCAGGACCTGCCGTGATGTCAGTGATCCTATCTATAATCAGCTTCTACTGGTACTTCGTGGAGCCGGTTCGCACCATCTACATTTACCCATCTGAGATCCCGTATTTCATGATTTTTGCGGGGTTCGCTGCGCTCATCTCGTGGTTCAGCAAGATTCGGAGGCGCGCCGAGGAGGCTTTGCGCGAAAAGGCAGATCTGCTCGATCTCACGCACGATACCGTTTTTGTAATGGATATGGAGGGGGTGATCAAGTACTGGAATCGTGGGGCCGAGGAGCGGTACGAGTGGACCGCCGAGCAAGCGGTGGGGAGAAATGTTCACGACCTTTTGAAGACTGTCTTCCCCGGGCCGTCTGAGCAAATCAAGGCGGAGGTGATTCGCACGGGCCGCTGGGAAGGTGAACTTCTGCATACCAAAAAGGACGGAACCCAGGTTGTGGCGGCGAGTCGGTGGTCTTTGCAGCGGTCAAAGCAGGGTGCGCCGGTGGCAATCCTAGAGACCAACAATGATATCACCGAGCGCAAGCGGGCGGAGGAGGAACTGCGTCGTCTGAACCGCGAACTGCGCGCCATCAGCAACTGCAACCAGACCCTCCTGCGCGCCACCGACGAGCAGAGTTTGCTCCAGGAAATCTGCCGCATCGTCTGCGAGGAGGCCGGCTACCGCATGGCATGGGTGGGCTATGCTGAACACGACGAGGCCAAAAGCGTGCGCCCTATGGCGTGGGCCGGGGCCGAGGAAGGATATGTCGCCAGTCTCGGCCTTACTTGGGCTGATACGGAGCGTGGCCAGGGCCCCACGGGAAGGGCCATCCGCAGCGGGCAAAGTAGCTGCACTGATTTCGCCAATGATACTCGACTCGCGCTCTGGCGGGAGAGCGCTTTGCAGCGTGACTTTCGTTCCGGCATCGCCCTGCCGCTCAAGGACGAACACGCCAACGCCTTCGGCAGTCTTGCCGTTTATTCCGCACAGGCCAACGCTTTTACACCGGAAGAGATTCGGCTTCTCGAGGAACTGGCTGCCGACTTGGCGTTCGGTATTGTCACCCTGCGTTCGCGGGCCGCACGCCAACGGGCGGAGCAGGCTCAGTTGCAGAGTGAGGCTTATCTGGCGGAAGCGCAAAGACTAAGCCACTCAGGCAGCTTTGCTTTCGATGTGGCCAGCAACAAGTACGTTTACATTTCGGAGGAATGCCTCCGGATTTTTGAGCTCGATCCCCAACAGAGTCTACCGCCCAGGGAAACGGTTTCCCGATTCATCCACCCGGAGGATTGGGACAGAGTGCAGGGGGACTTTGAGAAGTTGCTCCGCGAAAAAGTAGACACCCCGAGCGAGTTCAGGATGGTGCCGCCCAGCGGAGCGGCCAAACATATTCAGGTGATCCGGCACCCTGTTCTAAATGGCGCGGGAGACGTCGTTACAATTGTGGGCACTGCGATCGACATCACAGAACGCAAGCGGGCCGCGGAAGCTCTGCGACTGGCCAACGCTTATAACCGGGGCCTCATTGAAGCCAGTCTCGACCCGCTGGTGACGATCGGCCCAGACGGCAAGATCACGGACGTCAATGCCGCCACCGAAGCGGCCACGGGGCGTTCACGCGGCGAACTCATCGGCACCGATTTCTGCGATTACTTCACCGAGCCGGCAACCGCCCGCGCTGGTTACGAGCAGGTGTTTCGGGAAGGTTTGGTGCGAGATTATCCGCTGGACCTTCGGCACCGGGACGGGCATGTGATGTCGGTGTCGTACAACGCCGCAGTCTATCGGGACGAGTCGGGCGAGGTAGTTGGCGTATTCGCAGCCGCTCGCGACATCACGGAGCGCAAGCGCGCGGAAGAAGCGCTTCGCGAGAGCGAGAGGCGCTTCCGCACGTTTGTGGACCACGCGGCGGACGCCCTGTTTATCTACGATTTCGAGCCAGGAACCATTGTTGACGTGAACCGGCAGGCCTGCGAAAGCCTTGGTTACAGCCGGCAGGAAATGATCGGGATGTCTCCGCTTGCTTTTCACCTCGATTCGGATGGAGCGAACGTGGAATCCGTCATGCAGCGTGCGTCGACGGGTGAGACGGTGATCGACAGGCACTCGCATCGGCGAAAGGATGGGACGCTGTTCCCTGTCGAAGCGCACACCAGCGAGTTTTGGTATGGCGGCCACCGCTTCCTGCTGAAGGTGGCGCGAGACATCAGTGACCGCGTGCGGGCTGAGGAGGCACTGCGCGAAAGCGAACGGAAGTACCAAGAACTGGTGGAGCATGCCAACAGCATTATCCTGCACTGGCAGCGCGACGGGCGAATCATTTTCTTGAACGAGTTTGGCCAGAGCTTCTTCGGGTACACGGAATCCGAGATACGCGGCCGTCACGTGATCGGCACCATTGTTCCCGAAACCGAAAGCAGTGGCAGGGACCTGGAGAAGCTGATGGAGGAGATTTGTGCCAACCCATCGGCATTCGAGCAAAACATCAATGAGAACATGCGTCGCAACGGTGAGCACGTCTGGATCGCCTGGACTAACAAAGTCATGCTCAACTCCAAGGGCGAGGTGGCGGAGATCCTGAGCGTCGGCGCGGACATCACGGTGCGCAAGCGAATGGAAGAGGGACTTCGCTTGATGCAGTTCTCGCTGGAGCATGCATCGGACGCCATTTATTGGGTGGACCCCCAAGGCCGTATCGTCTTCGTCAACCAGGCGGCGTGTCGATCGTTAGGTCGCTCGCAAGCAGAGGTCCTTTCCTTGTCCATCCCTGACATCGACCCATCATTCTCGGCCGAGCTGTGGAGCTCTTCCTGGGAGAAGCTCAAAGCGGAAGGCTCGATCACTCTTGAAACATGTCACCGGAACAAAGATGGCGGGGTATTCCCAGTTGAAGTGAACAGTAACTACCTCGATTTCGGTGGGAAGGAATACGCGTTTGCTTTTGCGCGTGACATCACCGACCGCAAACGCGCCGAGGAAGCTCTGCGGCGCAGCGAAGCTTATCTTGCCGAAGGGCAGCGGCTCACCCACACGGGCAGCTTTGCCTGGAGCGCTGCCACTCGCCAGTCGCTTTACTGGTCCGAGGAAATGCTCCGGATTTATGGCTTTAACCCACAGGAAGGGCCACCAGCCACTGAAGTATTCTGGCAACGAATCCACCCTGAGGATCTCGACGCAGTTCGTGAGCTGCTGCTGAGGGTGGCGGAGCGAAATTCGGAGTACGAGCATGACCACCGCATCGTGCTGCCCGATGGAACAGTCAAGCACATCCATGCGATCGGCCATCCGGTTCTCAACAGTAATGGGCAGGTGACTGAGTACGTCGGTACGGCGATTGATGTAACGGAACAGAAGCGTGCCGAAGAAGAGCGCGGGCGGCTGCACCAGCTTGAGGCAGATCTCGCGCACATAAACCGGGTGAGCATGTTGGGGGAACTGGCCGCCTCGATCGCGCATGAAATTAACCAGCCGATTTCGGGCGTGGTGAGTAACGGCAGCGCGTGCTTACGCTGGCTGGCCAGAGATGTGCCTGATGTGGAGGAAGCCTGCGAAGCCGCCCGCCGCATCGTGCGTGACGGCAAGCGGGCCGGTGAAGTAATTGCACGGATTCGCGCCCTGACAAGAAGGGCCGCAACGCCTCGAGAGAAGCTGGACCTGAATGAAACCATTCTGGACGTCCTCGCCCTGATTGCGGACGAAGCGAAGAGAAATCGCGTGACCATCCGCACGCAGTTTGTGGATGAGCTTTCACCTGTGTCAGGCGATCGGGTGCAGTTGCAGCAGGTGCTGCTGAACCTGTTCATGAATGCTATAGAAGCCATGAGCAGCGTAGAAGAAAGGCCACGAGAACTCCTCATATCCACTCGGAACATTGATGCCGGAGAGGTGCAGGTAACGGTTAAAGACTCGGGGCCAGGTATTGACCCGAACACGTTAGACAAGATTTTTGACCCCTTCTACACCACCAAGCCTGGGGGCATGGGCATGGGACTTTCCATTAGCCGTTCCATTCTTCAGGCCCACGGCGGCCGGCTATGGGCGGCGGCCAAGGACGGCCCAGGCACCATCTTCCACTTCAGCCTTCCGAAGTACGAGGAAGAAGAGCCACATGCGACAGTCTAATGCAGTTATCGCGGTTGTGGATGACGACCCTTCGGTTCGGCAGGGACTTGAGAGTCTGATCCGGTCTGCGGGCTGGAGGGTCGTGACTTTTGCGTCCGCGCAGGAATTCCTGGCCCGTCCTTATACAGAAGCGCCAAATTGTTTGATATTGGACCTGCAACTCCCCGGTTTAAGCGGGCTCGACCTGCAGAAGCGGATGGCCGAATTGGGGCTGGAGATCCCGATTGTGTTCCTTACAGGCCATGGCAGTATCCCGGCCTCCGTGCGCGCCATGAAGGCGGGAGCGGTTGAGTTTCTGACCAAGCCGTTTGACGACGAGGAACTCTTGCGCGCCATCCAAGAGGCCATCGAACGTGATCGGCGCAACCGTCAGCAGCACACGGAGATGCACGAGTTGCAAGTTCGTTATGAATCGCTAACGGTGCGTGAGCGGGAAGTCATGCAGCAGGTAGTTTCCGGTCTCCTTAATAAGCAAGTTGCGGCCGAACTGAACATAACCGAATTCACGGTAAAGGTTCATCGCGGCCAAGTGATGCGCAAAATGCGCGCCGACTCTTTGGCGGACCTGGTTAGAATGGCGGGCAAGCTGGGCATTCAGCGTTTCTGATGAATGAATGTAGCAAGATCAATCGACAGAAGTGCTAGGGATAAGCTGAATCGCAGGACTGTGGATTCCATTGATTGAGGGCCGAGATCAAAGCCTGGTGAAAAGACTGGACAATCAATGTTTAAAATGACGTGGGAATGGCGGACGTGCGGATAGCATTGGAAACGGATATCACTTCCGCCCCCTACCACCCACGCGCGCGACCGGCTCACCAAGTCCAAAATGCGACAGCAGGGTGTATCTCAGCATTGTGCTGCTGAGAGCAGACGCCGTTCTTGCAAAAGTAGACGTCTTCACACCAGCGGCAGCGGATTAAGTGTTCCTTCTCGCGGATGGTACCGCACATGGCGCAACCCTCCAACAGGTCTGCGATAACATGACGCGAATACTTCCGCCAAGTGTTTTCAGCCTCGTTCTCGTCGCGGATGTTGCCCAAATCATTGTGCGTTAGCATGTCCCCTTCTCCCGCGATTCGCTTTGTGCAATCGGCATGCCATGAAGATACGCCTGCCTAATACTAAGGTGTAATTGATTTTTCCTTTCCAACGCTGCTATTCAAGAGCATGGAGGACCGATGATACCTCTTATCGCAGTGGTAGATGATGACGTCGCAGTGCGGGAATCGCTTGAGAGCTTAATCAGGTCCGTCGGTATGGCGGTGATGGTGTACGCCTCGGCGGAGGAGTTCCTGCAGTCGGCTCATCCGTCCAAGCTGGACTGTCTCATATTGGACGTTCGCATGCCGGGAATGAGCGGCATCGAACTTCACCGTCACCTGCTGGCCAGCAACTGTAGAGTGCCGGTTGTCTTCATTACGGCGCACACATCTGACGACCGGGCAAGATCAGAGGCTTCTTCGGATTGGACAGTCGCGTATTTGGCTAAGCCGTTCAGCGACGATGAATTGCTTGACGCCGTCCAGACAGCTTCAGGCTTGAAATCCAAAGAGAACCATAACAGTTAACTCAGGAGGTCCCATGAGTAACACGGGAGCTTTGGTCTACGTCGTGGATGACGATGCGTCGGCGCGCGAAGGTGTGGCAGGTCTGATTCGCTCCGCCGGACTGATGGCGAAAGCTTTTGCGTCCGCGCAGGAGTTCCTGGCAGCGCCGCGAGCTGAAATACCGAGTTGTTTAGTGTTGGATGTGAATCTGCCCGGGCTGAGCGGACTCGACCTGCAACAGGAGTTGGCAAAATCAGGTGATCAGATCCCGATCATCTTTCTGACCGGCCACGGCGACATTCCCATGAGCGTGCGCGCAGTTAAAGCAGGTGCAGTCGACTTCTTGACGAAACCCTTCGATGACGAAGACTTGCTGAATGCCATCCGGCAATGTATCCCTTCTGAAGGGAAGCAAGAGACCCATAGTGAGATGAATTTCGGGCAGATGCAGATCGTTGGGAACAGCCGGGCGCTGAAGCAGGTTCTGAACCTGGTGCGAACTGTGGGTCCTAGCGATTCCACGGTTTTGCTGCTCGGTGAGTCCGGTACGGGGAAGGAGTTGATCGCTCGCGCAATTCACAATTGCAGCCCGCGAAAGAACCGGCCGTTCGTTAAGCTCAACTGCGCCGCTATTCCCACCGGGCTGCTTGAGAGCGAGTTTTTTGGGCACGAGCGCGGCGCCTTCACCGGGGCCTTGACCCAGAAGATTGGCCGGCTGGAACTGGCAGACAAAGGCTCACTCTTCTTGGACGAAATCGGCGATATCTCACTGGATCTGCAGCCGAAGCTCCTGCGCGTTTTGCAGGAGCGGGAATTCGAGCGCCTGGGCAGCACCCAAACGAAGAAAGTCGACGTTCGAATTGTGGCTGCCACGCATTGTGCGCTCGAAGAAATGGTGGTCCAAAAACAATTCCGTCTGGATCTTTATTACCGGCTGAACGTCTTCCCGATCACTGTTCCTCCCTTGCGCGACCGCCGGGAAGACATTCCCCTGCTGGTTCATCACTTTGTCCAGCAATTCGCCCGGAGGATGCACAAGACCGTTGAGGCGATTTCCTCCAGAACGATGGAGGCTCTGGTAGAGTACGCGTGGCCCGGAAATGTGCGGGAACTGCAGAACCTTATTGAACGCGCCGTGGTTGTGTACGAGAGGGGAGAGCTTTCGGTCAGCAAGGATTGGCTGGCTCACGAGTATTTCCTCACCGAACCCGCTCCGCACCCGTCTTTGAGAAAATCGACGATAGAAGAACGGGACATGATTGGCGCTGCCTTAGCGGAAGCGCGCGGTCGTGTGTCCGGGCCCTCGGGCGCAGCCGCCAAACTCGGAATTCCCCCCTCAACTTTGGAATCCAAGATCCGGGCAATGAAGATCAACAAGTACAGCTTCAGAGCCGACTAGCGCGCTTGGCACCCTGATTCACCATGCGGGGATGAACGCGCTTGAAATACTCCGATTTCGAATTCCGACTCCTGATTGAAGCGACAGACAATTCGGAAGTATCTGTAGTGGCGCATGGCCATGCGCCCCCACCTGCTCAGTTCAGCAAACCACGTTGATACGACGGAGTGTTCACACAAACTCCTTCGGCGGCGGGTTTTCGCGAATTTCGCGAATTCGCGAAGGAGATTGTGAGCTTGTGATGCCCAAGCGCCTGTGCTTTCAGTGGCTTGGCCTTGGCGCTTGCATTGCATTAATAAGGTACGACAGCAAATGGAAAGAGACTGACAAACAAAAAGGAGCAAAACCATGGATAGAATGCTGGTAGTTGTTTTTGACTCAGAAAACAAGGCGTACGAAGGGCAGAAGGCGCTTTCTCAACTGGAAAGCGAGGGCAGCATTGCCGTCTACGCTTACGCCGTGATTGGCAAGAGTCCAGATGGCACCACGACGTTGAAGCAAGGTGACGACCCGGGACCGCTGGGGACTCTGGTCGGTACCTCACTCGGAGGTCTAATTGGGCTGCTTGGCGGGCCAATCGGCCTCGCGATTGGTGCTGGGGCAGGTTTACTTGCCGGCGGCGCGGCGGACCTGAACAACGCCAGGGTTGGTGAAGACTTTATTGATGACGTCAGCCAGGAACTACAACCGAACAGGTTCGCTCTGGTGGCGGAAATTCAGGAAGACTGGACGACTCCGGTGGACAGCCGCATGGAAGCGATCGGCGGGAAAGTATACCGGCGAGCACTGTCAGAGGTAAAGCAAACGCTTCACGACGAGAACGTCGCCGCCATGAAAGCCGATCTTGCGCAAATGAAGGCCGAGCAAGCCAAGGCGCAAGCCGACCGAAAAGCGAAGCTTCAGGAGAAGATCAACCAGCTCGACTCCAAGATACAAGCTCAACTGGAGAAAGCCAAGGAGCAACGCCAGGCGGCAGAACGACAAGCGAAGGCGAAAGTCGAGATCCTCAAGGCCAAGGCCGCAACCTTGAAAGCCAAAGCAGCAGAGAAGCACGTTTAGCACCTGACGTCGTGTAGCGCGGGCCACCCGCAAGTTGATCTTAGCTTCAGGGTCCGGCGCTATTGTGGACCTCAAGTTAGAAACATGTAGGAACAGGATGGCAGCTACCGCGGAGGTGGCGTATGGAGCTGAGAGGAAACTACCAGAAAACCATTGGAACATGTCGCAGTTTTCCTCAACGCAAAGCTCTCGTCGTAGACGAGTGCCCCGACGGCCTTGAATATTACGCCACCATGCTCGAAGCGTTTGGGTATCAGGTGCGACGCTGCGGCGCGTACGGCGAAGGTGTCTGCTGTCTGGGTAACGAAACGTTTGAATTTGTGATCGTGAGTCAGGGAACCCCCAAGTTTAAAGGTAGCCGTGTGCTCAAGCGGGCAGTCGAGATCGATCGCGGCCTGCCCGTGGTAGTCGTGGCGCGATGCCTGGACATGGGATCCTACATAGAAGCCATGCAGTTGGGCGCTACGGATTATCTGGTCGAGCCCTTGACAGCCTGGGAGGTAGGCCGGCTGCTGCCTCCTCAGCCGTGCCTGAGGGCCGCGGCCTGAATCGCCGGAGCGACGGCCGCGGTTACCGCATACGTCCCGACGCTTTTTATCGGGATGTGTGAGCCTTTTTCGAATCATGGGAGCGCAGACATGCCAAAGAAGGCGCGTCTGCACCAACCTCGTGAGGCGGTCGCTGACGCGACGGCACTCGAAAGCGAAAGGAGCAGGGCAATGTCGAAAATCTCTGATTTGTTCATGGCTGAGATAGCCGAAATTAGAAAATCTTGGGGCTGGTTCCTCGCCCTAGGAATCCTGTTGATGACTCTTGGCGCAGTGTGCATCGTCAAAGCGCAGACCGCAACCGCTTTCTCGATATTGGTGTTGGGCTGGGTCCTTGTGATCAGCGGCGTGTTTTGGCTCGTAAATGCGTTTCTCACCTTTAACTGCTCCCTATTAACCAGGCGTTGAAGGAGGCTTGATGAGGGACCGCTGATTTGCCTCGCGCCACCGCATATCGCTAGGAGGGGGACTAGATCATGGAACGAATGCTGGTAGTAGTTTTTGAGAACGAGAGCAAGGCTTACGAAGCGACCAAGGTGCTTCGGCAGTTAGATCTCGACGGCAGCATCACCGTCTACGCCCACGCCGTGGTGGTGAAAAACCCGGATGGTGCTGTAATAGCGAGAGAACGCGATGACCAGGGACCGTTCGGTCTTCTGGTCGGAACCGCACTGGGTGCCCTCATCGGCATGCTAGGTGGGTTAGCGGGAGTTGGGATCGGCGGTACGGTCGGGTTAGTTGCGGGCGGCGCGGTGGACCTCCAAAATGCCAGGGTTGGTGAGGACTTCATTGATGACGTAGCCAAGGCCCTCTCGCCGAACCGAGCGGCAGTTGTTGCAGAGATTCGAGAAGACGCGACTGGTCCTGTGGACGCTCGGATGGAGGCAATAGGGGGCACCGTATTCCGCCGCGCCCTTTCAGAGGTTAAACACACCATCCATGACGAGCACATTGCGGCCATCAAGGCCGACTTGGCGCAAATGAGGGCAGAGCATGCTCAGGCTCGCGCGGAGCGAAAAGCCAGGCTTCAGGAGAAGACCAACCAGCTCGAGTCGAGATTACAGGCGCAGTTGCAAAAGGACAAAGAGCGGCGCGAGGCAGCGGTACGCGAGGCGGCTGCTAAAGTTGAGTTGCTTCAGAAGAAGGCGGCGGCCGCCAAAGCCAATGCCGCCGCTAAAGACAAGGCGGCGGAGATACACATTCAATCATAGCAAGTCTTTTGAGGAGGGTCCCTCATGCGCTCCAACATCAAACTAGGAACAGTCTCCGGCATCGAGATCGGGCTTCACTCCAGTTAGTTCATTATCACCGCCCTCATCGTGTACTTTCTCGGTGAACACTTCCGCTTGGTAAACCGAAGTTGGAGCCCAAACGAGTGATGCAGTAGCCGTGCAATGAGTTCTTGTCTGCACTTTTTAGTTGGATGTGCTGCGCGTTTTTTACCCTGGCGTTTCTAGGCAGCGTCTACGGGCAGCAAATGACCAGCTTCTTCTCTCGGCGCAACCGGCCCCTGTTGTATCTCCTGATCTCGCTGGCGGTCTCATCGGCATCGGAGCCTTCTTCTATTTCAAATCGTACAGACCGACGAAGCAACGCCGCATGGGCAAAGCACGCCAAAGCTCGCGTCTGTAGGGTATAAGGGCGCCGGTGCCGTGCCGCGAGTTGACTGAAGTCGGATGTGGCAGTGGCCATTGTGCGGACGGCTGGGGGTCACCTGCGGATACACGGCTACGGAAACGTCTGCGCAGTCCAAATTCCGATCCTTAACGTTCGAGATCTCCACCTTCTTCGCCACACGATTTTACTTTTCGCGAACTTCGCGAATTCGTGAAGTAATTGCGTTCTCCCCGTCCTTCCAGCCCAGCGCGTTCAAGGGTTTACATGTGGCCTTTGTATTGCACTGTCCCACCATGTGGTTGCAAGACGATCACGCTGGAACGCAGAGCGAAAATCCAAGTAGGATGTATGGCCGTCGTTACCGATGTAGCGAAGCACGTAATCCGCGACAAGTTCGTGGCTGAGATCGAAACCGCCAAAGCGAAGCTGGAGACGCTAAAGGCAGAAGCTGAGGCCGCGAAAGCGAACTTCGAAATCAAGGCAATCACCGAACTGATAGCCAAGCAGCACGAGGTTCTCCACAAGCTGCGGCAAGCGAAAAAGTAAGAACTCCCGTCAAGCTCAGGGGCGGAGGAGATGATTCATGGCAAGGTTTGAGTGATCTTCATCGCCCTAAGGGAGTTATTTCCAGGCGAACTCAACCTGTAAAGGAGCAAAACCATGGAAAGATTGCTGGTAGTAGTCTTTGACGCGGAAAGCAAAGCGTATGAAGCAAAGAAGGCGCTTCATGAATTGGATAGGGAGGACGTCATTACGGTGTTCGATCAAGCCGTGGTGGCGCGGAATGCAGATGGTTCCGCAGCGATAAGGCAAATTGAGGGCCCGACACCGGTTCGGACTCTGGCCGGAACCGTCCTAGGAGCCCTCATCGGCCTTCTTGGTGGGCCGATCGGCGCCGGGCTTGGCGCCGCCGTGGGGGTGGCTGCCGGAGCTGCGCTCGATGTGAGCAACGGCAGGATTTGCGAAGACTTCGTTGAGGACGTGAGAGAGAAACTGACACCGGAGAAGTTCGCACTCGTCGCAGAGATGAGCGAAGACTCCACCACTCCGGTGGACGCTCGCATGGAAGCGCTGGGTGGAACCGTATACCGGCGCGCGCTGAAGGAAGTGAAGCGAACGTTTCACGACGATAACACCGCCGCCATGAAAGCCGACCGCGCACAGTTGACTGCGGAACGTGCCAAGGCTCACGCCGACCGGAAAATAAAGCTTCAGGAAAGGATCGACGAGCTGGACTCCAAAATCGCAGCACGGCACGAGAGAACCAAACAGCGACGAGAGGCGTTGGAGGCCCAGGAAAAGGCCAAGGTTGAGTTTCTTCAAGCCAGGGCCGCCGTCATGAAAGCCAACGCGCCTCACAAACACGTCGGCCCCCCTGCTTGATGAATGTTTGCGGAGGGGGAAGGCGCACACTGGCATGTACTCATGTTCTGGCTTTCGCCAAGTCGTTTGTGGCGCGCGTGGCGGCTGCACATCCGGGTGAATTGACGGTCGAGCATTCGATTGCCGCGCGGCGTAATCGCGTGTACCTGGATCCACTTCGGAACGCTCTCGGTCCAACTGCGGTGGCGCCTTATTCCGTCAGAAGGCGCCCATTCCCACGCCACTGGAATGGGGCAAGTCAAGCCCATGCTCGTGCCTTCGGACTTCAACATGGGGACCTTTCGGCAAAGCCTCCAAGGTCCGGACCCATGGGAAAACTCCTTTCGCAGCCGGCAGTCGCTGAAGCGGGTATTCTCCCACCACTTCCTCCCTTTACCGAACCAGATGCTAGCGCGGAGGTGGCCCCACTGTGACCTCCTCCGCGACTTTCACGAACTTCGCGAATTCGCGAAGCAATTGACGCGGCGCGTGGCGCGAGCCTGAGTGTTTTCAAGGGTTTACCTATTGGCGCGTGCCTTGCATTGAAAAGGGGGAGTGTCGAACGGAGAGAGGCCTTGAAGACTATCGAATCCACCTCGAACCTGGATTTAACCATCAGCGTGACCGATAGCGAGGGAGGCGCAGTAGTTTCCGTGACCGGACGTGTCTCTGTCGACTCTTCGCCTGGGCTTCGCAAAGAGCTCCTCGGGCTGCTCAGCCGGCGGTCCCTGCGGGCCCTCATCATCGACTTGTCGCAGTTGAGCTATATCGACTGCTCCGGGATCGCTACGCTGATCGAGGCGCTCCGCATCGCGCGTCAGCGCCAGACGAAGCTGCAATTGCGAGGGGTGCGCGATGGGCCTCGTCATTTGCTCGAGGTCACGGGGCTTTTGGGCCTCTTCGACACAGATGGGGAGACGGATCATTCCCCCGTCTCACAGGGTTCTTGATGGCGAAGTTCACCGAAAGCGTTGGAAGAGCAACTCTCGACCGCTTGGCCTACGTCGGAGGCCTCAGTATGGGACTATGGTCCGCGGTTCGCGCGCTGCGCACAACCCTGCCTTTCACCGGAAATCGGTATCGTTGGAAAGCTTCCATAGTTCAAATGGCCCAGATTGGCGTCGAGGCCATCCCTATGGTGGGACTCATGGCGATGTGCTGCGGCTTCATTCTCGCCATGCAAGGGGGGTACGAGTTGCGTCGGATTGGAGCCATGAGCCTTACCATCGACCTCGTCGCCATTGGATTCACGCGCGAAATAGGGCCCCTGCTCACGGCCATCGCGGTCAGCGGGAGGTCAGGATCCGCATTCTCCGCCGAGATTGGGACCATGATGGTGACCGAGGAGATTGACACCCTCGAGGTTATGGCCTTCGACCCGATCGAATTCGTGGTGGCGCCGAAGATGCTTGCCGCCCTCATCACAATCCCCTGCCTAACCGTCCTGTGCAACGTCTGCGGCATTTTTGCGGGCTGGATCTTCATGTTCTTCAGCACCCATCTGGGTCTGAAGCTCTATGTGCATGAAGTGCTCGAATCGTTGGTGTTACGGGATGTGGTCAGCGGGCTCATCAAGAGCATTGCGTTCGCCGCCATCATCGTGCTGGTGGGTTGCCTGGAAGGATTCCACGTGCAAGGGGGGCCGGAAGCGGTGGGCCGGTCCACTACCTCCGCGGTGGTCAAGTCGACCTTCCTGGTAATTGTCGCAGATATGTTCTTCACCGCGATTTTCTACTTTACCGGAAAACACTGATGTCGATCATCTCGGTTCGCAATCTCGTGGTTGAGTACGGCGGTCGCCGGGTATTGGACGGGCTGAACCTGGACGTAGAGGCAGGCGAAACCATGGTGTTGCTCGGCGGCAGCGGCGCAGGCAAGAGCACCCTGTTGCGGAATTTTTTGGGGCTCGAACGCCCGCTATCGGGCAGCGTAGTGGTGAAAGGGGTTGATATCACGCATTGTTCGCCGGCGGAACTGAAGCGCGTCCGGCGCTCGATTGGCGTCTCATTCCAAAGCGCGGCGTTGTTCAACTCCCTCACGGTTGAGGATAACGTCGCGTTGGCTCTACGCGAGCATACATCGCTTGCTCCTTCCATCATCGAGCTGGACGTCTGGATGAAGTTGGCCGCGGTGGGGCTGGCAGATTGCGGTAAGCTCTACCCACAGGAACTGTCCGGCGGCATGCGAAAGCGCGCCTCGGTGGCGCGTGCCCTGGCCCTCGATCCTGAAATCCTGGTGTTTGATGAACCCTCCGCCGGCCTCGATCCAATTGTGGCGGCGGAGCTGGACGACCTTATTCTCTTCTCGAAGCGGGTGTTCCAAATGACGGTCGTAGTGGTGACCCACGAACTGGCAAGCGCTTTCCGAATCGCCGACCGCATTGCCATGCTGTACAACGGAACGTTTCTGGCTGTGGGAACTAAGGATGAGATCAGAGCGAGTCAGGATCCGCACATCCGGCAGTTTCTGGATCGCGTGCCCGATAACATTGCGACTACCCATGTGGTGGAATCCTTCTTCGATAAGTACTTGCGCTTCCCGGAGGTGACGCTGTGACAGCGGAAACCAAGGCCGCAGTGACGACAGAGACCAAGGTCGGTATCTTCGTCCTCGCTTCTCTTGCGGTTATGGCATTTACACTGATCCGTCTGGTCAACGCTGAGTTCGGAGGCGGAGGCGTGCACTATCGCACGTACTTGCGCTATGCAGGTGGGCTCGAAGCCGGAAATGATGTGTTGTTTGCTGGTATCACCGCGGGCAAAGTCACGGCGGTGAGGCCCTGGGCCCAGGATCCGACTCGAATCGAAGTTCTACTGCAACTCAAACGGGAAATACCCGTGAATGAGAAGTCGGTGGCGAAACTCGGCTCCATCAGCTTGATGAGCGACCCGGCATTGATGATTACCCCCGGCAGCAATGCTGCCCGGCGGCTCGCACCCGGCGCCGTGATTCCCTCCGAAGAGGCGCTGAGCATTGATGATCTCGAAGGCGAGGTTTCCACGCTGGCAAAAAACGCAAACACCCTGGTCGCGCAGGCGCAGGGCGAGCTTGGAGGTGTCAGCACCGATACGCGAAAACTCCTTGGCAATCTAAATTCGATTACCGGCCCGCCGAATCAGAAACGGATTGAAACGCTGCTGGAACAGACCAATGGACTGGTGGCCACCGAGCGGCCGAAGATCGACCACATTGCCGACCAACTGTTGGCGCTGACGCAGCATGCGGATGCGGTGATGGCGAAGATGGGGCCGGTGGTAGACCATGCCGACGGCGCCATTCAGAACGCCAATGCCACGGTGGGCGATCTGCGCACCAAGGACCTCGCCGAACTTCAAAGTACGTTGAAGGAGGCCAGGGACGTATTGGCAACCATGCAGGTGATCCTTCGCGCCAACGACTATAAACTCGACGACACGGTTGAAAACTTGCGCACTGCTACGGAGAACCTGGATCAGTTGACGGATTCGCTCAAGCAGCGGCCGTGGAGCCTGATTCGTGTTAAACAGGACAAGGACCGTAAAGTGCCGCAATAGGGGAAGCGAAATATGACTAGACGGCTAACCGCAACTCTTGCCACTCTTACAATTTCGGCCTGCCTGGCCGGCTGCGCCGGCAGGGCCAGGTTTCCAGCCTACTACACCCTGCATGTGCCTCCATCGGTTGACGCGCCAATTGCCGGAGGAAACCGCCCATCCCTTGCGGTACGTGAGTTCCGTTCGCCGGCCTACCTCCACCAGGGCGCCATCGTCTACCGCACGTCGTCTGAACAGATTGGCTTCTACCAGTATCACCGCTGGGCAGTTGATCCGCGCGAGTTTCTGACCAACGCCATCATAGACCGCCTGCGTGCGACCGCCAAATTCGCTGAGGTGAAGATCTATGACGGGCATTCGGATGTAGATTTCATCCTGAGCGGACGCCTGGAAAAGCTAGAGGAAGTGGATTACGAAGGAGGAGTCAGGGCGGAGGTCGCGCTTTCCGCGCAGATGACAGATCTTCGTTCCGGCAAAACAGTCTGGGCCAATGCCGCGTCAGAGAGCGAGCGGGTAGAAAAGCGAAACGTACCCGCAGTCGTAGCGCAGATGAGTCAGGCGATGGACCACGCGGTCCAAAAGCTCCTGGCATCGCTTACCGTTCCCACCACAGCCGGCCTGGAGCCGCGCAAGGATTCACCCTAATCGTTAACCCCAGTTGTTCTCAGCCAATCATGAGGTTTTGCGGGCGCCTGAAGCAAGAAATCCCCGCAGACCCAAATACGGGCTTGATCGTACATCCCGGCTAATCGTTCTTTCGGATCCACGCGCTTGTCCCAGGGTTGGAGATCGGAATCCAATTCACAAAAGGCGGTCTCTTCCACACCTTCAGCCAGCAACCGTTCCCCTCGAACAAGTATCGCAGCCAGAATGGCTTGGTCGAAAGGTTCAAGCTTCAGATTGCGATAGGAAAGATCCGCACAGCGTACAAATGACCGGCAAATACAGTCTGATCTCTCCGCTTGCGGCACAGTCGCACAGCGTTCATTCGCGCTCTGTGACCCGCTTCCAGTCGAAGTGCTCCCCGTCAACAATCCTACCAATTTTTTCGCGAACTTCGCGAATTCGCGAAGAGATTGCGACTCTATCGTGCACGACCCTAAGCATTTTGAAGGGCTTATCAATTGGCGCTTGGGTTGCTTTACCCAAGGTGAAGAACTGCTAGGAAAGGACGAGGAATCAGTTTATGTTCACCGTTTATGAATGCGTGGCCTGTGTGGTCCTGGTATTCACCATGAGCACACTTCTGTTCGCGCTCTGCGTCGTGCTTCTCACGGTTGAATGGAAAATTGAAAGTTTGGTGCGCAAGTCGGGCGAGATCCCGGACGGTTTTTTCTCACCATCAGCCATGCGGAATGCCATTGTCGGTCAAAGGAATTTCCTATATGCATGGTGCTTGAGAAGCGGTGCAAATATGGGTTACCGTTTACCCGTCTTGGCAACTAGTTCCGATCCCCTGATTCGGGATAGCCAAGCGCAGAGCACGCGACACTCTTTGAGGTGATGAGATGGAAGGGGAGTTGAAAATCCATGCCACAAATTGAACGCATCCTTTGTCCCATTGATTTCTCAGAATTTTCGGTGGCGGCGTATGACTACGCGCAGTCGCTGGCTTGGCATTACAAGGCCACCGTGTTCTTACAGCATGTGATTGATTCGCTGACACCATACTATCCTTACTTTGCTTATCCGGACCCCTACCACGAGCTCTGCCGGAAACTTCGCGTCGGTGCCGAGCAGCAGCTTCAAGAATTTGCGAAGAAACATAGTTGGCGCGGGATACAACCCCGCTGCAACGTGCAAGATGGGGTAGCGACAGATTTGATCCTCAGGTCGGCCGAAGCGGAGGCAGTGAATCTGATCGTAATGGGAACCCACGGTTTGCGAGGGCTTGACCATCTGACGCTGGGATCAGTAACAGAAAAAGTATTGCGAAAGGCCCGCTGTCCAGTATTGGCTGTACGCAAGCCGGCCCACGCCGTTGCCCCACCGGGAGGAGAGCCGGACGTTGTCCAACTACACCGAATACTTTACTGCACAGACTTTTCCGATAATTCAGAGCAGGCTTTTGCCCATGCTGTCTCCCTCGCAGCAGAGTACAAGGCCGAGCTCACCCTGCTGCATGTGTTGGAGGGCGTCTCGGATTCAGCCGATATTGAAAATGAAATAGCGAAAGTGATAGAGAGCCTGGAAAAACGCATTTCCCCCGAGGCCCGCAAAAACGGCACGACGAAGGCAGTAGTACTTATCGGCAAGGCCTATCAGCAGATCATTGCGCTTGCATTAGAGTCACGGACCGATTTGGTCATCATGGGTGTGCGAGGGCGGCATGCCGCGGATCTCGCGGTATTCGGTTCGACAACCTACCGGGTGGTTCAGTCAGGCCCTTGCCCGGTTCTGGTAGTCCACATTTGACGGTGCGCAAGTACTACCGGATGGAGCAGACATGTTACAGATTGAACGAATTCTTTGCCCCGTGGATTTCTCAGAGCCGTCGGCAAGTGCGTATGACTCCGCGCAGTCGCTGGCCCGGCAATATCAGGCCAAGCTGTTTTTGCAACACGTCGTCGATTTTACACTTCCCGCCTATGCGTATTACGCAGACGCGGTCTACATCAACGAGCTCTTCCGGACGATCCGCGACGGCGCGCGAAGGCAGTTGCAAGACTTCACCGAGTTGCATACGAGGAGCGGCGTGCATCCTGAGTGCCTCGTGCAGGAAGGTGGCGCGGCGGATTCGATCCTTTCCTTTGCGGCAGCGCAAAAGGTGGACCTCATCGTTATGGGGGTGCACGGGCTCAAAGGAGCCGACCGAGCTGCACTGGGATCGGTGGCGGCGAAGGTGCTGCGGGAAGCACGCTGCCCCGTACTGATAAGCCGGAAGGCGGGGCAGCGTGTTACCGCCCCGAAAAGCGCACAAGATTTGGTCCAGTTACAAAGAATCATTTTCTGCACGGATTTTTCCGACCCTGCGCGCCGGGCTTTGGAGTACGCGCTCTCGGTAGCAGCGGAGTACGCTGCCGAAATCAGCTTGCTCCACGTGTTGGAGGACGTTCAACGTTTGGACAACATCAGAGAGGCCATCGCGGCGGCGACGAGGCAAATTGATAAACTGATTCCACCAGAGGAGGGCAAAACCGCCAAGATTAAAACCATGGTGCGAATCGGCAGAGCTTATGAACAGATCATCCGATTTGCCTCGGAAATTCAAGCCGACTTGCTCATCATGGCGGTACGTGGGCGCAATGCCTTGGATCTTGCGGTGTTTGGCTCCACGACCTATCGAGCGATCCAGTTGGGATCTTGCTCGGTGTTGGCCGTTCACGGTTAAAGCCGCCCTAGAAGACCTCCTCCGATCCATGGCTACTATTTAGACGCGAAAAAAAACGAGAATCGCTGCGGTTTGGCGGTGCTATGGGCAACACTCTGATCCAATTCATTCCCAAGGAAGGCGCCGGGATCGTGTTGGTGCTCTTCCTTTCTTTTCTGATCGGCCTGGAGCGCGAAGAACAAAAGGTGGCATCGGCGCAGTATCGGTTTGGCGGGGTTCGCACCTTTCCGCTTCTCGGCCTACTCGGCTATGCCCTCAGCCTGTTTTCGCAAGGGAATTTCCTGCTACCCGCGGTCGGCTTCGCTGTCGTGGGAGCGTTTCTTTGGCAATCCTACCGGTACAAGCTTGAGCATGACGCGCTGGCCGGGATGACAACGGAGCTCTCAGGGCTGGTGACCTACGTTATCGGAGCGCTGGTTTCGCGCGAGCACTATTGGGTCGCGACCACAGTTGCGGTGCTCGGCGTGGCACTGCTCGAGTTGAAGACGGCGCTCGAAAGTTTCACCAAGCGTCTGCCGTACGATGAAATTTTGACGTTCACGAAGTTTCTCGTCCTATCGGCTGTAATCCTTCCCATTGTGCCGAACCGGACGTATGGCACGTTTGGCTTTAATCCATTCAAAACCTGGTTAGTGGTTGTCGCGGTGAGCGCCATTTCATACGGCAGCTACCTCTTGCAGGTGTGGACGCAAGGACGTGGCGGTGTTCTGCTTTCGGCCGTCTTGGGTGGGGCGTATTCCTCCACGCTCACCACCGTAGTGCTCGCCAAGCGAGCCCGCGAGCGGTCACGCCCGCACCTATATTCTGGCGCGATGCTTGTTGCTTCCGGTGTCATGTACTTGCGCCTGCTGGCGCTTCTGGGCATTTTCAATCGTCAACTGTTCCACCGGCTCGGATTGCCGTTCCTGCTGCTCGCCGCCGCCGCTCTTCTCGTGGGATGGGAGTGGATGCGTAGACCGGATCAAGGCGGTACGAAAACCGAGCAACCTTTGTTGCCAAAAAATCCCTTGGAGTTAGGTGCAGCTTTCTTGTTTGCGGGGCTGTTTATAGGAATGCTATTCATCACGCATTTTGCGCTGCTCTACCTGGGTCGTGCAGGGCTCTACGCGCTGGCGGGAGTAATGGGAGTGACCGATGTCGATCCCTTTATCTTGAGCCTCGCGGAGTCCGGCTCGACGCTGACGCCCGTTACGCTTGCCGCGGGCGCAATCGTCATCGCCGCTGCGAGCAACAACTTGATTAAGGGAGTTTATGCTTGCGCTTTCGGAGACCGCAGCACCGGCAGGCAGGGGCTCGCGCTCCTCACGGGGCTAGCGTTGCTCGGATTGTTGCCTCTGTTTCTGTGAAGATTGTGCGATGTTACGAAATCTCGGTCAGCTTATTGATGTCGGAGGAAAACCACTTTATGAGAATAGGCCTTCGATGCTTGGCGCTCGGCGGGGTGGTGCTCCTGCTCACTGCCGTACCCACCTCTGCCCGGAAAATCAAGGTTAAGTCTGACTACGACAAGTCGAATGATTTCGCACGCTACAAGCGTTATACGATGGGCAAAAACTATCTCCTTACACATCAGACGCCGGAGGTCCAAGCCCGCATTGACAAAGTCCTGGTAGAATCGCTCAATCGTCATTTGCAGGCGAAGGGCTTTGTTCTTGACGTAAGTCATCCGGACTTCATCACCACGTATGAAGCAGGCTCTCTTTCCGAGGCCGACATCTCGGTGCAACCCCAAACGGGCATCGGAGAGCCGTTTGACCCCGTTTTTGGTTCGACCGGTCCCGAGGGCGTTCCCTCCGCCGTGTGGACTTACGCACTGGCCAAATTGAAGCTCACCGTGACGGATGTTGATTCGGGGAAGCCCGTTTGGACGGCGCGTGCCTCGGAGAAGATTCAGTATCCTCTGAAAAGTCTGGCCGATTTGAAAAAGAGAGTCGATGATCTCATGGCCAGGAGCCTGAAGAGTTTCCCGCCCGCCTCCGAGCCAAAGTAAACTCAGGAGAGCGAAAGCTAAATTCGCGTGCCTGGATCAATGCGGGGCACCCATCTAATGCTGTTCCAATTTAATTGAAGCTATATCTCATCAGGCCATCCTGCACGCACGTCGGCCCGTCATCGAGCTTACTCGGATGAGTCCCGGGAAGTTGGAACGGCACTAACCGAAAGACTTTCCCCTCAAGAATACAACATGGATTTTAGTGAACTTCGCGAATTCGCGGAGGAATTGCGGCCCTGGAATGCGCCAACCCGAGCGTTTTGATTGATTTACTGAATGGCGCTTGCGTTGCATTGAGGGAGTCGGGGAACCGCTGGGAGGAGAGGGATGACTTCGCTAGGGACCGAATGCTAAGTGGCAAATTAGTTGGTAGTGCCTTATGGTGATTCGTCGATATCGTCGGCTTTTGCTCCTTCCCCAGGCAGCGATTCTCGCGGCTCTGGTTCTTGCCGTTTCCCTGGCCCGGGCGCAGCAATCATCCCTTTCGCCTGCACTTCCCGAAGAGCAGGGAAAGCAAGCCCTACCATCGTCACCGATATCCCTCGCTGGCCGGCAGGAAAAACCGAAGGCGCCCGACGTGACGACTCGGGAAAAGCAGACCGGGACGTCCAACGAGCGCCTCTTCTGGGTCCTTCCGGATTTTTACCTTATCGAAAACGTCCAGAGCCTTCCTCCACTCAGCACCGGCGCCAAATTCAAAGTTTGCGCGCGCAGCTCCTTCGATTACATCGAATACCCCGTGTACGGCCTGCGTGCCGCCCTCAGCCAAGCGGAAAATGCCGAGCCGGGTTACGGCCGCGGTACCGCAGGCTACGGCAAGCGCTATGCCGCTGCCTTCGCCGATGGCACCATCGAAGGCTTCATGACTGGCGCCATCCTCCCTTCGGTCCTGCGGCAGGATCCTCGCTACTATCAGCTTGGCAAGGGGGGCTTTTGGCGCCGCACCGGCTACGCTGTTAGCTACATTTTCATTACCCGCGCCGATTCGGGCAGAATTCAGTTCAACGCTTCCGAAATCGTCGGCAGTGCTCTTGCCGCCGGCATTTCCACGTACAGCTATCATCCTACCAGCGAGCGTACGGTGCGGAATACAGTGAGTGTGTGGGGCACGCAAGTTGGCTACGACACGATTGCAATTGTCTTTAATGAATTCTGGCCCGACATTCGTCGCCATTTCAGCAAGAAGTGACTTCCAGCTAAAGCTTGCTCCCCTCAAGAAGCCAATCCAAGTTTTCACGAACTTCGCGAATTCGCGAAGAGATCGCGACTTTATGATGCGCGAGGCCCAGTGTTTTGAAGGGCTTACCATTGGCGCTTGCCTTGCATTGATGAAGCTGACGAACAGCTATGGAGGAAGCAAAAAATCAAAAGGAGCAAAGCCATGGACAGAATGCTGGTGGTTGTTTTTGATACGGAACCCAAAGCGTACGAAGGAAAGAAGGCGCTGAATCAATTGGAAGGCGAGGGCAGCATTGTAGCTTACGCCTACGCCGTGGTTGGCAGGAATGCAGATGGCACCACAGTGGTGCGGCAAAGTGATGACCCGGGACCACTCGGAACTCTGGTTGGAACCTCGGTGGGAGCCCTTATAGGACTCCTCGGTGGGCCGGTCGGCGTCGCGGTTGGCGCTGCTGTGGGGTTAGTTACCGGCGGCACGGTGGACCTGAACAACGCCCGGATTGGTGAAGACTTCGTTGATGACGTGAGACAGCAACTGCAACCGGGCAAGTTCGCAGTGGTCGCAGAGATTCAGGAAGACTGGACGACTCCGGTGGACACCCGCATGGAAGCGATCGGTGGAAAGGTATTCCGGCGTGCCCTGTCAGAAGTGAAGCATGCGGTTAACGAAGAGGAC
>Ga0326728_10008519_pt1 | contig 25407 bp, 13 predicted proteins | sample MB3enrmetagenome_FD_207602 | JGI IMG/M metagenome (GOLD analysis project Ga0326728, IMG submission 207602) | Lab enriched peat soil microbial communities from McLean, Ithaca, NY, United States - MB31MN | ecosystem: Environmental > Terrestrial > Soil > Wetlands > Peat | place: USA: New York... | reverse complement strand
AGCGGTGCGCCGCCAGCTCAGTGTGACCGCCATCGTCATGGGCACGCTGTGCCTGGCATCCGTAGGGATTTTGGTTTCCCCCATCGGCGCTTCTTCCCGCACCAGCGGCCAGCGGCTGAACGATCTGTGGACCGATCTGCGCGCCAAAGACCGGGAAGTGGCTCCCCTGACGGATATCGACAAAAAAGTGGTCAGTGCTCAACAGCAGATCGCCGCCTTTTACAAGGACCGTCTGCCTTCCAGCTACGCCGTCATTTCCGAGCAGCTGGGCAAGACCGCGAGTGCCACGGGCGTCAAATTGACCACCGGACAATATGTAACTGAGCCGGCGGACATCCCCGGCCTGCAATGCGTGACCATCACGGCCACGATCACCGGCAATTATGTGCAGGAGGTCAAGTTCGTCAATGCCATCGAGCGGGAAAGGACGTTCTTCATCGTGGACAGCGTTATTCTGGGCGAACAAAGCGGGCAAGTCAGCCTCCAGATCGAGATGGAGACGTACCTGAAGGGGACATAAGAAGTTCATCATGAAGCTGGGTACGGAAAACAAGAAGAAGACCATTTTTGCGAGCGCGCTGCTGGTGGTTTCTCTCGGCGTGGCCGCGTGGCAGTTCTGGCCCTCGGCGGCGCCGGCCGAGCCGGCGGCAGCGCCCGCCGCCGCTACCGCGAGCGAGGCACTCCAGCCCGCGTCTCAACTCATACGCCGGCCCAGTGGCAATGAGCGCCACCACGTCGCCGCCTCCCTGGCGCCCAGCCTCGATCCCCGGCTGCGCCTCGACATGCTGAAAGGCAGCGAGGACCTCAGCTACGAGGGCGCCGGAAACAACATCTTCGAAGAACATGCGACCGATGCCATCCCCACGCCCGCCGGTTCCGGCTTAATCAACAAGCCCGGGCCGGGTGGGGAAAAGGGAACGGGCACGGATACGGCCAGGGGACCCTGGACCCCGAAAGAAATACCGCCTCCTCCCATCAATCTCAAGTTCTACGGATGGGCCAGCGCCCCCGGCGAACCAAAAGCGATTTTTCTTTCGCAGGGCACGGCGGTGTACATCGCCCACGAGGGCGACGTGATCGCCCGCCGCTACCGGGTGGGAAAAATCACGAGTACGGAAGTTGAAATCGAGGACGTACTCAGCAACAACAAAGAGTGGATTAAACTCACGCACGATAATACATAGGTTCCGTCCATGCCGTCAGGCCCTTTCCAACGTCGGTCGCATCGCCGCCAGCGCGGTTACATGATTCTTCTGGCCTGCTTCCTCATAGCTCTGATCGCCATCTCCATGACGGCCGTGCTGCCGGACATCGTCGGCCAGATACGCCACGACAAGGAAGTGGAGATGATCCACCGCGGCGTGCAGTACACCCGCGCCATCAAGAAGTACAACACCAAGACGGGCGGCTATCCCCTATCCATCGATCAGTTGTTGGAGACCAACCATATTCGTTTCCTGCGCCAGCGTTACAAGGATCCCATAACGGGGAAGGATTTTCGCCTGCTGCGGATGTCGGACCCCGAGGTCATTGCCGCCGTCGCCAGCGTGGGGGGCTTGACGGGCGCAATGGGCGCCGTCGCCGGCGGTACTGCGCAAAGCCAGCAGGCGATGATGCTCGGAGCGCTCGCCGGGGGAATGTCCAGTAACAGCCAAATTCCCGGCGCCCAAAGTGTCTCCGACCTGGCAAACGCACAGGCGTCCGCCACTCCCTCCGACCAACCGGCCCAGCCTTCCGCCTCGCCTTCCTCGACACCTTCCAGTCCCTTCTCCAGCGGTATTTCTGGAAGCTCACCCTTCGGTGGCTCAACCTCCGGAACCTCGGCCTCCGGAACCTCGACGATTGGTGGCCAGACGTTTGGCGGCGGTCCTTTTATCGGCGTAGCCAGCACCAGCAAGAAGAAGGGATTCCACATCTTCAACAAGAAGGAGCACTATAACGAGTGGCTGTTTATTTACCAATCCAACCTATACCAGAATTACCCTGCCACCTATCTCATCAGAACCCCGTTTAATGGCCTGTTGAATCTACCCGGGAGCAACATACCGGGCGCGAACCCCTTGGGACAGCCGGCAGCAACGCCAACGCCGCCCTCCGGCGGCTTCAACACTGGCTTCGGTAGCAGCTTCGGCAGCAGTGGCAACAGCTTCGGCGGCAACAATCCCAGCTCGCAGCCGCCCTCCAACCCATCCCAATAAACTTAGCTGGTAGCTGGCAGTTAGTGGCTGGTAGCTAAGTGCCCGGCAGCCATGCATTTTCGCCAGCGCCCGTTTCCTCGTAGCACCGGCGCGGGAGAATTCACCACGGAGACATAGAGGCACGGAGGGACCCCGCGAGCCAGGCAAACCCCATCCTCGCGCAGAGACGCGGAGGCGCGAAGGGAAATACCTGTGTCCTTCTTCCTGTGCGTCTTTGCGCCTCAGCGCGAGTTGCCGCAGTTTGCCGGTGCTAAGCGCTTCCCTGGAACAACAAACACCCGCACAAAAACCCGGGGCTCCGCGAATTCCGCGGAGCCCCGTTTGATTGCAAATTCAATCGCCGCCTGCCCTGCCCTTCGGGTACATGATCTGTACCCAAGGGCGGGACAGGAAGCCGCGAGCGTTATGGCGTAAAGCTACCTTGCATCTCGGCGGTGTTGCCGTTGCTGTCCTGAACGACAATGGTCCACTGATACTGCGTGCCGGTCGTAAGTCTGCATACATTTGGCGGATTGTCGTCGCCGTCCGGATCCGAGTACGATCCGGACCATGTGTTGTTCGAACACGAGAGTGTGCCCGAGGGTGTCGGCCAAGCCAACGACGTGATCGAACTCGAGAAGCCATTTGAATTGGAGCTGTTGCTCGGTATATTCCAGATTTGACCGCCGTTCGAATCGCTTAACCAGAACTGGTACGTGTAAGTGGGAACATCGTTGACAAGAGGCGGGTTGCTGGGAGCGGTCCACGTAAACGTGGGCGTCGTATCGCCCGTAACCGTTCCGATCGGTGAAGTGAGCGTGGCAAAATTATGAGTCGTACCATTATTAACCAGTACCGTGTTCACCGTCGCGGTTACCGTTTCGGAGCTGTTATCGCTGTACGAGACCGTAAAGCCGTAAGTGTCATTAACAGCAGGCGCGTCGTTGGTGTTGGAATAGAACTGGAATCGCCCTCCGTCTTTGTTGGCTTGGTTAGGGGCGAGGTCCATGGGCTCAAGCACATTGACGTTAGATTCGGAGGAAAGTTCCACGGCCACCGGCAGTTTCATCCCGCTTCGCAGATCGAAGTTCACGCTATAGCCGTCGCTACCGCTTACCCCCTGCTGTTGAGAGTGGCTGGTAGTAACCGAAGCCACGGTGTTGGTGTCTGGCAGGTAAATATTGAACCCATTGGCCCCGGTCATATTTCCCGTAACGTTTATGTTATTCGAATTGCCTTGAGCACCAGTGTCCGAGGCGTCTCCCGGACTGATGACGCCAGTATTATTGTTGTCGATGAACGCGAACATGAAGCAGCCAGCATCCTCAGGCACCGAGAGGGTGTATTGATAAGACCCGGGGAAAACCGAAGATAAGCTCGATTGAGAGACGCCCTCGCCGAAAATCCCGACGCCTTGATCGAAGCAGCCGATGTACAGCGGGCCAGTGGCCAGGCTGGATCCATAACTCCAATTCACATCGCCTTGCACAGTATAAGGATTACTGCCTGGACTGGCTGCCGACAGGGTCACAGGAGTTTGACTGCTGCATGTCTGTGTGACACCCGTTCCGGAAGTACTTGGGGAGCAGCCATTGACCGTCCAGTACGTAAACTTGTTTCCTGCCCCATTTTCGCCTCGGATCTGGAAGTAAAGGCTGGCGCCACTGGTAAGTCCGGATAGCGAGCTATTGAGATAGCTTAAAATATACGGTTGGTCGCCGCCCATTGCGGGAAGAGTTGTTGTCGTCTGTCCGGCAATGGTACTGAAGTTTGAGTTGGTGCTCCACTGCACGTGATAGCGCGGAGGCATTTCTATGCAAACTTGCTGGTTGGGGTTACAGCCGCTGGGAATAACCGGACTGATCATGAGCACTACGCCGCCCGAAAAAGGAGCGACTACCTGTATCCCCGGTCCAGCCATTAGATTGAACCCATTCGTAGTATCGCCAAGAGGCACGGTTCCTACGGCCGTGGCGCCGGTAAGCGTATCAGTGGGAACTGTAACCGGCGCAGACATGCTGACGAATGGGTCCGAGCCGTTCTGAATCCCCAAGCCAACGTCATCCATCCAGGCAGTCAACGTATAGTTCGTTCCATTGGAAGGCGGAACTCCTTTGATGGTGAAAGCCGTTCCCGCCGGCGAAAAGGCACTGCTGGGAATGCTCGTGCCGAAACAAGGTGCATTATTGCAACTGTAGTCGCTGGATTCCAAGCCGATGTAAACCGTCCCGGTCTTACCTGTGGTGGAAAATGTTGGGTAGGTAACGGTTCCAGTAACATCGTATCCCAAACTCGCCTGGATGTTCGGCACCGGCACATTGTTACCGCTGACTATAACCGGCGTGCTCGCGGGATTGAACAAGGCGGTCGCTCCGGGAAAATTCGATGCCGTAATTGAAGGCGTGATGGTGTAGCTTCCGTTAGAAACACCGGTGAAGCTGTAACATCCGCTGCCCCCGGGATTAGGGCATCCCGTCGTTGCCGTAGTAGTGGTCTGGACCGTTGAGCCACCTTGGGAAAGGGTGATCGTCACCCCACCTTCCCCCGAGCCGGTGCCGAGTTGGACCCAGCCGGAGATGGTGAAACCGGCGGGGTTGACGGTAACGGTGTACAAAATCGGACCGGCCGCGGCGCCGGTGGCGTCCTGCACCGAGACGTTCAGGTCCACGGTTTCCGCCGATACCGGCGTTCCACCGATCGACAACGTATTGCCGCCGGTACTTGAGGCAGTCAGGCTGTCAGCGTTGGACGGGCTCACCGGGGTTCCATTGGTGGGAACCGGTGTGCCGTTCACCGTCCAGGTGTAATTCGACGTCCCACCTGACACATTGACAGATCCCCCCGCAAAGGCTTGGCCAGCCGTTGCCGACCCCAGAGAAAAGGTTGACGGTAGGCTCAGCGCCACGTTGACGCCAATCATGAACGAGGCCGACTTGCTGGGGTCCGTGACCGAGGTCGCGGTAACGGTGACCAGGCACGGGCTACTCAGCGTCGCCGGTGAGTTATAACTAACCGGCGTTCCGGAAGCATCGGTGCTGGCCGTAAGACTTCCGCAGCCCGTCGTTGGATTGAGGGTAAGATTCACTCCCTTATTGCCGCTATCGTTGGTGACCGTCGGCGTGAATTGAATCATTTGGCCGGGGTCCATGAACTGCTGGCTGGTGTACGAAAGCGTGACGGCAATCGCCGAGTTGACCTGGAGCGAGAATTGCACCGAAGCAGTATCCGGCGGCGAGTAGCTGTCGCTCACCGTGACGTTGAAGGTGTTAGGACCGGTGGTGGTTGGCGTACCCGATAAGACACCGGTGCTGGGATTAAGCGTGAGCCATCCCGGCAGGTTCGAAGAACTCCAGGTATAGGTGCCCGTTCCGCCCGTGGCTGCCAGAGTGGTCGAATAGAACAGATTCTGGTTGCCAGCGCTCAACGGCGAGGTCGTCGTGATGTTGACTGCGGTCGGCACGATGACCAGCGTGTAAGCTTGGGTCGCCGAGTTTGAACCGGAATCCGTCACCTTCACGGTAAAATTCCAACTTCCCCATTGTGAGACCGAGGGCGTGCCTGACAAGACGCCGGTCGTAGGACCAAGCGTGAGCCAACTGGGCGGGGTCCCGCTAAGTATGGTCCAGCTATATGGTCCGGTACCGCCGGTGACCCCCAAGCTTTGGGAATACAAGCTGCCCGCCGTGCCCTGCGGCAGCGACACTGTGTTGATGAAGAACGTCGTGATGATAAGCGTGCTGGAACCGGAAGCACCGGTGTAATTCGAGTTGCTGCTGGTAAAGGTCCACGTCTCCGGATAGCTTCCCGCGGCGGTCTCGCTCACCGGATTGAAAACAAACGTGCCGCTCACGGAAGCCCCGCCGATACCCGTCGCATTGCCCGAGCAGGATTGCGCGCTGCCGGTAAAAGCGAACGGGCCACAGTTTATCGCTGTTGTCGGCGTGGCCTGGGCAATGGTGGCCGTGTTCGATGCCTGATTCGTGGATAGTGTGTAATTGGAAGCCGCCGTGCCGCCGAGCGTGATGCCGGTTGCCGTCACTGTCTGGGAGCCGGCGTTGGGCGAGCCGAAGCTGGCCGCCCCCGCCGAGCAGGTCAGATTGCTTTCGACAGGCGTCAGCGAGCAGGTGACGTTGCCTACGGGCTCATTGGTCGTCCCGTCGTAGGTCTTGCCGGCGGCGGTGATACTGGGCGCCACCGATGCCTGGCTAATCACCAGCGCGCTGCTGGCCGTTCCGCCGCTCGTGTAATTGGAGTTGGTACTGGTGAAGGTACCAACTGCGCTGTACGTCCCGGCATTGGTTGGCGCCGTGGCGCTCGGACCATAGGTAGTGCCGCCAGTGCCGGTATAGCTGAAGGCAAACGAACCGGTTACCCCGGCTCCGCCGATGCCTGTCGCCGTGCCCGTGCAGGAGTATGGCGCGTTGTTGAAGACGCCGCCCGTGCACGTCGCACTCAGGGTCGGGGCCGCGGTGGTGATGGTCAGCGCACTGCTGGCCGTCCCGCCGGTGGTGTAGTTGGCATTAGTGCTGGTAAAGGTTCCAACCGCGTTATAGGTCCCGGCGTTGGTCGGCGCCGTGGCGCTGGGGCCGTAGGTGGTGCTGCCGGTGCCGGTATAGCTGAAGACAAACGAACCGGTTACCCCGGCTCCGCCCACGCCCGTCGCCGTACCCGTGCAGGAATATGGCGTGTTGTTGAAGGCGCCGCCCGTGCAGGTAGCACTCAGGGTCGGGGCAGCGGTAGTGATGGTCAGCGCGCCGCTGGCCGTCCCGCCACTCGCATAGTTGCTATTGGTACTGCTGAAGGTACCAACGGCGCTATAAGTCCCGGCATTGGTCGGCGCCGTGGCGCTGGGACCGTAGGTGGTGCTGCCGGTGCCGGTGTAGCTGAAGGCAAACGAACCGGTTACCCCGGCTCCGCCGATGCCCGTTGCCGTGCCCGTGCAGGAGTATGGCGTGTTGTTGAAGGCGCCACCAGTGCAGGTCGCGCTCAGGGTTGGGGCAGCGGTGGTGATGGTCAGCGCACCGCTGGCCGTCCCGCCGCTTGCATAGTTACTATTGGTGCTGGTGAAGGTTCCAACCGCGTTATACGTCCCAGCCGCTGCCGGCGCCGTAGCGCTCGGACCGTAGGTGGTGCTGCCCGTGCCGGTGTAGCTGAAAGCGAACGAGCCGGTCACCGCCCCTCCGCCGATGCCCGTTGCCGTGCCCGTGCAGGAGTAAGGCGTGTTGTTGAAGGCGCCGCCCGTGCAGGTCGCGCTCAGGGTCGGGGCGGCGGTGGTGATGGTCAACGCACTGCTGGCCGTCCCACCGGTCGCGTAATTGCTGTTGGTGCTGGTAAACGTGCCAACCGCGTTATATGTCCCGGCCGCCGTCGGCGCCGTGGCGCTCGGACCATAGGTGGTGCTACCGGTGCCGGTGTAGCTGAAGGCAAACGAGCCGGTCACCGCCCCTCCGCCGATGCCCGTTGCCGTGCCCGTGCAGGAGTAAGGCGTGTTGTTGAATACTCCACCCGTGCAGGTCGCGCTCAGGGTTGGGGCAGCGGTAGTGATGGTCAACGCACCGCTGGCCGTCCCGCCGGTCGCGTAGTTGGCATTGGTGCTGGTGAAAGTTCCAACCGCGTTATAAGTCCCGGCGTTGGTTGGCGCGGTGGCGCTGGGACCGTAGGTGGTGCTGCCGGTGCCGGTGTAGCTGAAGACAAACGAACCGGTGACCGCTGCGCCGCCGACGCCCGTTGCCGTGCCCGTGCAGGGGTATGGCGTGTTATTGAAGGCGCCGCCCGTGCAGGTCGCACTCAGCGTTGGCGCGGCGGTGGTGATGGTCAGCGCACCGCCGGCCGTCCCGCCGCTCACGTAATTGGTGTTGGTGCTGGTGAAGGTTCCAACCGCGCTATACGTCCCGGCATTGGTCGGCGCCGTGGCGCTGGGACCGTAGGTGGTACTGCCGGTGCCGGTGTAGCTGAAGGCAAACGAACCGGTGACCGCTGCGCCGCCGACGCCCGTTGCCGTGCCCGTGCAGGGGTATGGCGTGTTATTGAAGGCGCCGCCCGTGCAGGTCGCACTCAGAGTCGGAGTCGCGGTAGTGACGGTCAGCGTACCGCTGGCCGTCCCGCCGCTCGCGTAATTACTATTGGTGCTGGTGAAGGTTCCAACCGCGCTATACGTCCCGGCATTGGTCGGCGCCGTGGCGCTGGGACCGTAGGTGGTGCTGCCGGTGCCGGTGTAGCTGAAAGCGAACGAACCGGTCACCGCCCCTCCGCCGATGCCCGTCGAAGTGCCGGTGCAGGAATACGCCGTGTTGTTATAGACGCCACCCGTACAGGTCGCGCTCAAGGTCGGGCTGGCGGCGGTGATGGTCAACGCACTGCTGGCCGCCCCGCCGGTCGTGTAGTTGGCATTAGTGCTGGTGAAGGTTCCAACCGCGTTATACGTCCCGGCCGCCGTCGGCGCCGTGGCACTGGGACCGTAGGTGGTGCTGCCGGTACCGGTATAGCTGAAGGCAAACGAACCGGTCACGGCGCCTCCGCCGATGCCCGTCGCCGTGCCCGTGCAGGAGTATGGCGTGTTGTTGAAGGCGCCACCCGTGCAGGTCGCAACCAGGGTTGGGGCAGCGGTCGTGATGGTCAACGCGCTGTTGGCCGTCCCTCCGCTCGTGTAATTGGTGTTGGTGCTGGTGAAGGTTCCAACCGCGTTATACGTCCCCTCATTGGTCGGCGCGGTGGCGCTGGGACCGTAGGTAGTGCTGCCGGTGCCGGTGTAGCTGAAGGTGAAGGAGCCGGTCACCGCTCCTCCGCCCACGCCAGTCGCCGTACCCGCGCAGGAGTATGGCGTGTTATTGAAGGCGCCGCCCGTGCACGTCGAACTCAAGGTCGGGGTGGCCTGGGTGATGCTGACGGTGGCGCCAGTCGCGGCCGTGGTGCTGGTCAGCGAATAATTTTTCGCTTCCGACCCGCTCAGCGTGATGCCCGTGGCGGTTACCGTAAGGCTATTGCCGGCGTTGGCCGAACTGAAGGTCGCCGCGGCCGGTGCACAAGTCAGGTTGCTGATCACCAGCGTCGTAGTGCAGGTGACGTTACCTAAAGGTTCGTTGGTGGTGCCGTCATAAACCTTGTTAGTTGCCGTGACGCTCGGTGTCACCAGTCCTTGAGCTGTAACCGTGAATTGCTGCGTTATGTTGGGATTCGCGGTGGCCGCAACCGTAATCGTGCTCGTGCAGGGCGCAAAGAGAGCGTTAGGCGGCGTATAGGTCACCGACGCCCCGGTCAGGGCCGAAAGCGTACCACAGGTGGTGGGGGGCGATTGCGGCGAGGCATTCAGCGCGCGCCGGCTGCGTGCCATAACCGCGGGAACGGAGTAACCGCTGATGCTCCAGGTCAGCCCGTCGCCGCTGGCATCATTGCTGATATTGGCCGTAAGCGTGACGCCGGAGCCGGCGGCCGGCACGAACGGCGAGTTGGACTCGCCCGCCGGCAAGCTCACGGACACGGCATCAATCGTCAAGGCAACCGCCGATGTCTTGGTGCTATTCACCGCTGAGGTCGCGGTAATTGTCGCCGTGCAATTTGCGTTCAGCGAAGCTTCCGCCGGAGGAGTGTAAGCCGCTGCGGTGGTACTGGACGACGCGAGGGTACCGCAACCGCTGGCCGGACTCAGGCTCCACGTCACCCCCTGGTTGGCGCTATCGTTGGTCAGCGTGGCGGTGAGCGTCACCGCCGTCGCGCCCGCGTTCACCGTCGTCCCCGAAGCCGGGGCCGCCAAGTTCACGGCTACGGGCTTGATCGTCAAAGCGATTACTGATGTTTTGGAAGTATCCGCCACTGAGGTCGCGGTAATCGTCGCCGTGCACTGCGCATTCAGCGACGCTTCTGTCGGAGGCGTATAGGTGGCCGTGGTGGCGCTGGTTGCCGCAATCGATCCGCAGCCGGTGGCCGGACTCAGCGCCCAGGTCACTCCCTTGTTGGTGCTGTCGTTGGTCACCCCGGCGGTAAGCGTCACCGCCGAGGCGCCCGCGGCCACGGTGGTCCCCGAAGACGGGGCCGGCACGGATACGCTGACCGGGGTGGTGCCGCCGCCGCAACCCGCGGCGATCAGAACCAGGAGAAGAAGAGTTGACAGAAAAAGAGAATTTACACGCGCACTCAGAGAACTCATGAGACTGTCCGTCCTTCGCGTTGTGGCTACATCCACGCGCAGCCGATTAAGGGGTCCCCTTCGGCAAAGTTTCGCCGAAACACTTCGCAGGCAGGTGCTCTCGTTTTCGCATTGTGAAACAAAAAACAGCGATGGTCTAGTATGAAATCGGCTTAAGCTGTTGCCACTTTAGTTACTTAAGTAACCAGAGCGGAGGTTGGGCCGAGCGCCTGGGAAGGCGGGCGCCTACCCCGGCAGACACACCTCACCACAATGTATTCAGGATAATGATCGCCGAGGGATGTCCGCTTGGCGGGCTGGCGGGCGCCGGCGAAGGAAGCCGGCGCCAAAATCGCTTAAACGCTGAACGAGGACCCGCAACCGCAGGTGCGTTGAGCGTTGGGGTTCTCGAACTTAAAGCCGGCGCCTTCCAGGGATTCCACGTAATCGACGGATGCGCCTTCCAGATACATGGCGCTGGTGGCGTCCACGTACACCTTCAAGCCTTCGACATCGAAAACCTTGTCCATCATTCCCGCGCCTGTCTCGAACGACATGGAATAGGAGAATCCGGAGCAGCCGCCGCCGACCACACCCACGCGCAGTCCGGCCGGAACAGGGTTCTGTTGCGCCATGATTTCTTTAATCTTCTTGATCGCACTGGGCGAAAAGTTAACCGGAGCGGTCTTCGGAGTCACTTGCGGGGTAGTCGCCATTCTCGTCTCCTCTACTGGCAAAATTATAACAGGCAGCCATCGGCTGTCGGCCCTCGGCCGTCGGCCGGAAAACACGCCTTCTTCCTGAAAAATTAGATGATCCCTTCAGGGTTGGGGTCGCATAAATGCGGCCTTCGGCTCTCGGCCCTCGGCCTTCGGCCGGAGAAACCCGTTTCACGTTGTTCGTTTCACGTTTCACGTTGGAAGGCAATATAGGTTTGCGGCTCACAGTTCGCCACCAAAGACCGGCCTCTGTCTTTTCCGGCTGCAAGCTGTGAACTGTAAACTGTAAGCCTTTCCGGGGTTGAGCCAATCGCCAATTGCCAAATGCCGGTTTTTCCGGCCGAGGGCCAAGAGCCGACGGCCGCCTTTGAGGTTCCCTATTGTGCAAGACCTAAGCCGAAAAAGCGGCTTTCCCGGCCGCGGCGGCGGAGTATAATTCGCGGCAATGGACCTTTTCTTTGGGGTCCCATGATGATTGAGGTGGCGCATGTCGTTGACCACGCTGCTGTTGATTATTTGGGGTGTTGTTACGGCAGTTTTTGTGGTGCTGCTGATCTATCGCAGCACTCTGAGCATGCAGGAAGACGATCAATTATTCCTGGATGAATCCGAATCTCATATGCAAAAAGAGCAGGCGGTGGTGCTCCAGCGCCTGGAAAAATTGCAGTTGCCTTTACGTTTATTGGGCGCCGCTTCCGGAGTACTAATCCTGGTGATTGCCGGCGTTCTGCTCTGGCGCGGGCTTAATTCCATGTAGCTGCCATTTTGCCGCAGATCAACGCAGATAAACACTGATCCGAAGACGAAAACGAAAGGTCTTGATCAGCGTTTCTCTGCGTTAATCTGCGGCGAAGGGTTCGTCCCCGGCGCGGCCAGGGGGACGATGACGGCCAGCCACTCTCCGTCCCGCCGCTCGTAGTAAACGATCTGCCCACCGAGAATTTCCGCCGCCGCCTGCGGGGATGCATCGCGATGATAATCGAAATACTTCGTCTGCAGCCCTTCCCACCAGGCGCTGCGAAATCCCCCCGGAGGATCATATTTCGTGGAAAACACCAGGGCATAATCGAAGGCGCCCCGCCAGCGGCGCGCGGCATCCCGCAGGTTCTCCGGCGTAAAATTCTCCATGGGAATCACCGTCACCGGATGCGGCGCATAGCCGAGATAGGGTTTACGCAGTTCGTCCGTGGCGGGCCATGCGGTGAGGACCCGGGCTCCCGGCAGGGCGGACAGCTTCATCGCCGCCCGCTTGTGCAGATGAACGAAATCGGCATAGGCAAGGCTATCCTCGGGTGCAATGCGGTACATGGGTGAAGCCAACAGTCCGACCACAGAAGCCACCGCCACCATGGCCACGCCGGCCTTCCACCAGGACACGCGGCGCCACAAGGTTTCCACCGCCACCATGATCACCAGCGGGTAAACCGGCAACAGATAACGCGCCAGCACCGCGCCCCCCACCACCGACAACGCCACCACATAGGCCAGCACCACGACGGCAAACGTTCGTTGCGCGAAACGGGCCATGGGTTGGCGTAGGGCGGCCGCCATTTCCTCCGCCTCCGGCAGATCGTCCGCCGGCTCCGGAACCGAAGCGAAGCGCAGGGCCAATGCCGCCGCCCCGGTGAGCACGAACATATTCATATAGCCGAACAACTGCCAGCAGCGCTGTCCCAGGGCAAAGAATATCCGCCACGGCTTGAGGGTGGCCCCGAGGTTGTAACGGAAATACTCGGGATTACCGAAGACCGCACCGGTACGCAGGTAGTGATAGGCCAGCCACGCAACCAGGGGCAAAGCACTTAGCGCCAGAGGCAGCAAGGCGGAACCCGCAATTGGCAATTGGCGATTGGCGATTGGCTCAACCTTTGGCGTCTGCAGTCCCCGTGAAACATCTTCTGGCATGGATGCCGGCACCTTCTTCTTAGCCAAATGCCAAAAGCCAATTGCCAATTGCGATTTTGGGCGGCCTGACCGACGACCGACGACCGACGACCGCAGGGGATACAGGCATTCCCATAGAAATAATGCTCCTGGGGCGATCAATGCCGTCTCCTTGGCCAAACCGGCGAGGGCAAACCACACCATGGCGCGCCAGGGGTGACGGCGAAGATAGGAGGTCAGACCCCAGAGGGTGAACGCGGCCGCCGCCATGTCCAGGTGCACCAGCGAGCTTTGCGCAAAAAACGGCGGATAGAGCGCGGTCAGCAGCGTGGCGGCAATGGCGACCGAATCATTGCTCACCTGCCGCGCCAACCGGAACACGCCCAGCAGCGCGAAGGCCGCCACCAGTAGCATCGCCGTCCGGGTCACCACCGGCGTATAGGCGGAAAACTTCCACCAGAAGGCCAGCCAGGCCATGACCAGCGGCGGGTGCGCATTGGTTAACGTGGATGTGGGGATCGGATCGCCGGTCAATAAAAGATCGCGCGCCGCCGGGACGTAATAGCCGGCCTCATCCCAGAAATAGGGCAGCCGCAACAGCGGTGCGTGCAGCCCCCAGAGGACGGAAAAAAACAGCGCATACAACCAGGGTCCCGGCACCAGCCTCGGGCTAACGGCCGGCAAGGGTGGCCGCGGCGGGGACGGCATCCGGACCACATTCGAGCTATCCACGTCTCCCACTTAATTCATCGTGCCGGGCATGGCCAGATGCGGATCGAGCTTGATTTCGCCAAACGTCTTCTCGTAACCGGCGACGTTCTGTCCCAGGATCATCATCAAGGCCTTGGCCTGCTGCGGGCTGAGGTACATGCCCTGGAAGTTCTCGATGTCCACCGCATCCTCGGTCTGTTGCTTGAACGTGCCAAAATCGAGGAAGAAGTCCCACACGCTCCAGCGGACCTGCACGCTGTTGGCATAGGATTCGCGGTAATCCGGAGTCTTGCGTAAATTGAGTTTCGGAGGCGTCGCCATAGTGGTTGTCCTTTGTGTTATGAAAACGCCATTGTAAACGCCGGGAAGCGCAGCCGTCTCGCCAGCCTGGGAATGCGGGCTGCCAGCCCGCGTTCCCAGGGAATACGCCGACTACCGGTCAACGTCGAAAAAGATCCGGGCCAGGACGCGGAACTGGATGACTTTCTTCTCGTCCAACAGCATTTCCAGATCGCTGATGCGGGCCCACTTGATCCCATGAATGGTCTTGGATGCTTCCTTCACGGCAGCCTCGGCCGCTTTGGCAAAACTTTCCTTGGAGATACCCACCACTTCAATCACTTTCTGAACCATGCGCAAACTCCTGGGTGAAATTGGAACTGGAGGGTTAGCTTAGGGCGGAGAGGGTACCGGCGTCAACCGGCAAACCGGCTCACAGCTTACAGTTCACAGTTCGCAGCCGAAAAAGAGGAACTTGGCCTCCGGCTGCAAACTGTAAACTGCAAACTGTCAGCTGTTTTCCTGGCCGACGGCCGAGGGCCGACAGCCGACGGCTGCCTCTTAGGCCTGCTGCCAGAGCCGCTCGATTGCCGCCTTATATTCGACCAGGAGTTGCGGAGACATTTTCATGTGCGATTCGATCGAGATATCGCCTTGAAAACCGGCGGCGCGCATGTTCCGGAACAGCGTTGCGTAATCAATGTCTCCCTGCCCCGCCACCACCCAGGCGGGAAATTTGCCGTCGGCCGGGTTCAGCAGCGTGTCCTTCAGGTGCATGTGGGCCACCACGTCGCCGATCTCCGGCCATTCGCCGGATGGATCGCGCCGCGTCATCCAGGCGACGTTGCCGGGATCGTAGTTCATCAGCAGTCCCGAACTCCCGACCCGGCGAATCATCTCGGCGGCGCGAATTCCGGTATCGGTCCAACTGATCGGCTCCGGTTCCAGGAGCAGGGGCACGCCCAACCGCTCCGCCCGGGCCACCGTTTCTTTCATCCATTCGATCGCGTGCCCGGGAATCTCGCCCGGTATGACCGGAAAGTTGTTCTCCGTAGCCGCCGGCTTGCGAAATCCAAAGACGATCAACCTGGTCTTCCAGCGCAGCGCCAATTCGCTGGCGGCGGGAAATACCTCGTTCATCTGTTCACGAAATTCCGCTTCGGTAGCGGCGTGTTTGAAAAGCCCGGGAGAAATGGCGGTGATCGTAATTCCCTCCCCCTGCGCCACCGCTTCCACCTCGCGGAGGTCCTGTGGGTCACATCGCGGGATACGCCCCGAGGGCAGGAAGCGCACTTCAAAGCGCTCCAGGCCGGCGGCTTTGCCACCACGCACCGCGGCCCGGAAGTCGCGCGAGATTTCATCGGCCAGAATGCCCAGTTTCAAGGGTTGCACGGCGGAACTCCTTCGTAAAAGATACTTGGAGGGATGGCTCCTTCCGCCTTACCATATCACTATCATTGCGTTCTTATCAGGCACAGATGCACTACCATACGGTAATGCGAAAGCAGTCAACCGGGAGGCCCATGTCCAGCACCGAGCAGGATCGCCGGATCCCCAGTCATTCCAGAGTACTGATTGTGTCTTTGCTGGTCGGCCTGGCTACCTGGGGCAGCATGCTGTTGACGCAGAAGTCCGGCCTTCCCATCGCCGTCATCTGGCTTCCGAATGCTTTTTTATTGGCCGTGCTGCTGCAGACGCCACGACGTCAGTGGCCGGCTTATCTGATCGGCGGGTACCTGGCCAATTTACTGGCCCATCTATTGACGAATGGGAGTCTCCTCAGTGCTCCCGGTTTCGCTCTGTGCGATTCGGTGGAGGTTTCCGCGGCCGCCTTCGCTCTGCGCCGATTCTGTGGCGAGAAGCTGGATCTGGTCAAGACCGGGGTCCTGTTGCGATTCCTGGTCATCTCTGTCGTCGGGGCCCCCCTGACTTTCGCGGTGCTGGCGACGGGATGGCTTTTCTTCCTCGACCGGACTACGAGCCTGGAAGAGTTGAAGATGCGGTATACCGGACATGCGCTCGGCATGGCCATGATCGTGTTCACTGCCTGGGCGATGCAACCGGGCCGTTTTCGTCCGCTGTTCGCGGGCCGGAGGGCCTATCGGTCGTGCGCAATGTTCGGAATTCTGGCCGGGATAACGTTGCTGAACTTTACCCGTCATTCCTATCCTTTTCCCTTCGTGATCTTTACCCTCCTGCTGGTGGTCGCCTTTCAGCTTGGCCTGGCGGGGGCCATGGTGGGCTCGTTTCTGGTATGCGCCATTGCCATCGGAACCACCATCACCGGCCACGGTCCGTTTATGCTGCTCGTAAACACCGATTTGATGCACCGGATTCAGCTGTTGCAGACCTACGTAACGGCCATCATGTTTGGCACTCTGTTGCTGGCCTTGCAACTGGAGGAGCGCCAGCGAACCGAAGAAGAGTTACGCCGGGCCAATCAGCGTCTGGAATTGGCCCAGCGCGCTGCCGGCTGCGGCGTCTGGGACCGGGAGCTCGAGAGCGGCCACACCGAGTGGTCGGAGGAATTGTTCGCTCTGTTTGGTCTCGACCCGGCCAAGGATCGTCCCGGACTGGAGACCTGGCATTCCGTGATTCATCCGCAGGACCTCCGGCTCATCTCCGCCAGACTTGAAGAGGCGGAAAAAAAAGGCACCATATTCGACGTCGAGTACCGCGTGGTCCGGCCCGGCGGGCAGGTGCGCTGGATGAATGCCCTGGGACGAACGACGTTTGACCGCTCGGGCCGCCCCGTACGCATCAACGGCATTTGCATTGACATCACGGAAAAGAAGCTGGCCGAAGAACGCCTGCACCATTTTTCACGCCAACTGCTGTCCGTGCGCGAGGAGGAAAAGCGGCGCCTCTCCAGCGTGCTGCATCACGACGTCGGCTCCATTGCGGTGAGCATCACGGCACGCTTGAGCGCCGCCGAGGAGGATTTGCAGGGAGGCAACAGCGCTGAGGCGCTGGCCTCACTGCAGGAATGTAACCGCCTGTTCGCGGATTCCGTAGGCCGTTTGAAAACCCTGGCCGTGGAATTGCGGCCGCCCGATCTGGATTTGCTGGGCTTGAGTGCCGCCTTGCGCCAGCATGCACAACGCGTCGCGCTCGATACCGGGCTGAAGATCGAGCTCACCGACAAAACGAATGGGTGTCCCATCTCCACGGAAGCCCAAACGGTTCTGTTTCGCATCGCGCAGGAGTGCCTGAACAATGTGGTAAAGCATGCGCAGGCCAGTGAGGTGCGGGTACGCCTGGCCGTGCTTTGCGGACAGCTCCGGCTGGCGGTGGTGGACAATGGAATCGGTTTTGACCGGGACTCGCTGGTGAACGAAACGGGGACCCATCTGGGGGTGCGCGCCATGCAGGAAATGGCGGGGGCGCTGGGGGGTACGCTGGTCATCGCGGCCAAACCGCGCCACGGAACCAAGGTGTCTGTAATGATTCCGTGGAACGAGAAAGACGTCAATATTTTAAGAGCTTAAGGTAGTATAGCTATTATGGGCATTCGAGTACTGATTGCCGACGATCATCCCCTGGTACGGGACGGCCTGCGTTTCAGTATTGAACGGAGCCAGCGGGACATCGACATCGTGGGGGAAGCGTCCAATGGCGTGGACGTCCTCCAGATGGCCGAAAAAATTCAGACGGACATCTTCGTCCTCGACATCACCATGCCGCGGCTGAACGGCCTGGACACGGCGCGCGAACTGCTCCGGCAGCGCCCCGGCGCCAAGATCATCATGCTCAGCTTTCATGACGCCCGCACTTTTGTCGAAGAAGCCATGAAGCTGGGGGCCCGGGGATACCTGACCAAGGAGACGGCCAGCCGCAATATCGTCGAAGCCATTTCGGAAGTGCAAAACGGGCGCATATATCTGAGTCCCGATGTCGCCCGCCTGGTGGCCGGCAAAGCCGGACAGGGAGCCGAAGAAGCGGGCAACGGCCAGGGCCCTGCCAGCCTGACTTTGCAGGAACGCAAAATTCTTCAGCTTATCGCCGAGGGACGCACCGCCAAGGAAATTGCGGTCGAACTGGGGCGGGCTGTAAATACCGTCAACGCTCATCGCAAGAACCTGATGGCCAAGCTCGGGTTGCACAAGCAGACCGAACTGGTCCGCTTCGCGGTCAAAGAAGGCATCGCCAAGCTATAAGCCACGCTGCAAATGGCGAATCAGAGTCCCGCTCCTCCAGCCCGGCCGGATTTGATCTTGTTGGGTCTGTGCTTAAGTAGAATGGATGGCCGGAAGGTCCTGCGGAGCATCAAAGACAGTAGCGCGACGAGCTATCTGGTAAAAACCGGCGGATCTTAACAAGTTTACCGAGTTAAGGGAAGCTTTCGGTTCTTACTGGCTGGCGGGATAGTGCAACCAAGATGCCCATGGACAACGAACTCACTCATGTTCTGCTGGTGGAAGATGATCTGGCACACGTAGAAGCGATCAGCCGTGCTTTGCAAGCGCATAACCCGCAGCTGAGAGTTCAGTCCGTGGGCACGCTGCGCGACTATGCTTCCGCGGTGGCGTTGGACCCGCCCCATATCGCCGTCATGGACCTCAATCTCCCGGATGGCCGTGCGGAGAGCCTGTTGACCTATCCCCCGGAAACGGGCGCCTTTCCCATTCTGGTGATGACCAGTCACGGCGACCAGGAAACCGCGGTCGCCGCCCTCCGGGCCGGGGCCATGGATTACATCGTCAAGTCCGCCGAATCTTTTGCCGCCCTCCCGCGCATTGTGGAACGCACTTTGCGGGAATGGGATTTGCGGATGGAACGCCGTCAGGCCCAGGCGCAACTCCGCCGTACCAAGGAGGAGTTGGAACGTTTTTTTGCCCTGGTGCCGGACATGGTTTGCATCGCCTCGACAGACGGCTATTTCAAACAATTGAATCAGGTCTGGGCAAAAACCCTGGGATTCAGCCGGGAAGAACTATTGTCCCGCCCGCTCCTGGACTTTATTCATCCCGACGACCGGGAGATGACCCTCCGGGAAATCGAAAAGCAGCGTACCGGGGACGCCACGATCAATTTTGTAAACCGTTATCTGTGTAAGGACGGTTCCTGCCGGTGGCTGGAATGGGAGGCCAGTCCGGCGACCGGCAACGTTCTCTATGCGGCCGCCCGGGACATCACCGAGCGCAAACAGAAGGAAGGCCAGCAGAACATGATGGTTGAGATCCTGCGGATTCTCAATCAGTCTGGCGACCTGGCCGAGGTCATCGATGGCATCGTTAGCGTGATCCGGCGGGAACTCGATCTGGACGCGATTGGCATACGGCTCCGCCGCGGAAACGATTTTCCATACTTTCGCCTGGACGGTTTTTCCAACAGCTTCGTACTGGCGGAGAACAGCCTGTGTCACCGTAACGACGATGGGACGCTGAGCTGCGACGAGAACGGCCAAATCCTCCTGGAATGCACCTGCGGCCTGGTGCTCTCCGGACAGGCCGATCTCAGCCACCCCTTATTCACGCCGGGCGGCAGTTTTTGGACCAACGATACGCTGCCCCTCCTGGAACTTCCCCGCTCGGAGTATCCCCGGCACAATTCCCGCAACCGCTGCATGCGGGAAGGTTATCGATCCCTGGCCCTGGTGCCCATCCGGGTGCAAAGAGAGCTCGTGGGCCTGTTGCAGCTCAATGACCACCGCCCAGGACGGTTCACGCCGGAGCTGATCCGCCTGTTGGAAGGCCTGGGAGCCAGCATTGGCAGTGATCTCTCCCGCCGGCAGGACGCGGACCGGTTGCGTATGGCCCTGGATGCCGCACAGGAAGGGCTGTGGGACTGGGACTTGGAACACGACACGGGACATGCCAGTCCGCGCTATAACCTCCTGCTCGGCTATGAGCCCGGGGAACTTGATTACTCTCACCGGAACTGGCAAACCCTGGTGCATCCCGAGGATCTGCCCGGAATCGAGAAGGATCTGGAAGAGTTTTTTCGCGGCAAGAAAGGCGTATGGAGCCGGGAGTACCGGTTGCGCCGGAAATCCGGCGAGTATATCTGGGTGTTGTCCCATGCCAAGGTCGTAGAGAGCACTCCGGACGGGCAAGCATTGCGGATGGCGGGCACGATTGCCGATATCAGCGAGCGCCGCAATATTCAGGAGCAATTGCTGCAGGCGCAGAAGATGGAATCGGTGGGCCGGTTGGCGGGAGGCGTGGCCCATGATTTCAATAATCTTTTGACGGTGATCAACGGTTACAGCGAGTTATTGCTGAAACGCATGTCGCCCGAGGATCCGTCCCGACCGCACCTGGACGAGATCCAGAAGGCTGGGGAGCGCGCGGCTTCGCTCACCCAGCAGTTGCTCGCTTTCAGCCGGCGGCAGGTCCTGCAGCCGCGCGTGCTGGATCTGAACGCGTTGATCCTGGACGCGCAGCGGTTGATCGAGCGAATCATCGGAGAGGATGTCCATTTGACCACCGACCTGGACCCCGTGCTGGGCCAGGTGAAAGCCGATCCCGGACAGTTGAATCAGGTACTGATGAATCTGGCGGTCAATGCGCGCGATGCCATGCCCGACGGGGGCCGCTTGACCATCGAAACCACCAACGTCGATTTCGACGAGAGTGCCGTCCAGACCCATATGGACGCCCATCCTGGACACTATGTGGAGCTGGCGGTCAGCGATTCCGGTGTGGGGATGGACGAGGAAACTCAACGCCGCCTTTTCGAGCCGTTTTTTACGACCAAGCCCCTGGGGGCGGGAACCGGATTGGGCCTGGCCACGGTATATGGCATCGTGCGGCAGAGCGGCGGCTGGATCGCCGTAAGCAGCGAACTCGGCGAGGGCAGCACCTTCACGATCTATCTACCCCGGATGACCGCGCCCGTGGAAGCCGCGAGTCAAGCCCCGGATGTTTCCGGGCCCAAGCACGGGAGCGAGACCATTCTGGTGGTGGAAGACCAGCAGGGAGTGCGCGACCTGATCTGCAGCGTGCTGCGCAAGTACAACTACCGTGTACTGGAGGCCACCGGAGGCGAGGAAGCGCTGCGCATTGCCGGCGCGTATGCCGGCCCGATTCACCTGATCGTCACCGACGTAGTGATGTCCAGGATGTCCGGCCGCGATTTGGCCGTGGAACTGAAAGCGCAGCGCCCGGAAAGCCTGGTGCTATACATTTCCGGCTACCCCGACGACGTTCTCGGGCAGCACGGGGTCCTGTCCGCGGGGCTGGCTTTTCTCCAGAAACCGTTCAGTCCCGAGGCGCTGGCCGGTAAAGTACGGGAGCTGTTGGACGAAGCGCAGTCCCGGCCGCTGCTGGTGGTCGATGACGATAACAGTATTCGCGAATTGCTTTGCGAGATGCTGGTGGAAGCCGGGTACCCGGTCCAGACCGCCGGCAATGGCGCGGAAGCGCTCGCGCTGATGAAGCACGCCCGCTTCGCCGTCGCGATCACCGATCTGGTAATGCCGGAAAAAGAAGGAATGGATTTCATCACCGAGATCCGCAAACAGTATCCGGCGGTGAAAGTGATTGCCATCTCCGGAGCATATGGCGGAAAGTTTCTGAAACCCGCCCGCTTGATCGGAGCCCACGCCACCCTGGCCAAACCCATCTCCCGCGAAACGCTGCTGGATACGGTGCGCAATCTGGTGGGAGCGGCGAAATAGCAGACTCAATCCAACCCCACCTCCGGCTCAGGCTGTGGACAACCATTGAAGTCCTGCTTCGCTTTCCGGCCATGGGTGCCGTGCCATTGTGTGAACGAGTCCCTGACCACGCGCCACAACGAACTTCGGTTTTGCGCAATTAACTTCAGCCATTGCCAGGCGCCTTTTTGCGGGAAATAGATCCCGCGGAAGAAGAGCCGGGAGACCAGATGGCTGATTTTGTACGGAGCCGGTTCGTGCGCGATCGCATCCAGTGCTCTCGCGGTGGCGGCGGGGCTGTACGCGTTGGCCCAGGCGTATCGCACCTCATCCTGCACCTCCGGGATGGTGATACGCAAAGGAGTGTGCGCCATCTGGAAGGGCGCGAACTCCAGCCAGTGTTTCGAGCGCGTCAACCGTCCCTCGTTGTCCAGACGAGCGTACAAAGGCGTCGCCGGATAAGGAGTGATTTGTCCAAACACGGGCAGCACCGGCGGCCATTCGCGAATCTGGGCCAGCGTGCGCTCGGCCACGCCGGGGGTGTCGTGATCCAATCCGAAGATAAATGACGTGATCGCATAGACGTTGCGCCGGGCCAGCGCTTGCAGAACGTTCGCATAATCGGCCGGCTTATTAAAACCTTTGTTGACACTGGCCAGATTGGCGGGGTCCAGCGACTCCATGCCGATGAATATCCACTTTCCGCCTGAGGCCGCAATCAAATCCAGCAATTCCTCGTCCTTCAAAAGGTTGGCGCTGATTTGCCCTACCCAGGCAAGTTCGGCTCCGGCGGCGATGATATCGCGCAGCAGGGCCTTGGTGCGCTTCCCGTTGATGGCGAAATTGTCATCGACAAAGAACACGGCAACCTTGCCGTTGCTGTTGCGGGCTCGCTGTTTGAGCCTGAGCATCTCTTTGACGACGCTCTGGTTCGAGCGGAAGCGGATGGTATCGCCAAAAAACCCGGTGACCGTGCAAAACTCGCAACCATAAGGACAGCCGCGGCCGGACTCGATGGGGACAATATGAAAGGTCTCCCAGGCGGCCCCCAGGCGGCGCATAACCGGACGTACCCAGCCCGGAATCCGATTGAACTGGCGCAGGTCGAGAGCATCCCAGGGGATCTCCGGATAGTCCCGCAACGACGGTTTGCGGTCATTTCCCGAGGCGTCGGTAGCGGCATAAATTTCCTGGAGCTGGCCGCGCGCCGCATCATGTACGATCAACGGCCAGGTTTCATCGGCTTCGCCCAGAGCCAGAGCATCGGCATGGCGCGCTTCGCCAGTGTGCCCCAGCGCTTCCCCGGGGATTTCGGTTACATGCGGTCCCCCCATAACGACGGGAATACCGGCAGCCCGGATCGCATCCGCCACGCGGTATGCCTTGGCGATCATGCGGGTCATGGCTCCAATTCCGACCAAACCGACCCCTTCGGCAACCGCAAACTGAACCAGTTCGGCATCGCTCATCGGGCGGGTGTTGCCGTCGATCAATAGAACTTCGTGGCCGGCGGGCGTCAACGCCTGCAACAGGAACATCCAGAGGTGAGGCATGAAGTTCTGCGTGATTCCGTTGTCGGGGTTATAAAGAAGGATTTTCATGGGTTCGTCGGGTTATGGGAGTTCAGAATTCGCTTCCAAGCGTCCTCTACCAGCGTGATCCATAAGTGCGGTCCGCGCTGTGCAAAATTGACCATCCGTCGGCAAGCCGGTCTTGCTACGCTGGCATGGATACCTATCTCTGCATGCCCACACCGAAACTTACACTCACACCGGGTCCGTGGATAAGTCCGAAAGCGCGCCCGCGTCTGGTAGCGGACGAAACGCTGGCGCCCTCCTTGCCGTTGCGATCCAGCCCGTCGCTTCCGAGCCGGATCGCCGTGATCGGAAACTACCTGCCGCGGCAATGTGGCATCGCAACTTTTACCACCGACCTGACCGACGCGATCAGTGACCAGTATGGAACCGCGCAACTTCTGGTGGTGCCGGTCAACGATCCGGAATCCCGATATCTCTATCCGCCCCGGGTCCGCTTCGAATTGACGGAAGGCGACGTATCGTCCTACGAAGATGCCGCCGATTTTCTCAATTTCAGCAATGTCGATCTGGTATGTCTGCAGCACGAATACGGAATCTTCGGAGGAACCGCCGGCAGTCATATCCTGCGTCTGTTGCAATGTCTGAAGATGCCGGTGGTCACGACGCTGCATACCGTCCTGCGCGAACCCGATCCGAACCAGCGCATCGTCATGGAAGAGATTGCCGCGCTTTCCGACCGCCTGATTGTCATGAGCGAGCGCTCGGCACATTCCCTGCAGGAGGTCTTCGCGGTCCCCAGCGGCAAAATCGACCTCATCCCGCACGGTGTTCCCGACCTGCCCTTTGGCGACCCGAATTTCTACAAGGATTCCTTCGGCACGGAAGGCAAAACGGTTTTGCTCACCTTCGGCCTGCTCTCCCCCAATAAGGGCATCGAAACCGTGATTGAGGCCCTGCCGCGCATCTTGTCCCGGCATCGCGAAGTCGTCTACATTGTCGCCGGCGCTACGCATCCCCACATCAAGCGCCGCGAAGGCGATCAGTACCGGCTGCAGTTACAGGCCCTGGCCAGAAAACTCGGCGTTCAGCAGAACGTTATTTTTCACAATCGTTTCGTCACTCCCGAGGAAATGGCTCAGTTTGTGGGCTCCGCGGATATCTATATCACCCCGTACCGGCACGAAGCACAAGCCGTCTCCGGCACCTTGGCCTATGCCATGGGGGCCGGCAAGGCGATCATCTCGACCCCCTACTGGCACGCGGCCGAGCTACTGGAGGAAGGACGCGGGAGGCTGGTTCCATTCGGAGATTCCACCGCCATCGCCGACGTAGCGACGGAACTGCTGGATCACGAAGCGGTGCGCCACGCCATGCGCAAGCGCGCCTACCTCTATGCCCGGGACATGGTCTGGAGCACGGTAGCCCAGTCCTACATGCGTACGTTTGTGCAAGCGCGCGCGGACCGTATGCGCACTCCGTGCATCGCGTCCTCCGCCCGTAGCGCGACCCGGGCGCTGAATCAGTTGCCCACGATCACACTGGATCACCTGCTCCAGATGACGGACCACACCGGCCTGTTACAGCATGCGGTGTTTTCCGTCCCCAATTACTGTGAGGGCTATACCACGGACGATAACGCCCGCGCCCTGATCGTCGCCGTTCTCCAGGAGCAGTTGCGCATCACCGCGGTTTCCGAAATCTCCCGCTTGGCCTCCCGCTATTTGGCCTTCCTCTGGCATGCCTTCGAGCCGGCGACAGGACGGTTCCGGAACTTCCTCAGTTACGATCACCATTGGCACGAAGCCAAGGGATCGGAAGACAGCCATGGGCGCGCACTGTGGGGGTTGGGAACGGTGCTGGGGCGGTCCAAGTCTCCAGGTTTGAGGGGCACCGCGGGCCAGCTTTTCGAATCCGCCGTTCCCGCCGTCCTGGAGTTCACGAGTCCCCGGGCCTGGGCCTTTTCGCTGCTCGGAATGCAGGAATATCTCGAATGCTTTCCCGGCGACCGGGCGACTCTGAAGACGAGCGATGTGCTGGCTCACCGTTTGCTCGATCTCTATGGCTCCTGCCGCACCGAGGGCTGGCACTGGTTCGAGGATGTGCTCGCCTATTCCAACGCCCGCCTGCCTCAAGCCCTTTTGTTGTGCGGCGCGCGCAGTTCGGATTCGGCCATGGTGTCGACCGCGCTCGAAGCCCTGGAGTGGTGTACGGCCGCGCAGCGTTGTGAAGCCAAGGGGCATTTTGTGCCTATCGGGTCGCAGGGTTTCTACCGCAAGGGCGGAGAGAAAGCGCGTTTCGATCAGCAACCCGTGGAAGCCGGGGCCGCCGTTTCCGCGTGCCTGCAAGCGTTTCGCGTCACCCGCGAGGAACGCTGGCG
>Ga0326728_10008516_pt1 | contig 25418 bp, 40 predicted proteins | sample MB3enrmetagenome_FD_207602 | JGI IMG/M metagenome (GOLD analysis project Ga0326728, IMG submission 207602) | Lab enriched peat soil microbial communities from McLean, Ithaca, NY, United States - MB31MN | ecosystem: Environmental > Terrestrial > Soil > Wetlands > Peat | place: USA: New York... | reverse complement strand
ATTTGCCCTCCCCGGATATTCTGAGAGAGATTTCATCAGCAAGGGTTTTAGCAGAACTGAAGCCCAAAAGGAGCAGCATCAGGGCAGCCATGAGTGCAAACGCTTTCTTCATCCAGGCCTCCTCTTGAAATGGTTAATGCCCGCTTTCTTTTGCCGCCTGACAGTGGTGCTTGATATTGACTCCCTTGACCATAAAGATAACGCTTTCAGCAATATTGGTCGTCTGATCAGCGGCGCGTTCAAGGCACCGCGCCGCTATAATGGTCTGAACAGACCCTTCTACGGCGGGGATCTCGTTTGCCATATAGGCGAGGGTATCCTTGAGAATGCGATAATTGAGACGATCGGCGTTATCGTCCATTTGACAGACATGCGTAGCGCTGTCGGCGTCCTGGTTTACAAAAGCGGATATAACCTTGTGCAGCATCTCCAGGGCGGCATCGGCGAGTTCCTCCAAGGAACTGTTGCGGGGAAGAGGCGGGCGGCTGTTCAGCAACTGGGCCCTCTGAGCGATATTAACTGCCTGGTCCCCTATGCGTTCAAGCTCAACCGCGATCCTCAAGCTGCCCACTATGAATCGCAAATCGCGCGCCTTGGGCTGGTCCAGCGCGAGAAGTTTAAGCGCATGCCGGTCCACTTCCAATTCCAACAGATCGATTTCCCTGTCTTCTGCTATTACTTCCCGGGCCAGGCTGTCGTTTCTCTCGGTAAGAGCCCTCGTGGACTTTTCCAAGGCTTTTTCAGCCAGCGTAGCCATCTGGAGTATAGTCATTTTGAGTTGTTCGAGGTCCGACTGGTATCTGCTTTCCATCTAAGAAAACTCCACTGTCGATGACTTTCGATTTTATGTGGATTCTAATCTCAAAAAATAGGTGGATTCAACTTAAATCTTCCTCATCTTCGAATCCGTCCTTGCCGATTGCCGAGTTCGCTTTTGGATGTACTTTGGGGGGTGATTCTGGTATTGAAGATGCCTGGAATAGAATACTCCAGACTTAGACAGGAAGCTGAGGGACGTTCGGTTTGTGTGCTCACTGCTCCTTCGTTCGCCCCGATAAAAGGAGGATTTATGCCCAGAGGTTTCGTTATCTTGTTCGCAGCTCTTTTCCTTGTACTTGCCTTCTCACCGCTGGTCCCCTCCAAAGCGGTCGCAGCTCAGGAAGAGACGGTCGTGGGCACCCTCGTCAGGCACGGAAAGGTCTTTGTTATTGAGACCGACGAAGGCGACTACATTGTCAAGGGCAAAGATTTGTCCAAAATGGAAGGCAAGATGGTAGAAATCACCGGCACTATAAGTGAAGGTGACAAAGGCGACACAATCGACGCCAAATCGGTCGAAGAGATCGAGGAATGAATTTGTGAATCGTAAGCCATCAGCCAAGACTTAATTTTTCACTATTGACGGTTCACTATCGTCCGGAACGCGCACGGCGTGCGTACGTGGCCGCCTCCAAGCCGGCTACGCAGCCCTCGCCCACAGCCTTGGCTATCTGCCAGGGGGGACCGCAGATGTCTCCCGCGGCATAAAGACCCTGCACATTGGTTTCCTGCTTTCTATTGGCTGCAACGAAGCGCATAGTGTCGCTGTCGAGCGCAACCCCGAGGCCCGAGACAAGTTCTATGGCGCCCTTGGCGCCCAATTCTATGAAGACTCCGCTGGTTTCTATTATTTGCCCGTTATCGAGCTGGAGGCCCCGGACTTCGTCGTCCCCAAGGATACGGCTCACGTAACGGCCTTGGTGGACGATCACGTTGCTGCTCTCAATCTGATAGCGAAGGTGGTCCGTTATTTCAAGAGTTTCGCACACAAGGTGAGTTTCACCGGCAATCAGCAGCATCTTCAAGGCGCCTGAAGCTGCTGCGCTGCCGCTGCCTACCACGGTGACCACCTGGTTTCTGAAAAAATTGGCATCGCAATCGACACAATAACTGACCCCTTTTCCAAGCAACTCCTTTTCTCCCGGCACGTTCAAATGGTTGCGAGACACTCCCATGGCCAGAATTATGGTCCACGCACTTAGGGAATCGCCCGACTCGACTTGCACCCTGAACAGTTTGTCCGCCGTCTGTTCGACATGAAGAACGTCTTCATCCAAGAGGACGGCGCCAAACTTCTCGGCCTGACCTCTTCCCTGACCGAGGATTTCATCGCCTGAAAAGGTCTCGATCATGCAGCAGTAGTTCTCAACGTGAGCCTTATACAAAGCGCTGCTTCGCAATTTTCCCAAAATGGCGACCCGGGCCTTGGTTCGGGCGGCGTGTATGGCTGCCTGCAATCCGGCTGGGCCACTCCCAAGCACTAAAACATCAAACTCTTTCTCCACCTCTTCTCCTTTTCAACGGGAAGCACGAAGGATATGACATACTGCTTTTTGTTCTATCCCGCTCAACTGTTCTATTGTAATATTAGATAGTGGCAGGATCAATCGGAGTTGGATCCCTAAGTCAAATCGTAAAAAACAAAAGTGCCGCAAACCTCGCTTTTGCTTTTTGCATTTAATTTTGGACTTTAGCCTTATGAGAGTGACCGCTGCCCTGATATCTTCGCAAGGACGGCTGCTCATTGCACAGAGGCCGCCTTGGAAAAAATTCGGGCTCCTGTGGGAATTTCCGGGAGGCAAGGTGGAACCCGGCGAGGGCCTCGAAGAGTCTGTGGTCCGCGAAATAAAGGAAGAGTTGTGCCTGGATATTCGTGTACACAGGCTGTTTATGAATATTTACCAGAAGGATCGGGACCTCGCGATCGATCTCCATGCATTCTGGTGCGAAATCTGCGGTGGAACACTGCGTCTGCTTGAACATGTTGCATTCATGTGGGCGGACATATCCGAACTGAAACTGATGGATTTCACGAAAGCAGATCGTCTTCTAATCCCATTTCTGGAAGAGCTTCCGGGATTTCCCGATTTCTAAGCAAAAGCCGCGGGGCAAGGCTTGTGCGATAAATAATTCTAAAGATTCTACTGTTTTAAGAACCGTACGGGGGTTATTTAAGCAACTTCGCACTTCGATCTCATTCAAAGGACACAGTACTTGATGGTGAAAGAAAAAAACGCCCCCGGCGCGGTGTTAGGCTGGCTCTCTTCGCTTAAACTTACGTTGGTTCTTTTCTTCGTTCTGGCCGCTTCATCCATAATAGGGACTCTATTGCCGCAGGGAGTCGGCCTTCCTGAGCTAAGAGATCATTTTAGTCCCTTAGCGGCCTCTTTGATCAACCTGCTGGCGCTCAACAACCTGTATCATTCCATGTGGTTCAGGGTCTTGCTCCTCGCGCTGTGCGCAAACCTGGTCGCCTGCACGATAGACAGGTTTCCCAAAACAATCCGCCTCCTCAGGTCCCTGGAATCTCCCTTCGACTCTCAAAAACTCTCCAGGTTCGGTCTCAGCAGTTCCATATCTACCGATGTCCCCTTCGAGCAGGCGCAATCGATAGTCGAAAACGCCGTTTGCCAATCTTTCGGTCGAATGTGCCGTATAGGGTCGGAGCACACTGGTGGGGTCGGTCCCTACTGTGCAGTAAGTGAAGCGGGGCGTTGGAGCAGGTTAATGGTTTACCTGGTCCATCTGAGCGTTCTGACAGTGCTGGTTGGCGCCCTGGCAGGGTCTGTCCTGGGGTTCAAGGGATCTATGAGCCTGATAGAAGGACAGAGTTCGGATGAGGTGACACTCGCCGATGGCGAACGTATCCGCAAGCTTCCCTTCTTGCTTAAGTGCGACAAGTTCGAGGTCTCTTTTTACGATACCGGCGCGCCTAGAGAATTCAGAAGCGATCTGTCGGTCCTCGAAGATGGCAAGGAAGTGCTAAAGCGGGCCGTTATCGTGAACGACCCCATGACTTACGAAGGGATCACCGTTTACCAGGCTTCCTATGGAATCGCCCTAAAAGAGGCCGGAATCGAGCTTACCGACTCCGACTCAGGCGAAAAAATCTCGATGATGCTGCCGTTTCGACAGCCCGTGAATATTCCCGGCACAGCCGATCAGCTGATGATAGCCGAGTATTTGGAGAACCTGATGCGGGTCGGACAGGCGGTAGAATTCGTCTATTTCAAGCAGGGAAAGCAATCTTCCGCCCAATGGATTCTGGTAGACAGGCCTTATCACGGCAACAGGATCGGAAACTACCTGGTGCGGGTTACCCAAATGGATAAGGCGCCATATACAGGGCTGGAGGTCAAAAAAGACCCGGGGATCTGGCTGGTGTGGGCCGGTTTCGCGGTTATGACACTTGCCATCGGCCTGACGTTTTATTCAAGCCACAGGAAACTGTGGGTCTGCATAGAAACCGACGAAACGGGAAATAAGACGACAGTGACCTTTGCTGGAAGAACGAGCCGAAATCCGCATGTTTTCGAAGAAAAGTTCGAAACCCTGTGCAGGACCGTTGAACGGCAATTAAAAACTAAAAACTGAAAACCGGAAACAACCAACAATGACCAGTTCTTTTCTGCTGAGCCTGACGACTTTTGCTTATCTTCTGTGCACGGTCCTTTACCTGTCGGGAACGATCTTTCGCTTTAAGCCCCTTCTTACCGCCGGCACCGTTGTGGGAGCGGCGACCCTGCTTGCGCAAACAGCGGGAATCGGACTGCGCTGGGTGGAATCCTACCAGATGGGCTACGGGCATGCACCGCTTTCCAATATGTATGAGTCGCTCGTTTTTGCGTCATGGGCCATAATGATAATTTACCTGATATTCGAGTGGCGCATCGGGCAAAGGGCCCTTGGCGTGTTTCCTGCGCTCTTTTCTTTCCTGGCGATGGCATATGCCTCTTTTTCAAAAGATGTCGATTCAAAGATCCAGCCGCTCGTCCCGGCGCTCAAGAGCAACTGGCTCATAGCTCACGTGATGACCTGTTTTCTTGGCTACGCCGCTTTTGCGGTCTCCTTCGGGCTCAGTGTCCTTTACCTGGTCAGGAAAAGATCCCCTGAAAATTCGAATCCGCATGGCGCCATGCTTTCCTTTTTGCCAAGCGCCACCCAGCTTGAGTGGTTCAATTACCAGATGGTGCTGTTCGGGTTTTTGTGGCTCTCGGTCGGAATAATAACCGGGTCCGTCTGGGCAAATTCTGCCTGGGGCACATACTGGAGTTGGGATCCAAAGGAAACCTGGTCTCTGATAACCTGGTTCATATACGCCGCCCTGCTGCACGCGAGAAACTTGCAGGGCTGGAAAGGAGAAAGAGTGGCCTGGCTGTCAATGATCGGTTTTGGGTGTGTTCTATTTACTTATTTTGGGGTAAACTTCCTGTTGAGCGGGTTGCATAGCTATGCAAGATAACGAAAAATATTGGAGGGACCTATGCTGAATATGACCGAAATGCTGCTCCTGCTTCTGGGAGTTGTGATCCTGGTAGGCGGGAAAAAGCTGCCCGAACTCGGAAGCGGCTTGGGAAAAGGTATCAGCGAATTCAGAAAAGCCGTCGGCGGCGACAAGTCGGAAGAAGAACAAAAGCAGATCGGGGAGAAGGAAGCCGGGTCTGCCGATACAAAGCCCACTGAACCCAAATAGATAAGGCAAAAGAAAAAAGGTGAAAGACAAATTTGAGGCCACTTTCCTCTTTTTGCCTGTTCACTTTTTAACTTTTGCCTTCGAATTTGAGGGGTGATCCATGTTCGGAATAGGTTTTGAACACCTCCTTGTAATTATGATCGTCATCCTTTTGGTAGTCGGCCCCAACAAACTGCCCGACGTCGCCAGGGCTCTCGGGCGCGGATACGCCGAGTTCAAACGGACCATGGACGACCTGAAAAGTACAGTGGACCAGGACGAGACGGTACGCGGATTAAAAGAGGAATTCCGCGCGGCGCAAAGAGAGGTCAATCTCAGGAAACATTTGGCTAAAAACCTCATGATGGACCAGGGGACCGAGATAAAAGCACAGATCTATGATGAACCGAAGAAGGTGCTCGAAGCTACCCTGGATGAAGCAAAAGCAGTGGGAGAAGCTAACTCTAATCCCCCCACAGGCTCGGAAGCCTCTACAAGCGAACCCGATCCCGGCAATCCGGAAACCTTGGCCGGAGCGCAAAAACTATAGGGTCTTTGATGGCCTGTAAGACCTGCAGGGCCTATAGTTCTTATTTCAATAATGGGACTTCACATGCCGGACGAAGAAAACAAGATGCCTCTGTTTCAGCATCTTGAGGAACTGCGAACCAGGATATTGATTTGCTGCCTTGCCGTAGGCATTGGGTTTGCCATCTCGTATCTTTTCAGCAGCAGGATTTTCGAGATGCTGATGAAGCCCTGGGTCAATGCCATGCCGCCGGGGCAACCTACCAAGCTTATCTATACCGCCCCCCATGAGGCTTTTTTCGTTTATATGAAGGTCTCCCTCATTTCCGGGACCATCCTTGCCGCGCCTGTTATTTTCTGGCAGATATGGAGATTCGTAGCGCCAGGCCTCTATGAAAACGAAAAAAGATATATGCTGCCCGTTATTTTCTGTTCAAGCCTCTGTTTCATCTCAGGCGTTTTGTTCGGCTATTTCGTCGTCATACCGGTAGCCTTCAAATTTTTTGCCTCCTTTGCCTCCGATTACATCACCCCAATGCTGCGCACCACGGAATACCTGGCGTTCGCCAATAAAATGCTTCTCTGCTTCGGCATCGCTTTTCAACTGCCCGTGTTCGCTTTTTTTCTCGCAAAATTGGGCCTGGTCAGCTCGGACTTTTTGAAGCGCAAGCGCAAATGGGCCATAGTGCTGATCTTTGTTGCCGCAGCAGTGCTTACCCCGAGCCCGGACGTAGTATCCCAGCTCCTGATGGCGATGCCCCTGCTCATCCTCTATGAAGCGAGCGTTTGGATCGTCTACTTTTTCGGCAGCAAGCCGCTCAAAGCGGAAGAGGCCGACACAAAATCAAGTTGAGGGAAGGAACTGGTAGTCAGGAATTGAGAGTTCGCAAACAGATACTGGTGGTGGCTACAAGAAACAAAGGGAAATCTGCTGAGATCAAAGAAGCGCTCAGAGGGTTCCCGGTCCTGGTAAAAGACCTGAACGATTTCGGTCCGATTCCCGAACCGGTCGAAGACGGCAAGACGTTTGAGGAAAACGCCTATAAGAAGGCGAGCTTTGCTGCCAGGATCCTCGGGCTTCCCGCCCTGGCGGACGATTCCGGTCTAGAGGTGGAAGCCCTCTCGGGTGCTCCCGGGGTCCATTCCGCCCGTTATGCAGGTCCTGCTGCAACCGATTTTGAAAACAATGTGAAGCTTCTTAAGGATCTTGCCGGCGCAGCAAACCGAAAAGCCCGGTTTTGCTGCGTTTTGTCTTTGGCTGTGCCTGCCGGTCCGGCCCTCACCTACGAAGCCTTTTGTGAAGGGGTGATTCTCGATGCCCCGAGGGGCGATAAAGGGTTCGGTTACGACCCTCTTTTCCTCTATACGCCTTTGGGTAAAACTTTCGCCGAAATGAGCATGGAGCAAAAGCTGGGGGTCTCGCACAGGGGAAAGGCTCTTCGCGAACTGGAAAAGGAATTCGACAAGGTCCTTCAGTGGCTCTCGAAAAGGCAGGAGGAAGAGGACAAGCGTCGAGGCGCCGGTGAGATGTGCGTAAGCTAAGGCATTTCTAACGAAAGGGCGTCAAGATATGCCAGTTTCTATTGAGCATTTTCAGACGCTGGAACCGTTCGTATCCGAGCATCTTTCTGACTTCAAGTGCATAACTGAACCGGGTTGCGGCCAGAAGCGCCCTGGTGTTCTCCAGTTTTTTCATTTTGATGACTGCGGATGATTCGTTGAGGTTTTCCTGGTCGATCGCTCTCAAAAGATCGGCTCTTTCTTCTTCCATTTGCCTTTTGAGCTCGGCAAGCCTGTTTCTGCTGAAGTCGAAAAGCCTGTCCAGTTCCTCCTTCTGCTTTTCACTTACATTCAACTGATCGGCAAAGTAAGGGATATGCCACCATCTTCCCGGTGGGATCTCGCCGGCCTGGCAAACCGCCGTGATAAGGGAGATAAGGGCAGCGGTCGATATTACCAAAGCGAACAACGGGGAGCAAAGATAAGGGACCCGGCGGGCGACAGTCGGTTTACGAAACATTTCGCGATCCACCATCATTGGTCAGACCGTTGTCCATCCTGGCGCCGGGTTGCTGTGCATCTCCTTCTTCATCAGAAGGCTCCCCCATATTCACATAAAAGCGAGGCAGCGGGTTTTCCTCAAGATTTTCAATTTCAGTCATGAATCTTTCGTCTTGGATCATCTCCCGGTAGACAACATCCTGCGTATAGATCTTGTCATTTTTTATCGCCAGAGGGCTCAGAAGAAGGGCGAAAAGAGTAGCGAAAACCATGCCCAAGCCCAGTGCCGGGCGAATTTTCCATACCGTAGCGAACTCGCCGGCGCCGTATTCTACAATCTTCGGTTTTCTGAAATTTGAAGGCGCCACTCCGCGTGAAATCTGTCCGAACCTTGCCAGCCTTCCTTCGAGTAATCCTCTTTGAGCGCTGCAAACGGAGCATTCGAACAAATGGCGGCGCAACTCTCCGGCAAGGCTGTTTTCATCAATCACCGCCTCCACGATCTGTTTATCATCAAGATGGTTAACTTTTTCCACCGCTTATTCTCCCTGCAAGAAATCGCACAGAGCAGGATCCTCTTTGAATTTCCTGATAGCGCGGTAGAGGTGGGTCTTGACCGCACTCTCGCTCCTTCCGAGCGCCTGTGCTATTTCTCTTAAATTAAGGTCGTCTGCGAACCTCAGAAAAAAAACTTCCCTTTCCATCCGGGAAAATCTCTTGGACAACCGCTTCACGTGCAACCAGAATTCCCTTTTTATCACCATGTCCAAAGCGCCCGGATTTAAATGCGGCTCAACGTCCGCCACGTCGGTCTCCTCGTTGTGCTCGGTTATGCCGAAATAAGCCAGAAACCTGTTTTTCCGGTGAAAGTCATGTACCCGGTTTAGCGCAATCTTGTAAAGCCACGGTCTGAACTTGTCCGAATCCTTGAGCTGTGGCAGGTATTTGAGTGCTGACATGAAAATATCCTGTGTCAGGTCTTCGGAATCGATCTTTGACCGGGTGCGGAAAAACACCAGACGGAAAATTTCCTCCTGATGCAGCTCGACCAGTTTTCCAAAAGCATTACCATCTCCCTCCCTGGCCAGTTCAACAAGTTCTGAAACCTGACCCGTCCTGGTTGGGACATCTTTTGAGTCATGGTCCTCCGTTGGTTTCATCTTGAATAGAACACAATCTGTCGCGTATAAATTTTATCGCTCCGGTATCCTATTCATTATGATCTATTTTCCATCGCTATCAAACAGTCAAATCCAATTTCGAACCTCTTTTCATTTGAAATAACGGATGGGACGGCAAATTAGTTTACATATTGCTCTATTTTGTTCCCTTCTCTCTTCGCCATTTACTGTTTACTTTGAAAACAGGGTAAGTCCAGCGCAGTTTCAATTTGTATTGCGTTAGCAGGAGGAATGGGAATGCGTATCAAAAAGGTTGTTTTTCCGGTGGATCTGGCCGGTTCGTCGCACAGGATAGCCGCTCAAGTTCGCTCCATTGTCGATGAGCTGAACGCCGAGTTGCACCTCGTCATCGTGGTTGAGAGTCTTGAGGGATACAATACTTTTTTTATACCTCACCGGTCACTGGACCTCATGGAAATGGAAGGCAGCGCGCTGCCGGAACGGCATCTCAAAGAATTTGCCGAAAAATATTTCGAAGATCTACCGAATGTTAAATTAGCGGTGTTGCGCGGAAACCCGGCTGAGCAAATCCGAAAATATATAGAATTGAAAGGGATCGACATGGTCATTATCGCTACGCACGATAGACTGCCGCTCGAACGGGTAATTTTTGGAGATGTCCCTGAACAAATCGTACGGACTTCCCCCGTGCCGGTTACGCTCATCAACGCCTTTGTCGAAGAAGCGGGACAAATCGCGGCGGAGCGACACGCTGATAACCAAAGGCCGAGATCATATTGAGCAACGCTCTTAAGCTTGCGTTCAACGCCTGCCTCCCGTCGGCCTCGCCGGTTCCTGTGATGTATGCTTGGTCTTCGCGGCAGAAACCCGCTCCTGCAAACGCCTTCTCCCGCATTGGAGGATCGGCGATGCCAGTGCGGGAGCGGGACTTGCCTGCGGCGGCGAGTGAGCGCCCCACAAGGCCAGGTCTCCCGGGAATCAGGCCTGTCCTCAATGACCGTGTGTCATACGGCGCCCCCATTTTCCGCCGCCTATCCGAACGGTTTGTGTTTCTCCTGCCGGTGCCGGAAAATGCAAACGACGCATTAGGTCAATTTGCCTGTATTAAAAAAAATCGCTTTTTGCTATTCTTTGACAAGTAATTGGAATTAATTGAATTATTCGGTGATAGAGTTCACTGCTCTCGCTGATGCAGGGTCCCTCATTGCGCATCAATTTTCATATTGAATAAAAAATGTGTTTCCACATTCACTCGAGTATACGAGAATAAAACTTTGTATAAAACCTTGAAGGAAGGAGTCAGCTTTGGGCGTAAAGAAGATAAAGCCTGTGAAAAAACTGCAAAAGAAGCCAGTGCTGCCGCCGGATACGGCCTTCGAGAGAGTAAAGAAGTGGGCCGAGAAAAATTACACATTGGCCATAGGTGTCGGCGGGGCGACCCTGCTTGCGGTCATATTAGCGTGGGGGTTCATTTCTCACGACCGCTCGAAGCAGGAGCACGCTCAATCGGCCTATGGGTTGCTTGTACAAAGATTTCCTGAGGATGGAAAAACGAGTCCGGCCGATTGGGAAAGTCTTGTGCCCGGCCTCCAAAAATTCATTTCCGAATACGGGAATACGGCTCCTGCCCTGGATGCCAGAATGGAGCTTGCAAAGGCCTATTTCGAGACGAAGCGCTATGCGGATGCAGTCAAGGCGGGAGAGGAGGCTTTGGGTCTTGCGCCTCAAGGCAGCAATCTCAGACCCCTCATTATGTATCAGCTTGGTTACGCGTATGAGGCGGCCGGTAAAAGTGATGAGGCCTTCCGTATGTGGACGGGCCTCAAACAGCTCGGGATGATTGCGTTCGAGAGGGAAGCCGACTGGAACCTTGCAAAAATACTCGAAAGCAAAAAAGAGCTGGATAAGGCCGTCGAGATGTATCAGGCAGCATCTCAATCTCCGGGTGAATTCCCGCCTTCCGCCTTAATTGAGCAGCAGATCGCCAGAGTAAAAGCGGAACAGCGATGACTTTTTTTAAAAGAGGGTTGCTTTTTAGTGCTTTCCATGCTAAATAAGAAAGCTTGCTTGCAATTCACGGCCTTTTAAAACGGGGCTTTTCCAGGGTGAGGTTCCCGAGCGGCCAAAGGGAGCAGACTGTAAATCTGCCGGCGAAGCCTTCGGAGGTTCGAATCCTCCCCTCACCACCACGCATATGAAATGTAGGAGATGGTGGCAGCCATAAAGCCGGTCATTGTCGTCGGTACTACATACGTCGAGTTCAAGGCGCCGGGAGGATCCCGGTCGGGATGCCGTCCGGTTTCAGACGCTCCCGCACTTCCTCACGCTATGGACCTTCTCCAATCCTCTTGTTTGGCTGCAATCTCGAAAGCCCACGTAGCTCAGCAGGTAGAGCACTTCCTTGGTAAGGAAGAGGTTCACCGGTTCGACCCCGGTCGTGGGCTCCATATGGTGCCGCTTTAAAGGTTTTGAGATCGTTTACCTTGGAAACGTAGCTCGTTAAACATTTTGCTCATATCATCGAAATCTTTTAGGAGAAAGGGCAATGGCTAAAAAGAAATTCGAGCGGACAAAGCCGCATGTCAACGTCGGCACGATCGGTCACATCGACCATGGCAAAACCACCCTTACCGCGGCCATTACAAAGCAACTTGCAAAGAAGGGCAAGGCGCAGTTCGTGCCCTTCGACCAGATCGACAAGGCGCCCGAGGAGCGGGAACGCGGGATAACGATTGCAACGGCGCACGTGGAATATGAGACCGACAAGCGCCACTATGCGCATGTGGATTGTCCGGGCCATGCGGACTACATAAAGAACATGATAACGGGTGCTGCGCAGATGGACGGGGCGATCCTGGTGGTTGCGGCCGATGACGGCCCCATGCCTCAGACGCGCGAGCACATTCTCCTGGCCCGTCAGGTCGGCGTTCCCTACGTAGTGGTTTTTCTGAACAAAGTGGACATGGTGGACGATCCGGAACTGATTGAACTGGTGGAGCTTGAACTTCGCGAGCTTTTGACCAAGTACAAGTTTCCCGGAGATGATATTCCGATCATCAAAGGCTCGGCGCTCAAGGCACTTGAGACCGATGATGTGGACGGGGCTGATGCAAAGTGTGTCTTTGAGCTGATGGATGCGATCGACGCCTATATTCCGGACCCCGTGCGCGACATCGACAAGCCCTTTTTGATGCCCATCGAAGATGTTTTCTCCATCTCGGGACGCGGGACGGTGGTTACGGGAAGAGTCGAGCGCGGCGTGGTCAAAGTCAGCGATGAGGTTGAAATCGTAGGATTCCGTCCTACCTTTAAGACTGTTTGCACGGGTGTTGAAATGTTCCGCAAGACCCTTGATTCCGGTCAGGCGGGCGACAACGTTGGAGTGCTTTTACGAGGTACCAAGCGGGAAGAAGTCGAGCGCGGCCAGGTCGTCGCAAAACCCGGCTCCATCACTCCTCATACGGATTTCAAGGCCGAAGTCTACGTACTTAAAAAAGAGGAAGGGGGACGGCATACGCCCTTTTTCCCCGGCTACCGGCCGCAGTTCTATTTCAGGACTACTGACGTCACAGGTGTCATGACCCTGCCCGAAGGGGTCGAAATGGTTATGCCCGGCGACAATATCAGTTGCGCAGTAAAGCTCATCACGCCTGTGGCACTGGAAAAGGAACTCCGATTCGCTATCCGCGAAGGCGGCCGCACCGTGGGCGCCGGCGTTCTTACCGAGGTAGTTCAATAGCTTTTATTTTTGCAACGGGGCAACCGGAGCAAAGCTCCGGTTGTCTGTTTGATAGGAAGGCAAATGGTGACGAATCAGAGAATTCGCATCCGACTGAAGGCTTACGATCACAAGTTGCTCGATCAGTCCACAAACGAGATCGTGATGACGGCGAAAAAGACCGGTGCGCGTGTGGCCGGGCCGATACCGCTTCCCACGAAGATCAACCGTTACACGGTCTTGCGGTCTCCCCACGTTGACAAGAAGTCGCGGGAGCAGTTCGAGATTCGTGTCCACAAACGCCTGATCGACATTTTGGACCCGACCCAGCAAACGGTTGATTCTCTTATGAAACTGGACCTGTCAGCCGGTGTCGACGTCGAAATCAAGCTCTAGGAAGCGATATAGAGAGTAAGCTCATGGCTACGGCAATCATAGGACGCAAGCTTGACATGACGCAGGTATTCGCTGCGGATGGCTCCGTATTTCCGGTAACCCTCGTCCAGGCCGGCCCGTGCACGGTAACCCAGGTGAAAACCCCGCAAAAGGACGGCTACGCCGCTTTGCAGATCGGCTTTGGAGCCAAAAAGGCAAAGAACGTAAACCGCCCGCTGAAGGGACACCTGGACAAGGTGGGCAAAGGCTATTTCGAAGTTCTGCGGGAAATCCCCGCTGATGACGACTCGGAACACAATCTCGGCGATCAGGTGCTGGCAGCAATTTTCGAGATCGGCGATCGCGTCGATATAATCGGCAAAAGCAAGGGCAAGGGATATGCCGGCACCATCAAGCGTTGGAGGTTCTCGCGGGGACCCAGCGCTCACGGTTCCAAAAACATCCGTGAGCCTGGTTCGACCGGTATGGCGACGTATCCAGGGCGGGTAATCAAGGGAAAGAAGATGCCCGGGCAAAAAGGCGACAAACGCACGACCGTTTTAAACCTCAGAGTCGTGGATGTTCGTCCCGAAGACAACCTGCTGCTGATCCACGGCGCGGTTCCGGGTTCAAAGAACGGAATCGTCATCATTCGCAAGACTAACCGGAACGGCTAAGAACGCCCTTCCGAATGGGGAACGCCATGCCAATAGTGGATGTCTATAACCTGGACAGCGAAGTGACAGGGCAACTTGAGCTCAGTGACGCCATATTCGGTGTTCCTGTTAAGGAACATGTGCTCCATGAGGTCGTTGTATATCAACTGGCCAAACGCAGGGCCGGAACCGCAAAGACCAAAGGGCGCAGCGAAGTCTCCGGCGGAGGCAAAAAACCCTGGCGGCAAAAAGGCTCCGGACGCGCCCGGGCGGGGACCAGTCGATCCCCCATCTGGCGTGGGGGTGGAACGATTCATGGCCCTCAGACCAGGGACTATGAAATGCGGATACCAAAGAAAGTCAGGCGGCTGGCCCTCAAGATGGCTCTAAGTCAGAAGGTGCTCGATGCCGGCTTCAAGGTTATAGATCCGTTCAAGCTCGAAAAGATCCGGACCAAGGATTTCGTACAGTTGCTGGGTCGGTTCGAACTCGGCAAGACGATCGTGGTGTTGCCTGAGCCGGACGAAATCATAGAGAAATCCGCTCGCAACATTCCCAACGTTAAAGTCCTGCGCTCGGAAGGACTAAACGTCTACGATCTGCTCAACCATAATGCGGTGATTCTCAGCAGGGATTGCGTGAGCAGGATCGAGGAGGCTCTGGCATGAACTCCAGGACATACCACATTTTAAAACGGCCCCTGGTGACCGAGAAAAGCACTACTGAAAAGGATCAGAGAAATAAGCTCTATTTTGAGGTAGATCGCAGGGCGAATAAGATTGAAATCAAGGAAGCGGTGGAAAAGATTTTCAAAGTCAACGTCCTTGAGGTGGCCACTCTGAGCATGAAAGGCAAACTGAAAAGGAGCGGCCGGCATTTTACGAAGTCGCCCGACTGGAAAAAGGCTGTGGTAACCATTAAAGCCGGCCAGCGGGTCGAGTTCTTTGAGGGAGTCTAGGAGAGGTGGAAGCCGGAGACGGGAAGTAAGAAGCGGAAAACGAGAAGCAAGCGGGCTGGTTTTCTTCCTGCTCCTCGCCTCTCGCCGCTTGCTGCGCCCACCTCGCTTCCCGCTACAAGGAGAATGAATTGGGAATCAGGAAAGTGAAGCCGACATCAGCGGGGCGCCGGTTTCAAACATATGCCACCTTCGAGGAAATAACGACCGACAGGCCGCAGAAGAGCCTTATCGAACCTCTGAGCAAATCCGGCGGTCGCAACAACGCTGGCCGCGTTACGGCATGGCAGCGCGGAGGCGGCCACAAGAGGCGCTACCGCCTGATCGACTTCAAGCGCGATAAAGAAGGCATTCCGGCCAGGGTAGCCACGGTCGAATACGACCCCAATCGCTCCTCGCATATCGCCCTGCTGCATTATATCGACGGAGAAAAGCGCTATATCCTTGCTCCTTCGGGGCTCAAAGTCGGGGATAAGGTCATGACCGGCCCTGAATCAGACATAAAACCCGGCAATTGCCTCAAGCTTGCAAACCTGCCGCTGGGCACCGTGGTGCACAATATAGAAATGAAGCCGGGCAAGGGCGGACAGTTGGCCCGTTCGGCAGGGACCAGCGCTCAGCTCATTGCCCGTGAAGGAAAGTACGCCACGCTGCGCATGCCTTCAGGCGAGATGCGCATGATCTCCGTTGAGTGCAAGGCTACCGTAGGCCAAGTCGGCAATATTGATCACGAGAACGTTTCGATAGGAAAAGCGGGGCGTAAACGCTGGTCGGGGAAAAGACCCCACGTGCGCGGCGTTGCCATGAATCCGGTGGATCATCCGATGGGCGGTGGTGAAGGAAGAAGTTCGGGAGGGCGTCATCCCTGTTCGCCTTGGGGCGTTCCCACAAAGGGGTATCGCACCCGCTCGGCCAAACAGAGCGATAAGTTCATAATTCATCGCCGCAAGTAGCTTTAGAGGAGGAAACAAGTGCCTCGGTCTTTAAAAAAGGGGCCGTTCGTTGACGGCCACCTGATCGAAAAGATAACGAAAGCCAGGGATACGGGCGACCGCAAGGTTATTAAAACCTGGTCGCGCAGGTCCACTATCCTGCCGGAATTCGTCGGAATAACCCTTGCCGTGCACAACGGCAAGAAGTTCATTCCGGTTTTCGTAAGTGAAAACATGGTTGGACACAAACTGGGTGAATTTTCTCCGACAAGGACATTCTATGGTCATGCCGGCGACAAAAAGAGCAAAGTAAAAGGGAAGAAATAATGGAAGTGCGAGCCGTTGGCAAATACCTGCGGGTTTCCGCGCAAAAGACTCGTTTGGTCGCTGACATGGTCCGGGGCAAAAAAGTCGATGAAGCCTTGACCCTGCTGAGGTTCACTCCTAAGAAGAGCGGCCGGCTTATAACGAAGGTGCTCCGCTCGGCGATGGCGAATGCAGAAAATACAAAAGCGGGAGACCTGGAGCTGCTCTATATTAAGACGATACAGATCGACCAGGGGCCTCGGCTCAAGAGGTTTCGTCCGAGAGCAATGGGCAGAGCGACCAAGATAATCAAGCCATCGAGCCACATAACGGTCGTCCTGGACGAGAAGAAATGAATTTGCGCGTAGAATCGCCTGCATGGAGGTGAAGTTTGGGACAAAAGGTTCATCCGACAGGGTTTCGGCTCGGCGTAATAAAGACTTGGGATTCGAAGTGGTTTGCGACCAAAGGCTATTCCAGGCTTGTTTTCGAGGACCGGCAGATTCGTGATTATATAAAGGAGCGGCTGTTCCACGCCGGCATTGCCAAAGTGGAGATCGAGCGCGCCGCCAATAAGGTGAAGATCCGGATACACACGGCGCGGCCTGGAATCGTTATAGGCAAGAAGGGTGCTGAAATCGAAGTGCTCAGGCGGGATCTTGAACGCAGGTTCAAGCGTGAGGTTCTCATAGATATTCAGGAAGTGCGCCGTCCCGAACTCGACGCCACTTTGGTCGCCGAAAACATAGCCCTTCAGCTCGTAAGGCGTGTGGCGTTCCGCCGTGCAATGAAGCGGGCCGTGAGCTCCGCACTCAAATTCGGGGCTAAGGGCGTAAGGGTTGCCTCGTCAGGACGGTTGGGCGGGGCTGAAATGGCCAGGCATGAGTGGTACCGGGAGGGAAGGGTCCCCCTTCACACTCTTCGGGCGGACATAGATTATGGTACGGCCCTTGCCAGGACCACCTACGGCATCATAGGGGTGAAGGTCTGGATATTCAAGGGCGAAGTGTTGCCCTGACGGGTCGGCGGATATCGGAGCGGTCCCGCGCGTCGCGGAATTGCCCGTGATTGAGCGGGAAGCGGGCCCCCGGATCAGGTTCGGGGCGGCCTTTGCCCGCCAGTGCCAGGAGTAATGAAATGTTAGCTCCAAAAAGAGTCAAGTTCAGAAAAGTTCAGAAAGGTCGCATGAGAGGGGCCGCGTACAGGGGAAGCGCGGTCAGCTTCGGCGAATTCGGACTTAAGGCCCTCGGCCCCGGCTATGTAACGGCCAGGCAGATTGAGGCGGCCCGTGTAGCCATCACGCGCCACGTTAAGCGTGGAGGTAAGGTGTGGATTCGGATCTTTCCGGATAAACCCTTCACCAAGAAGCCTGCCGAAACCCGAATGGGAAAGGGCAAGGGTGCGCCTGAAGGATGGATGGCCGTGGTCAGGCCGGGCCGGATTCTATACGAAATAAAAGGCGTAACGGAGAGCGTTGCCCGTGAGGCTCTGAATCTGGCCTCGCATAAGCTCCCGGTGCCTACACGATTCGTATCGAGGCAGGATATATTATGAAAGCGAGCGCTCTGCGGGAAATGACCAAAGATGAGTTGGTTGAAAAACTCAACGAGATCCGGGAGGCCCAATTCAATCTGACCTTCCAGCATGCGACAGGACAACTGGACAATACCTCCCAGCTCGTCAAGAACAGGAAGGACGTGGCGCGGATCCTTACGGTTTTGTCCGAGATTGATAAAAAAGCTGAGGCATAGAGGCGTAAAAGCACTATGGAAGAAAAACCAAGATCTAACAGGAAAACCCGAGTCGGCACGGTCATGAGCGACAAGATGCAAAAAACCGTGGTAGTCATGGTCGAGCGGCTGATTCAGGATTCAAAATACCGTAAGTTCGTTCGCCGCAGAAACACGTTCAAGGCTCACGATCCGCAGAGTATATGCGCTGTTGGAGATCAGGTGCTTATCGAGGAGAGCAGACCGATCAGCAAGGAAAAACGCTGGCTGGTTGTCAAGGTTCTTGAAAAGGCGGCCTTCTGAGCGCGCGGGCCTTCCCCGCGCCGGAGTTTACAGGAGCGGCCTCTTGTTTCGCGGGACTGCTCGCGATTGGAGTAAAAGATGATCCAGGCGGAAACTCAACTGAATGCCGCTGATAATTCCGGGGCCAAGCGGCTCTACTGCATAAAGGTGCTTGGAGGGACGCGCAGGCGGTACGCTTCGGTGGGAGACATAATCGTTGTGTCTGTCCAGGAGGCCATCCCGAATGCGAAGGTGAAGAAGGGTGACGTGCTCAAGGCGGTCGTCGTTCGAACAAAAAAGGAAGTCCGTCGGCCGGATGGTTCATATATCAAGTTCGACGATAACTCGGCAGTTCTGATCAACCAGGCCAAAGAACCGATCGGCACGCGTATTTTTGGTCCCGTGGCCAGGGAACTGCGAGCTAAACAGTTCATGAAGATTATATCGCTCGCTCCTGAAGTTCTTTAGCGAAAAGGTCTCCTGTAATGAAACATCAGAGTTATCATATAAAGAAAAACGATACGGTGAAGGTGATCGCCGGCAAAGACAAGGGCAAGAGCGGCAAAGTCCTGCGGGTAATTCCCAAGAAAGAGCGGGCGATAGTTGAAAAGATCAATATGGTCAAGCGCCATATGAAACCAAATCAGCAGACAAGGCAGGGAGGCATTCTGGAGAAGGAAGCCCCCATAGAGATTTCCAACCTTATGTTGATTTGTTCGAAGTGCACAGACCCGGCCAGGGTGGGCTATCGAGTGCTCGATGACGATCGCAAGGTCCGGTATTGCAAGAAATGCCGGGAAGTCATCGACTAGGGCCGTCCACCAAACGTTGGGTGGGAGAGCGAAGGGCTTTTGCCTGAGCCGCGCCCACCGCACAGGCGGGAGGAGGAAGAAATAAAATGGCAGTGTTGCGCGACAGGTTTTATGAGGAAATTATTCCCCAACTCCGGGAGCAGTACAGTTATAAAAGTCTCATGCAAATTCCCAAAGTTTCCAAAATAATAATCAATATGGGGCTTGGGGAAGCTATTCAAAACGTGAAGATACTGGATTCGGCCTCAGCCGAATTGGCCCAGATAAGCGGTCAAAAGCCTGTTATCACCCGGGCGCGGCGCAGTATTGCAGCGTTCAAGCTGAGAAAGGGCATGCCCATAGGGTGCATGGTTACTCTAAGAGGCAACCGGATGTACGAGTTCTTCGATAAGCTTGTCAACATCGCCCTGCCTCGCGTTCGCGACTTTCGCGGAGTCTCGCCCAAGGCTTTGGACGGCAGAGGCAACTACACCCTGGGAATAAAGGAACATATCATCTTCCCTGAAATAGACTATGACAAGATAGATAAAATTAAGGGGATGAATATTACAATAGTGACGACTGCGAGAACGGACGATGAAGCAAGAACGCTTCTCGGCCTTATGGGAATGCCGTTCAAGCATTAAGAAGGAGGCCACCTTTGGCTAAGAAGTCCCTGATAGCAAAAGCAAAAGCAACTCCCAGATTCAAATCGCGGGCATATAACCGATGTCCGGTGTGCGGGCGGCCTCGTGCTTACATTCGTAAGTTCGGAATATGCCGTATTTGCTTCCGCAATATGGCGCTAAAGGGCGAACTTCCCGGCGTTGTCAAGGCAAGCTGGTAAGACGGTGAGGGGGTAGTTCCCCCAGGAAAACTCTTCTCATCAGGAAAGATTGGAAAACGATGGTATCCGACCCTATAGGCGATTTCTTAAATCGTATTCGCAATGCGCAGAAAGCGCGCTTTGACAAAGTTGATATTCCGGCATCCCGCATGAAGGCGAATTTGTGCCGCATCTTGAAGGAAGAAGGATATATCAAGAATTATAAATTCGTAAGGGACGACAAACAGGGAATGCTTCGCGTTCATATCAAATACGGTGAAGGGCGGGAAGGCGCTCTGGCTGGCGCCAGGCGTGTCAGCAAGTCCGGTCGCCGCATTTATGTGGGTCACGAGCGGATACCGACGGTAATGAACGGGATGGGGATTTCCATCCTTTCGACCTCCAGGGGCGTAATGACCGACAAGCAGGCTCGAAAGGAAGGTGTTGGCGGCGAAGTGCTTTGCGCCGTATGGTAATCGGGTAAAAGATTGAAGCGAGAATCCAGAAGCGAGAAGTTCCGTGAAGCGCGGGATTGGTTGACTTTCTTCCTGTTCCGGGCTTTCCGCTAAAAGGAGTAACGGCATGTCGAGGGTGGGTAAGTTGCCCATAGCCTTGCCCAAAGGGGTCGAAGTAACTCTCAAGGACTCATTGCTTACCGTCAAGGGTCCAAAAGGGACGCTGCAAAGGGTCATACCGGCAAGCATCGAGGTCCTTGTCAGCAAGGAATCGATTGAGTTCAAACGCAAGGATGATTCCAAAGAGGCCCGGTCTACTCATGGTCTCATGCGTGCGCTGGTATACAACATGGTCAAGGGCGTGAGCGAAGGTTTTACAAAGGGACTGGAGATTCAGGGAACCGGTTACAGGGCCGAGGCTCAGGGAAACAACCTGAACCTGAGCCTGGGATATTCGCATCCCATTCAATTCGCCCTTCCCGATGGGATAAAAGCCGGTGTGGAAAGGTCTAACGTAATCCGGCTTGAGGGGATCGATATCGAGGCGCTGGGAGAGATCGCCGCCCGAATTCGTGCCCTGAGGCCCGTAGAACCATACAAAGGTAAGGGAATTCGGTATGCCGGCGAGCGAGTTCGCCGCAAGGTCGGCAAGACCGGTTCCAAGAAGTAGGGGGCGGAATCCGGACCAACCCGGCGCTTCTCGAGATTGTAAAAGCGTCCTGCATTTTGCGGGACTGCCCGTGAATGGTATTATGGAGGAAGTTCAAATGTCGTCGCCCGGCACAAATCCTCGCTATATTGCCCGGTTAAAACGTAAAAAGCGCATTAGAAGAAAAGTGGAAGGTGTTGAATCGCGTCCGAGGCTTACAGTCTTCCGCAGTGATAAGCACATATATGCTCAGATAGTCAACGACAAGACCGGAGCAACCCTGGTCTGCGCATCTACGCTCTCCCCTGAATACAGGGAAATGCAGCCTGTAAAGGGGAAAATCAATGCCGCCAAACGCGTTGGGGAACTGGTTGCCGCCAAAGCCATCGAAAAAGGCATTGCCAGGGTTGTATTCGATCGCAGCGGCTTTATTTATCACGGACGAATTCAGGCCCTTGCGGATGCAGCCCGCCAGAAGGGGCTCGATTTTTAACTCCATTGAGGATTGGAGGCAGTCAAATTGATAGCGGTTGAATCCAGCCAGCTCCAGATGATTGACAAGGTAGTCCATATAAGCCGGGTGGCCAAAGTGGTTAAAGGCGGCCGTCGTTTTTCTTTTAGTGCAATAGTGGTGGTCGGCGACGGCAGCGGTAAAGTGGGTTACAGTCTCGGTAAGGCGAACGAAGTGCCGGAAGCCATACGCAAAGGGATGGAATCGGCGAAACGAAACATGATCGACGTTCCGCTTAAGGAAACCACAATTCCTCATGAGGTGCTCGGTCAGTTCGGGGCTTCTTCGGTCATTTTGAAGCCGGCCTCCCCCGGCACCGGGGTCATAGCAGGCGGAGCAGTGAGGGCCATCATGGAAGCTGCGGGTATCCATGATATTTTGACGAAGTGTGTTGGATCGAGGAATCCGCATAACGTTGTCAAAGCGACGGTCGAGGGGTTGAAAAAGCTGCGAAGTATAGATCAGGTTTCCAAACTCAGGGGAAAAAATATTCTGGAAGAGGCCTAGAAAAGAAATGGTTAAGCCAATTCAGGTAAGACTTATCCGAAGCCCGATAGGGCGCCCGGAAAAGCACCGCAGGGTTTTGCAGGCGCTTGGTCTCACGCGGATGCACAGGCCCGTGAACCTTTACAGCTCCCCCCAGGTGCTGGGCGCTCTCAGGAAGGTGATTCACCTGGTCAAGATCGAGGAAAGATAGAGGTCTTAGATGAAACTCGGACAACTGGCTCCGCGTCCCGGAGCAAAGAAGAATACAAAACGCCTCGGACGGGGCTCTGGTTCCGGCCAGGGGATGACGGCCGGAAGAGGCACGAAGGGGCAAAAATCCCGCTCCGGAGGAGGAACGCCTCCATGGTTTGAAGGCGGCCAGATGCCCCTCCAGAGAAGAGTTCCCAAACGTGGTTTCACCAATATATTTAAGAAGGAATTTTCGGTGATCAACGTTGAGGATCTGAGCAAATTCGAGGCTGGAACCGGAGGGCCGGCTGAAGTAGGGCCGCTTGATTTCATAGGCGCCGGGCTGCTCAGGAAAATCCGCTATGGAGTGAAGCTGCTGGCTAGAGGCGAAATTGCTCGGCCCATTACCGTGCACGTGCACAAGGCAAGCGCTTCAGCCATCAAAAAGATCGAGGCGGCAGGCGGCAAGGTTGAATTGATACCGCTCAAAGAGGGGAATTAACAAGTGCTTGGCGGCTTTGCAAACATAGGGAGAATACCGGAGCTCAAACGCCGTATCCTGGCGTCTTTGTTGCTTCTGGCGGTTTACCGCATCGGGGCCCACATTCCGACCCCCTATATCAATACCCGCGCCCTGACGGCGTACTTTAACGCAGCCAAGGGAACGCTTCTGGGCCTTTTCGACATGTTTTCAGGGGGCGCTTTGAGCCACTTTTCGGTCTTTGCCCTTGGAATTATGCCTTATATCAGCGCATCGATTATCCTCCAACTCCTTACCGTCGTCATCCCTACCCTCGAAAAGCTAAGCAAGGAAGGAGAAGCAGGGCGTAAAAAGATTACCCAGTACACCCGCTATGGGACCGTATTGCTGAGCACCATCCAGGGTTTCGGAATAGCGGTCGGGCTCGAGAGCCAACACGCCCCGGGCGACATACCATTGGTCCTTTTGTCCGGATGGGGCTTTCGCATAATAACGGTGCTGACTTTGACGGCCGGTACGGCATTCATTATGTGGCTCGGCGAGCAGATAACGGAGCGCGGCATTGGAAACGGCATATCTCTTATCATCTTTGCAGGGATCGTGGCAGGTATTCCCAACGCCCTTATAAGCACGGCAAGACTCGTTCAGGCTGGCGAAATGAGCATTTTCATACTGACGGGCCTGGCGGCAATGATGCTGGCGGTCATCGCTTTCATTATCTTCATGGAGCGGGGACAGAGGCGGATTCCGGTCCAATATGCCAAGCGGGTGGTGGGAAGACGAGTTTACGGAGGGCAAAATACTCATATACCGCTCAAGATAAATGCATCGGGGGTCATTCCACCTATTTTCGCCTCCTCTCTTATGATGTTCCCGGCAACGGTAGCCAATTTCATTAAGGTTCCCTGGGTCCAGTCGATCTCCCGTGCTCTTAGTCCGGGTCATTGGGTATATGTCATACTCTATATCGGTTTGATCATCTTTTTCTGTTTCTTTTATACGGCTATCGTTTTCAATCCGCTGGATGTGGCTGAAAACATGAAAAAATACGGTGGCTTCATTCCTGGAATCAGGCCGGGAAGGCCCACAGCGGAATATCTCGACAAAGTCCTGAGCCGCATTACCTTGGGCGGCGCGCTCTATATTTCGGCGGTCTGTGTTCTTCCTACCGTTCTTATTCAAAGATTTGGAGTACCCTTTTACTTCGGCGGGACCGCACTTTTGATCGTAATCGGCGTTGCCATGGATACGCTGGCCCAGATTGAGGCCCATATGCTGTCGCGCCATTACGAGGGATTTCTAAAAAGCGGTCGGATTAAAGGCCGACGGTAAAGGAGAAGCGATGAACATTATTTTGCTGGGACCGCCTGGTGCAGGCAAGGGAACCCAGGCTAAACGTCTGGTAGACAAGTATCATATTCCGCAGATCTCGACGGGTGATATGCTCCGTGCGGCCCTGAAGGAAGGGACCCCGCTGGGGCTCGAAGCGAAAAAGTATATGGATGCCGGCGGCCTGGTCCCGGACAGTGTGGTGATCGGGTTGGTCAAGGAGCGTATTGAAAAGCCTGACGCCAAAGGCGGCTACATGCTGGATGGATTCCCGCGCACTCAGGCTCAAGCGCAGGAACTGGACAAAATACTCGACGTGATGGGCCAGAAAATTGACCATGTAGTGAGCGTCGAGGTGCCCGGCGCGGAGCTTCTTAAACGCCTGACCGGCCGGCGGACCTGCCGGAATTGCGGGGCCGGGTTCCATGTGATGTTTGATCCTCCCCAAAAAGAGGGGGTCTGCGACAAATGCGGGGGCGAACTTTACCAAAGATCGGACGATAATGAAGCCACTGTGAAGTCCAGGCTTGAGACTTACGAAGCTCAAACGAAGCCCCTGATTGACTACTACGAAAAACAGGGCAAGCTCCGCCGTATCGACGGGGTGGGTAAGATGGACGATATCTTGGAGCGCATCCAAAAGGTGCTTGGTTGATAATCCTCAGGTCACGAGCTGAAATTGAGAAGATCAAAACTTCATGCCTGATTGTAGCCGAGATCCTCGACCGTTTGATAGAGCACATCAAGCCGGGAATCACCACTTGGGAACTCAACTCGATAAGCGAGGATCTTGCATCCAAGAAGCATGCACAACCGGCGTTTAAGGGTTACCATGGGTATCCATTCGCTCTTTGTGTCTCAGTGAATGAAGAAGTCGTACATGGGATGCCCTCCAGACAGCGCCGTCTCAGGGACGGGGACATTATAAGCCTGGATTTCGGCGTTGTCTTCGATGGTTATTATGGTGACGGGGCGTTGACGGCGCCGGTTGGTAAAATCAGCGATGAAGCTGAGAGGTTGTGCCGAGTAACCGAGGAAAGCCTCTACGAGGGGATCTCGAAGGCGATTTCCGGAAATCGCCTATCCGATATCTCACATGCTATACAGGATTACGTGGAAAAACGTGGTTATTCCGTGGTGAGGGAATTCGTGGGCCACGGGATCGGGCAGCATTTACACGAGAGTCCCCAGATCCCCAATTATGGGCCGCCCGGCAGGGGTGTGAGGCTTAAGCCGGGGATGGTGTTGGCTGTGGAGCCGATGATAAACGCCGGAGGGCCCGATGTTGAGATAATGGCGGATCAGTGGACGGCTGTGACGCGAGACAGGAAACTATCGGCTCATTTTGAACATACAATTGTCATAAGTGGGGACGGTCCTCAAATTCTGACGCAACGTGAAAAGATATTTGCAATCGAGGAAGGATAAATTATAATAAAAAGTTCGAAATTGACTTGGGAGAGCTGACGGGCATGGCTAAAGAAGATGCTATAGAAGTCGAAGGAACGGTCGTCGAGACCCTTCCTAACGCCATGTTTCGTGTGGAACTGCAAAACGGCCATCGCATTCTGGCTCATATCTCCGG
>Ga0326728_10008515_pt1 | contig 25418 bp, 18 predicted proteins | sample MB3enrmetagenome_FD_207602 | JGI IMG/M metagenome (GOLD analysis project Ga0326728, IMG submission 207602) | Lab enriched peat soil microbial communities from McLean, Ithaca, NY, United States - MB31MN | ecosystem: Environmental > Terrestrial > Soil > Wetlands > Peat | place: USA: New York... | reverse complement strand
AGGCTCTTCGCCGAATAAGCCAGGGCCACGAGGGCCGTGAGAAACGGCAGGTTGTAGGCAATGCTCAATACGGCTTCCCGAGTCGCCCCGACCTGGCCGAAGATCGAACGGGAGGCAAAACCCGCCAGGATCGCGCATAAGGACGGCACTTCTATGAAGGCCGCCAACAGGACAAGGTCTCCCGCAAAACCCATGGAACCCGAAAAGACGGGCAGAAGGGCAAGAGCGACAAAGCCGGCCGAAACGGCAAGAAGAGGCAGGCCGGTCATCAGGGCGGCATCCCCGCTGGACCTGAGGATCGGCTTTTTTGCCATCAGTTTGACAAAGTCGAAAAACGGCTGATAAAAAGGCGGCCCTATGCGCCCCTGCATCCGGGCCCTCAATTTGCGCTCCAGCCAGAGCATCAGCCATGACATTGGCACGGCGTAAAGCATGCCCGGGAAAATAAAAAGGGCCGTGAAAACTTTTCCCCAACTCATGACTTTGCCCCTTTCGCGACGGCATGCCCGTTCCGCCGCCCCGCCAAAATCTCGACCGCCTGTGCGACACCGGCGATCAGGTCGCCCGGCCTGGGAGGACACCCCGGCACAAAGATGTCTACCGGCAATACGCGCCCAAGAGGACCCTCGATGACCGGGCTCCCGAAGAAGACGTCGCAGGACGCCGGGCAATTGCCCAGTGCAACCACCACCTTGGGGTCCGGAATCTGGGCATAGATAGCCTCAAGGGCAGCCCTTGTGTTGCGTGTCACCGGACCGGTCACGCAGAGGACGTCCGCGTGCCTCGGGCTACCGACCAGCAGAAAGCCCGCCTGCTCCACGTCGTAGCGAGGCGTGAGGCAGGCCGAAAACTCGATGTCGCAGCCGTTGCAGCCACCCGTGTTGAGGTGGAAAAGCCAGGGTGAACGCTGACGGGCTATTGCTACCAAATTCTTAACCAGTCCCATCTGAGGCCTTTCGTCTTTGTTTCGCTCCATCAAGATTGCTGAAAAGAATAAACTCCTCAAGCTATGCAAAAATCTCCCGGGCCGTCACCCCGGCGAAAGAGGCTGTGTCACTTTTTAGAAATACTTCGGAAAAACTGACAGAGCCAATTCTGCTTCCCCCTTTTATAAAGGGGGATTGAGGGGGATTTTCGCCGCTGTTACATACTCCAAATCGGCGGCCACAGACCGATCGCCAGCAAAATCAGGCACAACCCCACCATGGCGGCAACCAGGAGCGCCGGTTCCCCCTTGCCGCTCCGTTCCGCCGGAGCAGGACCCCACCAGCACAAAACCAGCGCGCGCGAGTATGCGAGAACCGACAAGGCTGTGGCCAAAAGAAGCGCGCCCAGGAATACCGGCCCAATCCCGATTGCCGTCTCATAGAGCTGCCACCTCGCGGCAAACCCGGCCAGCGGCGGAATTCCCAGCATAGCCAGCGACCCGGCCAGGAAGGCTGCGGCGGACCATGGATAACGGGACGCAAGTCCTCCCGAACCGAGCGTAACGGGTCCGCATTCTCCCTCGGCGGCCGTTAGGCTTCCGAAAAGCAGCGCCTTGGCCAGTGCGTGGACACCCACGCCAAGAGCGGCCCCGGTTATCCCCAGTTCTGTGCCCGCGGTCACTCCCAAAATGAGATAACCCATGTCCTCAATGGTCGAGAATGCCAGCATGCGCTTTAAATCCCGCTGGGCCAGCATCAGGACCGCCCCTCCCACGGCAGAGACAAGGGCGATGGCCAGCCAGAGCTGCGTGGGGGCGAAAAGCCAGGCGGAGGTCTGCCTGAGGACCAGCAATTCGCCGAAAGCCGCCACATCCAACACGCCGACCACCAGGCCGGCAAGAGGAGCGGGAATGGCTTCGGCAACCATGGGCAGCCATAGAGACAGGGGCGCAAGAGCCAGCTTGAGACAAAAACCGGCAATCAAGAGCGCCAGGACCAGACCGGGCTTCCCGCTGTCCAATGCAGCCGTTCCAACAGCCGTCGCGGCGGCTGAAAGGAGCACCATCAAGAGGTAAATCCGGCGCGCGGCCCCTTTGCCGCTTGCCTTCCATACGAGCGCCAGCGCGATTAGCGCGGCCCCTTCCAGGAACGCCAACCGGACAAACGGCGCCTCGAAACTCAGGGCCAAAACCGAAAGAAGCCCGGCGCCGGCCCAAAGGGGCAACATTCCGCGGTCCTTGAGACCGGCATAGCCGATAAAGAGCAAGGCCAGGCACGCCAGGCCGACCCCCAACCGGATCGGCCAAACCGGCGCCTCGGCGGCGGAAGAGGCAGCGATCCCACCGGCCCCGGAAAAGTACCATGCAAGACTCCCGACGATCAGCGCCAGGACCGCAATGGAAGCCGCGGCGCGCCTCTCAAGCACGCCGACGCCTTTTTGCAGCATATCGCAAAAGCGCAGAAGCCTGCGCCACACGCCCAGGTACAACGAATCGACGTCCGTTAGACGATAAAATGGGGCAAGACCGTTTTTGACGACCAGGGAGAAATCGCTCGATGACACGCGGGCCGCTCCGGCCATGGGATCTCCTCCGCTGAAGACGACCGGCGCCACGGTTGCACTCCCGCCGGCGGCGGACAAGACCCTCCGGCCGGCGGGGACAGCCATTCGATAGACGATAAAGCCCAATGCCAGGCTGAGTACGACCATGGCCAGACCGGCGGTTGAAAACCAGCTTCCGTTTCCCACGGTCAATCCCATCCAGGAAACGCCTATGCACGGGGCCAATCCGAGTGAAAGGAGCATGGGGTTGACCAGATAATTCACGACTACCTGCGGCGCCAGTCCGAATACTACGCTCCCGGCCGCCAGAACAGCCGATCCGGCAATCATGGCCCGAGGGGCTTCGCGGCCCCTGGCCGAATCCGGGCCTTCATCCGCGAGAAATACGGCGGAGGTGGCTTTCAGAAATGAAAAGAGCGTAAGGACACTCACCATCCAGGCAATAAGGGCCGGGATGACCTGTCCTGCTTCCAGGGCGGCGTTGTAGATCAACCATTTGCTGACAAAACCGCTCAAAAGCGGCACGCCGGAAATGGCCCCGGCCCCGATCAGCCACGATATCATGGTGACGGGCATGCGCCTGCCCAATCCACCCAGGCGATCCATATCACGCGTGCCGGTGGCTTTCTGAACGGCCCCGGCGCACAGAAAAAGACCTCCTTTGAACAGGCCGTGATTCAAACAATGCAGAAGACCGGCGGCTATCCCGAGGGAAGTGCTAAGCCCGAGGCCGAGCATCATGTAACCGATCTGGCTGACCGTGTGAAAAGCCAGCAGCCGTTTCAAGTCATGCTGCACCATGGCGTAAAGCACCCCGACGACCATCGTGACGGTCCCTATCCAGACAACCAGGAGCTGCCACGAAACGGGCCATGGCCCAAAGCTGTGCATCCTGGCCACGAGGTAGACCCCCGCTTTCACGTAGCAGGCGGCGTGAAGGAGGGCGCTGACCGGGGTCGGGGCCGCCATGGCGTCCGGAATCCAGGTGTGGAGGGGAAACTGCACCGACTTTGCCACCGCCGCGGCCAGCATGAGAAGAAAAATGCCGGATGTGAAGGCCGCGGCCACTTTTGGATCGGTCCATAAGGTGGCCCCTGTCCTGGCATACAGTATCAGGACGGCCGCCAGGAACCCGTAGCCGGCAAGATGGGTCATGACCAGTACTTTGCGGGCCCCGTAGGCGGCCTCCCGGTTTTCGTACCAGAAACCGACCAGCAGGAACGAGCATAGTCCGATCACTTCCCAACTGATGTACATGACAAAAAGATCGGCCGCGAAGACCAGGTGGACCAGCCCGGCGATAAAGACCAGCATGAGGATATAGAACCGGCTCGCCGAGGGGTCGTCGGCCATGTAAGCAATGGAGTAGAGAAGAACAGCCGCGCCGATGCCAAGGGCCATCACGGCAAAAAACAGGCCCAGGCCGTCTACGTGGTATGAAAGGCTGATAGGCCCGGCCCACGCTGAAAGGCGCGCGTCCAGGGCCATGCCTTGCATTTTTGACCTGATGGCGAATACTCCCCACAGGGCGATCAGACTGCAGACGAAAGCCAGCCAGCCTTTCGCCCTCTGGGAAAGGACCCGGATAAAGAGCGCCTCCAGGACAACTCCGGCCAGCAGGGCGCCGACAGGGAATATAATTGATACGGCGGGCAATTTGGCCCCTTTCCTCGTTTGATTTACTTTTCAACAACACCAGGCGATTGCTCCGCCAAACTCTGGCGGGCATCCCCCGGCGGTGTGCCGCGCGGAGCGCGGAAGGCCGACACCTCTTGCGTCTATCGACCACGTCGGGCGCGCGCGGGAAGCCTTCTTGAGAAAAGAGCGGGGGAAAGGTTCCCCCCGCAAGGTTCCGGCAACGCGTGCAGACCGCGCGGCCAAGCGCCTGGCGCCCCAGCGCCGGGTCGAGATTAACTCCCGTTCAGGGACAATTCCTCTAGTTTCCCAACGCCCGGGACCCCCTTTTCATCCCATCCCCGAAGTTTGTAATACTCGGGCAGCATCTCGCCCAGTCTGTTCAAACCGCCTTTGGAGGGTCCGGTGCTGATTGGAACTTTCAGCAGCCGTTCCGGCAGGGTGTCGTCCACGGAGGTAAACCCAGCCTTCAAATTCCAAAGCCTCTCCAGGTTCCAGATCCGCTCCCCGGCTTTCAAGAACTCTTCCACCGTATAATTGATCCCCGTGAGAGCGCTCAGCATATCCGCCAGGTCGTCAGCGCCGACGCCGAAAGTCGAAAAAAGGCATGCGCCTGACGAATCGAGGGCAGCCGTAAGGTTCTGGAAAAGGATATCGAGCCCGGCCTTGCCCTCTACGACGTGAGGGTCCATTTTCGAAGGATTGCCAAGCACCTCGACCGCGATGGTGTAGCCGCGCACGTGATCGGCGCCACGGTTGTTGGTGGCGTAGTTCAGGCCTATGCCCTGGACGCCGCGTGGATCGTAGGCGGGCATTTCCTGTTTCTTGACCGTCATCGAGTATTCGGGATGGCCAAAGCTTTCGGCCAGCCGGTAGGACCCAAGGGCCAGCTTGTCGCCGAATCCTTCCCGAAGGCCCGTCTTGCGCACCATCTCCACCATCGTTTCAGCGGAGCCGAAGTTCAAGGCAAAGCCGCCGGTGTCCTTAACGGTCAGGACCCCGTTTTCGAACAGGTCCATGGCGCAGGCAACGGTAGCTCCCATGGTGATGGTGTCCATGCCCAGTTCATTGCATATATAGTTGGCCTTGGTGACGGCATCGAGGTTGTCGATGCCGCAATCCGGTCCAAAGGCCCAGGCCGTCTCGTACTCCGGCCCCTCCCCGATGCCTTCGAATTTCTGCGCCGATACTTTTGTTACCCGGCCGCAGCTTATGATGCAGGAAAAGCAGCCTTTTGGACGCGTTAGGTTACGGGCCGACAACGATTCGCCGCCGACTTTATCCGCCGTCGGAAAGTAGGCGTCCCGATAGTTCCGGGTCGGCAATGCTCCAACTTCGTTGAGAATATTGACCAATACATCCGTGCCGTAAGCCTTGAGCCCCGCCCCGCCCACCGGATGAGCCTGAATTTTTTGGCGCGCCTTTAAAACGGCCGCTTTAAACCCAGCCGGATCTGCCGCTTTCACCATGCCGCTGCCCACCACCGACACGGCTTTGAGGTTTTTGGACCCCATCACCGCGCCGACTCCGGAGCGGCCCGCGGCCCTCTGCATTTCGTTCATGATGCAGGCAAAAAGGACGAGCTTCTCTCCGGCCGGTCCGATGCAGGCCACTTTTGCCTCTTCGTCGGTCTCGGCCCGGATGGCGTCGGTCGTGTCATGGGTGTTTTTGCCCCAGAGGTGGCCGGCATCCCGAATTTCGACCCGGTCGTCATTTATCCAGAGGTAAACGGGCTTTGCAGCTTTTCCTTCGATGATGAGAAGGTCATACCCCGCATATTTCAGCTCGGGTCCGAAGCTTCCCCCGGAATTCGAACAGGCGATGGCCCCGGTCAAAGGCCCCTTGGTGATCACCATGTAACGGCCGGCCGATGGAGCATAGGTACCGGTGAACGGTCCGGAGGCAAAAATCATCTTGTTATCGGGGCTGAACGGATCGATTTTCGGATCAACCTCATCCGAATAGATCCTGGTTCCAAGACCGCGTCCGCCGATGTAGAGTTTTGCGGACTCGGGCGGCGTGGATTCCCGCGCCGCCGATCCGTTCGTAAGATTGACGCGCAGTATATTTCCGGTCCAACCGTACATTTAACTCACCTCCTTGAAAGCTGTCCTGAATTTGGATGCAAAGGCCTTTTTGCGGTCACGCACTGCAATGGTGTCATCCAGATACACCAGCGCTCCATTTGGACAAAAGCGGGCGCACTCCGGGTCCCCCTTGCAAAGGTCGCATTTGATGATCTTTTTATTGGACGCATCGTAGACCGCGTTTCCAAAAGGACAGGCAACCGTGCACATCTTGCAGAGAATACACAGGCCCTGCTCCCACTCTACCCTGCCTTCGCCTTCGTTTATGTGCATGGCGCCGGTTGGACACACGGATACGCACGGAGCGTCGTCGCAATGCTGGCACATCATCGGAACTGAAATTCCTTCCCGCTCCCATGTGTAGGCGTGCACGCTGGAATACCGCGGCTGGAATGCGCCTTCATGAGAAAAAGAGCAGGCCAGCTCGCAATTGCGGCATCCAGTGCATTTGTCCGCATGGATCATTAGGACCTTTTTCATTATCTTTTCCCCCTTCGTTATTGAGGATAATAAAAGTGAACATCACAACATAGAAAAATGTCTATAGTGTTATGCAAGCCACAGCACAACGCGACGGTTCGTCTCATCATTAAATAATCAACGGCTTCATTAAATCACAACGTATTTCATAATCAATATATTGTTACCATTATCACAACCTAATGCAACTCAATTATCATTGTGCTCAGATATACATAACGGACACGATCAATGGTCGGTAGTTTATCAGTTTGATATTATATGTCCGTACGATGCCATTCTACTTGCCGATTACCGAAATCAGATGAGTAGTGCTGCAAAAAGCATAACGATTCTCATCTTCACTAATAGCGCATGTTCCGCTTTATATATCGGTCTTTATAGCCTGGAAGGAGTTGTCAGGAAGCGCTTGAGAAACCTCCCCGCTGATTGCGTGAAAGCCGCCGGTTGGCTGAGTGAAATTTCGAGCGGAAAGTGTTGGACGGGTCAAAATGTTTTTCTGACAAATGAGAATCACTCCTGTATAATAAGACTTGCCAAGTCACACGGGGTATCCACCCCATTTACATACTGCTTGCATGTTCCATTAAGAAATCGTATAGGTTTGCGGGCTATGATCTTTCGAAAGTTTGTGCGGGGACGCGACTCCAGATTTCACAAAACGAAACATAGCAGTAACCAATGCCCCCGCGGGGGCCGGATTGCAGCACCCAATCCTGACGTCCGTTCCAGACCCGCGTGAGGGTGGAACCGGATGTGAGGAAAGCTAATCGTCCCTTGATCGGCTATCGACTCCTTTACACCGGATACGGACCCGTGGAAAAATCCTTTGCGGTGTACCTAGGACAGGCATTTTGCAGGTTCTTTTTTCTCATCCTGGGCCTGTTGCTTGGCTTGGCGGTGCTCATTTCGGCGCCCTCTCGGGCGGCGGAGACCAAACCTGCTCCAGCCTCTTTGGAAAAGCAGGCCGCGGGAAATGGAGCGGCTAAATCCACAGGGCCGGACTGCAGAGTCGAAAGAAAAGAATTTTTCTCCGATGCATGCTCCTCTCGAATGGCTTATTACGCTTTCGTTCCCGCCGAAAATAAGCAAAATGAGCGGTACCCGGTGCTTTATCTGCTCCACGGCGCCTATGACGGCTACACGGCCTGGAAGGAACACGCCGGCAACGATATTTGCAGGCTTGCGTCCGAATACCGCCTGATCATCGTAACCCCCGAAGGCCGAAGTTTCGGCTGGTATTCCGACAGCAGGCTCGTCGGGGAAAATCAGGTTGAGACCTATTTTATGAAAGAACTCATTCCGAATGTCGAAATGAATTTTCGGACAAACGGTTTGCGCGGCATCGCAGGTCTGTCCATGGGCGGACACGGAGCTTTCGTTCTTTGCCTCCGACATCCCGGGTTTTTCTCATCGGTAAGCTCCATGAGCGGAATTCTCGATATTACCCGCCACAGCGGCAATTGGCATCTGACGGAACTGTTCGGCCCCTACAAAGGTGCGAACAAGGCCGACTGGGATGAGCATTCGGCGCTGAAGCTAATAGAACGAAGTGAAAGTTATGTCCGTTCTTTGCCCATGTTGATAACCGTCTCCCAGGGCGACTCCCTTGTGATAGAGGACAGCAGGCTCGTCCACGCTCAGCTAGAGAAAATGAATGTGCCCCACCTTTACAACGAATCTCCCGGTGGGCACGACTGGATTTATTGGACCACACAGTTGCCGGCGCATGTGGCTTTTCATGCCCGAAATTTAAACAAAACAACCGAAAACTGAATGCCGCCCCGGCGGCTTGATAAGAAATGTTTCTCATAAGCTTTGAGTTTGCTCTGTTTTTGTTTGGCGCTGTCTGGCTAAACTGGGCGCTTCGCGGCAAAAGATCGGCCTACAGGGTTTTCCTGTTAGCGGCAAACGTCCTTTTCTACGCGACCCAGAAGACCGGTATCCTGCTGCTGCCCCTGGGCGTTGGGATGTCCAATTATGTTTTCGCGCTCCTGGTCTCACGGGCAAAAAGCGATGCTCTAAGGAAGGTCTGGCTCTGCGCGGATATTGTCCTGAACCTGGGCTTCCTGGCTTTTTTCAAGTATTTTGAATTCCTGTACCATTGCCTCGATTCGGTCCTTGTTCCCATTGGGTTGAATCTGCCTCCGCCTTTTATCGAACTCTATTTTCCTATCGGGATCTCATTTTTCACCTTCCAAGGCATTTCCTACTGCATAGACGTCTACCGGGATTCGAAATGCCTCCAAAAAAATCCCGTGGACGTGCTTCTGTTCGTATCGTTTTTTCCCACCATCCTGGCAGGGCCGATCATGCGGGCGGGTCAGTTCATCTCCCAGATCGATAAGCCCGACTACGACAGCCGTTCGTTCCAGGACGCCTTCGCCCTGATTCTGATCGGGCTTTTCAAAAAACTGGCAATTTCGAGCTACATTTCCGAACACATAGTCAGGGACGTATTCCAGGTGCCCGGCGCATATTCCTCGATAACGGTCCTCCTGGGCGTATATGCCTACTCGATCCAAATCTATTGCGATTTTTCCGGATACTCCGACATCGCCACGGGTATCGCTCAACTGATGGGGTTCCGCGTGCCGCTGAATTTCCGCATGCCTTACGGGGTGACAAATATGCAGGATTTCTGGCATCATTGGCACATATCCCTTTCCACCTGGCTCCGCGACTATCTGTTCATCCCTCTGGGCGGCAGCAGGAAGGGAAAACTCCGCAAATACCTGAACCTGATGGTCACAATGGTCATTGGGGGTCTGTGGCACGGCCCGCACAGCCGTTTTCTTCTCTGGGGGACGTTACATGGGATCGCCCTTTCGCTCACGCACGCCTATAACGACCTCAGGAAATTCAGGTTGGCGCGCGGCGGGGAGACAAAAACCGCTACCGGTCCTCCGTCTTTTATCCGGCCATTCGCGCTCAAGGCCGGCGCATGGTTTTTTACTTTCAACCTCGTTTCGTTTCTGTGGATTTTCTTCCAGGCCGAAGACAGCGCCAGGGCCATGGAGATCGTCCAGGCAATTTTTGCTTTTAATGCGAAAGGCATGGGCTTTGAGTCCGGGGTTTTGGCGGCGGTGGGCGCCGGGCTGATGATTCAATTCGCCGGGCCGTACGCGATGGAGTTGTTTTCCAAAACCCAGCAGCGGCTCCCGGTTGCAATCCAGGCAGCGCTTATCGCTCTGCTCTGTATCGTTATTATCAGGCTTGGCCCCTCGGGGGTCCCGCCTTTTATTTACTTTCAGTTCTAGACGCGGGCATTACGACAGGGCTGGTGAACAATGAAACAAAATAGAGAGATCACTCCGGTCAAAGCTGCGCTGATATACTCAATCGCTCTGGTCCTCGTGGTCTTTTCCGAGCTTCCCAGGGTGCTCTCATGGATGAAGGAAACTCAATGGAAACTTGCTTCGGCTGAAGTGTTCGAAAGCTTTGGGCCGAATCGACCCGGTCTTTCGAAGGCTGCGGGAGATTCGGAGAAAGCCGATTCACGGGAAGCCGAACCGGAGAACATGGGCGTAGACAAGGCCATAGCCGCCCGCCCCGACTCCGAGGGTGATTCATCCCCGGCTGAACCGCCCGAAACCAAAGACACGGCCGGAACGGAAATCGCCCCGGCCCAAAGCGGGCCTCAGGCCGAAAACAGCGAGGCGACCGCCCCTGACCCACAAAAGCCGAAATTCAAGCCTCACAGAGTGCTTCTGGTGGGCGATTCCATGATTGCGGAAGGGTTCGGACCCGCACTGCAGCGCCGGCTCAGAAAAGAGACGTCCCTTGAGATAGTCCGCAAGGGACAGTATTCGACAGGGCTTGTACACCAGGAAGACTTCAACTGGGCTTCCGTTTTGAAGGAATTCATCCGCGAGCACAACCCCGACATGATAGTCATTCAGATGGGCGCCAACGACTCGATCGACATACTGGAGAGTTCCGGCAAGCGCTTGTACTGCGGCAACGAGCCATGGAGGGAAGTTTACGGGTCCAGGGTCAGGGAGTTTTTGAAAGTCGCCTCGGAAGAGAAAATCCTGTCGTTCTGGGTAGGCTTGCCGATAATGGGTTCAGAGAAATACTGCTCCAAGGTTCGCGTGATCAACTCGGTGGTCGAACAGGAATGCGCAAAGATTTCAGAATGCGTCTACCTGGATTCATGGACCGTGCTGGCGGACTCCGAGGGCAAGTACACCGCCTATATAAAGGGACCGGGTGGAAAACAGACCCGTATTCGAGCCAAGGACAACGTGCACCTCACTGAAGCCGGCGGAGCGATTCTGACCGACTACTTCCTGCGTGCCGCCTCCGGGCATATCGACCTTTCCTCCGGCGGTGAAGCCGATTCAGGGGCCTCGGTACAATAACGGAAGTAGATCCGACGCCTCGCCGGAATTTATTATAATTTTTTCTTGTGGGGCTTCGTGTCTCCTTTGCGATCTCGTGATAAAGGCAGCCCTGGTCAAATCACGAAGAGCACGAAGGAGTCACGAAGTACACGAAGAGCCCCCCTGGACTCATCGGCTTTCCACATTTTCTGTTTTGTACCCTCTTACTTTTCCTTCTATCTTCTCAGCTTCTTTTCCTTCGTGTCTCCTTCGTGTGCTTCGTGACCAAAATGGGCGCGCTGCACCGGCAAGTGCATGGGTCACGAATGAAACTAAGTTGAGGTTTGATTGCAACTTTGTTGCGCCGGGAGCTTCCTGGTGAACAAAGCCCCTCGGGTGGCCCGCAGAGTCCTGCAAACCGCGGGTGCCCGATGCCCGTATCCGAACGTGGGTGCCGGGTGGCCCGGATACTTGTTATCCGGGCGCGAAGCGCAAGAGGCTACCACCCGGCAACACTTCCAGGCCGACCCGTCCCGCACATCCCAAGCGGCACATTCCTGCAAACCGGACAGCCCTGTAAACCCCCTCTTCATACCACCGTGCGCGCGCGTTGCACGATGATTAGCATAACGCGGGATTTTCCGATTTTTCCCTGTTCGATTGAACCCAATTAAGAGGAGGTTCGTTATGAAAGGTTCGTGGGCACTGGTTACCGGCGCTTCTGCCGGCTTGGGCAGGGCCATTGCTCAAGCACTGGCCGCTCGCGGCGTCAATCTTCTGGTCACTGCCCGACGGGCAGACCGGCTCATGGAACTCAGGGAAGAACTTTCCGGCAAGCATGGCGTCAGGGTGGAACCGCTGGTCTTTGACATAAGAAATCCCAAAGGGGGCGAGTCGGCCCTAAAAGCGCTGGGCGAGGTGGTTTCAGAAGTCTCGATCCTTGTGAACAACGCCGGACTCGGCAAAGGCGCCGGACCGATGTATGAAGGATCGATCGCCGACTGGGACCAGATGATAGACACCAATGTAAAAGGCCTGCTTTATCTGACCCGGTTGATCCTCCCGCACATGGTCAGGCGCAATGCGGGGCACATCGTGAATATCGGCTCGGTCGCGGGTCGCTGGACCCTTCCCGGCGCAGCGGTTTACTGCGCCACAAAATTCGCCGTGCGGGCGATTACCGACGGTTTGCGCATGGATCTGATGGGAAAGAAAATTCGCGTTACAACCATCGAACCCGGTTTGGTTAAAACCGAGTTCAGTCTTGTGCGCGCCGAGGGAGATAAGGCACGGGCCGAAGCCGCTTATGAGGGATATGAGCCGCTGCAGCCCGAGGACATAGCCGAAGCCGTAATCTGGTGCCTCGATCGGCCGCCCCGGGTAAATATTCAGGAACTGGTCGTCTTTCCCACGGACCAGGCCGGCGTGGGACAGATGTACCTGCATCGCGAGTTGGCTTAGGGCTTGCAGTCCTGCGATTTTACATGTACTCAGGGCCGCTCCAAGTTTTTTGATCCTCGCGTCGTTATTTGTCCGGGAATCTCATGCTTGCATAAACTGCCGGATAAAACCCGCCACCTCCTCTTTTCCACGGTACACCCCGAAGTGGCCCTCGCAGAGGATGTCGGCCCCGAGGCCGAGAAGCATCTTGAGGCTTTCATGATAGTCCCTGGAGTTCGAGAGGAAGCTTGGGTCGAGCGGCCCGTGAACGTCCTGGGCGAACACAACTTTGAGCCCGTCCGATTCGGTCAGGTAGACGACCGAACCCGGCGAGTGCCCCGGTGCGTGGATGGCCTTAATCTTCCTGCCGCCCAGCAGGATGTCCTCACCGGAACCGGTAAGTTTTTTGTCAACCCGGCAAGGCTTTAGCTTTGCCCCGTACCAGTTTGCAGCCGTGACGCGATTGTCGCCGGCCTCAAGATATTTTGCATCGAGTTTGTGCGCGACGACATCCAGCCCGATCAGCCGTTTCAATTCGGCCGCGCCGCCCGTGTGATCGTAATGGCAGTGAGTGATCAGCAGGTATTTTATTTCTTGCGGGTCTGCCCCACACCCGGTTATGTTGGCGAAAAGCCTCTTTGTCGCCCGGCCGCAACCCGCATCCACCAACGCCGATTCCTGCCCGAATTTCACAAGGTATATCGACGCATCTTCGGGCGACGTAAGAACGCCGCCGCCCACTTCGAAAATCTCGCTCGTGATTGCCATGGCTGAAAGACCTTCATGGGAAGAGTTTTAAGCATGCAAAATCTCGGTCCATATCGCGAAAAGCGGATTTTTTGATAATACAGCATGTTTTTACTTTATGGTAGAAGAGGAAATATGAAGCGCCGCATAGCAAAGTTTAATCCCGATGTCGGCCATACACTCCATCTTGAAGCCACGGAACGCTTCAACAGGGAGTTACTGATATTTTGGGGCCGCTAAGCCACGCTGGAGTGCACATTCGAAGACTGGAGGATTCCGATGAAGCGAATAAAAAGGAGATGGATGTCCGGCCTGGTGTTTCTTATGGTTTTCGCTGCCCTGACCGCGCTTGCCGCACAGGAGAGGGCCACAAGGATCGTAAGGTTTGTCCCCGACGCATTGGCTGCCAGGAGTGACCGGCTCGGGAATTGTTGGACCGGTTCCATCGCGTCCCCCAGGCCCGATGCATGGCGCTGCATGGTCGGAAACGAGATCTTCGACCCTTGCTTTTCACCCCCGCACGGGAATCTTGTGGTGTGCGATGCGAATCCCGCCAAGGGCGTGCCGGGCTTCAGATTGAACCTGACCGGACCCTTGCCGAAACAGGATATGCCGGCAGGGTCGTCAAACCTGGAAGCCGGCAGCGGCTGGCTGATCCAATTGGCGGACGGCGCCTTGTGCCGGCCCTCGACCGGCGCAAGCGGCATGGTCGGGGGAAAGGTCATGCGTTATTACTGCGAGAGCAGGAAAAAGGGTCAATATGTATCCCTGCTTGACGATCTCGATTCGAGCAAGCCGTTGTGGACAGCCGAGAAGGCGACAACCGTCATGGGGCCTCAAGGTCCGAAGCTCATAAAATCGGAAAGAATAGGTATCAGGATAGTCTGGCAATGATCAGGACGCCAAGATCGGTTTTTATCATAACGCTCGGCTTGTTTTTCATTCTGGCCTCTTCTTTTATCCGCCCGGCCGCTGCGAACGATGAGGAGACCTTATCCCGGGAGGCGCTCCAGGCTTACAACGCATCCGACTACGCGAAGGCCATGGAAAAGGGCCGCGAGGCGCTGGCGGCAGCTAAGAAGTCGGGGAACAGGCAAGCCGTCGGGGTTGTTGCCTGGTTTCTCGGCGAGGTGCATTCGGCCCTGAGCGAGTATCGGGAAGCACTGGGATATTATGAGGATGCCCTCGCAATTCAAAGAGGGGCCGGAAACGAAAATGCAGTCGCAACGGTCCTTAATAGAATTGGCGCGGCATACCAGGAGTTGGGCCGTTATGACGAAGCGCTCAAATCTCATGAGGAGGCGCTTGCCATCACGAAGGAGACCGGGAACCGGCAGGGGATCGCGGAGACCCTGAAAGAGACCGGAATGGCATATTCGAGCCTTGGCCGGTATGAAAAGGCGCTCAGCCTCCATCAGGAGGCCCTGGCAATCGACAGGGAGATCGGAAACCGTCTGGGCGCAGGTGAGGACCTTGCTGAAATCGGGATCGTGTATTCCTACCTGGCTCAATACGAGAAGGCGCTCGGCTGCTTTGACGAGGCCCTTGCAATTGAAAAAGAGTTTGGAGACCGTAAAGGCGTCGGAGGAGACCTTGCCGAGATTGGAATGCTGTATTCCGCTATCGGCATGGATGAGAAGGCGCTCGCGTACCTGGAGCAGGCCCTGGAGATTCACAAAGAGATCGGGGCCCGCAAAGACGTTGCCGGCGACCTTGCGGAGATCGGAAATGTCTATTCGAACCTTGGCCGGAACGGCGAGGCGCTCCGCAACTATGAGGAAGGGCTGGCAATCGACAGGGAAATCGGGGACAAGAACGGCGTCGGCAAGTTTTTTGGAAGTATCGGAACAGTTCACCTGATGCTCGGCCGCGGCGACATGGCGCTGAGTTATTTCCAGGAAGCGCTGAAGATCGATAAGGAGGTCGGAGACCGGGGGGACTCCGCGATTAATCTTACCGGGATCGGCATGGTGTATTCGAGTCAGGGCAAGCATCAAGACGCGTACGAATCACTGAAGGAAAGTCTCAGGATCGGCGAGGAAATCGGCGCGCCCGAGGTTCTGTGGCGGGCGCTGTGCAAACTCGGCAAGGCAAGCGCAATGCTGGGAAAAGATCTCGAAGCCGCCTCCCTCTATGAAAGGGCTATCGACGCCATAGAAGCCATGCGGACAGGGTTGTCGGAAAAAGAGGTCAGGATCGTCTTCATGAGCGGGAAGATCTTTGTCTACGATGAACTGATCGGGCTTTACCTGAAGATGCACGCTAATGACCCGTCAAAAGGCTACGACAAAAAAGCCCTTGAGGTATTCGAACGAAAGCAGGGCCGGGTTTTTCTGGAAGAAATGGGGAAAAGCGGCGCCAGGGATTTTGCCGGGGTCCCGGCGGAGGTCAAGGACCGTGAGGCCGATTTGGAAAACCGGATCGAAAAGGCCGGGGCCGAGATCGTGACAGAGCGTTCCAAGGGCGCAGATAAGCTGGATACGGCGCGCCTTCAAGCCCTGGAAGCCGGTTTGCGGCAGCTCCGGACCGATCTTAAGACCACTCGGGAAGAGATCGGAGCGAAGTATCCGGACTACTATGCTCTCAAGTATCCGGCGCCGGCCGGCCTCGACGATATCCGGGAGAAGGTGCTCGGGGCCGATGAAGCCCTGCTTGTCTACGCCGTGATGCAGGACGGCGCCTGCCTGTGGGTGATAGGGAAAAAGCGCTTCGGCCTCTACTCCATCCGGGTCGGTGAAAATGAACTGGCGCAAAAAATCGACTCCTTCCGCAAGGGCACCATCTCGATCCTGAAAACCATGACTAATTCCAGAAACTCACGGCAGCAGATCGAGGAAAAAATCGAGGCCGACATGAAGGCGGTCAGCCTTGAAGGATTGGAACTCCATAAACTGCTGATTCCGGACGACGCAAGGGAAGCCGTCGCAGAGGTAAAGACCCTCTATGTCATTCCTTCGGGTCCGCTCTACGGCCTGCCTTTCGAAGCCCTGGTTTCCCGGACCGATGCCGAAGGCCTTCATTACCTGGTGGAAGATCATCCCGTTGCTTATTTGTCTTCGGCATCGCTTCTCCAAACGCTTCGCGAAGCGGAGGCAAGAAAGACGACAAGGGCCAGGTATCCCCTGCTCGCCTTTGCAAATCCGGTATACGGCAAACGCGAAACCTCGGCGCCGACAAGGGGGGAACCAACGGTTGCCGCTCTTAGAGAGAGCGCCTACCTGGACATCATGGGCGGAAGCTTTCTGGAGCTTCCCGAGACAGAGGATGAGGCAAGGGAGATTAAAACCGTCCTCACGGCATCGGATTCGACCGAACCTTTGCAGTTGCGGCAGGATGCATCGCGGAGCAAAGTTTTGAAACTTAACGAGGCACGGAAGCTTGCGGACTATCGTTACGTGGTTTTCTCCTGCCACGGCGTGGCGCCGGACGTCACCAACCGGGTGAGCCAGCCGGCCCTCGTGCTCTCTCAGCCGGACCCGGCCGGCGGCGACGGTTTTCTCACCATGGCCGATACCTTTGGCCTGAGGCTCAATGCCGACCTGGTAACGCTTTCCGCATGCAATACCGGCAGGGGAATGGAAGTCCGGGGCGAAGGCGTAATCGGGCTGACCCGCGCCTTCATGTACGCGGGCGCCAACGCCGTATCGGTCACGATCTGGTCCGTGGAATCCATTTCGGCAAAGCTGCTGAGCACCGGCCTCTATGAAAACCTGCAGGCGAACAGTGGACGGGCCGAAGCCCTTCGCGAAATCAAACTGCGCATGATCCATGGAGAAAAAGGCAAAACGTACCGCTATCCGTATTTCTGGGCGCCCGTAGTCCTGTTCGGCGATGGACGGTAAGTTTCGAAAAGAATTACAGCCGGAAGACCCCTGCAGGGATTGGTATCTTATACTGCCCTCATGCGTTGCCCCGGGAAGCAAACCATGCCAAATCAGTAGGCATCCATGGAAATTCCTGTTATGTTTTCATGGACCTGTCCTAGCGCTTTTCGACAGGCAACCAGATCGGGGGTGGAAGCATGTCCCGCAGGATGACCGGCACGGAAATGCTGAACGGCGGCTATAAGTTCTTTAGATATCTTACCATGGGCGGTCTCCTTTCCATCAACCTTGAAGTCACCAAGAGATGCAACGCCAGATGCAACTTCTGCGATTACTGGAGGGAAAAGCCGCCCCCGGAGCTGAAAGATTATGCCCCTGTCGTGGCAAAGCTGCAGCCGCTCTCGGTCGGCCTGACAGGAGGAGAACCGCTTCTCAGGGGAGATCTACCGGATTTGATCGCATCACTGCGCCGAAGTTCCGGCTTTCTCCGTATTTCCCTCGTCACCAACGGGTTCCTGCTGACCAGGGAAAACGGCCTCGAACTCTGGGAGGCCGGACTCGACGAAATGTCCATTTCCCTGGATTACCTGGACGCTAGGCATGATGCGGGTCGCGGCTTGAACGGCCTTACGGAGCACATCATCGCAGTCGCCCCCGAACTGGCGGCCGCCGGCGTCAATCTGGTTTTCAATATGGTCGTCAAGAGCAGCAACTACACGGAAGTACCTCAGATGGTGCGCGAGTGCGCGAGGATGGGCGTCAAAGTCTCGCTCAGCACCTATAACTGCTGGCGAACGAATAACCGCGCCCATATGATCGAAAAGGACGAACTCCGGGACCTGGCAAACGTCGTCGAGGAACTCAAAGAACTCCAACGGACCATTGGCAGCCCCGTCAACACGCCGTTTTACCTGGATGGGATGTTGGAGTTTTTCGCAAAAGAGAACATTCCCGGGTGCACTGCCGGCCTGAATTGGATTCAGGTCACCCCTGACGGGATGATAAAACGTTGTTCGGACCACCCGGTGGCCGCCCATTTCAGCCAGTGGCGGCGTCGGTTTTTCGAGCCGACCGATTGCGGCCGATGCTGGTATGGCTGTCGCGGCGGGGCCCAGGAGCCGTGGTCATGGAAACGTTTCACCGAAAAGGCCAAAGACGCCCTTACATCGTAGGGTGTTCCATTTCATAAGCCGGATATTGCAGCAAAGATCCGGCCGTCACCCCCTATTCAATAGACTGCCGCAAATAACAACCGGTTTGGAAATTCCCGCTCATGAGGTCAAAGTGCGTGTACCTGAGCGCACATTGCGCCGGCCGTCACCTCGACGGAAAGAGGCTGCGGGCTTCAGTTCCGAGATTCGCGCCAGGGTGCAATTTTTGCTCAACCGGGACTGATGAATCGTCAGCTTTTTTCTGACCTGAACTCTTCTTTTATGCGTTCGGCAAGAAAGACCTTCAACAATGACTGATATGGAATGTCTTGCTTGTTTGCCAACGCCTTAAGGTCATCGAGCATGGATTCGGGCAGCCTGACGGAGATTGTCCTGGTAGATGGCTTTAACTTGGGAAATGATAACCTCTTCGCCTTTCCCCAGTCGACATAATCAACCGATTCCCGTTTTGACCAAAAATCTCGCTCCTGGTCTTCACTCTCGAACTTCGGAATTTTCTTTTTCATCGTATATCCTTTTTTCCGACCGATTCATATTTCGGGCCGAGATTACGCGGATTAGACCGCCCCGGATCGTGAACAGTACGAACAGTTTCCTTCCCCTGTCGGTCCGGCCCAGGGCATAATAGCGTGGTTCGTTGTGCGAATGCTTTTGATCGTCGGCAACTACAAAAGGCAGATCAAAAAAAACCTGCTCACACTCCGATCGCGTTACGTTGTGCTTGGCCCAATTTTTCTCAGAGTTCCCTTCATCCCACTCAAAGCCACTGGCTGTAAATAGCTGCTCCAGATCCACAGTGTCTCCATCACTCGATTGCAGAAATTAACGTTTATGTATATAATCATAACATACAAATTTTCATAATTCTAAATGTGAATAGGTATGAGTTTAACGTCCGATCCTGATTTTTTTTGAACCTGCAGCTTAAGGCAGGCGCTTTGCTATTGCGGGAGGAATCATGACGCTCTGGGTGGATGCCGATGCATGCCCCGGAAAAATCAAGGAGCTGATTATCCGTGCGGCAAGGAGGCTTAGGATTATGGCTGTATTTGTCGCGAATAAATACATCAGTATTCCCGAATCCGGCTATATTTCCACACGCAGGATCGGGACGGACCCAGAAGCCGTGGACGTTCACATAACCGAAAGCGCCCGGGCCGGGGACGTCGTGGTCACACAGGATATCCCCCTGGCTTCCGCCCTGGTATCAAAGGGAGTTATCGTCATAAGCACCAGAGGGGAACTCTTTACGGAGCAAAATATCGGGGAGCGGCTCTCAATCCGCAACTTTATGCAGGACCTTCGCGAGGCGGGCAGCATTACGCCCGGCCCCAAAGAATTCGGCCAAAAAGACACGCAGCGTTTTGCCGATACGCTGGATAGAGTACTTAGCCGACTCCTTAAGCCAAGAACCAACTGACCCCGTTTTCTCCCTCAAACTGCCTCGGAGTTTATGGAGGGACGCGCGCAATCTCCATTTCTGCCTCCGTTGGCATTCCCGAAATCCCGAACCATTTTGACGATGGCTGGCCACCCGCCGAGGAACAATGGGATCTATTCCTGTTTGAAGACCTCATCCAGCCAGTCGAAGAGCACCTGACTCACAAGACTGCGGTTCTCCATGACACAGTGATTTGTCGCGCCTTCGACAGTCGGCGTTATTACCATTTTCTTCATGGGGTTTGGAAAGTTATCCATACATACCTTCTGTTGCCGCTTAACCTCCTCGCTCTTATACTCGCCTTCACCAACGATGAGCAAAGCCGGAACGGTGACTTTGGCCGGGTCGAAGGCAAATCCTCTATTGGCCTCCGCGAGGCCGGAAGGGTTGTCCATCGGCACGCCCCAGCGCCAGCAGACAGCTTTGACGATGTTGCCGTGAAAGACCGTCCAGGATGCGATCTCCTTCTTTGTTGCCAGCACTACCGGCATGGTGGAGAAGAGAGGGTAGGCGTCAACGACGGCGGAATTCATTGCAATCGCCTTGATCCCGGGGTCGCGCATGGCGGCCTGAGGCACGAACCCGCCACCTCCGCTATATCCGTAAGAAGCCAACCGCTTTGGATCTACGTCGGGACGGCTGAGGGCGTAGTCAACGACAGCCTTCATGGGGACGTTCATGTCAGGCCGGAAGGTTTTCCCCTCGAACGGAAGGAGCCCCTGCCCCGGAAAATCGACGGTCATGAAGTTATAGCCGCGGTCATGGGCCTGGGGGGCGATATAGAACACAAGGTCCTCGGCGAAGGTCTCGCCGCCGCCGATCATGACCAGGGTCTTCGAGGGGTTTGCTCCCGCGACCGCCTTGCGGAAATATCCCGGAAGAACCGTTCCTTCGAAGGGAATCTCGAAATATTCCATGGGTGGATCGAAGAGCTCCCCTGCCCTTTTCATGAGGCTTCGGCTCTTACTCGCCCTTTCCTTGAGGCGCGGATCGTTCGGCAATATCGAGAGGAGCGATATACGATAATAGTAAGAAGCGCGCTGCAACTGATCGCGGGCGCTCACCTTGTGGCCTTCTGCAAGAGATTTCTGGCCACGGGCCTCGGCAAGGCACGCCATTTTGAACCATTCCTCCTGCCAGCTTGCGGCGTCGCCGTCCTTTATTTTAGATGCCGTGTAGAATGCCTCGCCGATTTCCACGCCGTGGTTCACCGCGGAACCAAGAACGAGTGTGCCGAAGTTGAAATCCATATCCGTGTCGTTAAAATGGTAGCGGACGCCGGTATCGTGGGCGTCAAAGACCTTCCTGCCTTCCTCGTTTCGCACCGATTTCGTTTTGGAAGTATCTTCCTTTTCCGCGGCGCAGGACACACCGGTTCCCCAATTTGTCAGGACAATAAACAGCGGGAACATGACCGCAACCGCCAGGACTCTCTTGTGCATTCCAATCTCCCGTCGCTTTTGAATTCAATGCGTTTGCATTTCCATTTTCGACTCAGGGCAAGCGTTCCCGGTTATAAGTTGGCTGCTTGCTGATAATCCCATTCTTTCATGAAAAAATGCCCATTGGCGGACAGCTTCCGCTCGGGAACCCTCAAGAAAGCAATTTCCCGTCACCTTCCCGGATTGCAGCTCCTGTCCGAGATCTGCGGGCCGGTCCTCATGACGGCTTCACGAACACTGCGGCCCCATCGGCTTTGAGCACTCTTTGGGGGTTGATGCAACCGAAAAGCTGGATCAACTTCACCACTGTTCCTGTCCAACCCGTCTGGTGGCTTGCCCCCAGGCCGGCCCCATTGTCTCCATGGAAGTATTCATAAAAGAGAATGTTGTCACGCCAGTGCGGGTCGGTCTGGAATTTTTCCGTGGCGCCGTAAATCGGACGCTTGCCGTGCCCATCACGCAGAAAGATACGGATCAGGCGATCCGCGATTTCCTTGCTTACTTCGAAGAGATTCATCATCCTGCCCGATCCCGTCGGACATTCAATCGTGAAGGCGTCGCCATAGTAACGATAGTATTGCAGGAGCGCCCGGATGATAAGATTATTGACGGGCATCCAGACGGGTCCCCGCCAGTTGGAGTTTCCGCCGAACATGCCGCTGTCCGACTCGGCGGGGAGGTATTGGACCCGGTATTCCTCCTCGTTTATGCTGAAAACATAAGGGTGATCCAGATGGTAGCGGGAGAGGGCACGGATGCCGTAAGGGCCCAGAAATTCGTTTTCATCGAGCATGCGGGCCAGGATACGGCGCAGCCTCTGCTCATTCACAATGGCCAGGATGTCACGGTCTGCAACACCCCTGTGGTCCGGTCCGATGGGAAGCATGGTCCGGAGGATCTCCGGCATGCGCTCGAGGCGCCGGCTCAATATATCGGTCACGTGCGGCACCATATTTCTCTGATGCCCTTCGATGATGGTGGTGGCGCAGAGGGGGAGGAGTCCCACCATGGAGCGGACCTTGAGCCGCTGCGCGCTTCCATCCGGCAGTCTTAGCAAGTCGTAATAGAATCCGTCTTCCTCGTCCCACATGGCGTCATGGCCCACGCGGTTCATTCCCAGATCGATCCACAGGAAGTGTTCGAGGAATTTGTGGAGGAGATCCTCGTAGGTAGCGTCATGAACGGTCAGTTCGATGCTCAGTTCGATCATGTTCTGACAGAAGAGGGCCATCCACGCCGTGCTGTCGGCCTGTTCCAGGTGTCCCCCGCCGGGAAGAGGCGCGCTTCGGTCGAAGACGCCGATATTATCCAGACCGAGGAAGCCGCCTTCGAAAACATTTCTGCCCAACCGGTCCTTGCGGTTGACCCACCAGGTGAAATTCAGCATGAGCTTGGCAAAGGATCGCTTGAGGAAGTCAATGTCGCCCGCCCCGTGCAGGGCCTGCTCGGTCCGGTAAAGAAGGAGGGTCGCCCACGCATGGACCGGCGGGTTCACGTCGCTGAAGTTCCATTCGTATGCGGGAATCTGCCCGTTGGGATGCAGGTAAACCGGGCGAAGCATGAGAGCCAACTGTTCCTTGGCGAAATCGGTATCCACCAGGGCAAGGGGAATCGTATGGAATGCCAGGTCCCAGGAGGCATACCAGGGATACTCCCACTTGTCGGGCATCGAGATGATATGATCGTTTACCATGTGGAACCACTCCCTGTTCCGGAACTGTCGGCTGGAGCCGTGCAGCGGGTGGGCGTGGTGTTCCTTGAGCCACCTGTCGACATCGAAAAAGTAGTACTGCTTGGTCCACATCATGCCGGCAAAGGCCTGGCGCATGATGTTGGCCATATCTTCATTCACGGACGGAGGGGTTATGGATCGATAAAATTCGTCGGCCTCACGAAGCCTGGCCGCAAAAAGCTCGTCGAAGACATTTCCGAAGACGTCTCCCTTTGCATCCCCCGATGTAGCTGAAAGCCTCAATTTGATGACAGCGGACTCCCCGCCGCCGATGCTGAGATGGTAGTGCGCGGATGCCTTGGTCCCCGTCCGTTTCGGATTCACAGACCGCAGGTTCCCATGCACCACGTGGTTGTTGATGCCGTCTTTTACATAGGGCCCGGCATTGGGTATACCGAAGATTCGCTCGGTGTTCGTTTCATTTTCCGTGAAAAGGAGCGCCGGTTTTCCTTCACATGTAAGAGTGTAGTCCTTCAGCGTTTTCTGAAAGAGGGGATCGGTGTGGTGGGCACGGATCTTCCTATGTTTTGCTCCTTCAATGGATCGGAGGGCGGGCTTCGCGCCTCCGCCGGGCCAGGACCAGGTGTTGCGAAACCACAGGGTGGGCAGCACATGGATGGGAGCCGCATCAGGTCCTCGATTGCAGACGGTGATCTTGATCAGCATATCTTCGGGGGCGGCCTTTGCGTATTCTACAAAGACATCGAAGTAGCGGTCATCGTGAAAAACCCCCGTGTCTATAAGTTCGTACTCCATCTCAGTTCGGGAACGACCGCGGTTTGTCTCCACGAGGTCCGAGTAGGGGTAGGCTTCCTGCGGGTACTTGTAGAGAAATTTCATGTACGAATGGGTAGGCGTGCTGTCGAGGTAGAAGTAGTATTCCTTCACATCCTCCCCGTGATTCCCCTCGGAGTTGGAGAGGCCGAACATCCGTTCCTTGACGATGGGGTCCTTCCCGTTCCAGAGCGCCAGGGCAAAGCAGAGGACCTGCCGGTCGTCGCAGATCCCCCCCAGCCCGTCCTCTCCCCAGCGGTATGCACGAGAGCGGGCCTGGTCATGAGTGAAGTAGTCCCAGGCATTTCCCGAATTACTGTAATCTTCCCGCACGGTCCCCCATTGCCGCTCACTCAGGTAGGGGCCCCAGTATTTCCATGCAGCTTTTTGCTTCCGGGCATCTTCAAGTCGCACCTGTTCGGCGGTCACTTCGCATTCCTCTCAATGACATTATTTTCTAACCGTTGCCGTTTCTCTCTGCAGCCGTGGTCCATCGGACGGCCGGCATTCAGATCAATTGCCCCCAAGACACCGCACTTGCCTGTATGCTCATATTGAAATCCTCATGGATCAGATCTTGACCTCTTGGACAGAACCGCAGATAGATAAGCATTTGATCGTTCATCGAAAAAGATAGAGCCGGCAGAAGGGGAAAAACAAATTTCTTGGGGACAACTAATGAAGCGATGAGGACCTTCAAGCTCTCGATGGCCTCGCTGGAGGGAAGCGTTACCGGAAGTATTCCCGATTTGGGAAGTGGTGTGTTGGACTCCGGTTCAGGCTGAAGAGTAGTCAGGCTTGTTGAAAGGCGCAAGAAGAGGTTGGGCTGAACTTTAAATGCCGGGACCCAGAAATGCAATTGCTTCTGTTCCCACACATTCTGAATGGCCCTGGGAAGGTTTGCCAGGCGCACCAGGTCAGCGTACGACTTTAGCTGCAACCCCGTCACACTGGCGTTGAGCCGCCAGAAAGGTAGGTATATGGCGGTATCGCCCCCTTTCTTAGCCGCGGGAAACGCGAACTTCACACTTGCGAAACCCGATCCGTGCGACTGCCAGGCGGAGGCGCAGTTCCGGCAAAGAAGAATGAGGCTGTTTTTTTCCCCTTCCAGGTCCCATCCACAGCTTGGGCACATCATGGGAAGAAATGAGAGCTGATCTTCGGCATCGCGGCGTTCGACCGCCGGGTCGACCGGACTCCTAACTGTATTGCCGACAGGACTTTGCAGGATCGCATCGACCAGCACATTACCTCGGACCGAAAAAGGGGAGTAGATCAAGCTCGCCGTTTCGCCAATAAAGGAGTCTTCTATTCCGGGCGAAACACTCTTAATCGGAGAGCTCCCACATTCAGGGGCACTGTTGACGTGTCTTTCGAACGGAAACTGCGGCTCCAGGAAATTACCGATAATCCCGGGGACAACGTACCGGAGCTTCAGCACCTGGGGCCTCATTCCAAGCGACATCGGCGCCGTACCCGGCTTAAGCGCCAGAATATTGGTGTCAATTATTTTGCTCTCGACACTCAACGCATCGAAAGAAAACACCATGCCCCGAAACCTCCAGTAAGGAAGGAAGAAAAGATCGGCAGTGCTTTCTTTTGGAGTGAAAAAATATTTGAAATGCTTCCGTGGCATAATGTAGAGCCGGTTTCGGCAGTATGCGCATTGGAATATACGGTCTGATTCCTCCAACACGACCGGCGCGCCGCACTGAGGGCAAGGGTGTTCTATCTGCCAGCTCTGGTTGCTAGAGTTTGTCGCCACAATTGTTACAGTACATTGAGTCCGGCAGGTTATCGCTTCCGCAGTGCGGGCATTTCACCGGCTG
>Ga0326728_10008514_pt1 | contig 25419 bp, 25 predicted proteins | sample MB3enrmetagenome_FD_207602 | JGI IMG/M metagenome (GOLD analysis project Ga0326728, IMG submission 207602) | Lab enriched peat soil microbial communities from McLean, Ithaca, NY, United States - MB31MN | ecosystem: Environmental > Terrestrial > Soil > Wetlands > Peat | place: USA: New York... | reverse complement strand
GGCGATAATCCTGGGAGTTACCCATTGATTCATGTTTTTGGCGTAAACCTGACGATAACTAAAATCCCCGCCGTCCGCTCCGGGGGCGTGCCTTTACAGAGGACAGGCGGCGTGCCGGTGATACGTTAAAACCTTCACTATTCACGTTTCACCATTCACCATTCACGTCTTCCAGGGGGATAAATGAAAACCCAATTCACCGACGGCGACATCACCCAAAAGACCAGTGGCACCCGCGTCATAGCGGCGTTCCTTAACCTGATATTCAACCACCGTCACGACGGGTTGGATCAGGACGGCTCCGCGCCACTGGATTACGCCATGGCCTCCGGCACGGAGAACGCCATCACCGTGGAGCTTTCCATGTCTCTGCCGGCGCACGTGGTCGGCATGCCGATCAATGTGCAGATCGCGGCGCCCAATACCGGCCCGGTAACCATCGCCATGGCCGGCCTGGCAGCGGTGGCCCTGACCAAGCGGGGCACGACACCTCTTGCCGCCGGCGACCTGGCTGCCGGACAGCTTGTTACCATGGCCTACGACGGCACCCAGTATCAGCTCACCGCGTGGGTAGCGCCCTCTGTAACCGACATGGCCACGTTGGACGGTCAATCAGCGACCCAACTCGCGCCACCGGGCATGTTCGGTGAATTTGCCATGCCCACGGCCCCGTCCGGCTGGCTGGCATGCGACGGCAGCGCCGTGTCCCGCACAACCTATGCGGCCCTGTTCGCCGCGATTGGAACCACGTGGGGCGCGGGCGACAATGTCAGCACGTTCAATGTTCCGGATGCGCGGGGCGTAGTACTGCGCGGCCTGGACAACGGCCGTGGCATAGATGTGGGCCGCGCGTTTGGCACCCTCCAACAAGACGCTCTGCGGAGCCATACCCATACTTACAATACCAAGGGAGGCGTGGCCCCGCAAAGCGGAAGCACCACAGAATGCTGGTTCGAAGATGCCTCCGCCACCACAGGTGCCACAGGCGATGTGGAAACGCGCATGATCAACATTACCGCGTTTATCTGCATAAAATACTAGCAATAATTTAAACTCTCAGGAGGAATCCTATGCCCATACTCCAGGCCCCCACGCCCGACGGCTTGTTTCACGACGGAGATCCAACGACCGGCACGAAAGGCACTCCCATATCGGCAGCGTGGCTCAACCAGTTATGTACCTCTGTCTCCACCGGTATGACGGGCGTGGGCACACAAGGTCCATCCGGACCTGTCGGCAATCAGGGATTTCAGGGCGTTCCTGGAAGCCAGGGATATCAGGGCAACGCGGGCGCTCAAGGCCCGCAAGGACTACAGGGGTTTCAGGGTTTCCAAGGCGCTCAGGGCATAAACGGTAGTCAGGGGGGAATCGGCGTCCAGGGACCTCAGGGCGCCCAGGGCTCACAAGGAGAGCAAGGAGTAGCGGGGAGCCAGGGATATCAGGGCAATGCCGGTGTAGCCGGTCCTCCGGGGACAGGATTGACTAAGATCGGCGTACCATGGACCAGCGGTCAAAACTGGGTTGTGGGCGATGCCCCCAGCTATAGCGGCAACGTCTATTGCTGCATAGTCGCCATCACCGATTCAACGACCAATCCAAGTGCCGATACCACCCATTTTGTTCTCCTTGGTGCACAGGGAATTCAAGGGACAACCGGAGCCCAAGGGGTGCAAGGCCCCCAGGGGAATACCGGCAGCCAGGGGCTGACAGGCCCACAGGGGAATCAAGGTTATCAAGGCAGTTTGGGACCTCAGGGGGTTCAAGGCACCGTGGGAAGCCAAGGCGTCATAGGCCCCCAGGGCGCGCAAGGCACAACAGGGCCTCAAGGTGTCATCGGTCCCCAGGGCAATTCTGGTGTCCAGGGACCCATGGGCTCCCAGGGCTATACCGGCAGTCAGGGATCTCCCGGAGTTCAGGGAGCGCCCGGCAGTCAGGGGTCTGCTGGTGTGCAGGGTCCGCAAGGAACCATAGGGCCTGAGTTCACCACCGAACAATATGCGGAAAGCCTTGTTGTGGGGACTCCGGCGTCCATAAATCTCGGCAACGTGAATGCCGGCGACAGGATTCTTGTTTCTGCGATTATGAACATTCAGGGAGGCTCATCGGCCAATGTCTCGGGAACTATTTACGGTGGCGGGACAGCTACAATAACTTTTTGCGGGCCGTATTCCGCAACCAATGAATTACAGGCCCCTTCAGTGCCAGCAGCTACCGGATTGAGTAATCATTGTATTACCGGGATTGTGTTCGTCACAGCCAGCGGAACTTTGACGCTTAACGGCTCGTTGCAGTACAGCGGCTCGCCTGGGGCGTACTCCGCCTATATCTATTCCGTTTTCTATAAAGGACCGTAAAAAGGAGGTTACTTTAAAATGTGTCAACAAGGGATAAGAGGATCAGATGGGCCTTCCGGGGTACAGACATGTATTGCGAAAACCAGTGAGAAATGCAATGCCAATTGCCCGATGTTCACCTATTGCCAAGTCCCGTTTGAAATTAAGGCTTGGCCGTCAGGCCATCAGGGTGCACCGAGAGGGGTAAGCCCTGAAGAGTTTTACACTAATAAAGAAAGATGGGGTGCTCAAGGATGAAAATTTCTATCTTCACTCCAACGCACGATCCGAAATACATCCATGAGGTTTATGACAGCATCAAGGACCAGGACTTTGACGAATGGGTAATTTTGCCCAACGGTAAAATAAATAACGGCCAAAGTATGGGGAGACAAGGGCCATTCTTTGATTTGTTTGATAAAAAACATCATTTTGAAGTTGTTGATCATCGGATCAGATTTGTGAACTATGAAGGGGCACAAGAATCCAACATCGGGGCGCTGAAAGCCTTTGCATGTCAGCATTGCACCGGGGATATCCTTGTCGAGCTGGACCACGACGATCTGCTTACCCCGGACGCAATCGCGGAAATCCGCAAAGCTTTTGAAGACGAAACTGTCGGCTTTGTTTATTCCAACGATCTTGTAATTGGCATGGATGGCAAGAGGCAGCCGCGCTACCTGCCGGAACACGGTTGGAGATACCGTAAAACTAAATTCAATGGCCGCCTGATCGACGAGCCGATTGCCTTTAAAGCTACGCCGGCCAGCATCTCCAGGATATGGTATGCGCCGGATCATGTCCGTGCGTTCCGCAAGGAGGTATATGATAAGGTGGGCGGCTATGACGCTTCCCTGGAGGTCCTGGACGATCAGGATCTGATGTGCCGGTTGTACCAGGCAACGAAGTTCCACCACATCGATAAGGCCCTGTACGTCTATCGCGTGCATGGCGACAATACTTGGCTCAACAAGAACCAAAAGATCCAGGAAGGGGTATGGCCGCTTTATGACAAACACATTGAACCGATGGCGTTGAAATGGGCCGATGTTAATGGATATTTAAAACTCGACCTAGGCGGACGTCTGAATACGCAAACCGGCTACAAGTCCGTAGATTTGAAAAACGCGGACATAAACTGCGATTTGAATGGTGAATGGCCGTTTGAGGATGACTCAGTAGGAGTGATCAGGGCCTTCGATGTTTTTGAACATTTACGCGACCCACTCCACACAATGAAGGAACTATACCGGGTCCTGGCTCCGGGAGGATATGCGTTCATTCAGGTCCCGTCCACGGATGGGCGTGGAGCGTTTCAGGACCCGACGCATGTCTCTTTCTGGAATGAAAATTCTTTTTTATACTATGTTATCGAACAGTGGGCGGATTATATCGACTCAGATGTGAGATTCCAGGCAATTCGGGTTTACACGACAACAAAAAACAATCTGGAGGTTTGCTGGGCAGTGGCGCACCTGGTCAAAGTGACCGAGGGCCTGCCGGGGATAATAAGCATATAAACAAATGATAAAGAAGAGGCAGCGGCCGGATGGCATTACCAGTACCATCCGGCCGCCGACCCACAAACCAGGTTGTGAGCCAGCCAAGGCTGCCCCGCTCCGATCAGAGCATGGGAAGCCTACCACAAAACCACTCAAACCGAAAGGCTCTCACACATGAAACATTATCCTATACTTGCATGGCCCGGCGGTAAGCGGCGCCTGGCAAAAACCCTTTTACCGCTCATCGAGTCCAGGCCTCACACCTGTTATGTGGAAGCATTTGCAGGCGGGGCATCGATGCTAATGATGCGACACCCTGCTGAAGTAGAGGTTTTAAATGACACCAACACAGAACTGGCTAACCTGCACCGAGTGGTCAAACACCACTTGGAGGAATTACTCCGTCAGTTCCGCTGGGCTGTTTCAAGCCGTCAAATCTTCGAATGGGAGATGGCAACCCCGACCGAGGTCTTGACCGACATCCAGCGTGCGGCGCGGTATCTCTACATCCAAAAGCATTCGTTTGGAGGTAAGGTCACTGGTCAGACTTTTGGCATATCCCCGAGTTCCGCGCCAAGATTTAACATCCTCCGCCTTGAGGAGGATCTATCGCAAGCACACTTACGGCTTTCCCGTGTGTGGATAGAAACCCTGGACTGGTATGACTGTGTCAAGCGTTGGGATCGTGACTTCACACTGCATCTTCTCGACCCGCCATACTGGCAAACCGAAGGCTATGGAGTCCCATTCCCCCTGGAGGAATATCACAAAATCGCCGAGGCCATGCGAGACATGAAAGGCAGCTCGATCCTGACGATTAACGATCACCCAACGATGCGCGAAATCTTCCAAGGTTTCACCATGCAACAGGTGGATATAAATTATACAATCGGAGGTCCCGGCAAGGGTCAAAAAAAGCGGGAATTGATCTTTCAAAACTGGTGACTAAAAGGCAAACTTTAAGGGGGCTAAAATGCCCCCTTAAAAGCGCTGAAGCGCTTCATAAACCATCTGTCCGGATTACGTAAACCATGTGTCGCGTTACAAAACCGCTCCGTATCTGCGCTGGGTACTGCGTGGGTACAGTCAGAATAAAAAAAAGACCTGCATCTCTGCAGGTCCTTGATTTATTTGGTTGCGGGGACAGGATTTGAACCTGTGACCTTCGGGTTATGAGCCCGACGAGCTACCAGACTGCTCCACCCCGCGACAATTGAAGAATCCTATTTATAGTCGAAACCATTGTTACTGTCAATAAAAAAAGAGCCGTATGCCGATAAATAAAGGCTGGACCCTTATTCCTTGTCCGGGATGACGATGGCACCCCTGCCGAGCTTGCCGCACAGCTCCTTGGCCGCGTCCTGTTCCAACCTTCTGCCGACGCGCACGCGGTACCAGGTCCCCTTGTCACCTTGATTCGATTCGGTAAGAAAGACGTTGTATCCCTTGCCCGCCAGCTTGCTCCGCACCGCCTCTGCCTCGGATTTCAGGCTGTATGATGCGACCTGCACCGTGAAACCGCCCGACGAATCCTGCCGGGCCGATTTATCGGCCGAGGCCGGGGCCTTCTCGTTGCCCGGTTTTGCCGCGTCGCTGCCCTGCTGGGATTGTCTGGTCACATTCGACGGTATGGTGGCCTGGAGCGGTTGTTTGCCCTTTTCTTCCTTGGCATTGATGCCGCTTCCCATGACGTTGTTCTTCTGCCCGCTGGGGAGCGTCTTGTAGAAGCTGAGCGGCGGTTCCGGCATGGTCTGGCCGTTGGAAGGCGCGGTGTTGGTCTGCTGCGGCGTTTGCGGCGGCTGGGAAGGCGTCGGTTCGACCGGTTGGGGTGGAGGTACGGGTTTGACCGGGACGCTCTCCTGCTGCGGCGAGCTTTCCAGGCTGGTCTGTTCCATGGCAGCCTGGAACGATTTTTTCGTGGCGCGCTGGGAGAGGAACCAGCCGGTGCCGAAACCGGCGGCAAAGGCGGCCAAGCCGATGACGAAGATGATGATCGTGAGCCGTCCCGCCGGTTCCTTGCGGGGACGGCTGCTGGCCGGGGCGGCGACGTACGACTTCTTTGGTTCGCTGTAATCGATCCTCATGTGAGACTCCGCTACATCCGTTCGGGTGCTGATATGCCCAGGACCGACAGGGCGTTCTTCAGGGTCTGGGCGGTGCGTGTGAGCAGGTAGAGGCGCGCAGTGGTCAGGGCGGTGTCTTCGGTGATGACCCGGTTTTTGTTGTAGAAGCTGTGAAAGCAGCCTGCCAGTTCGGTCAGGTAGTAGGTGAGGCGGTGCGGCTCGAAATGGATGGCACAGTCGTCGATGGTGTCCGGCAGGGCGCACAAGAGTTTCATGAGCTGCAACTCCTCTGGGGTGGAGAGGAGTGCAAGGGCTTCAGGCGAAGGCTGCCGGGGCACTGTGAAACCCTTTTCCGACGCATTCTCGAAGATGCTGCAGATGCGGGCATGGGCGTACTGGACGTAGTAGACCGGGTTCTCGTTGGTCTGCTGCTTGGCCAAGTCGATGTCGAAGACCAGTTGGGCGTCGGGCCGACGCATCAGGAAGAAGAAACGGGTGGCGTCGCGCCCCACTTCGTCGATCAGGTCCCGCAGGGTGACATAGCTGCCGGCCCGCTTGGAGATCTTGACCTCTTCACCGCCGCGCATGACGGTCACCATCTGGTGCAGCACATACTCCGGCCACCCCTGGGGGATGCCCAGGTCAAGCGCCTGCAGACCGGCCCGCACCCTGGTGATGGTGCTGTGGTGGTCTGCCCCCTGTTCGTTGATGACGCGGGTGAAGCCGCGTTCCCATTTGTCCAGGTGATAGGCCACGTCCGGGACAAAGTAGGTGTAGCCGCCGTCCCCCTTGCGCATCACCCGGTCCTTGTCGTCGCCGAAGTCGGTGGTGCGCAGCCAGAGCGCGCCGTCCTGCTCGTAGGCATGCTTGTTGGCGATCAGCCGCTGCACCACAGCCTCCACGCTGCCTTTGGCATACAGGGCCGATTCCAGGGAATAGACGTCGAACGCCACGTCGAAGGCCGCCAAGTCCAGGTCTTGCTCCCGTCGCAGGTAAGCGACGGCAAAGCTGCGGATCGCATCCAGGTCACGGGGGTCGCCTGCGGCGGTGGTGTGCTGGTCGCTTGCCTCCACGGTCTCCCGTGCCAGATAGGCGTTGGCCACGTCCTTGATGTATTCTCCCTGGTAACCGTCGGCGGGCCAGCGGGGATCGTCCGGTTCGATGCCGAGGCAGCGCGCCTGGACGGAGAGTGCCAGGTTGCTGATCTGCTGTCCGGCGTCGTTGTAGTAGAATTCGCGGGTCACTGCCCAGCCGGCGGCGTCCAGGATACGGCAGAGGGTGTCGCCGATGGCGGCCCCGCGGCCGTGGCCAATGTGCAGCGGCCCGGTGGGATTGGCGCTGACAAATTCGATCTGCACCTTCTGCCCGGCGCCCGAGGTGGTGCGGCCAAAGGCCGCGCCTTGGGCCTCGATCTCCAAAAGGGCAGACTGCCAGGCGGCCGGGGCGATGAACAGGTTGATGAAGCCGGGTCCGGCGATCTCGGTTTTGGCCAGAAGACCCTTGCCGTCGCCCAGGTGCCTGATGATGATCTCGGCGACCTGGCGCGGCGCCTTGCGCTCACCCTTGGCCATCTGCATGGCGATATTGCAGGAGAAATCCCCGTGGTCCGGGTTGTCCGGCGTTCCGATGATGACGGCGGGAAAGGGAGACGAAAGGAGTTCTTCTTCTGCGGCAGCGCTCTGCAGGGCGGTTTCGACAAGGGCGGCAATTCGGTTTCGCATCATGTTAGGGGTGTTTCCTTACGGTAAGCCTGTTATTTCGTTTCCGAAGAGAAAACAAATAGTTTCTCATCCGGAGTTTCAGGATGGAAACTATTTCGGTTCTTCGTCGTTGCCCCGGATCGAGGGTTGCTTCTTTTCCTGGGGGAACTGGTAGATCACCTCGTTGGCGCGCACAAACCCGAAATCCTTGCGGGCGATGCTTTCCAGGTAGCGGCGGTCGGACTTGAGGGCGATGATCTCCCGCTTCAGTTTTTCGTTGTCGAGCCTGGTGCTGTCCAGCCGCTCCTCGACGCCGGCGATGTCCTGGCGAAGTTCATAGATGCGCAGCAGCCCCTTGTCGCCGAACACGGTAAAGAAAAGGATGAATGCGAGGCATCCGGCAGGGAAGAAATACATCCTTTTCTGAAAGGGGAGATTCACGTGGTCATCCTTTGCCGATCAGAGCGGCAAAATACTCGGCCGTCTTTGCCAGCCCGGCTTCCAGCCCAATCAGCGGTTGCCACCCCAGCCGCTCCCCGGCCAGGGAGATGTCCGGCTTACGCTGCTTGGGGTCGTCCTGGGGCAGGGGGTTGAAGATCACCTTTGACCTTGATCCTGTAATTGTAATGATTTTTTCGGCAAACTCAAGGATTGTGTTTTCAACCGGGTTTCCCAGGTTGACCGGACCGATGAAATCATCGCATTCCATCATGCGGCACATTCCCTCCACCAGGTCGGAAACATAGCAGAACGACCGGGTCTGGGAGCCGTCGCCGTAGACCGTTATGTCCTCGTTGCGCAGCGCCTGGAGGATGAAGTTGGACACCACGCGGCCGTCGTTCTGGGCCATCCTGGGACCATAGGTGTTGAAGATACGGATGATGCGGACGTCCACCTTGTTCTGGCGATGGTAGTCCATCATCAGGGTTTCGGCCAGCCGCTTCCCCTCGTCGTAGCAGCTGCGGATGCCGATCGGGTTGACGTTGCCCCAGTATGCCTCGGTCTGGGGGTGCACCTTGGGGTCGCCGTAGACCTCCGACGTGGATGCCTGGAGGATGCGGGCTCTGACCCGCTTGGCCATCCCCAGCATGTTGATGGTCCCCATGACGTTGGTCTTGACGGTCTTGACCGGGTTGTACTGGTAGTGCACCGGCGAGGCTGGGCAGGCCAGGTTGTAGATGCGATCAACCTCCAACAGGATCGGCTCGACGATGTCGTGGCGTACCAGTTCGAAACGGTGGTTGTCCATCAGGTGGATGATGTTGTCCTTGCTGCCGGTGAAGAGGTTGTCCAGGCAGATGACATCGTGCCCCTCACCCAGAAGCCGCTCGCAGAGGTGCGAACCGATGAAGCCGGCGCCTCCGGTGACCAGGATGCGCATTATTTCACCTCTCCGCAGACTCCGACGCCGCAGCGTCCCAGGGGGATGTAGCTGATTCCGGCGGCCGCCATGCGGTCCGGTCTGTAGAGATTGCGGCCGTCAACAATGAGCGGGTTTTTCAGGGCGGCCTTGATACGGTCGAAGTCCGGGTTGCGGTATTCGTTCCAGTCGGTGATGATGGCCAGGGCATCGGCGTTTTCCAGGATCGCATACTGGTTAGTGCTGTATTCGATCCGGTCGCCGAATATTTTTTTGGCTTCCTTGAGCGCTTCCGGGTCATGGGCGCGCACGGTGGCGCCGGCCGAAAGAAGGCTCTCGATTACGGTAATGGCGGGTGCCTCCCGCATGTCGTCGGTGCGCGGCTTGAAGGAAAGCCCCCAGCAGGCCACGGTGCGCCCGGTAAGCGACCGCTCCTCATCCGGGGAACCCAGCGCCTTGACGAGCTTGTGGGCCAGGACCTCCTTCTGGCGTTCGTTGACGTCCTCCACGGCCTTGAGCAGCAGGAAATCGTAGTTGCATTCCTCGGCAGTCCTGATCAGGGCCTTCACATCCTTGGGAAAGCAGGAGCCGCCGTAGCCGGGACCCGGGAAGAGGAAGTCGTAGCCGATGCGGGTGTCGGAACCAATCCCTTCGCGCACGGCGGCCACGTCGGCCCCCATGAGATCGCACAGGTTGGCGATCTGGTTCATGAAGGAGATGCGGGTTGCCAGCATGGCGTTGGCGGCGTACTTGGTCATCTCGGCGCTACGGATATCCATGACGATCAAACGGTTCTGCTTGCGCATGAAGGGGTCGTACAGCTCTTTCATGATCTCGGCGGTGCGGACGTTGTCGCTGCCGATCACTACCCGGTCCGGTTTCATGAAGTCGTCGATGGCCGCTCCCTCCTTGAGGAATTCGGGGTTGGAGACCACGTCGAACTCGTAGGCCGCGCCGCGGGCTGCCAGTTCGTCCCTGACGGCTTCGCGGACCTTGTCGGCCGTGCCGACCGGGACGGTGGACTTGTCCACGATGATCTTGAAGCCGTTCATGGCGCGGCCGATATCCCGGGCCACTCCCAGGACGTATTTCAGGTCGGCCGAACCGTCCTCGCCCGGAGGGGTCCCCACGGCGATGAAACAAACCAGTGACGCCTGGACCGCTTCGGTAATTTCAGTGGTAAAGGAGAGACGTCCTTCGGCATGGTTGCGCAGCACCATCTCCTTCAGGCCCGGCTCGTAGATCGGTATGATGCCCTCTTGAAGCCCATCTATCCTGGATTTGTCCACGTCCACGGCGATGACGCTGTTGCCGCTTTCCGCAAAGCAGGCCGCAGCCACCAGGCCGACATAACCGGCCCCAAAAATACATATCTTCATTCAACCACTCCTGAAAGTTAGGATAATTGCTACTCTATAGCATATCATCCACCTGTAGTTCCAGCACAATCAGCACTCTTCCCCGCCATTTCGCACCCGTAGGGCCTCGGCATAGGCCGCGTTTTTGGGGACGCCCGTCATCTCGGCAGCCTTTTTGGCGGCGTCCTTCACCGTCAACCCCTCGTCGCGCAACAGGCGCTCAAGCAGTTCGTGCAGTGGCAGGGCGGCCTCCTGCACCGCTTCACCCGGCGCCACCAGTACGACCACCTCGCCCCGTACCTTGCCTTGGGCAACCTTTGCCAGCACCTCGCCGACCGTGCCCCGGATGAACTCTTCGTAGATCTTGGTCAACTCGCGCGCCACCACGACGTGCCTTTCACCCATCACCTCCCGGATATCCCGCAGCATCTCTTCCAGCCGGTGGGGGGCCTCGTAGAACACCAGGCTTCCCGGCAGGAGAGCCATGGCGTTCAGAAAGGCGCGCCGCTTGCCCTGGCGGGCGGGCGGAAAACCGGCAAAGGTGAAGGTGTCGCTGGGAAGGCCGGAGGCGGAAAGGGCGGTTACGGCGGCGCAGGGGCCGGGTATGGGGATGACCGCGATCCCCTCGGCCACGGCCGCGCGAACCAGGTTGAAACCGGGATCGGAGATGCAGGGGGTGCCGGCGTCCGAGATCAGGGCAACGCTCTTTTCCCGGCGCAACGCCTGGAGGATACGTTCCCCCTTGAATTGCTGGTTGTGGTCGAAATAGGAGGTGAGCGGTTTGGAGATGCCGAAATGGTTGAGCAGCTTGAGGGAGTGGCGGGTGTCCTCGGCGGCGATCAGATCAACCTCTCCCAGGATACGGACCGCCCGGAAGGTCATGTCCTCCAGGTTGCCGATGGGGGTGGCCAGTATGTAAAGAGTGCCCGGCATTTACTTCAGGCTGGAAATATAGCTGCGGATGCCCTCCATGATGCCTTCCGCCGTCTGGTCCTGGTAGGCGGGGTCCTTGAGACGGGCCTCTTCCAGGGGGTTGCTGACAAAGGCCGTCTCCACCAGGATGCTGGGCATGGTTGCGCCCACCAGGACATAGAAGGGGCCCTGCTTGACCCCCAGGTTCCTGACGTCGGCGTAGCTGCTGCGGATCCTGCCGTGCAGCGACCGCTGCACTTCGTCCGCCAGGTGGGCCGAGTCGTTGAGTTTGTAGTTTGCCATCAGGTCGAAGAGGATCGCTTGGAGGACGCTGACCTTCTCCAGGGTGGTGCCGTTCTCCTTGGCTGCCAGTTGAGCGGCTTTTTCGGTCTTGGCCAGGTTGAGGTAGTAGGTCTCTATCCCGGACGCTCCGCGGTTGAGGGCGGCATTGGCGTGCACCGAGACGAACAGGTCGGCATTCACCTTGTTGGCGATGGCGGTACGCTCCTCAAGGGGGATAAAGACATCGGTCGAACGGGTCATGACCACGTCCAGCCCCAATTCTTCCTTCAGCAGGTCCCTGAGCTTCAGGCCGATGGCCAGGACCACATCCTTTTCCATTACCCCGTTGGGACCCAGGGCTCCGGAATCATGCCCCCCGTGGCCCGGATCGACGACGATGCGGCGGATCTTGGTGTTAAGCGGTTTTTTCCGGGAGTTGGCTTTTTTTGCCACGATTGCCGGCGCCTCGGATTTCGGCTTCAACTCAAGCGCCTGTTCCTGTCTGGTGGTGATGGTCTCTTCCAGGCGGGATATCTCGGCGTGGCGCTCCCCGCGGACGTCGATGACCAGCCGTGCAGGTTCCGAGAGCGAGAAGATCTTGTAATCCTTTATATTGTCGGTATCAAGCACCACCCGCACCACGTCCTGCCTGAACTGGCCGAGCCGGACCCCCCTCAGGAGGCCGTCGCCGATGGTGATATCCTTCACCCCCTTGCCCAGCTTGGCCCGGTTGATGTCGATGTAGATCCGTCCCGGTTTGCCGGGGCTCCCCTTGCCCAGTTCATGGGCTTCCCAGACGACGTCCCGGTCCAACTCCATGGAGATGCGGGTATAATCGGGGTTAGACCAGTGTTTCACCTCGCTCAGCACGGCCAGGGGGCGGCCGGCGGCCGTGGTTTGATCGCTGAAGACGGGCTTTTTGGACTTTTTCCCGGCCGCAGTAGCGGAAAATGGGGAGAGGAGGGAGAGGATCAGCAGGCTTGCTACTATGTGAAGCAATCGGGTCATTGGGCTCGCTTTTGTGGAACAATTGGGTCGGATGGAAAAAGTAACGCCTTCTTAGTAACAGAAATATTCAAATGTTTCAACCTTATAGGGGCGGTGAATCCGTAATTTTGACTTTATTCGACACCCGGTCCTCCGACAGGTGCTTCTGTTGTCGTTGCATTTCCGTTGCTCGGTCATATTATATGTGATATTTTATTTAATATGATTTATCGGCTCGTCCTCGATACCAATGTGCTGGTGACCGCACTGTGCAATCGTGATGGCGCATCCCATCTCCTGGTCCGGTGGGCTTTGGCGGACAAGATATCACTATTGGCATCGCCGCCGCTCTGGCTGGAGTACGAGGCGGTACTCAAGCGGCCGGAAATAAGGTTGCGGCATGGTATTTCGATGGAAGAGTTGGACTGCGTGCTGGATACCCTGGCGGCCCATGTGGAGCCGGTCCACCTGAACTACCTGTGGCGGCCTCAACTGCGGGACCCGAAGGATGAAATGGTGCTGGAAACCGCGTTGAATGGCGTTGCCGATACACTGGTTACCTTTAACACCAAGGATTTTGCCGATGCGGCCGGCCGATTTTCCCTGAAATTAGTGACACCGGCTGAATGCATCAAGTTAACAGGAGTCATATCATGAGCCAATACGCCCTCCGCATCCCCGATTCCCTCGCAGGCTATGCCAAAGAACTGGCACGCAAGGATAATGTTTCACTCAACCAGTTTATCGTGATGGCCCTTGCCGAAAAGGTATCTGCCTTGAAAACGGAAGCGTTTTTCCGGGAGCGTGCGGAACGGGCCAACCCTGAAAAGGCGCAGCAAATTCTCGATTCGGTCAAGAAACATCCCCCGGTTCCAGGTGATGAACTGCCGAGTTGAGCTTTAGCGGCATGACTTTTAAGTTTCCCTCTTTCCCTGTAACTCGCCAATGCCCCTATTTCTTGTGGGTGCGGAAAAGCTATTTTCAGTCGCAGCCTTGTCCTTCTCACACCATCCGCTTCAACTCATCCAGCAGATTGAGCGCCTCCAGGGGGGTAAGGGTGGCGATGTTGAGCTTCTTCAAGCGCAGGCGCAACTGGTCTTCCGTGGTCTCAAACAGGGAAAACTGGGGGGAGGGCTCCTTGGTGGGCGGGCTCTTTCTGCTCTTGGCCAGGCGCGGGGCGCCTTGCTCGAACTCGCCGCTCTCCAAGTTACGCAGGATTTCCTTGGCCCGCTCGATCACGTCGGCCGGCATGCCGGCCAGGCGGGCCACCTGGATGCCGTAGGAGTGGGAGGCGCCGCCGGGGATGATTGTGCGCAGGAAGATGACCTGGTCGTTCCACTCCCGCACCGCCACGGTGAAGTTCCTGATCCGTTCCCTGGTCACGGCCAACTCGGTCAGTTCGTGGTAATGGGTGGCGAACAGGGTGCGGGCCCGGCAGCCGGGGGTGTCGTGGATATACTCGGCCACGGCCCAGGCAATGGAAACGCCGTCGAAGGTGGAGGTGCCCCGGCCGATCTCGTCCATCACGATCAGGCTTTTGGGTCCGGCGTTTCGCAGGATGTTGGCCGCCTCCATCATCTCCAGCATAAAGGTTGACTGGCCCCGGGCCAGGTTGTCTCCTGCGCCGACCCGGGTGAATATCCGGTCGGCGATGCCGATTCTGGCCTCGCCGGCCGGGACGAAGCTGCCGGCCTGGGCCATGAGGCAGATCAGGGCAACCTGGCGCATGTAGGTGGATTTACCGGCCATGTTGGGGCCGGTAATCATCAGTATCTGGTTTTCGTCGCCGTCCAGGCGGGTGTCGTTGGGGACGAAGCGCTCCCCGAGATTCATGGCCTCGATGACGGGATGGCGGCCGTCCTTGATGTCGATGACGTCCGTGTCGTCTACCTGGGGTTTGCAGTAGTTCCGTTCGCCGGCCACCGTTGCCAGAGAGATGAGCACATCCAGCACCGCCAGACCGTCGGCGGTGCGGCAGATGCGTTCGGCCCGGCCGGCCACCTGTTCGCGGATATCCTGGAACAGGGTGTATTCCAGGTCGTTGATGCGCTCCTCGGCCCCCAGCACCTTTTCCTCGTAATCCTTCAATTCATTGGTGATGAAGCGTTCGGCGTTCGCCAGGGTCTGGCGGCGGATGTAGTCGGCCGGCACGGCCCCCAGGTTGCTCTTGGTGATTTCGATGGAATAACCGAAGACCCGGTTGTAGCGGATCTTGAGGGTCGAGATGCCGGTGCGCGCCCGTTCCTGGGCCTCCAGGCGGGCGATGAACCCCTTGCCCTCGCTACTGATGCCCCGCAGCTCGTCCAGTTCGGCGTGGTAGCCGGTGGCGATGATGCCGCCTTCCCGCAGGGAGAAAGGCGGATTTTCCACGATACCCCGCTCCACCAGGTCGCGGATGTCGTCCAGCGGGTCGATGGCTGTGGCAAGGGAGTGCAGGAGCCCGGACTGCAACGGGGCAAGACGCGCCAACAGCGGAGGCACGCGGCGCAGGGAATCGTGCAGGGCCCGCAGGTCGCGCCCCGAGGCCGAGGCCATGCCGATACGGCCGTTGAGCCGCTCAAGGTCGGCGATTTCACGCAGTTGCGCCTGCATCTCCTCCCGCAGGTCAGCGGCCTCCAGCAGCTCTTCAACCGCGGCCAGCCGCTGCCGGATCGGTTCCAGCCCCACCAGGGGGTAGCTGAGCCACTGTTTCAGGCGCCGGGCGCCCATGGCGGTGGCGGTCCGGTCCAGGCAGCCCAGGAGCGATCCGGCCTTCTTTCCCTCGGCCATGGTGGCGGTGATCTCCAGGTTGCGGCGGGTGGCCGGGTCCAGGGCAAGGTGCTCTGCCCGTTCGTAGACCTTGATGTCGCGGATGTGGGGGATGGCCGACTTGCGGTTTTCCCGCAGGTAGTACAGGGCCGCCCCGGCCGCCGTCAGTCCGGCCGGCATGGCGCTAAGACCCAGGGCCTCGGCCGATGCGGCCCCGAACTGGCCGCAGAGCAGGGAGGTGGCATAGTCCCGCTCAAAGACCCAACCCGGTGCGCGGGAGATGATCCGCTCCGCCAGGAAGGCCCGCAGGTCTGAGGGCAGGGCATTCAGTTCCAGGCCGTCGGCCAACAGCACCTCACGGGGGTTGATGCAGGCCGCCTCTCCGGCGGCAGCCGTTGCGCTCCCCAACTCCGTCACCCGGAACTCGCCGGTGGACAGGTCCAGCCAGGCGCACCCCCAGGCGCCGCCGGCGCCTTCGGTGAGGGAGAGGAGGTAATTGTTCTCGTCGGGCAGGAGGCTATCGGCCTCGATCAGAAGTCCCGGCGTGACCACCTTGACCACCTCCCGCCGCACGATCCCTTTGGCCTGCCTGGGATCTTCCACCTGCTCGCAGATGGCCACCTTGCGGCCGGATTCGATCAACTTGGCGATGTAGGGCGAGGCCGAATGGAAGGGGATGCCGCAGAAGGGGATTTCGTCCCCGCTCCCCTTGTTGCGGGAGGTGAGGGCGATGTCCAGGATGCGGGAGGCGACCAGGGCGTCGTCCAGGAACATCTCGTAAAAGTCCCCCATGCGGAAGAAGAGGATCGCGTCGGGATATCCCGACTTGATCTCCAGATACTGACGCATCATGGGGGTCTGGTCTGCCATGGTTGTCCGGGCCTTCCGTTTGTTGGATTGGTGCTGGGTGGTTGTAGCATAGGGCCTGCGGCTTTTCAATTCCTCAGATCAATATCCCATGCCTCGTTGCCATTGGACATCATCACGTGCCTGAAACCCATTTTCCTTGCATCGGAAAAAGGTTCCTCGCCGCTGCACATTGAAGACACGATTCTGCTGTTTATCCGATTGGATCGAATCGAGAGTGTGGTGTGGAAATTACCTGTGGTAGTTAAAACAGCATCCTTGAAAACAGTATTTTCATTTTTTTGCAGTTTTACGGCAAAAGCTCTTCTTTGCTCAGGCAGTACCCCTTGCCCCAGGGGAGGCAAATTGGTTATTATTCGAAGGTGGTTGACGGGTATTGTATGTGGTGATTGATATGTGGATATTCCCCAGGCTGTTGCAAGTAACGGGATAATGAGAAACGGGATATACTTCACCCAGGAGGTTTTTGTTTTTTGGCCCATATAGTTGTCTCTGACTACAGGGGAATCAAGGTCTGCCAACCATAAGATCCGCCGATAAACTCTCAGAAAAAGCCCCGGATCAAGGGTCCGGGGCTTTTTGCGTCTGAACGGGTGCGGCGGGGAATTCCGGGAATCAGAACTTTGTCCTGAACCCGACCATTGCGTTGTGGCTCTCGAAGCGGACGCCGCTGGAAGTCAACGAGTCCCTGCTGAAACTGGCCCAGTCGGTGTTGAAGTAGCGGTAGCCCAGGTCAAGGGAGAACCTGCGGTTGAGGGCGATATCCAGCCCGGCGCCCACCTGGTAGGCAAAGACGGTGTCGTCGTCCCTGGGATACATTAGCAGTCGCTGGTTGTTGGCGTTGGTTGCAAAGGTGTTGTTCATGTGCAATGTCGCAAACCCGATGCCGCCCCCCACGTATGGTGTGACGGGGGTGTAGTTGTGGAAGTCGAAAAAGGCATTGGTCATGAAGGCGAGCGCCCCCAGGTTGCCGTCGATGTCCCGGTACTGGTTGACGCCGGTATTGTCCGTAATCGACTTGATGTCAGCCTCTTTGTAGGAAATTTCTCCCTCCAGGCGCAGGAAGCCGAAATCAAAACCGCCGGCGCCGCCAATATAGACGCCGGGGTCGAAGCGTGTCCGTTCGTTGAACGTCTGGTTGGGGGTAGTGCTGTAATCGGTCGTGGTCACGTCGTCGTTGCGCCTGGGCATGGTTGCGCCGATAAAGCCGGTGACATAGGGTCCCGGCCGCATGGGCATTGCCTGGCTAATTTCGGGGAGTGCAACGATTATGAGGAGTGTAATGGTGGTCAGGGTTCTTTTCATGGTTCATTTCTCCTAGGAGGTTGTTGAAAAACAGTCATCTTGGCCTTCGTCCTCAAAAGCCCTTTTGTGCGGCGTAGCGCTGCTACGCCTCCGCAGGGCTTTCTGCGGGTGCGACGACCTGGCTATTTTTGAACAACCTGGGTTTTTCAACAGCCTGCTAGTGCAATCCGGATTCAATGGCAGTCGGCGCGACAACCGGTCCAGGCCGGTGTGATCGTGCAAGGGTAAAACAACTGATGAAAGTATACTACAGATTGCGGCATTGTCATGGATTAAACCGCCATCCGTGCAATGGATTCGTCAAGAAGCACGTCTTGTTGAACTAGGTGTGGGGTGCATGCAGGGTTGTGGCAGGAGAGGGCCATCTGAAAAACGGGGCGGAGCAAGGGAAAGAGCAGCAGGAGCGGAGGAGACGTACTACGGGGCCTCCCATACGAGGCCCATATAATCGATGACGGCATCTTCGGGGGTCACACCCTGCTCACGTCTGAACATGCACTCCTGAGAACAGTAATGAAGCGCGTCCGGGACCAGTTCCCCATCCAGGACCTCCAGAAGGTAGCCCTCGCCGTCCACGCGGATGGAATAAACGTCGGCAGTGTCTTCAGCGGAAAAGGGGGTTCCGCAATGACTGCATTTGGTCTCTGATAACGGCATGAACAAAATTGTGCCATTAATTAAATTGTCACGTCAAGCGGATATAAATTATAAAATGAATATTAAAAACGCTTCAGACGTCTCTATCACGGGACCGCTTTGCCTGTTATTCCAATTCCAAATCAAAGCGGCATCGGCGTTGGCTCGTCTTCGGCTCCTCAACGTACTGCCTGTACGCCTTCGTCGCCTCGATCCTCGCCGCCTTGATGTCATCTTTGATTTGAAACCGGAATTAGTCCTTCCACGTATGGCAGCCGGAGCATTTGACCGGACCTTTTTGCATCTCCGTATGGCACCCTTTGCAATTCTTGTGCGCCCATTCCTTGCCGAACCCTTTGATCTTGCCGACGCCATCCACGTGACAAGTTTTGCACGTGCCGGTTATGACCATATGGGCTCTGTGGGGAAAGGATACCTTGTTCTTCAGTTCGATCACCTCGGGGGCGGCAAAGGCCGATCCCGAGAAGGCAAGCAGGCTAAGCAGGGCGACAGCGGTCTGTTTCATGGTTGAGACTCCTTCATGTTTTTTGGGGAGGTGTCGTGCGAACCGCAGCTTACCAAGCGGCGAACGACTTTTTTCACATATACTTAATTTTCACTCCATCTGCAAGGACATATCCCTGTTTGTGGCTCATATTCCGTCGGCCGGTGTTGTGGCGGTGATAGCGCCGATCAAAGATTCGACGATTATTTCCCACGAAAAGTTCAGGAAGGTATTGAGTGGCCCATAAATGGCGGCGTTTTCTCTAAAGTCAGCATCTTCTATAATTTTATTCATGAGATGCACGAGATGATCCAGGCTGGGCTCAAGAAAAGTATCTTCGTCTAAAGATACCAAAGTGCTCTCTATCCGCATTGTAAAGGAGTCAATGGTAAAGTCATCCGTCGGGCCGCCGGAAGTGCAGATTATCGGAGTTCCGCACGCTGCCGCCTCCAGGACGGGAATATTGAAGCCTTCTGCCCGATAAGGCGCAACATAAACATCTGCCGCTTGATACAAGTTGGCAATGGATGAAAATGGCATGTCACTGCCTAGATAGTGTGTGTTGTTTGTTACGCGCTCAATTTCTTCAGCATTAAGAAGGTGCGACGCCTCGCGCAAAACTTCGCTTGAAGAGTAGAGCGAATTGCTTCCCTTAAGACACAACAACGTCTCAGGATATTTGCTATTGACGATTGCAAATGCCTTCAGAAGAATATCAATGCCTTTGTTGGAAGACATTGAGCCAATGTTCAAAAAAACGAATCTATCTTCCCAGTGCAGGGCTTTTTTTATAGCATTTTTCGATTCCGGTGTAGCAGGAGAAAATATGGTTGCATCAACTCCATGTGGTATTACCGTAATTAAGTCAGGATGTATGCCGCACCGCACCAACCCGTCTTTAGACCAGTTGGAGGGGGTGACAATCGTAATGCCGCTCGCTGAGCCAAGATTGCCAAGATGATCAATGCCGAAGACATGTTGGGGGAGAATACGGCTTGATTCACAGGTCATGAAACATGTTACCGGTTTATCCATTACTGGCGACAAGTTATAGGGGTAATGAATCCTATAGATTGCATCCGCCTGTTCAATATGTTGTAACCCGGCAATATTTTTTATTTTATCCGTCATTGATTGTTCAAATATTGAATAGTTGCATGTCCAATTGGGACTACAAAATCTAACATCATTATGATAAAGCTTTATATTATCGTATGTAAGTAATTCAAGGCACTGCCACATGTTCACACAAGCATATGAATGAGGAATAAATCTCCACCCTTCAATAAGTAGATTCATTTAGGTACCATTCTTGGAAGAGAAATGAAGAAGCCGGCTTCTACTTGAATATGGTGACATTTTAAGCGGAGGGCAAGGGAGTAGAAAAGGTTGCAAATTGAATTACAGAACTATTGCCTGTTTTCCTTTCCCTTGGAGCGTTCACCTTCCGGCCAACCCCTGGCCACAACGGCAAGATAGTGCATGGCATCCGCCAACAAGCGGGAGCCGACAGTGATGATGTGCTTGGCAAACTCGGCGATAATCCAGAACAAAACCAAAAGAAAGAGCATGAAGCAGATTTTCAGTAACATTGCACCGGGACCAACGCCGCCGAGGCCGTTCCAGATCATTTCAAGCAGGTGCATGCCTGCCTCCATTTTTTAGAAAAAACGTGGACACATGGACCATTTCAATATGAATCAGGGTCTTGATAATCAGAAATACATTTATAATCAGCAAGTTATTTCCTGTTGAGCTTGCCACCATCTTTATAAACCAAAGAATTACCATCAATCATATATTCATATGTATTACCAGATTTCGGAGTGAATATGACACGATTACCATCTATTACGTATTTGCCGGTTGTAGACCTTTTGCCGAATCTATCGTCAAAAGTTCCATCATCCTTTAATTCAATATAAATAACTGGAGATAATGGGTTGAAATACTTGCCAGCCACACTGACATAAGTATAACTGATATTACTATCAGTCTTGATGGTATCAGTCGTAGTGTCATCTGTCTTGATGGTGTCTGTCTTGATGGTATCCGTCTTGACCGGCGCGCTGGCGCATCCCAAAATCATCAACAAGCATCCATTCAGCAATACTAATAATATCAGCTTCATAACGTTCTCCTGTGCGTGCGGTTGATATGATGACGTTTGATTATTACCACTAACGAGACAAAATTTGAATACAAAATTGACTTGTTTGACTCCAAAAATGTCTCATGCCAGAACCCCCTCAGCTTTTCAGTCTCCTTGAGTCTTAACCCCGGCTTTATCTTTAGTGGTAGCCGGTGTCTCGGCAACCTTGCTCTTCGTTTCCGCCTGAGTTGGAGCGGATGCTTGACTTGCAGGTGCAGGTGATGCCGCTGTCTCTGCCGAGGGTGCGTCTGTTGATGAAACTTCCGTTGCAACTCCAGCCCCTGAAGCTGTATCGCCTTCTGAGTTAGGAGATTCTGCTTTTGTGCCATAGCCATCACCGAACCATCCAGCTCCTTTGAGGCTGAATGAGACAGCAGAGACGAGCTTCCGGACGGTCCCGCCACATTTGGGGCATCGATCCGCAGGCGGGTCTGAGAACTTCTGACGAAGATCAAATTGGATGTTACAGGCATCACAGCGATATTCGTAAATTGGCATTTACTCATCCTTAGATATTAGTTGTTTGGCCGGGCAAATAGTTCTTGAGAGCTTGTTCAGTCAGTAATCAATACATATACCACCTTGACGTCGATATTAATAGAACGTTTTCTGGAACCCAAGCGAGGCGCCGGGGTCAGGCTTCCGGTTGACAATTCAGATTTGGCATCTTGGGATGCCTGAACTCATTGACTTTCGGTAAAATTGCTTTGTTAAGAGCATGAATTGTGTGGTAATCAGGAATAGGTATTTGTACGGTTCCGTGTTACTGAAACGTTAACAGAAGTGCCAAATGTTTTTAATGTGCACAGACTAAATATCCCATTTTGAAAGATTACCAGTTATAACCAGTCAAACACGGGGGAATTCATGCGGCGCATATTACTGATCACTCTTCTTATCGCATTATTTATGTCCAATCAGGCCTTCGCCGCTGCCACGATTTTCTTCAAGGACGGCACTAAAGAAGTCGGTACGTCAGTTTGGATCGAGGGTGGTTCGGTCTATCTGGACAAGGCCAACGAGGTCTACGAGTTCTCTCCCGACGAGGTCAACATGGACGAGACCTTGCGGTTCAATCGGCTCGGAAGTTATGCCGACAAGGCGGTTCCCCTTCCTGAAGTGCGGCCGCGACGGGAACCGGCCGTGAATCGGGAAGCTTCCCCAAAAAAGGAACCCGGCAATAAATCTGCCAAACGCGGGTTGGAGTCACTTACACCAGATAATGCCGCAAGTGATCGCCCCTTTTTCGGCGTCCAGATGCCTGATGACAGTAAAACATGCTCCAATGCCTTAAAGGCGGCACTGATGGCACGTTTCGTCAAATACAATCAGGCCGCCGAGGCCGGCGATTTCAGAGCGTTCGAAATGAATATCATGGAAGACCAAGCAGAGGGATCGAGAAAAGCCTTGGCAGGGTTAAGCAAAAAGGAGCTGAATGAGAGACGGAAAATTTTGAAGAGCCTGGCATCGAAGAACTATCGCGCCACTGCATGTATCGTTGCACCCGACGGCCAGACTGCGGCGCTTGCCGGTCGCGGGGTACACGGAACGGGGCAAAATTCACATGGATCGTTTCTGTTCAGTAAAGAGGGGCAGACATGGAAGGTGCAGTCCAGCGTCTGGAACATGTCGATGTAGCGCTCTAACCCCTCAAGATAATCAGCCCAAAGTTGCATCATCTTCTTGCGTTCCGCAAGGTGAGCCGACCTGTTGTAAGCACGTCCGTTTGGGTTTTCGACTGCGTGGGAGAATCCACAAGGGTCAGAACTTCACGGCCAAAAAAATGGGAGAGAGAATAGGAGAAGTCTGCAAACTCAGCAGGTTGAGTGAATCGTCACTCAGTTGGCGTCACGCACTTTTCCTGGTAAGATTGATAAGAATGGATAGCTTGTAAAAGATGTTGAAAAGTTAAGGAACGGCTTACTATCTGTGTTCTGTAGACCTGGCCCTTGAGGGTGCTATGGCTGGATTGCATAGTTCCCGATAGAGTATCTTTGCGAATGTCGCCATCCATGTTAAACTTTATCTTATGACAGACAGCAATCTGGTAAAAAAAGCAACAGCAACATCGCCGGAAATGACCGATAAAGTGATTTTCTATTTTGTCGATCACGGGATGCAGATCCTCACCGCCATTGTTCTTATGGGCATAGGCGTTTTCATCGCCCGTTGGGCCGGCAATCTCATCCATCGATGGCTGAAATCAAAGGCATATGACGAGCCGGTCAGCAACCTCGTCGCCAAGGTCGTCAAGCTCCTGATCATAGGATTCATAGGGGTTATGTCACTTGGCCAGATGGGTGTGCAGGTCACGCCGCTCATAGCCGGGATCGGTGTGGCGGGGGTCGGCGTGAGCCTTGCCATGCAGGGGCTCCTGGGCAATCTGGTTGCCGGGCTGACGATCATTTTTTCCAAGCCATTCGCCATCGGTGAATATATCGAGCTTCTCGGTATATACGGCCAGGTAACGGATATCGCCCTGTTTTCCACTACGTTGCTGCATACGGACAATTCCCGCGTTATCGTCCCAAACAGGAAGATTGTGGGCGAGATTCTCCACAACTACGGCGATATCCGCCAGCTTGACATGACGGCGACCGTCGGATACGGAGCGGACCTCACACTGGCACTCTCCATTGTGGGTGATATTCTGAAAAAAAACCCCAAGGTTCTGACGGAGCCTGCCCCTGTCATCGGTATAGCCGCCCTGAATGAGTCGTCTATCGTCCTGGCGTTCAAGCCATGGGTGAAAATCGAGGATTTTGTTGCCACGCAGGCTGCAATCTACCACGCAGTGATAGAAGGTTTCCGGGAAAGTAAAATAGAGATTCCGGTTCCCCGTCGGGACATTCACATTCTGAATCCGTTGCCCTGATGCCTTAGAGTTTGTCTATAAATACAATATCTCAGGGAGAATCCATAGGGGGGACCCTTGAGGGTGCTTTGCTTCTTGAAGGTGCTTCGAGGTCCACGTATGAAGCTCAAAGAAATTGCACGCATCGTCGGACTCATTTTAAGCATTCTAGCCGCAGAACTTCTTATTATGGGTTGCAGCCATTCCATCCGTTATAATGCATACCATGGTCCGGAACTACCAGCAGACCGTGTCGCAATTGTCTATGTTGGCCGAAGAGGTACTATGAGTTTGTATGTGAATAAAATTGATGGTTCAACTACACCCTATAATACTGGCGATATTGTGTTACTTCCTGGGGATCATGTGATTGATTTAACTGGATACTGCATCGACCCAAAGAGAACATTGACATACAAATTTAATAATAAAGAAGTACACGTAAAAGCAGACAAACAATACAGTTTTATTGGAGATTGTAACCTGACTGCCTCTGGATATAAACCAATTTTAAATTTTAAGGAAGAAGTCAACAAGTTTGGACACACGTTGGTTTGTGTGGATAAATAAACTTCCATGAATAATAAATGAGAATTAAAAGCCGATATAATTATTTAAGATAGTATTAAATGTAAGTTACTTAAAGTGTAAGTTTTTGACATAAGGCAATTGACTTGATTTCTCGCTGAAATAAGGGACCTGCTCAAGGGGAAATATGGCTTATTCCAGTCTTAAACACTGCAAGGGAGGCACTATGAAACGCTGTGCGGCAGCAATATTTTGGCTTCTGCTTCTCGCGATACCATCAACCGTTGCATTCGCCGGTTTTTTTGATAATGTGACCAATGAACTTGGACTTTCCACCACTCCCAACAACCTGGATGATTCCACCATTGTCAGGGGCCTTAAAGAAGCCCTCTCCACGGGTACAACCAAGGCTGTCAAATCGGTGTCACAGCGCGACGGCTACTTTAACAATGACATGATAAAGATACTCATGCCGGAGAAGATCCGAACCGTTGCCGATCTCCTGGGCAAGTTCGGATTCCAGTCTCAGGTGGACGATTTCGTCCTCAGCATGAACCGTGCTGCGGAAAAAGCGGCACCCAAGGCCACGGAATATTTTGTCTCCGCGCTTAAAGAGATGACCTTTGACGACGCCAGAAAAATTCTCCAGGGCGGAAACACCTCCGCAACTGAATATTTCAAGCAGAAGACCAGCGACAAGATATATTCAGCATTCAAACCGGTGGTCATGACAAGCATGCAGAATGTCGGCGTGGCGCAACGTTACACTCAGATGATGAATAAAGTTCAATCCATACCCTTTTCCGAAACGACAGTAGGCTCTTTCGACTTGGACAGTTATGTGACGACCAAGGCTGTGGACGGACTCTTCAGCATGCTTGGTGAAGAAGAAAAGAAGATCAGGACCGACCCGGCGTCCAGGGGAACCGAGCTATTAAAGAAGGTATTTGGTAGATGACTTTCGCCCTGTAATGGAACAGTTCTTGGGAAAACATCACCAGCAAATGCAACTGAGTAGCGGCGGCAAATCGGGGGACATAATACAAAATTTGCGTTGACCGGCACAATAATCGGTATTATGTCCCCTGATTTCCTCTTGAGGGTGCTTTGAACTAGTTCTGTAAAAAGTTGTAATTGTACCTGGTTGACGGCCTGTTGCCCAAAGCAATAGTTACTGGTTTTGAATAATTAATTATGCTATTATGCCACCATCATTTGCTACTTGGAGACGAGCTATGATGGGAGTCCAGCAACAACCTCAAAGCAGTTTGTTCCACTTTGGCATCAACATCGATAAGAGAATTAGAAGTAACCATCCACTCAGGAA
>Ga0326728_10008513_pt1 | contig 25420 bp, 25 predicted proteins | sample MB3enrmetagenome_FD_207602 | JGI IMG/M metagenome (GOLD analysis project Ga0326728, IMG submission 207602) | Lab enriched peat soil microbial communities from McLean, Ithaca, NY, United States - MB31MN | ecosystem: Environmental > Terrestrial > Soil > Wetlands > Peat | place: USA: New York... | reverse complement strand
ATGTTATCAAAAACTATGTTGAAAATCAGGGAAACAAGGAAGAAAAAGAAGCATATCAGCAAATGAAAATATTCGATTTTTAATAGCCATTACAACCAGTGCGCCAGCGCAACTTTGATTTTTAGGGTGTTGGAAAATGCAAATAATGAGAGCATAAACATTTCACTATGATTCTTTCAGGAGAACAAAATCAGTAAGAATTTTTCATGAGTACAAATTAGTGTTAAGAAATTTAATCTATCTAATGCTTAAATGCACAGAAATTTATCAAAATTCTCTCTAATTATCAAGATCAGGCTTCAAAATATTCAAAAATCAGTTAGGATATTATTGGGCTAGTAGCATACATCATTGAAATATTAAGTCAATATTTCAGTTGAATTCTCTTGAATCTCTTACGAAATTTAATCGAGAAATAAATCTAGCATTAGTGCTCGGTTGATCTGTGTATATTGATCTAAAAATATACTTATAAAGTATGAATATTTTGATGGAGATTATGCATAGTTTCTACTCCATAGCTATAAAATATTGAATTCGCAGAGGAGATTGCAAAAAATGACATCAAGTTATAGAGATGAAGTTTTTTTTCTCATGAACTAGTGAGTAAAAATTTGGAACTAACATGAATAGTCGTTAGGAACTACACCAAACCATAATAATGATTTCCGAGAGGACTCCTCTTCGCAACTTCAGAAATCTTATAAAATATACTTAAGTTATATAATATAACAGTAAGTGACTCATGGACTTCTAGATCAGTCTAGGTCCATACTTGAGCCGGGGACAGATTTTGATATGTTTGTCTCTCCTGCTCCTTCTCTCCAAACAAATGGCGAGTTTTTATCTCTTCTAGGAAGTTCAATGATCATATATTCTTTTGTTTAATTTCCTCACTCTATTTGACCTATTTACTTCCGTTACAAAGTACAATGTCCCTATTGTTATTTTTAATTAATTCTATAAAAAGTTATTTCTGAATAAAAGTTACTTTCATATAAAATATTTTTGGACAACAATTTGATATTGGATGTATTTTTTATAGAGAACTAAATCTAGCATTCGTGCTTGATTAATCTGGATATATAAACCCAAAAACATATTTATGAATCTATAACTAATTTGGTGGAGATTATGCATAATTTCTACTTCAGAAGTCTATGACATTAAATTTTTTTATGATGATCACAAAAAAATTGATTTAAATTGTATGGATAAAATTTTTTGTGTGAATCATTGGAGAAAAATTGTAAAAGAATGAGAACATTCATTTGGTGATACAGCAAATTGGAACTGTTGATCCAATAGATTTATTAATGTACCATTGTGTTAAAAGCTCACATGAGCAAGTAAAAAATTAATCACAAAAGAGTTTAATCTTCAGAAAGAGTAACTTGGAGTTGATTTTCATACCTCATCCGAAGACAGTGGAAGAAATGATTGAGTGTGCTGGGCCTATAGAATGTGACCTGTTGCCCAGGCTTATTCAGGTGACTGAGGCTGCTGCCATTGCCGCAGCCTATCAAATGGGGCGTGGCAATAAGACTTTTGCTGATCAGGTGGCAGTAGCCTCCATGCGGAGGATGCTGAATAAGCTTGATATGAAAGGCATAATCAAAATTGGAGAAGGGGAAAGGGATAAAGCCCCTATGTTATACATAGGAGAACAAGTCGGAACAGGTAGGGGTAATCTTGAAGTTGATATCGCAGTTGATCCTCTAGAAGGAACAAACCTTACGGCCAACGGCGGCCCAGGTTCAGTTGCGGTTATGGCCATGGCTGAAAGTGGCGGAATTTTCCATGGCCCTGATATCTATATGGATAAAATCGTTGTAGGGCCAGATGTGGTGCGTTATGAAAGTGAGCATCCTGATGAAAAGATTGATTTAGATGCTTCTGTCAAGCACAATCTTGAGATAGTTGCAAAAGCTCTCGGGAGGAATATTGGTGAACTTGTGGTCGTGATTCTAGATAGGCCCAGGCATGAGCAGAAAATAACAGAAATTCGGGATGCTGGAGCCCGTATAAGGCTGATTACTGACGGAGACCTTATGCCAGGTATTGCAACTGCAATCCGTGGCTCAGGCATTCACATGGTTATGGGTGCAGGGGGCTCAGGCGAAGCTGTCTTGACAGCTGCTGCAATCAAAATCCTTGGGGGTAAGATCCTTGCAAGGCTTGTTCTGCCTACGGTTGCAAATGGGCATACCCAGGACAAAATCGATGAAGAAATTGAGGAAAAAATACCAAGGCTTGAGAAGATGGGGATTACCTTGGAGAACCTTAAAGATGTTCTTGATACCGACAAACTTGTGCCAGGCAATGATATAATTTTCTCTGCAACAGCTGTTACCCCCGGCCACTTCCTTCGCGAAGTAAACCTCTTTGGTAGCGGAGATGCTAGAGTACACACGATCTCGATGGGTGCTTCTGGGACTGTCAGGTTCACGGATAGCATTTATATAAAGGATAAGCAAGAAACTTCTCTATACCTGTAAACCCTTTTTTGGCTTATCCTTTTATTTTTTTATCTTTTTTTGAAAAACTGACAAAGTAGGATCAGTTTAATTGTGGATTGTGAAAACAAGGATTAAGTTTGAAACAAAGCACTGAATAGAATTAACTAAAGATTTAAGGGTTAAATGGGAATTAAAGAGTTAAAATATGAGGATCTATCTTGAAAGTTTTGGTTGTTCTGCAAGCCAGGCATCAGCCGAAGTCATGAAAGCACTTGTAAGGAAGCTTGGACACGAACTACTGAGTCTAGATACTGCCGAACAGGCAGAGGTTTATATCTGCAACTCCTGCACTGTCAAATATACAACAGAGCAAAAGATTCTCCACAAAATACGTAGTTTGGGTGAGAAAAATGTGGAGGTTATTGTCTCTGGCTGCATGCCTGAAGTTCAGCTAGAGGATGTCCTTCATGCAAATCCAGAAGCCCATATTCTAGGTGTAAATGCAGTTTCTAGGCTTGGAGATCTTCTTTTCTCAATCGAACAAAGAAAAAAACAAGGTATTTGTCGAGAAAATCACCTTGAAATCTATATTCGTGAACCATTGAGCTCTCTGAACGTTCCACGTGAGCGCTTTAATCCCAATATTCATATTTGTCAGATTTCCCAGGGCTGTAACTTCGCTTGTTCCTATTGCGTTGTAAAGTACGCAAGAGGCAAACTCTACTCATTCCCACCGAATGAAATTGTTAAGGATATCCGAACTGCAGTTGCAGATGGCTGCAAGGAAATTTGGCTCACTTCCCAGGATGACAGTCAGTACGGAATGGATACGGGCTTCAAACTCCCAGAACTCTTGCGCATGATCTCTAAAATTCCTGGCGACTTTAGGATAAGAGTTGGGATGATGAATCCTCTTTCCGTCCAGCTGATCCTTGATGACATCGTAGATGCCTTTGATTCCAAAAAAATCTTCAAATTTCTCCACCTTCCGATCCAGTCAGCATCTCACTCTGTGCTTAAAAAGATGAACCGTATGCATCAGATGGATACTGTGGAAATGATCATTGAAAAATTCCGCTCACGCTTCAGAGATCTCTCTCTCTTCACTGATGTAATCGTAGGTTTTTGCAGTGAAACCGATGAAGACTTCAAAGAAACAGTCGAATGGGTAAAAAAATACCGTCCGGAAAAAGTAAACATCTCACGCTACTCTCCTCGAAAACACACGAAAGCCTTTTCTTTCAGAAACCTAGACTCTCGAATTTCGGTTCAGCGTTCTCACTACTTGCACAAAGTCTGTGAACAGATTAAGCTTGAGTCTAAACAGGGATTATTAGGCTGGAAAGGCGAAGCTTTTGCCTCTAAATACACAGAAATGGGAGATATTCTCACACGCACCGACTCATATCGTCCGGTTATCTTAAGCGGTTCGGATCTTAGGCCCGGTCAGTGTGCTAATGTGGAAATCGTTGCGTCAAAGCCTGGTTATTTTCTCGGTAGACTTGTCTACAAATAGTCAGACGTTAACTCTAGGCATGAGTCCCTTTCCTCAAAGGGCATCAGCCCGACAGGTTGAGGATGAAAGTCATAACTTACTAAATATTAACTTTTTTAAATCTAATATTTATTTGTAAGTATAATTACATCTACTTATAGCCTTTACTGAGATTACCACGAATCTAATACTGAGCTTTTTTCTAAAAAGTAGCTTATATTGATTTTATATCAAATTCTTAATTCAATCGTGTCTCCTGAGCTTGTTGATCTTTTCGATTTAGGATGGAATTTTTTAAATGTACTAGTTTTCTAAGCTATTCTGCTTGTAGAGAACCAAAAATTATACCTCACAGAAAATTTGATTCCGAGAGCAACTATACGGCTTGATGGAAACAGTATTAATCTAATATTAATGACCTTTTAAGGTGTGGACTTCATGTCTTGCTTTAAAATCCACACTTTCAGTGTTTTGTCAGATGAGGTAGAAAATCATAATTTCCATCAGAATAATGGAAATAGCATATTTCACATTTATGTAGAACAGAAGTCATTCAGAGTTACCTATCACTCAATAACAGTTCTTTTAACATTTAACCTAACAGAATTGTCCCAAATAGTAATGGAACTACAACTATCACCTGGAATAACGTTAGTAAAGCGCAGTACGGAACCCCGGATTTTACTTCTAACGAAACGGTAGTTCTATCCTGCAATGTAACATCCAACCAAGTTGGAACTAATTTAGGTGTCGATGTATTAAATAATACTTCAGTAATAAGCTATACAAACTCGATAGGAACAAATCCCGGTTTTGTAAACATTCCACAGGCAAATATTACTGTCATAGCACCGAATCCTGCTCTGACAATACAAAAGGTAGCTAATCTAACAAGTTATTCCTCTTTAGGTCAGGTTATCGGATATACCTACACTGTAAATAACATAGGCAATGTGGATCTCACAGGCAATATTACAGTTCACGACAACAGAACTTTACCATTTAATATAAATAGTAGTGGTCTTAACGTAGGTAAAAACGTTACCGGCACAGCTACCTACACCATCACTCAGTCTGATCTTGATTCTGGTTTAGTAATCAATTTAGCAAATGCAACCTGTTCTTTTACCAACTCTACCGGTACCTATCCCGTCCTTTCAAACAATAGTATTGTGACAGTACCTGCAGTTGATACTCCAGTTCTGACTATACAAAAGGTAGCTAATCTAACAAGTTATTCCTCTTTAGGTCAGGTTATCGGATATACCTATACTGTAAATAACACAGGAAATGTGGATATCCTAGGAAATATTACGGTTACAGATGACCATATAAATGTACCATTCAATATAACCAGTAGTGGTCTTAACGTAGGTAAAAACGTTACAGGAACGGCTACCTACACAATAACACAGGCAGACCTTGATTCTGGTTTAGTGACTAATTCAGAGTATGCAACAAATAATAATCTAAATTCAAAAACAGTTACTGCGACAGTTATTTATGAACATTCAATCAATGGCAGAGATTTTGAACCTAACTATGGCGGTTATGGCGTTGCTTTTGTATCTGTATCGATGTATTGCAGCGAACCTTATTGCTATGGCAGTGAACCTTCTGGTACAACAGAAGTACTAAATTCAGACTCATATGGCAGCAAGGTTAACGTTTCTTCGTCCAAAGGTTCCAAGGATAAATTGAGTAGTTCCAAAGCTAAAGCCTCTTTGAGTAAACATAAACAAAAACACCACTCAAAACGCCATAAAGCGGAAAAAAATCGTTCAAAACATCATAAAACAGAAAAAAAAATCATCCAATGTAATTTAGATAAAAAAGAGTTGGTTTTCATTTCCATTTAATTGAAGTAGTGACTGGGACGACGGACTTAGATCCTGGTTTCTTCTGGTCCATAATATAGTAGGAGCAAAACAGTTCATAATCATTATATATGGAATTATGAGAACTGACTAAACTCTCGCTTTAATATTGTGTGGGAGATAAAATCACAATATGGAATTAGTCGATGTCCAGGTTTTTTACCTGAATATCAAAAATAAATGGCAGAGTGAATAATTTTCTGTAAAATTTGCTCTATACCCGTTAATTTTCTTTTTTGATGACTGTTTCATTTATACGTGTTTCCTGTTATCTAGTTTTTAGTTATGTCAATGAGCGTTGAGACTGCTATTCTTATACCAATTTTTGATAATGGAATGTTTTCCTCACAATATTTTTTAGTTATTTGTTAGTCCTTTCTTAATTTATCAAATATAAGTGAAAATCTGCCAGCTTGATCCAAGAAAGGACTCTCTGACTGCTTTCTGTATCCTTTTGTTCCATCAGAGACGATTAGCTTGCCACCTCTTAACCCTCTTTCTTTTATATCATCGAAACAGACCTTCAAGAACATAGAGTATTCACTTTTTGCTAATCTTACTCCAAGAATTTCGTGGTAACCCTCACTCCTTTTCCAGCAACTAAAAAGAGAGCCCTATTTTTTATAGTGAAAGCCATCTTTATTTTAAAATAAGTAGCTTCAATGCGCAGTAAGGAATTTCTTGTTCTATTCGTTTTGAGAAAAATTCTTCAACCTTTTATTCAGTTTTTACTTATTCCTGGAAAAAGAAGAATATGAGATTTCATCTACTCCTAAAACAGTCATGCTTTTTTTTCTTTTAGGTGGAGATACCTCACAGATAAGATTCAGCTGCTGAAGTTAGGATAGTTTTTTTTCAACTCTCAAATACTTATCAGACATAAATTTTTAAAGGGTTAATACACGAAATTGAAGCTTTGAGAATTCTACTGATCCATATTTAGTTCAGAAAATTTGCTGTTTGTAGCTGTTTCTACTAGTTTTTTGGAATATGTCCTTCTCATAAAGTTTTGCACAGATTAAGATTAGCTTCCTCTTTCATCTCAACTTTCAAAATCTCAAAGTGTATAAATAGCTTAAAAGCTATAACTTCCTAAGAAATAAACAAAACTTTCACAAAGTTTAATTCGTGTTATGAAAAAATACCTGTTGGTCAATATTATGTTACATAGATAACAAGTCAAGTGACTTTAAATATATTAGGAAAATATGTTGAGGGTCAAACCGTATCAAATGGCGAAAGTAAAAATGCATCCAACTGAAGAACAAAAAGGTGCTTTATATGTATATCGGGTTAATGAAGATACCTCGATAATCGTGCTCTTGTTGATAGAGAATATTCAATGGAAAGCTCCATAAAGTGTAAAAGATAGTGAACGACAGAACAAACCTAATGAACTTAATAAAAATACTCATAAATTCAAGGAAGCGTATTCTGAGATATTTCAATCGGTTCGTAAAAAACTTGAAACTAATTATAAATCCTTTATGCTCTTTGGAAAAATGGAAATAAGAACTCTAGACCTTCAAAGTTGTAAAGCAGGGAATATTCATGATTGGTTTTCATAATAAAGTGGATTTCATATGTTCAGAGGATATATTACTTTTTCTCATAATGTAGATGGCACTGAATTTATCTTTGATTTAGGAAATAATTATGAAAATATTAAACAAATCTAAATCTATTAATAGTGAATTTTTTCATGTTAATGGGATTTCTACGATTCTTTTGTTTATAAAATAGCTGAAACTCAATAAATTGATAATGTTATTTATCAATATGTTGATGCAGGTATTACAAGGGTATTAATTGCTTTCAATGCTGAAGGTAAATTCTTTGGAATCAAAAATCCTAAATCAGATAAATATTGCCAATCAAAATTAGATTCTATAAAGCCTCGCAGGGCTCATTGTAACGGACAAAAGAAAGGTCCTATAAAAAGTAAAAAATACCTTTGACTCCATAAGACTTTTGGAAAGATGGCAAAAATCAAGTAAATTAATGAATTTTCAATATGAGCTTTCTCGAAAAACAGTTGATAATACCAAATCCAATGCTCTGATTATAGGAGATTTGAAAGTCAAAAAATGGCTCAATCTAAAAAAAGAAAGGAAAAAAGCGTTCTCAAAATACATCAATTCAGATCAAGGTTATCTTTTCCAATTCATCGAATTTTTAGCTTATAAGTGCAAACTTATAGGTAAACTTTTGATAAAAATCGATGAAAGCTTTAATTCCAAAGAGTGTTATGTTTGTGAAACTAGACAAGAAATGCCTCTTTGGGAATGAACTATAAATTGAAATTGTGGAAATGTTATTGATCGAGATAGAAATAGTTCAATTAATATCATGAAACCTTTTCTATCACATAATGTTTTGTGTAAAAGATATCAATATTTTGTTGATAATCTTCTAAAAAAAGGCCTGCTGCTGGTTAGAAATATGATATTCCTAATCAAATGACTTAAATACTCGAAGGAAGCTACTCCCCCAATGCATCAGTGGCAGGTAAGGGTAGTTCACTTGTACTTTGCAAGAAGCTCATTTACCTTAATCATATCTTTTTTTTCTATAATTACAACCTGAAAAAAGTCATTTATTCCATCTGATTTTTCCCCAAGGTCAAAATGAATACCTTCATTCTTGAGATCATTCATTACGGCTTGCAAGACATAGCCCATTACTATGAACTGTGTTTTTTCATTCGTCTCATTAGTCGTCTCATTAGTGGTCATTGTTGATACCTACTGTTGTAATAGAGACTTTAGTCTGAATTGTGAGGCTCTGCAATTCGTTATCAAATAGCACTACTTCCTACCTAAAAGTTCTTCCGGTTTTCGTGTCTTTATCTGCTTATTAATGAGTTTCAAGAATCGAACAGAGTTACCACTTCTTGATATGCAGGAGGAATGCGTAATCTTATTAACCCCTGTTTTAGTTCAATATTCACACGAAAGTTAAAGTTATTTTTGCGTGAATATGCTTATTATGGACTCTACTAAAACAATACAATTGAAAATACAGGATGCTGATTTTGATTTAGTAGAGACTACGAAAAAATATGCAAATGGAATGAACTACGTTTCTAGTGTGGTTTTTGATAATGGTATAATCATTCTAGCTAGAAAACTACGACCTATGGTTTATGCTCATCTCCGAGGGGACATCGGTTTGAAGTCTCAAGTGAGTTGTAACATTCCAAGACAAGTTGCTGGGACTATAAAACAATAGTAGAACTTGCAAAAATAGAAATGAGTTACTGGCAAAAAGTAAAATACTCTTCTACTTCTATGAAATTATCATATAAGAGAGATTATACGATAACAAATGACTCTGTGAGTATAACTACTTTTAGTCATGGTAGGAAAACCTATGAAATCCATACCTAGCCTTATGCAAAGCAATTCTTTCGTTCTCCTTGGAAATTTGAAGCTTCTAAAGTCTTGAAGCATAAGATGGTGATTATTATTTCCATCTTACTGTATCATAAGAACTTCCAGACAAGAAAATAGAAGAAGCTTCAACTTTCATGGTGTATATCTAGGCATAAATTTTTTAGCTGTAGCTTCTACTACTAACAAAAAATGCGAGTTTTTTGCTGGTGGAGAAATAAAAAAACAAAAGAAAATTATATAAAAATATGAGAACAAGATTACAATCTAAGGGAATTTTGTCAGCTAAGAGGATGATAAAACATTTAGCTAGTAAAGAGAAACGTCTAATGACAGATGTTAATCATTGTGTCTCCAAAGCAGTCGTAAAATTTGTAGTTGAAAACGGTGTTTCTGTAGTAGGTTTAGAAGACTTAATCAGAATAAGAGCTAGAACTAACAACAATCTAAGGAAGAAACAAAAATATCTCCATAATAGCTGGGCTTTTTATCAATTACAACAATTCATTGAGTATAACGCAAAGAGTTCTGGAATAATAACAGAATATGTGAATCCAGAATATACTTCCAAGGCTTGTTAGAGGTATAACCATATTTCTAAAAATAATAGAAATGGATTGAAGTTCCTGTGTGAGACCTGTGGTTTTGAACTTAATGCCGATTTAAATGGCGCTAGAAACATCGAGCATAGAACACGAGACTATAGGTATATCTTAGAGTATCAGAGATGTCTGTCAACCACCCACACGGATAGCGTGATCTGATTTATTAGGGATATCCATACCTGTTATTTCAGTGGCAGATAGTTGATCTATAATCGTGAAGATATTTAGTAAGAGGATTTCGATAAATCCCCATATTTCGTAGTATGCTTATAAATGGTATGTAAAATGATTCGTGAAAATCATTTGTTTATCAAAATCTTTTATATTTAAGCTTAGATAATATGGTTAGATGAAAGGGAAATTATTTAAGTAAGATTCCACAAAAAAATGCTTAACAGTTGAAGGTCGGTATTGAATTAAATTTATGTTATTAATTTTTAAGGAAATTTCTTTAAAGAATCCTTCAGATTCAGAAATTAATGATTAGTTGGTTTTCTTCTGTATATGTCAGAAAAAGTTCGGCTACATCTTTCGAACAGATAAATTCAATTCCTGGGATTAATTCTTCCTTCTTAAGCCCTATCATATCCGAAGCGAGCTGACAGCACCGAATCTCTACTCCGATATCTATGCATTCTTGAACAGAAGTATCATATTTCGGTGACCCTCTGGATTTGTCTCTCTTTGCAAGCAACACTCCCATAGGTCCCCATAGAATGACCAGTACTTTAAGTCCCTTACTCCTATAATATTTTGCAAATTTAAGAATTTCCTGTGGGCTGGTGCTCTCATACACCATATTTTTGAGTAGCAATAATACTTTTTCGACTTTTGTCATAAGAACCCCAGGTCTAGATAATACGTTTCTGAAACAGATAACCTAGATCTATATAAAGTTTCACATTGAAGACATACAAAATACATAATTAACAAGTTTTTTATCATTTCATATGGAGCTTGAAAAGTCTGCGAAAATTACCTCCTTTCCATAATCGAAGCAGGATTCTTACTTCTTTAGATGTAGAAGGAATGAATAATCTTATCAAGCCCGATTCCAGTAAAATATTCACACGAAAGTTAAAGTTATTTTTGCGTGAATATGCTTATTATGGACTCTACTAAAACAATACAATTGAAAATACAGGATGCTGATTTTGATTTAGTAGAGACTACGAAAAAATATGCAAATGGAATGAACTACGTTTCTAGTATGGTTTTTGATAATGGTATAATCATTCCAGCTAGAAAACTACAACTTATGTTTTATGCTTATCTCCGAGAAAACATCGGTTTGAAGTTTCAAGTGAGTTACAACATCCCAAAACAAGTGCTGGGACTTATAAAACAATAGTAGAACTTGTAAAAATAGGAATGAATTATTGGTAAAAAGTACCCTACTCTTCGATTTCTATTACATTATCAGATAAGAATGATTATACAATAACATAAGACTCTGTGAGTATAACTACCTTTAGTCATGGTAGGAAAACCTATTAAATCTGTACCTATCCTTATGCAAAGCAATTCTTTCGTTCTCCTTGGAAATTTGAAGCTTCTAAAGTCTTGAAGCATAAAAGATGGTGATTATTATTTCCATCTTACTGTATCATAAGAGCTTCCAGACAAGAAAATAGAAGAAGCTTCGACTTCCATGGTGTATATCTAGGTATAATTTTTTTAGCTGTAGCTTCTACTACTAACAAAAAATGCGAGTTTTTTGCTGGTGGAGAAATAAAAAAACAAAAGAAAATTATATAAAAATATGAGAACAAGATTACAATCTAAGGGAACTTTGCCAGCTACGAGGATGATAAAACATTTAGCTGGTAAAGAGAAACGTCTAATGAAAGACGTTAATTATTTTATCTCCAAAGCAGTCGTAAAATTTGCAGTTGAAAACGGTGTTTCTGTAATAGATTTAGAAGACTTACCGGAATAAGGGCTAGAACTAACAACAATCTAAGGAAGAAACAAAAATATCTCCATAATAGCTGGGTTTTTTACCAATTGTAACAATTCATTGAGTATAAATGCAAAGAGTTCTGGAATAATAACAGAATAGGTGAATCCAGAATATACTTCCAATGCTTGTTGCAGGTGTAACCAATCCCTAAAAATAATAGAAATGGATTGAAGTTCCAGTGTGAGACCTGTGGTTTTGAACTTAATGCCGATTTAAATGGCGCTAGAAACATCGAGTATAGAACACGAGACTGTAGTATATCTTAGAGTCTCAGGGGTGTCTGTCAACCACCCACACATCTAATATAATCTGACTTATCAAAGATATCCATGCCTGTTACTTCAGTGGCAGGTAGTTGACTTATGTAGTAACAGACATAATTGTGGCATGATACAATATCCAGTAAATTTACTCTGAATTGTTTAATAAGATTTAATCGAAAAAAATCAAGGCTTCACTTTCGGTAAATGGTTATCTAGACCAAAAATATTATCAAAAAAACACAAAATAGTTTTAGCGAGAACTGTACACACTTTTACTTTAGAACCTTAAAGTATTGGATTTTCGATAGGAGATTAAAAAATGGAATCATTTTCTTTTGAGCTGTTGAGAAACAAATTGTAACTGAATGTGATTAGTCATTTGGAGCTACAGCGAACAGAATATCGTTCGCTTAGACTTCTTTATATAAATTCAATTCCCATCTTTATATCAACATGAAATTTGATCTTCACGTGCATTCCAATTATTCAAAAGATAGCAACTCAAGTCATGATGATATCTTTGAGGTCATCCTTAAAAGGGGCCTTGATGGCTTTGCTATCTGTGACCATGACACTGTGGAAGGTGGGCTTGCCTGTGAAAAAAGAGCCTTAGAACGTGGTCTTGACATCACAGTCATTCCCGGAGTAGAGGTGACATCTTCAAAAGGACACATTCTGGTTCTAGGTATCAGGAAAAATATAGAGTCTTTATTGAGTCCGGAAGAAACGATAGAGAGAGCCCGGAGACTTGGAGGCACGGTTATTATACCTCATCCTTTCAAGCAAAGTTCTCATGGAATAGGAAGTTTTGAAGGACTTGATATCGATGCGGTTGAGGTATTCAATTCCCGTTGCATTTTAAACACCGCCAACCTTAAAGCCGAAACAGAGTCAAAAAGACTAGGAATCCCAGGTGTCGGAGGGAGTGACTCCCATGTTCCCGAAATGGTAGGTCAGGCATATACCGAAATTGATGCCTCTGAAAATACCATGGAAGCTGTGCTCAGGGCAATAAGGGAAGGAAAAGTAGCACCTGCGGGAAAAAGTACACCAATACCCACTATCCTGGAACAGATGTCAGGTAGTGTGAAGCGAAAATTAAAGAGGCGATTGGATAAATTGATAAAAATATAGTAATTACTCATCTTAAAAAAACAACGTTAATACCTTTTTAAGCAAGGTTTAATGGGTAAGTTTTTTGGGATCTATTATTTTGAGACTTTTATCTTTTTCTGTCTTCATATTTTTATCTCTAAGACGTGAAGTTCCCTTCTTCGAAGGTTATCAACCTACAGGGAGGGGTAGTTCACAAAGAATCTTATAGGAAGTTTTTTCTGATGATTTTCATTATTTCAATTGGTGAAAATTTTGATTAGAACATTCATAGCAGTTGAGCTAGATCCCTGTTTAAGGGGACTGATCCGGGAACTCCAGGACCTATTCTCTTGTTTTAATCTAAAGTTTGTTGAGCCGGAAATCGTTCATATAACCTTGAAGTTCCTGGGGGATGTGGATGAATCAAGAATTCCATTAATTTCTTCAGCTCTTGATTCCATTACATGTGAGCCTTTCGAAGCGATAATTGGGGGACTGGGGGTCTTTCCGAATCCTTCAAATCCTAAAGTTCTATGGTTGGGTGCAGCCGGAAAATTCAGGATTTTGCATGAAGATATAGAAAATCTACTGAAACCTTTCAAATTCGAAAGAGATACTAGAGAATTTACAGCCCATGCTACTCTTGCTAGGGTGAAATCCCTCAATAGGGATCAGAAAAGCGCTTTTATAAATACCATTAGAGAGTGCAAAGATGTGCAACTAGGTAGTATGAAAGTGAATAAAGTTCTGTTAAAGAAAAGCATACTGACTCCGGAATATCCCATATATGAAACATTGCATACAGTATATATGGATTGAGCATTTATAGGATAAAGCGTAAAACCACTGAGTTTTCAGCTGAGTGATAGTTCACAACTTGCAAGTTAAGTTCGTTGCTTTCTTCCGATAAAGACCCATTGATCATAGATTCCCTCAGAATCCGTATTATCAATAATCTCTCCTTCGACTCCTACCCTGTGCAGAGCTTCGGTAAGAATTTCAATTTCAGGCTTGCTACTTACTGTGAAAAGCAAAAGAGCTCCTTTATTTGCAACTGAGACTGACTCCTTTATTATACCTGTCCATAGTTCTTTATTAAATTCATAGATAAGCCCAAGCATAAATCCCATCACTGCATCAAAGGTTTCTGGATCGAAATATCTGGAAATCGATGTCGCGTCCATTACGATTACTTTTTGGGGGTCTAAAACTCCCTGTTCAAGTCCCTGACAAACCGCACATTTGTTAACCTCCACTACCAGCGGATCCAGTCCAAGCCTATGGAGAGCAAGTGTAGACATTCCATTCCCGGAACATACCTCGAGGAGCCGTCCCTCAAAGTAAAAACCCTTTTTTTGAAGCAAATCCAAAAGTTTTGCCACTCTCATCACACGTTTTTCGGAAAAAACACTTTCATAGGACTCAGGCTTGAAATTACAAACCGGACAAAGGTTCCGGTTTACAAGCATAAGGGAGTAGTACTCATTCACGGTATTTCTCCATCTTTCGGAAGATATCTCTACATCTTTTTCAGGAATATTGAAGACCAGAAGGGAATTCACAATAGCATCAAACTCTTTTTTCAATGGATCTATTGCAAGGGATCCAGTAAACACCGACCAGAAATCTATAGAGACTTCTTCATCTGCTGGATTAAATATCAGCAGTCCCAGTGTGTGTTCCCCTTCCCTAGCCCTCAAGAGCTGCATCTTCTGTCCCTCTGGAACTCTTTTGAGATAGTGTAGTGTACGCTCAATAGTTCGCTGGTCGAGATAACTTTCCTCCACAAAATAGATATCTTCCTCGATGTCAAAGAGTTCATGTAAAAGCATATTTGTGTAGATTCGGATGATCTCATATCAAGATTTCGAAGAAGAGATTTTGCGCTTAACTAATTCTTGATTTTATCACTTTATCAAATTGTTTAAATGGACAATTTTCTAAATTTAGTCTGTCCGAGAGTGCGAATCGAGTGGAGAGTGCTGTTACTCTGAGACAAAAATGGGTGGCAGAGAGATTCTTATAAATAAAAATGACATTCTCCGAATAACATGCACAAATTAATGGAAGTACTTTTCACCTTACCTTTTCTGGACTTGGGATTCTATGATTACTTTGGGCAAGAAGGTTTCATTAGTTTTGGTTCTTTAAAATCCTTCGAGAACTAATCGGTGAATTATCATCGAGGTCTTGATTTTAAAATTGACAGATATATAGAGGATTTCGATAAACTTCTAATTTTTCACGAATTTTTATATATCATTTATAAGGATACTACGAAATATGGGGAGCTATCTCAATTCTCTATAAGATAATGGGGAAACATTTAGTATTGTGTAAAAAGTTTAATATGGTAAATGCTAAAATGTAATAAAATCAATACTCAAGCATTAGTTTTGACGAAAAAATGATATCTCATTCAAAGTGGAATTTGTGTTGCCGAGCTAAGTTCAAAAGCGTAAGTCCTGAGTTTTAGAATTAGTGAAATTTTGGAGGCAAAATTTCGTTCCACATTCAAAAATGTGTTATATAGCTGACAGCTAAAGAAAATAACCCACTGAAATTTTCTCATCAAATTTTCGTAAGATAGTTATTGATATCGTTTTCCCAGGTTGAATAGTAACGCATATTTAATAAAAATTTGTGTTAAGAGTGGACTTGATATCTAAAAAACTATCTGTTAACAACCAATTCCGTTAAAACCATTGTTCTAGAGTTTTCTGACTTGTTGCTGAAGTGGTTTTAAGGCGTTCTACAGCTTTTTCAATTCTTTTAACCGAAAAACCGTGATTGTCACAGAGGAATTCGATAAGTTTTTCCGAGTCAGGTTTCCTCCATATGATCTTATAATCGTCAGTTACTTCAGGGTGGATAAAAAGTTCCCTTATGCTATCCAAATCTTCGATCCATTCCCCTCTTTCACGGAGCACGGCATGGATAGAACCATATTTTTTGATAAGCATGAGGGCTGTTTTAGGGCCTACTTTTTTCAGGCCTTTATTATAATCTGTGCCCACACAGATCGCAATATCTATAAGTTGTTCTCTGTTGATTCCAAGAGTGGAAAGGGTTTCTTCTAGTTCAATTATTTCGGGTTCAACGTTCACATAAGCATCCTTCCCAGGAAGCTTACGTTTTCCAGTGACAGCAAGGTTCCGGATAATTATTGGGGCCCCAAAAAGTAAGGAATCATAATCTTGGGAAGCAATACAGTTAGCATCCTTTTTGAGAATCATATGTGCAGCTTGTGCTTCCCCTTCGGATGGAGCTTGAACAAACGGGATTCCCATAATGTTAAGAAGGTATTTTGAATCTTCAACGATCTCTGGTTTCACCCTCGAGGTAGCCTGAGCATACCTGTAAGCAGTTTCAAGATCCCCCTCAGCTTTTGCAATCTCCCATTTTTCCTTTGCCGATTCTCTTATTTCTGTCCTCCGGTTCAGAGTTTCAGATTTCAATTCAGGAGGCTTGCCGTCAAAGACGAAGATAGGTTTGATACCAGCTTCAACAAAGTTTGTTGTCCGATAGAACAGGCCTGAGATGTGAGAGGTTATTCTCCCTCCATAATCAACTAGAGGACTACCGTCTCGCTGGCGAATATTGCTTAAGAATTGGTGCAACGTGTTAAATGCATCGATGGCAAGCACTTGGTTTGAAAGGCTTGAAAGCTCAATTTTTCTTTTCTGAAGTAGATCGCCTATGTTTGTGCCCATATTTTCTCTTGAATATATGGAAGTTTCACTTAAAGCATTAATCCTTACTTTCATTTTACTATCTGGTTCCTTTAATTATTCAATGGAACCTAGAAAATATCTTATTGAACAATTTTTTGATCAACTTGTTTGATGTATAAGGATGTAACAGAATAATAAAGTTCAACAGAATTTATAGATAATTTCGATACACTCATTAATCTCGTCATGTGATTGTAAATTGTAGCTAAATGATTCGTGAAAATGAGATGTAAATCAGAGTCCTCTATACTTTTAAGTTTGTTAGTGTAGGAATACTAGTGAATAAAATAGTAATAGAGAGTTTACGTTGAGAATATACATAAGTTTTACTTTAAAAACTGAATCAGTGGCCATAATAGAAACATAATCTTTGTCAGTAAAACTAATGATTCCTGGATAATACCTTTTGTTTTTATGTTAATTTTACTTTAAATTATAGGAAAATTTGTATGAAGAAAACGATATAATAACACTAATCAATTGAATAAAAACCAGAGAATTTTCGATAGAGCCTGATTTTCATTAGTCATTTTGCACCATATGTAAGCATATAACAAAATTTTGGAGTTTAGCGGTTTTATGTAAAAATAACGTTTGTGTAAAAAAAATCAAAAATCGTGTAAAAAATCGAGATCTTTCCTCCTCCACCTGCCACGCTGGTGCGTGTCGAGGAAGTGAACTTCCCGCCTTAGAGTTAAATCGATACGCCTATTCAGAATTATTTAATCCTTATGATTGATGGGCACTAGTTATTTCACTATTTTGTTCATAGGATTATAACTTGACTTTGTCCCATTTCCTTGGATTTTTAGCGAAATTTATAACACTGTAATTATAGATTTGTCGCTATTAATGGAACAGCTTATGATTTTACCCTGCCAAACCGTATAGCTGTAGAACAATTCGTTTTTGATCAGCTTTAGATTCGTATTTTCAAACAAAAACTCGTTCTTGCATTTCGAAGTGCATTGATTACCTTAAAGGTTTAATTCTCCTGCTTGGCAGGAGAAGTCTGCGGGAAATGGCAATTTATAACTCCCAAAGGTCTGAAAACCAAGCCTTAAGCTACTATTTGAAATATATATACGTTGGAATTGGTAAAAGGTACTTTTTTTAGTTTGATGAAATCTGTAATAATGATGATCATGTAAATTTTTTCATCGGGTCTGAACTAAAATATTTTTCTTCAGGAGTGATGCCGAATATAAAAGGTATCACAACAAGCAAATTCTTTTGAAAATACTCATGGGTCTAAAAAAAATATTGTGCTGTGAACTATGGATCGATGGAGGTTAAATTGTAATTATGGAAGGTGATGAAACTCCCGATATAGTTAAAAACTATGTTGAAAATCAGGAAAACTAGGAAAAAATAATCATATAAGCAAATGAAAATATTGATGATAAATAATTCTTTCCCATCTAGAGTTATGGCGCGAGCATACCCAGTTGCTCGCAATGAGGCGTAACATAACATTTTGATTTTGCTCCTCAAGTACATAGATTGAGCTTTGGTAATCTATTTCTATAGGAAAAGGTGGACAAAGAAAGCTCAATATTTAGAAGATCCAGGAAATCCTACAGGCGTCTTCAGTTCTCTTTAGCATTTATCAAAGCTTTAGCCCTGTTAATTATCTCTATCCTGGCTTCGTAATCTACAGTAATCCACTTCCCATACTCAACTTTGTGTACTATACCTTCTTCATATAGCCATGACAGAATTGACATCCCTTCCTCTGAATTTGGTAGGGTGAACGAACTGAAAGACCAGGCAGGTAAATGTCTTATGACTTCAGCTTTTAGCGCAGTAATACCTCTTTCTTCTTTTGCCGCGACACATACAGGATTTGGGGCCATATATTCAATCTGTTTTTTGATATTATCAAGCTCGAATTCTTCAAGTAGATCGGTTTTGTTAAGCACGGTGATGACAGGAACACCTTGGATCTTGTCCCAGAGAGCATCATGGGACGTCGAGAGCTTTTGAAGGATTATAGCAGGCTTTTCGCTCGCATCTACAACTAGGAGGATAAGATCTGATAGATAAATTTCGTTTAATGTGGATTTGAAAGCATCAACCAGCCAGTGAGGAAGATCTTTGATAAACCCTACGGTATCGGTCAGAAGTGCTTTTCTTCCGCCAAGGTCTAGGGCGCGGGTCATAGGCACAAGTGTTGTAAAGAGCATATCTTTTACCTCAACACTTTCATTTACAATAGCATTGAAAAGAGTGCTTTTTCCTGCATTTGTGTATCCTGCAAGGGAAATTACTGAAAAACCTTTCCTATGCCTGAAGGCCCGCAGAGCTTCATCGTCCTTTTCTGCCGATTCAAGTTCATTTTCAATTCTTGAGATTCTTTTCTTCAGATCCTGTTCATAAGAGTTCTCATAATCTCCAAGTCCCATGAACCCTGGCCTCTCATCTTTTTTCAGTAAGGAAACAACAGCTCTTGATCTTGAAACTTCATATTTTAACCGTGCAAGTTCCAACTGGAGTTTTGAACGATGTGTTATAGCTCTTTTCGCAAATATTTCAAAGATAAGCTCAAATTTGTCTATAATATGGCATCGGCAAATTTTCGAAATGTTAAATAGCTGCTTTGTAGAAAGCCTGTTGTAAAAAATTACTTTTTCTGTGTCCGTGCTTCTCACAAGTTCGGCAAGTTCCTCTATTTTCCCTTTTCCAAGTTGATACCTTGAGTCCTGAAACCTGGTCTGAGTAAGTTTACCAACCAAAAGATAGCCTGCAGCTCTTGCCAGTTCATGAAGTTCCTGGAAGAGAATCGCCTCATTTTCAGGATTTGAATTTGGGCTCGCTCTTTTAACGAGAATTACCTTGCTATCGTTACTTATTTTATTTTTGTCTGAAATTGTCATGTCTCTATTTCAAGTTTGTTAATTAGTAAATTGCGGGCGCTCAAAGAAATATGATGCACAAGTTCAATCGCCCTTTTCTCCGCAATGGATTCCTGGTATTTGAAAGCCCTGGTAAACATGACTTCTGGAACCCATAGGGGTTTATTGTATATATCACCCCTTTCTGCAACAATCGTGCCTTCGAAGGAAAGCTGGTCAGCAGTATCTTCAATAAGCTGTACGATATCTAATAAAGTAGGATCCCTTTTGATCCAGAGGGGATGAATTTTGATTTGCTTGATCTTTTCGATATGGCTAGCTGAGACTGTAAGGGCAGCTGCAGCACAGACCATGTAATAACTTTTTTTAATCCTGTGTCTGCCAGAAATGTCCACTGCAATGATATCCCACATCTATTTCACTCTCGGGTTTCAGATCCGATTTTTATGAATAGTAAGGTGAAGGGAAAGGAAAATAGCCGAAAAAACACTTTCAATGTATCACATTTTAAATCTGCCGATATTCAGATACTTTATCCCATCACTTTTTTCTACTGCAAAAAGCATTGTCTTATGTACGCTGTTTGCAAGCCTTACTGCTCCTGACATAACAGGAAGCTTGAACTCAAAATCTGTAGGAATGGCATTTACAAGGTATTCTGAATGCGGAATTTTTTCTATTGACTCGAATTTTTTGTAGACCCTGAAATGCGTGCCGAACTTAAAGCCGGTTTTGACAACATGGCCAGAATCCCTGAGACTTTCATATGTTCTATACTTCCTGAAAAAGGAACTTTCAATTTCAGAGGCTTTTTCTATAAATTCATCAAAGGAAAACACCTTGTCTTCCCTGTTTCGAACCGTTATTATCCCTTTGGATAAAAGGTAAAGTGACTCAATCAGAGAGAGCTGCAGCCTTTCTGAGTCAAGCATTTTCCCGTAAAATCCCTTGCTATAGAGATTTCCGGAGGCTTTAGAGTCCCAGGATATTACCCTGTCTTCCAGGAAAGTCGCATATGTTTTGATTGTAGAAAGTTGCAGAGTCATTTTTCCTTTAGGGACTTCAGTTTTAACTTCGTAGAAAGTGATGTCTCCTTCTTCATCAACCACAGCAAGAATAAACTGTTTGTGCACATTTTCTGACGCTGTAACTGCCTCTTGAAGAATTTTTACAGGAAGAAGCTGTCTCTCTGATTGGACACGAACAAAAATTTTTGCTGCACTTTTACCGGGGTGGCTGCCCCTTGGATATACCCTAAAATCCACAGCTGATGGCTGGACATAATACCCCCGATCCTTTAGATCCTTATAAACGATATACTTCAGTTCAAAATTCTGCTGCTTTAGAGAAGCTTGCTCGAAAAAATATTTGAAATCGATTATTCTGCCTGCAAGTTCAATTTCGAGCTTTCCTCTGGACAGTAGAAAGGCGGCTTCTAAAAGCGAGAGTTCGAGTACATCGTCTTTAGGATGCCCAAAATAACTGGTTTTATAAAGTTCAGCTACTGCTTCTTTTCCAGCAAGGACTCTGTTTCCTATAAGTTGTGTTCTCAATAGGTTCACCTGAAAATAAAATGAAAACAGGTTATTTTCAATAACCTTGCTTCTTATTAATCTGGTTTGATCTAAACTGGCTTGTTTCATAATCTGGGTTGGTCTAATATTTTTTCTGACTCTCTATAGACTCAAGACCAGGTGTTATTGAGGTTTATATAAATCCTCTATAATTTTTTACATGAGCTTGTTGCTCACAAGCAATTTTTAATGCAAGCTTCAGACAGGTTTATGAAAAAACTTTGCACTCCTTGAACTTTCTGGCAGCCTCTACAATTGAGCCTACGAGCTCTCTATATGCAACTCCATGCAGGTGAGCATAAGATCCAAGGGTATTTCTGGAAATGAGCCCATCTCTATCATTTTTAATCCCTGTTCCTCTGGAAAGTTTTATTGCAAATTCTGCATTCTCAGGAATTTCCATAATTTCGGAGTGGTGGAACTCATGTCCTTTAAAGTTATTACCCTTTTTACCGATAAGACAATTCCTTTCAAGAGTCCCGATATTGTAGCTGACTACCCTTGTCTGCCCCATGATCGTATGTCCCGGAAGTGCACCAACCATCGAGTATGTGGACTCTGGTATTGATACATCATGGTAAGTGCCAATTCCAGGGATGCCTGTGCTAATTTTTTTCGTAAGGTACATCAGCCCTCCGCACTCGGCATATATTGGCATGCCTGCAGAAGAAGCTTTTTTGATATCCTGGCGCATGGATTCGTTAGCTTCAAGTTCTGCTGCAAAGAGCTCAGGGTAGCCGCCCCCAATATAAAGCCCATCAACTTCAGGAAGCACAGGATCTTTAACAGGGCTGAAGTAAACAATTTCTGCGCCTGCAAGCTTCAAAAGATCGATGTTATCGCGGTAGTAGAAATTGAAAGCTTCATCCATGGCAACACCTAATTTCGGTTTATATTCTCTTTCATTGAAAGTAGAGGAAAAAATGGTGTTTTCCGGAATTTTCAAAGGTTTTGCACTGCTTGCAATTTTCAGGATACAGTCAACATCTATTCCTTTATTGATAATATCCTCAATGCCCATGAGTCGGGCTTCAAAAACTCCATCTCCAAGCTTTCTTCTACCTTCAAGAGCCGGCATAAGCCCGAGATGGCGCATGGTAATTTGCATTGCTGGATCTCTGGGAATAATACCTATTACAGAAACACCGGCGTAGTACTCGATTGCTTCTTTTGCCTTTTCAGCATGACGACGGCTTCCTATGTTGTTAAGAATAACTGCTGCAATCTTCACATCAGGGTCGAAATTTTTGTATCCGTTGACAAGAGCGGCACTCGAACGAGTAATGCCCTGTGCATTGATTACCAGGATTACTGGACAATTGAGTATCTTTGCGATCTGGGCAGTGCTTCCAAGGTCACTTAAACTTTCAAAACCTTCATAAAGCCCACGAACACCTTCTATGATTGCAATATCAGTTTGACCTTCGGTTTCGCAGGCATGGGTATAGATGTCCAGAATTTCATCCTTATTCATGAGGTAACCGTCAAGATTCCGGCAGAACCTGCCAGTTATTTCGGTATGATAGCTTGTGTCGATATAGTCCAGAGCCACCTTGAAGGGCTGTACCCTGTATCCTCTTGAAACAAGGGCAGCCATCAGGCCTATAGAAATAGTGGTCTTCCCTGAGGAGGAACGGTCTGCAGAAATAAGGATCCTGGGAATGCTCCCTGTCCCTGTTCCGGATTGCTTATCATTAAACATGCTTTTCTACACCCTTGAGCTCATTTTTTGCCTGAGAATTCTTTTCCATGGAAGTCATTGCAACTTATATAATTTCACAGTCTACTTATTAATGTAGCTTATTTAGTTAATTCTCTCAATCTCTTGTCGCTCAGGGAGTTAGATGTATTTCTTTTTTCGTTTTCGAGAATTGCTTTTCCAAGCTTGCGGTAGATTTTGGCAATATCTGAATCAGGTGCCTTTTCCATTACCGAATAACCTTCCCTTTCACAGTCCTGAACTATACGTTTTTTTGGAATAAAAGCCATTAGTTGGCTGCGAATCTCCTCAGCAAACTTCGCTACGATTTTTTCTTCCCTGCTTGCATTTCTGGAATTGCATATTATCCCGCTCAGAGGCATTCCTATCTTAGAAAGGCCCTTGCATATGTTATTTGCTGCATAAAGAGGCATATATTCCCCTGATGTCATTATATAAGCCTCATTTACGAAACCTTTCCTGATAGGGGCTACAAAACCGCCACAGACAATGTCTCCAGGGACATCATAAATGATGAGATCTTGCTCTTTTAAGAGGTCACCAGAGATGCTTTTCAATTTCTGGATAGCAACAATAATTCCGCGCCCTGCACAGCCTATTCCTGGCTCCGGGCCCCCTGTTTCCACGCACTTGACTCCTGCATAACCTTCAAAAACCACTTTCTTTTCCTTTACATCCATACCTTCACGCAGAAGGTCAAGGATAGTTGGAATTCTCATGCCTCTAAGTAGGGTGATGGAAGAGTCGCTTTTAGGATCACAGCCTATAATCATAACTTTCTTTCCTGCTTCTGCACAGGCAGCTGCAATATTTGAAGCCGTACTCGACTTGCCTATGCCACCTTTCCCATAGATTGCTATGATTTTTTGATTTTTCAAAGAATCTTCCTCCTGGTTTTATTCGGATCCTTTTATCTCAGGCCTCTTTTGCAATTTCCCTTAAAGTGGCTCCCAACTCTGATTCCACTATTTTGCTGACTCCCAGGGTTTTCGGGTGAAGGTCTATTTCAACCAGAACGTATTCGTGTCCCATCTCTTTCAAGGGCAGAACCTGTCTTGGCCCATTGGTAATTGAAATTAACTCCATATGCCGTATGTTCTCCATCGGTATAGCATGTGGAACGCCTGTAATTACCGCAAAATCGTAATTACTATATTTTTCCTTTATCAATTCACTTACCTTTTCCCCTGCTACAGGGTATTCATCCATTCCTCCAATGATTTCATGCATCTCAACTCCATGGGCTTTAAGATCCCGCATTATGTATTCTGCATGTTGTCTGACTCTCGGAAGCCCGAATTGGGTATCGATATTTGCCATGTTTATGAGATTTTTATGCATCCCGAGAGCTGCTGCAACTTCGTTAACTGCAAGGGTGATGTCTGCAAACATGTAGCCAGTTTCCTTCTTAGCATTCATGATGATTAAACCCTTTTTACCTTCCTGAATAAGTTGAATTACTCGCTTAGCTACCTTATACTTGATATCTCCGCGGGAGGGGGCAAGATATTCCCTGCTCGCAGCTCCAAATCTCTTTTCAACGTCTGTGGCTTTTGCTAGGAGGTATTCCTGGCGCTCTAACTCTTTATGATCTATAATCCCGGCATCGAGTGCGGATTCCAGGGCATAGAGTACCCCTTTAGTGTTGTCAGGGTAACCTGCGTGCACCTCAACCTCAATTACTGGAACATCAGGGTTTGCTTCGAGAACGGCTTCGTGCATTTCTTCTCCGATGATCATGCTGGCACAAGTTCCGACAACTCCAATGACTTTAGGATTGAAGAGTTCAATGGACTTTTTTATCAGCTTTACAAGCCGATCGTGTCCTCCAAAAACAAAACTGTTTTCTTCAAGGCCTGTAGTGACAACATGTATTCCGTCTTCTTCAAGCAGTCTCGCATGTTTGAAAGAACAGCCTGGGGGCCCATGCATTATAGCCACATCGACATTTAAGTCTCTGAGAGTGTAAAGAGCCGCAACAATGGAACTTGGGCGGGGATGAATGATCGAAATCTCTTTTTTAGTCATGTAAAATCCTCTTAGCGATAAATCCTCTTAATTACAAATTGTCTTAATGATAAATCTTCTAATGACATTTTCTAGTATTGACAAATCTGTTTATGATGAGTTGGGGTTGATTCTGATTTCTTCATAGAAGCTACTATGTCCTTCTAAATTTGGACAATAGCTCATAAGGGAAGAAGGATCTGGAGATAAGATCAATTGAGATTTAATCAAGAGAAATATCAATCAACTGGAATTAAATCAAGCTATAGAAATGGATACAGATTGGAAGAGCCTGTATAAAATTGTATCATATAAATCTCGGAAAAACATCCTAAGCCTGAGATAAACCCATATTAAGCTCCCTTTATTCTGGACGTTTAA